>JYMV01016916.1_pt1 | contig 29190 bp, 28 predicted proteins | sample 338911 | NCBI WGS metagenome assembly JYMV01 (sample SAMN03354496, study PRJNA234377) | hydrothermal vent metagenome | biome: Deep sea; feature: Hydrothermal plumes at the Eastern Lau Spreading Center, Western Pacific Ocean; material: Seawater | place: Tonga | collected 2009 | depth 2000 m m
CACATGTGGCAGGGAAACATTCTGTTCAGCACGCTCCAGATTGTGGTTCTCGACGAAGCGGATCGCATGCTCGATATGGGATTCGCAGACCAGTTGAATCAAATTCTCGACGCGATTCCTGAAGAACGGCAAACGTTACTCTTTTCTGCCACCCTCCCCGACAACCTCGGCGACTTGGCAAGGATGTCCCTGAATAATCCGGTACGTGCGATGGTGTCCAAACGGGCAACGCCCGCGACCAATGTGACCCACAAACTTCACCACACCACCCAAGGGGAAAAGACGTCGCTGCTTCTTTCTCTGCTGAAAGAAAAGCGCGAATCGGTCTTAGTCTTTGCTAGAACAAAACACCGCGTGAATCGTTTGGGAGAATCACTCGAGAGGGTTGGGCATCGGGTTGCCATCCTGCACGGAGACCGTCGGCTTTCACAACGACGTGCCGCCTTGGAGGGATTTCGCCGCGGACGGTATAACGTGCTGGTGGCGACGGACGTCGCTGCGCGCGGCCTTGATGTGGACAACATCGGCCACGTGGTGAACTACGATCTTCCATACACGGCCGAGGACTATGTGCATCGGATTGGCCGGACGGGCCGAATGGAGAAAGCCGGATCGGCCACCAGCTTTGTGACGGAAGATGACACTAACAACCTTCGGGCGATCGAAAAGCTTATTGGCCAATCGGTGCCTTGTGCCGCAGGAAGCCGTCCACCATCACGATCGAGACACAGCCAACCGGCACGGCCGCGAAACGCAGGCCCATTCGTCAAACGATCTCGGACACCATCCGGAACCGATGCTGGCGCAAGAGCGCGTCGATTCGGTGGAAACAGCCGCCGCGGCAACTCCACGCAAGCCGCAACGCCTCCGCGCTAATCAACCATTGTTGCCTGCGCACCCTTCTCCCGATCTGGGAGGAGGGGATGCGCTGTAATCGCAACAATCCGGGGGACATGCGTCTGGCCATGCGGTTCCACTTCCGTAGACTCGCCGCGCCGTTCCCGGCCTGATTTGTTCTTCAATCAGCTCACGAAACATCGACACTGCGGCGGAATGCAACCCCGCGGTCCCGGCGCGTCTCATCGTGATCCCAACCTCGTCGCACAGTTCCTTGGCCTGGTGATCGAGGTCATACACCACCTCTAAATGATCGGAGATAAATCCGATCGGCGCGACAACAAGCTGAGCACACCCATCTGCTTTTATCGCCCGAATATGGTCCAAGATGTCGGGCTCCAGCCAGGGCTGGCCAGGCGGTCCGCTTCGGCTTTGAAACACCAGCGCCCAATCAGCAACCTTCAGTCGATCGGCGATGACACCGGCGACTTCGCGCAACTGTTCTTCGTATGGACTCGTGTTCGCCATGGCAATCGGAATGCTGTGCGCTGTGAACGCGATGGCAAATGCGCTACTGCGATTGGGAAGTTTCCCAATCGCATCCTTCACCCGATCAATATTCGCTTCAATGAATCCTGGATGGTTATAGTATTGCCGCAACTTTTGGATGCTGACCGTGCCACCAACCGTATCGACTGCACGTTGTATATTGTCGAGGTATTGTTTGCAACCAGAATACGAGCTGTATGCAGACGTCACGAGGGCCAGCGCATGTTTTACGCCATCGTCCCGCATTTGTTTGAGCGTCTCGGGAAGGAGCGGATGCCAGTTTCGGTTGCCAAAATAAATCGGCAATCGTATATTGTGTGCCTCTAACTCATCCTTGAGAGCGTCAACAAGAGCGCGATTTTGCTGATTGATCGGGCTAATCCCGCCAAACAGTTTATAGTGCTCCGCGACTTGCAGCTTGCGGTCTTCCGGAACATTCTTTCCGTGAAGCACATTCTCCAGAAATGGCATCACGTCTTCCATGCCTTCAGGACCCCCGAACGACACGAGAATGACAGCATCAACACTCATACTAAAGAAGGAGAATTGATTAAAGAAAGAAGCCTACGACGGCTTCTGGGGAATCTGAGGGAGGCCGATGTTGAAGGTGGCGACATTATGGTATTGGTCCTGCACCGGGCGTTCCCGTTCTGGAAACGCACGATCGCCGATTTCGAGCAGCTGTTCTTTGTTGAGGTGAAGTGACCGTTTATCGTACACCGCCCATTCGTATTCTTTGGTCATTCCAAGCGCATCGACGGGGCAGGCTTCAACGCAGAGGCCACAGAATATGCAACGCGTCATGTCCATAAAGAATTCCTTGGCATAGCGCTTGGTCGGCTCACCTGGGACTTCTGCGCTGACCACGGTAATCACCCGAGACGGGCAGGCCGCTTCACACAAATCACAGCCGACGCACTTTTCAACCCCGTCACTATAGCGGAGCAGCGAGAGCATCCCGCGATAGCCGTTGGGAAGATTTCGCTTCTCGTGTGGATACTGCAATGTGATCGAGGGCGTGAACAGATGCTTGAAGGTTTCCTTCAAGCCCACCAGGATTTCAGAGAATGTGACCAATTCGAGCAACGCCTTCATTAATCCACCACATACGCGATCACGGCCGTGACCAAAATATTCGCCAATGCGATGGGCAACATGACCTTCCAGCCCAGCCGCATCAACTGATCGTATCGAAGCCGCGGTACCGTCGCTCGTATCCAGATAAAGAAAAACAAGAAGAGGTAAACTTTCAACGTGAACCAGATGACGGGTGGAACGAAATCAAGAAATGGGAATGGTGCATTGTATCCACCCAGAAAGAGAACCGCGGCAATGCACGAAACCAAAATCATGTTGGCGTATTCTGCCATAAAGAAGAAGGAGAACCTCATCCCGCTATATTCAGTGAAGAATCCAGCAACAAGCTCGCTCTCGGCTTCGGGCAGATCGAACGGAAGACGATTCGTCTCGGCTACTGCCGAAATGCTGTAGATCACGAACGCAACGAACTGCGGCCAGATATACCAATGCCAGAATCCACCCGCTTGAGCTTCAGTAATCTTGACCAAACTGAGAGATCCGGAAAGCAGTATGACCCCGACGATGGCAAGTCCGATATTCAACTCATAGCTAATGACCTGAGCGGCCGCACGCAGCCCCCCAAGAAGGGAATACTTGTTGTTCGATGCCCACCCGCCAAGAATAATGCCATAAGCGCCAATCGAGGTCACCGCCAGCACATAGAGAATACCGACATTGATATCGCTGATGATCCAGGGCTTTTCCCCGGCCCCGAATGGCACCACGGCAAAACCAATCATCGCTGGAACGAAGGCCAGGATAGGCGCCATGGTGAAAATGACTTTGTTCGCCCCCGCAGGAACAATGTCTTCCTTGAAAAAGAGTTTGATGCCGTCTGCAATTGGCTGAAGCAGTCCGTACGGGCCAACCTCCATAGGTCCCAGACGATCCTGCATAAAGCTGAGAATCTTTCGTTCCGCATAAGTCAGATAGGCCACATGCAGCAGAATGACGCCCATGACAATGGCGATCTGGATGACGATAATTCCGACTGTAATGAGTGTTTCCACTGTCTCTAGACCTTTCTAGACCTCGAAACTCACCGGTGTGATGGATACTCGTGCCGAACTACAATACGGAACGCCTGTTGTGGGATCGGTTGTCATCGATAATACCGCCCCAATATGTGCGCCGAAATGCTCCGGGAAGAATACCGTCCCTGGTGGACGACGTTCATTAAGCTTAACCGGGATGACGGCTTCACCGTGATCAGAAACCATCTTTACCGTACTCCCATTCTCCACTCCATATTTCACCCCATCATCAGGATGCATGACAAGCGCGCCTTCGGATTGTATTGCATTTAATCCCTTGGCAAAGGTCGACATTTTACCCGAATGGAAGAGGCTTTGGCCAACCGTGAGAATCAACGGCCTGGTGTCTTTTGTACCTGGCTTCGTAACTACATAGCGATGATTGATCTCAGAGTTTGAGGTTTCATGTTCGATATACGCATCCAGAACCTTCCGATCCAGCCTCGGGGTTTTTCGCATCGGTGCTTGAGAATGCCTGATTTCATCTTGAATGTCCTTGACCGATTCATATTCCATCGGAACATTCATAAAGTTCGAGAGTTGCGCCAGTATTTCCCAGTCCGGCTGACTTTCTCCGACGGGATCTAACGCACGACGCACTTTTTGCACGACGCCTTCTGAATTGGTAAAGGTTCCATCTTTTTCAGTGTAACTACAGGCTGGCAATACAATATCTGCACATTTCGCAGTTTCGGTCATGAACAACTCGTGGCAGATGAGAAGATCCAGATGATTGAGCGCATCGCGAACCTTCACTGACGGAGGCAAACTCTCAATCGGGTTTTCGCCTACGATATACATGGCCTTCACGTGACCATCTCGTGCCGCCTCGATCATCTCCGGAAGCCGTAGCCCCGGTTCAGGGACGTGTTCTGGAACGACCCCCATCTCAAGCGCACCCTGTTCATTATTTTCCTCGGTAAGAACGCCTAACCCAGATTCTTCTTGGTCGAGCTTTCCAGTGAGCAGGAGCAGGTCTAAAACATTAAGAGTGGTCTCAAGCGCTCCCGGCGCGCGAAGCACTCCCTGCCCCACAAGCACAATGCCTTTCGGGGCCTCTGAAAATGCTTTTGCTGCGGCTTTGATTTGATCACCTGTCACGCCCGCAGCCTGTTCACAATCGGACAATGACATATTCGCAGTGTCCTGCGTTAATCGTTCGACGTACTGCGGGTATCGTGTTCGAATATCCGCATTGACCAACCCATCATCGAGCACGGCTTTGACCATCCCCTGGATCACAGCGCCAAAGGCGAGAGGATTGGCCTGCATATGCAACGTGGCCAGATTCGTAATGTTGCTAATAGTCTGGATGACCGGAACCGTCGACTCTATGGTGATCAACTGTGCCCCCCCCTTCTTGACCGCTTCCTTCACCTTGAGGCCAACGATGGGGTTCGTCTCTGTAAGATTCGTTCCCAGCAATAGGATCGTATGTGCTTGGACGATATCTTCGTAGGTGATTGTCCACCGCGCGGTCCCCTGGACTTTCACCATGGCCGTCGCGGCATTGACGTGGCCGTAGCGGATCGAAGAGTCGAGCTGATTCGTTCCAATCGACACGCGCATGAATTTTTGGAACACATATAAATCTTCGTTGGTGAGTCGCGCTGATGCCAAGCCGGCAACCGCATCGGGACCATGTTGCTCTTTGATTTCTGTCAGCCGCTCAGCGGCATACTCCATTGCCTCTTCCCACGTAACCTGCACATGAGTGCCATCACGTTTAATCAGTGGATGCGTCAGACGATCCTCATGGTTGGGAAATCCAAATCCGAAATAACCCCGCGCACACAAGTCGCCATTATTTCGGCCAGTGCCATGGAATGACTGAACTTCAATAATAGTGTTCGCCGTAGATTGCTGGTCGCGTGTCTGAAACGTCAGTTGACACCCATCTCCACAATAGCCACACGTCGTGTCGGTGCGCTTCAACATCCATGGCCGATAATCGAACATGGACACGCGGTTGGTGAACGCCCCCACAGGGCAAATCTGCACACATCCTCCGCAAAATTCACAATCCAACTCATGAGCACCGAAGTGTTTAATTTCACTCGCAGATCCGCGTCCCGTTGAGGCCAACGCTTGGGCATCGATGACGTCGTCGCAGTACCGCACGCAGCGGGTACACGACACGCAACGATTCATTTGCTTTTCGATGACCGGACTGAAGTACTCCTTGTTGAACACACGCTTCACATCTTCAAAAGGGCTGACCGTCGGGGTATATCGATGGGAATAATCTTGCAAATCGCAGCGTCCGCCCTGGTCACACACCGGACAGTCGAGTGGATGGTTGGCGAGAATAAATTCAAGCACGGATTTGTGCGACTCGTTCACACGCTCGGTGTCGGTATGAACAACCATCCCGTCGGTGACGGGAATACTGCACGAAGCCTGAAGCTTTGGACTTTTCTCAATCTCGACGTGACACATCCGGCAGTTCGCATCGTAGCCAAGCTTGGGGTGATAACAGAAATGAGGAATATCGATGCCAAGCTCACGGGCGGCTTCAATGACCAGGGTCCCCTGTTCGACCTCGACTTCGCGTTTATCGATGGTGAGTTTTACGCGTCCCATATGAGTTTAGTGTCCGTGCGAGGTCCCGGCACCTACCAATTCCGCCGGTTGCCCACGAAAGGGGCAACACCCATCTCGAATGTGCGCCTCATATTCATGCCGAAAATGCTTGAGCGTACTGGTAATCGGCGCAATTTCGGCATCGCCAAATGCGCAGACTGTCTGGCCTTCGATATTTCCACACAACCTAAGCAGGAGATCAAGATCCTCATGTTTCCCATGCCCTGCTTCCATGCGGTGCAAAATCTGAAGCAGCCACATGCTCCCTTCACGACAGGGTGTACACTTCCCACACGATTCGTGGTGGAAAAACTCGAGGAGTCGTTCCGCTGCCCACACCATGCAGGTATCCTCATTCATAAAGGTGATCGCGCCAGATCCCAACATCGATCCCGCCTCGGCAATCCCCTCAAAATCAAGTTTGACGTCGAGATGTTCCTCAGTTAGAAACGCGGCAGAGGCACCTCCAGGAATGATGGCTTTGAGTTTCTTCCCATCACGCATTCCTCCCCCGTAGTCCTCCAGCATCTCACGCATGGTGATACCCATGGGCACTTCATAGTTTCCAGGCTGCGCGATATGTCCGCTGAGAGAGAACACCCGAGTCCCGGGACTCTTGGGCGATGAGCCGATGGACATAAACCACTCCGGCCCTCGATTCACAATGTACGGAATATTGGCCAGGGTCTCGACGTTATTAATGACCGTCGGTTTTCCGTATAGTCCGGAAATTGCCGGAAACGGCGGCTTGGTTCGTGGTTTTCCTCGCTTGCCTTCAAGCGATTCCAGCAAGGCAGTTTCCTCGCCGCAGATATAGGCTCCCGCCCCTCGATGAACGTACACATCGAGATCAAACCCGGAACCCAAGATATTTTTGCCCAAATAGCCTGCTTCGCAGGCCTCGGCAAGCGCCTTCTCAAGAAGCTTCGCCCCGAGGATGAACTCGCCACGGATATATATATAGCTCGTGTGCGCTCCGATGGCATAACAGCAGAGAATGATGCCCTCAAGCACTTGGTGAGGGTCACGCTCCATCAACTGCCGATCTTTAAAGGTTCCAGGCTCGCTTTCATCGGCGTTGCAACACAGATATTTTGGCCCTGGGTGGTCCTTCGGGATGAATCCCCATTTGACGCCAGTAGGAAACCCAGCGCCTCCACGTCCGCGCAAGCCGGACTTCTTCACAATATCAATGAGGTCGTCTGGCTTCATCTTCCCGAGGACTGTCCGTATGGCCTGGTATCCACCGGCCTTTTCATAGTCCTTCAACGAACCAGAATAGCCTGGCATGTCCATATTTTTCAGAAGCACTTTCTCAAATGCTGCCATTAGGACGACTACCTCCGGCTCTGGCCACCGAAAGGGCCCGGTTGCAAGCGAACATTTTCCAGTGGTCCGAAGATCCTCAAAAACCTGGCGGACCTTTTCGTGTGTTAGCCGCTCGAAGTAATCGTCGTTCACTTGCATCATCGGCGCTGTCCCACACGAAGCGAGACACTCAACCGTGCTCAGCGTAAACATGCCGTCCTCAGTAGTCTCACCCGGCTTAATCCCGAGTTCCTGATCAATCCATTGAATCAACGTATCAGAGCCCACGAGAGCACACATCAAGGATTTGCACACCTGAAGATGGAACCGTCCGATCGGTTTGAGGTTCAACATGGTGTAAAAGGTGGCAACCTCATACACCTTAGGCGGCGTGAGATCCAGCAACTTGGCAATCTCACGCATGCTGTCCTCAGAGACCCACCCTTCCTCCTCCTGTGCGAGGTTCAACAAGGGAAGCATGGCAGACGCTTTGATCGGATAGCGCTTCAGAATGTCCGGGATCTGTTTTTTGGCTTCAGCGGAAAACATGCTAGCGGTCACACTCTCCCATCACTACATCATACGTTCCGAACATCGTGACAAGATCTGACACTAAATATCCCCTCGACATATGATCGAGCGCTCCCAGATGGACAAACGAGGGCGATCGAATTTTCATTCGGTAAGGGCGCGCGCTGCCGTCACTGACAATATAGAACCCAAGTTCGCCTTTCGGCGACTCGGTAGGGCAATAGACTGCGCCAGCCGGAGGATGAAAGCCATGGGTAAACAGAATGAAGTGGTGGATATGGCTTTGCATATCTCGCATGACCTGTTCCTTGGGCGGCGGAACAATGTCTGGCGCGTCAGCCATGATCGGCCCATCCGGGAGTCGGTCGAGACATCCTCGGATGATTCGACAACATTGCCTCATCTCCTCCATCCGCACCCAATAGCGATCGTAGGTATCGCCATATTTCCCGACCGGAACATCCCACTCAACCTCCCCATAGGCGCCATACGGACTGAACTTTCGCACATCATAGGCCACGCCCGATCCCCGAATCACCGGACCGGTTAATCCGAAATTAATCGCGTCTTCAGCAGAGATCACTGCAACGTCCTTGGTTCGAGAGAGCCAAATCCGATTCTTGGCCAATAGAGTGTCATATTCATCGATATGGCCAGGGAACTCATCGAGAAAGCGTGACAAGCGCGCCACGAGGTCTGGCTCGAAGTCGCTATCCACGCCTCCAACGCGAAAATAATTCAGCGTCAGCCGCGCGCCGCAGAGCGCCTCGAACATATCCAATAATTCTTCGCGCTCACGGAAGGTCCAGAAGAAGACCGTCATCGCGCCGATATCGAGGGCTTGGGTTCCCAGCCAAAAGAGATGTCCAATAATCCGCTGCATTTCCGCGACGATGGTCCGGATGTATTCGGACCGTTCTGGCACCGCCAACCCAAGAAGCGTCTCAACCGATCGAACATAGGCATAATTGTTGGTCATCGCACAGACGTAATCCAGCCGATCGGTATGCGGAATAATCTGGCCATAGGTGAGGCCTTCGGCTAGCTTTTCCACTCCACGGTGGAGATATCCAGTATCGACCGTGGCCTTGACGATGCGTTCCCCTTTCAGCGCAAGCACAACGCGAAGGACGCCATGCGTTGCCGGATGCTGCGGTCCCATGTTGAGGAGAAACTCTTCTTCCCGCTGGAGACCATCGGACTCACCCTGGTGGCCGTTTTCCCCATTTGAACGAGCAAAGACTTGCCGTTCTCGTTCCGCCGCGTCACGGTCAATCTCGGACCTCGGCTGCTCGGCTAGATCTGGGAAAAAGTCAAACGAACACCGCCATCCTTTGCCTTCCGTTGGAAAATCCTTTCGAAGCGGATGGCCTTCATCATAGTCTTCGGGAAGCAGAATGCGCCGCAGGTCAGGGTGGTTTTGGAAGCGGATTCCCATGAGGTCATAGACTTCACGCTCTAGAAAGTTTGCACCCTGCCATATCGATGTGACCGATTCGACAGTGGGGTCATCTTCCAACACCTTGGTTTTGATCACCACTCGCTGTCGATGGGGCAACGAATGAAGGAAATACACGACCTCGAAACGCTCATCGTCTTCCGGATAATCGACGGAACAGATATCGGTGATATGATCGAAATCCATATCACCGTTTTCCCTGAGAAAGGTCGCCACGGGGATAAGGCTGTCTCGCTGGACCTCAATCGTGGGTGTCTGGTAGGCCTCGCTCACACCGAGCACTGCCTCAGGGAAGGCCTTCTGAACGGCTTCACATACAGGATGCATTAAACGCCCGGGTGAGGAATGCAGAATGCAGAATGCAGAATGATAAGTATTCTTCGTTCATCGTTTATCGCTCATCACTTATTTTACCAGCACGCGTTCTTTCTGTATTTTTTGTTGCAGCTTGAGAAGTCCGTCAAGCAATGCTTCAGGTCGCGGGGGGCAACCTGGCACGTACACATCAACGGGTATAAATTGATCGACACCCTGAACAACGCTGTAACTGTTGTAGTGGTTGCCTGACGTGGCACACGAGCCCATTGAAATGACATATCGTGGCTCAGCCATCTGATCGTAGATTCGCCGAATGACCGGAGCCATTTTCCGACAGACGGTTCCGGCGACGATCATTAAATCTGCCTGCCGAGGGGACGCACGAAACACCCCCGCGCCAAACCGATCCATATCGTAGCGTGAGGATACCGCCGCCATCATCTCGATCGCACAGCATGCGAGCCCGAAACTCATCGGCCAGAGCGACGATTTCCTCGCCCAGTTAATGACTGCATCAATGTTGGTGGTGACGATGTTGGCGTCAAGTTGTCGATTGAGATATCCCATACGGCTCCTTAGCGGTCAGACTCGTCCCATTCTAAAGCCCCTTTCTTCCAGGCATACACGTACCCAACCAGCAAAACCATAATAAAAACAGCCATTTCCACGAGGCCAAGGATGCCGAGCGTATCATACACGACGGCCCACGGATACAAAAAGATCACTTCGATATCGAAGATCACAAACAGCATTGCGATCACGTAGTACCGCATCGGAATCTTCACCCTGGCATCAGAAAAGACAGTCGCGCCACTTTCGTACACGCTGAGTTTTGCGTGGTAGGGATGAGAGGGTCGAACGAGCTGACCGATGGTCAACGTGACCAGTCCAAAGACGAACGCGATGATGGCGAAAATCGCGATCGGGATATAATTGACCGGAATGCTTTCACCCACCAACATGCGCACCCCCTTCAACGAACAAGGATGAATCGAAAAATGGCCGATATTTCAGTCCCGCCAAGGTTGGAGCGGGCATTCCCTTATGTTGAATAAGCACCTTATGCGTCCGTCCCAATCCTTCGGGATGAATGAGTCGCGCGATGGACTCCTCGTTGGATTCTGTTGTTTTCGCTGCAATGCCCAATCCCAGAAGAAAGCTCTGCTGATTGGTAAATCCCGTCACCTCTAATCCTCTATCCTGGCCCACCGTTGCCAACGCGGTAAAGTCGACATGTGCCGTCATATCTTGATGCCCCACACCGACGTAGGGATCGTCTGATGCTTGGTGCCGCACATAGCACAATAAGGTGCCATCAGGCCGTTGGGAACCATACAACTCATATGCAGGATAGCCATAGTCAACCGTCACCGCAATCCCCTTGTTCAATGCGCCGGCGACCGATTGCATCCAATCAATTGCGTTCAGGTTCGCCTCCGTACGCACCCCCTCCTCAAGCGTGATTCCCCGGCCATGGATGAACCGTCGAACGTAATCCGAGACTACCACGGATGGCTCGCCCTCGATCTCCCCGAACCTGCCCCGTTCATAAGACACAAAGCACTCTTTGAGGGTCCCGCTGCGAGTAACAATACGGTGGACTGGAAACGCATCGACCAGTTCATTCGAGAAGATAACCCCCTCAATTCCCTCTGGAAGGAACGTATCGAGTCCACGGCACCACGACACCGGCCAACCCGCCGACAGGAACGGCTCCAGCACATCGCGCTGGTGCTCGATCATCCTGGCACTTCGCTCAATCAACACATAGCGGATTTGCGGCCGAATGTCCGGGATCTCGCGCTCCAGAAATGCGAGAATATCCCGACACAGCGTTCCCCGCCCAGGCCCCATTTCCACGATTGTGACTGGCCCGTCGGAAGAGATCAGGCCTGCTGCCTCAAGCAACTGCTGGCCAATCAGCTCACCATAGACAGAATGGAGATCCTCACTGGTATAAAAATCGCCATCCCATCCGATAGGGCCTCCTGACTCGTAATACCCATGCTCCTCATCGTACAGCGCCATTTCCATGTAGGCAGCAAAATCTATTGGTCCGTTGTGTACGATGCGATCAGCAATCTTCGCGATCAACGCAGGATTTCCGGATACGTTGGTCACATTTTTCACAGTGTTTTGTAAGGCATCTCGCTGAATCGAACGCCACGCGCTTGTTAGTATGAGGGGATTAACCTCAACCTCAATGTGGGAGGCATACCGTGTCCGTAGGCGCTTTTATTCTCGTTGACGTCGTTGGTGACCATACCAGAAGTTGTCAGCAAACCTTGAGCCGCATCCACGGAGTTAAAAAGGTCTATACCGTCTGCGGCGACCACGACTTGATCGTCAGAGTCGAGGTGGACACCCTCGAAGAGTTACGAGACGAGTGTCTGGCGAGAATCCGTTGTGTCGAGGGGATCACTAAGACCACCACCTGCCTCGAACTGTAGCAGGATACTCAAAAAGACCACCAGCTTTGTTCTCGCTTCGCTCAGAACCTCAACGTACAGACGTACGCCTCGGCTCTTCGCTCGCTGCGACTGCGCTGGATGGCCTTCTTGAGCATCCTGTTAGGCGACGATTTCGGTTCCAATCCCCGCATCCGTAAAAATTTCCAGCAGCAAGGCGTGCGAAACCCGGCCGTCAATAATATGTGCCTTACGTACGCCTCCCTCCAGCGCCGCGAGACATGCGTGGACCTTTGGAAGCATGCCATCCTTGAGAATACCCTTCTTGACCAACTGTCCGATATCCTTTCGAGACAGATGTGAAAGACGCTGGTCTTTGATCCCGCGAATACCCTGGACATCCGTAAGCATCAGGAGCTTTTCGGCTTTCAGCGCGCTGGCGATGGCACCCGCGACGTGATCGGCATTGATGTTATAGACCTGACCATCGGCACCTGAAGCGATCGGTGCAATGACAGGAATGAATCGATCCTCCTGCAGACAACTCAACACCTGGACGTCGACTTCCTCCACGTCACCAACCATACCGTATCCGGATTCGGATACAGCACGCTTAGACCGTCCTGGTGTTTTCTTCTCTTTGACCATCCCAATACGGTGCGCCCATTCATTTTTGGTCAATGCCCGTGCCGATATCAGGTTGCCATCCCTGCCACTTAACCCAACCCCTCGCCCTCCATGACGGCTGATGAGCGAGACGATCTCCTTATTAATTGTCCCCCCTAACACCATTTCCACCACATCCATTGTTGCCCGATCCGTCACACGAACCCCATGACGAAACTTTGGTTCGAGTCCAACCCGTTTAAGCATCCCGTCGATCTGTGGCCCGCCTCCATGAACAATCACGGGGTGCATCCCCACGAACTTCATCAGCACCACGTCCCGCGCAAAACCTTCTTTCAAGGTCGGGTCCACCATCGCACGACCACCATACTTGATGACAATCGTTTTACCAGAAAACGCCTTGATATATGGCAAGGCTTCGATAAGCGTGTCGGCTTTTTTGATTAAGGATTCCATTGCTAGAGAATATATCGACTCAAATCTTCATCCTTCACGATGTCTTTCAGTCGATCCCGAACATAGTCCGCATTGATCGGGACCGTTTTGTCGGTGAGTTCCGGCGCGTCGAAGGAAACCTCATCCAACAGCAGTTCAAGAATGGTAAACAATCGTCGTGCCCCGATATTCTCGCTCCGCTCATTCACCAAAACCGCGATTTCGGCGATCTCCTTGACGGCATCGTCGGTGAATTGGAGATCAACACCCTCGGCTCCGATAAGTGCGCGATATTGCGTAATCAAGGCATTGTTGGGTTCGGTCAAAATACGCACAAAGTCATCTTTGGACAGTGCTTCAAGCTCTACACGAATGGGAAATCGCCCTTGAAGTTCAGGAATCAGGTCAGACGGCTTGGCCACGTGGAATGCCCCCGCCGCGATGAACAGAATATGGTCCGTCCGGACAATGCCGTATTTCGTGTTCACGGCGCAGCCTTCGACGATCGGCAACAGATCGCGCTGGACTCCCTCACGAGAGATATCCGGACCAGAGGAACGCTCCTTGCCAGCAATCTTGTCTATTTCATCCAGGAACACAATGCCAGTCTGCTCGACTTTATGCACCGCTAATCGAAACACCTCATCCATGTCGATAAGCTTTTGGGCTTCTTCCTGGATCAATGCCTTGAGGGCGTCGTCGATCTTCATCGTCCGTTTATTTTTCTTCGCCGGAAAGAGCCCCCCTAACGCTTCACGGAGGTTCGATTCGATCTCTTCCATCCCGACATTTGAAATCACACCGATCGGAATAGATTTCTCCTTCGTTTCAATCTCGACGTTGCGATCATCGAGTTTGCCCGCCCGTAGCTGCGCGCGAAGTTTCTCTCGCGTCTGCATATACGAGTTGGTGGGGGAATCCGATTCTTGTCCGTTCCCGATATCGGGCTGGGGTTCGGGAGTCGGTTTTGCTGTGGGCGGAGGCAACATGAGGTCCAACAACCGATCTTCACCGAATGACTTGGCTTTTTCCTGAACCTGCTCATGATGTTCGGCCTTGACGATATTGACCGATAGTTCGGTCAGATCTCGAATCAGCGACTCGACATCACGACCGACATATCCGACCTCGGTAAACTTCGACGCTTCGACCTTCAGAAAGGGCGCCCCGGAGAGTTTCGCAAGTCGTCGCGAAATCTCGGTCTTCCCCACGCCCGTTGGCCCGATCATGATGATGTTCTTTGGAATGATGTCATTTTGAAGATGTTCCGGAAGTCGTTGCATGCGCCAGCGGGTTCGCAGCGCGATCGCAACCATCCGTTTCGCATTACGCTGCCCGACCACGTAGCGATCGAGTTCCTCAACAATCTGCCGTGGGGTCAATGATTCCAATGTCTCAGGTGTTGGTGGTGATTGTGGCGTTTCTACACTCTTCATGACGTTAACTCTTCGATTTGAATGGCATCATTCGTATAAATATCTATCCCAGCTGCAGTTTTCATGGACTCGGTCACGATCTCACGCACGCCGAGATCCGTCGTGGCAATCAAGGCACGAGCCGCTGCCAAGGCGTAGCCGCCTCCCGATCCAATCGCGATGACCCCGTCTTCCGGCTCAACGACATCTCCAGTGCCCGTAATAATGAAGGAGACTCGTTCATCTGCAACAGCCATCAATGCCTCCAGTCGACGTAACACCCGATCGGTCCGCCAATCCTTGGCCATCTCAACCGCGGCTCGAGCTAAATTGCCATGGTATTCTTCCACGCGTTGCTCGAATTTCTCAAACAGCGTTAAGGCATCAGCGGTCGCACCCGCAAATCCGGCGAGGATGCGATCATGGTAGATGCGTCGAAGCTTGCGGGCATTGCTTTTCATAATGGTGTTTCCGACCGTGACTTGGCCATCTGAAGCGATGGCGACCTTCCCCTGACGCCGCACACACAAGATGGTTGTGCTCCTGACCTTCCCACGGTCGAGCGGGGCAAGTTGTCCGTGTATTCTGTGTACTTTGCGTTGCATATGAACCCTTCGATCGCTCAATTGCCTATTGCTTCATTAGGATGATGATGAACTCTTCAACTTCTTCGCACGCGGGTGAGCGCTATCATACGCCTCCATTACCCGCTGTGTGGCAATATGCGTATACCGTTGGGTCGTGGAAAGACGCGCGTGCCCAAGCAACTCCTGAATCGAGCGAAGATCCGCGCCACCATCGAGAAGATGGGTGGCAAATGAGTGCCTGAGCGCATGTGGACTGATGGCGGGAACGTTGGCAAGCTGCCGACTCCATTTTTCAACCACGCGTTCAACACTGCGAACCGACAGTCGTTTCCCAAACCGGTTGCGAAACACGGGTGTCCGAACCTTGGGGTCCGGATCTGCATTCAATTCCGTACGCGAAGGAAGCGATGCAAGATACGCGGTGATGGCTTCCGTCGCGTGTGTCCCGATCGGTACCACCCGCTCTTTTCGTCCTTTTCCTAGCACTTTAATAAGACCGTCAGGGAGGAGGCCATCTTCGACCGATAATGCAGCTAGTTCAGAAACGCGAATCCCTGTCGAATACAATGTCTCCAAAATCGCACGATCTCGAAGACCAAAGCGTGCTGGTGATGCCGAAGGATGTTCAACTAACCGGCAAGCTTCCTCCTGAGTAAGAAATCGCGGGAGACGCTTTTCCTGTTTTGGCGCTGACACCGCAGCGGCAGGACTGATAGGAACAATCCCTTCTCTCCCCAAATAGCGAAATAAACTGCGCAATGTGGCGAGCTTTCGCGCGATCGACGATGCTTTCACACCCTTGGTTCGTAGCCCCGCCAAGAAGGCGCGAATCATGGCGGCGTCGACTCCCGTCGGCGTACACACTCCAACCATCTCGGCCACGAATGCTTGGAATTGCCGCAGATCGATACCGTAGTTTCGAAGCGTGTGTGGCGACACATCCCGTTCGACCTTGAGATGATTTAGGAAACGTTGTATCGCGTCATCCACTTTTCGAGGTCCTCCAGCGCACGTTCCCCTATCATACGGCGTTTCCGTTCTTTTTCTCGGACTTTTACCGGCAAGGGTGGAAATAAACCGAAATTCGTATTCATCGGCTGAAAATGGCGCGGATCGCTCTGGGTAATATGTGTGATCAGTGACCCATGTGCCGTGGTTTCAGGTGGTGTCACAAGCGATTGCCCTGCGAGCCCGCGAGCCGCGTTGATCCCCGCAATCAACCCGGTTGCGGCGGAGTCCAGGTACCCTTCAACGCCCGTGAGTTGCCCGGCAAAGAAAATCGACCCGTTCATTTTCACTTGCAACGTATTACGCATCAGGGCGGGGGCATTAATGAAGGTATTGCGATGAATGCTGCCATAGCGTAAAAACTCCGCTTTTTCCAACCCGGGAATCATACGAAATACCCGCCGTTGTTCCGGATAGGTTAGCTTAGTTTGAAATCCCACCATGTTATAAGACGACCCATACTTATCCTCTTGTCGCAGTTGGACCACCGCGTGCGCCGTGCCGTTGGTTCGTGGATTAACCAACCCTACAGGCTTCATGGGGCCAAACAAGAGCGTCTGTCTCCCACGTTCCGCCATCACTTCGACAGGGATACAGCCCTCAAAATACTGGATGTTCTCGAAATCCTTAGGGATGACCTTTTCCGACGCAAGCAACGCGTCATAAAATCGATCGTATTCGTCCTTCTCCATCGGACAATTGATATAGTCAGCCCCACCCTTGCCATACCGTGAGGCTCGAAATACTGTGCCATATTCAATCGTCTCAGCATCCACAATGGGAGAGATCGCATCAAAAAACGCGAGGTGCCGTGCCAACGTGAGATCTTTGATCGAATTTGCCAAACGATCTGACGTCAACGGGCCGGAGGCAATGATTGAGATTAGGTCGGTCGGAATGTCCGTGATCTCCTCTCGCATCACCGTCACATGAGGATGCGCTTCAAGGGTTTCCGTAATGTGGCCCGAAAATTTCTCGCGATCCACTGCCAATGCCGATCCGGCAGGGACTCGACACCTATCCGCTGTTTTTACGATCAACGAATCAAGCCGGCGCATTTCCTCCTTCAAGATGCCAGAGGCATTCAAGATATCCGCAGACCCAAACGAGTTGCTGCACACGAGCTCCGCTAGCTTATCCGACGTATGTGCCGGGGTATTGGCTGTCGGCCGCATCTCATGCAAGGTCACGGGAATACCACGCTTGGCTACCTGCCAAGCCGCTTCTGAACCGGCCAAGCCTCCTCCAATGACCACAATTTGCGATGTCATGGTTTCAATTCCAGGCGAAATTTCAGAAGGGTTATTCTAGAAGTAGCTCTTTTACGAAGTCAAGAAACAGATAGGGATGCCGAGAGACACAAAAAGACGCGAGAAGGGAACATAAGCCATCACTGTTTTTTTTTGACGTGAACCCTGACCATACATTACACTGCGCCGATGTCAAAACGACCCGAGCTGATTCTCTTCGACATTGGAAGCGTGATCATCGATGTCGATCACCTCGAAATCGCAACCCGTCTCGCCAAATCGTCTGAAGATCCCCGCTACACTGATCAGGCCGAAGTGCTCTCTGCACTCAAATCAGTCAGTGCCCCCCTGATCAATGACTATGACACGGGAAAGATCTCGTCCGAGAGTTTTTATCAACAGATGGTGTCCACCTACCAGCTTACAATGGATTTCGACGCATTTCGCGCAGCCTGGAATTCCTGCTTTCGTGAAAATGTCCAAGTGTCAGCACTGGTCAATCGCTTGGGACAAGACTACCGCCTTTTCCTGCTTTCAAACACCAACGCCATGCATTTCGAATGCCTGCAGGCCACCTTCCCCGTGATCAGGAACGTCAAAACAGCGATTCTCTCTTATGAAGTCCGTTCTCGAAAACCCGAGAGGGCTATTTATGAACATGCCCTGAAGCTCGGAGACGTGCCTGCCGAGTCGGTCTGGTACGTCGACGACAGAATCGAATTCGTGAACGCGGCCACACAACTCGGCATTCATGCCATTCAGTTTCAAACAGCTTCGAAGCTGATAGAGGATTTTCATCCCATCCTAAACAACGCCTGACTGATCCCCTTTTAAGGAGTTTCAGTGGCTTGCAGGCGCCATTCAGATTGGCCACCTTTATAGACTGTGACCACCCGCTTCCATTCGCGAATATGGTATTTCGCCCAGGCTGGCGATTGGCCCTGATATGACGCGTCGGGATCTTCTCCTTCTGCCTGAAAGTATGTTGGCGCGGTCAGACCAGCGTCTAACACCTCATCAAGCAAACACTCCGTCGTCACGCCTTTTCCCGTCAGCGCGATTCCGCTAAGGATGGACAGAATCTTGTTTGGTTCTTGTTCTACGATTGATTGCATGTTAAGGATAGCTCCACAACGGCCTCCCGAATTCGTTGGGTGGCGAGTTCATATTCATCCCATCCCTGGGATCTCCACTCTCTACGCTCATCTGTATTAATCTGAACGGGTGCTCCAAAACTGACGGAGACTTTGCCAGGCCGCGGAAGCAGTTGGCCGATCGGCCAGGTTTTATGCGTGCCCTGAATCCACACCGGCACGATCGGGACGCCCAGTTCAGCCGCCAATATACCTATCCCATTTCGAAATGGGAGAAGCATTCCATCAAGAGTTCGGCACCCCTCTGGAAAGATCATAACCATTTTCCCTTGTCGCAATAAAGCGGCGGTCGTTTGCATCGCGTTGACAAGATGTTTTTCCGCATCGACTGGAACGATGTGTGCTCCTCTCGCAAACCAGGCGGTAAAGCGAGCCCGAAAGTATTGTTCCCATCCGAGGAAAAAGAGACGTTCAAACACAGCATACGGCACAACACCGCAGACGACAAATGCATCCATAAAACTGGCGTGGTTGGCCGCCAATAGGCATGGCCCTCGCTGAGGAATGTGCGCAATGCCCGAGATTGACGCGCGAAATCCGGCCCGAGCCACGAGATACAACAATCCACATCCAAACCGAATTTGAAGACGATGCTGCCACGTCATTCGACCCGCGTGCGGTGGCAGCCGAACCGCCGCAAGCGCATCATCCTTGAGCAGCTCAGCCCACGACCGCAGATTCTTGCCCCGATCACCTGCCCACGATTCCGTACGCATTCCTGCCGATCGAAGATCCGCAATCCGCTCGATAATCTCTCGCGTCGTTGACACCTCAGCACCAAACGATTCTGGTAATGGTCCAAATTCCCGCTCAAGTGCCACCACCATCTCAACACGCCGAAGTGAGTCAATATCGAGATCGAGCTCAAGATGGTCATCGAGGCGGATTGAACGTGCCTTTCCAAGCACATCCCGAAGTGCCAATACCACGCTGAGGCCGGGTTCCGTACTCATCATCGCCTCATCAGCAGCGGTCGACGACGAAAATAGGGTATCTTCTGTGGGACCCGAATCAACCAGCGCTCTCACGAGATGGCGCTGTAACTTTCCGAGCCGAGTTCGCGGAAGTGGTTCTTTGACGACGGTTAACCCTCCAACCCGCTTGTACGGCGCCATTCGTCCGGAGAGACCGTGCACGTCGCCTCGTATGGATCCTTCGACATTGCCGATTTTCTTCTCCTTGAAGTACGGAAAGTTCGGGTACACCACGGCGTGTAACGCTTCGCCACCTTCTCCCGGGCGCTCGACCCCGACAACGCAGATGTCGGCGATACAAGGACTGACACGGTATACGGCTTCGACATCCTCAGGATAGACGTTCTTACCACCCGCCAACACGATGAGTTCCTTCCGCCGCCCGGTCAAAAACAAATACCCGTCTTGATCGAGGTAGCCGAGATCGCCAGTCCATAATACGCCGTCGTGGATCATTTCAGCCGTTGCTTGATCGTTCTTGAAATAACCAAGCATCACATTCGGACCACGCGCCGTGACCTCCCCAACCCCTCCCTCATCCGGCTCGGCAATCTGAAGCTCAACATTCATCATCGGCCGTCCAACCGATCCGATCTTTTGCTTTGCGAGTGGATTAAATGTAAGAATCGGCGCGGTTTCACTCAGCCCATACCCTTCCAGAACGGTAAAGCCCATACGATAGAGAAATCGCGCGACATCAGGATCCAGCCTGGCCCCGCCAGAGATCAGAAGACGAAGCGTAGACCCAAATCGTTTGTGTGCAGTGGGAAACAACGCCTTGCCGATATTCCAATTCGTCCAGTCGCGCACAAAACCTGAACATGACATCAGCACCGAGGCAACATTCTGAACGACCGGGGGTCGCGTTTCCAACTCATTCACCATGGCTCGATGAAACTGTGCATAGACCTGTGGAACACCCACGATGACGGTCACCTCGGCCTCTCGCATGCAAGCCAGAAGCTCAGGGCCTTTCAATGTTTGAAGAAAGGTGATGCGGGCGCCCAACAGAAGCGGGATCAGAAACGAGACCATAAACGGATAGGCGTGGTGGAGCGGCAGAATAGATAGGATATTGTCGTCTCCCGTTGCCAGGCCAGCCGCGTTGATCGCCTCCGCATTGGAAAGAATGTTTTCGTGCGAGAGAAGAACACCTTTCGGAGCTCCGGTTGTCCCCGACGTGTACAACAGTGAGGCAACCGTATCGGGCGAAATGGTACGAGAAAAATCACTCACAGCCTCGAACACAGCGCCGTGCTTCGCAATACAGTCGCAAAACCCAATGTCCTGGGGATCAACGGGCTCATCTAAGGTGATCACACACTGTTTCTCTGCGCGCGTGGGAAGCAGCGAGCGTGTGCGATCGGTGACAATGATTACGCGCGGTTCACAGTCCTGAATCAACGTCTGAACTTCGTCCGGGGTAAATTGAATATCAAACGGAACGGCCGTCGCGCCAATTGTCACCACGCCGAGGTAGGCAATGCCCCATTCCGGTCGATTCTCGGCGAGGATGACAACGCGGTCGGCCGTGTTGATACCCAGAGATTGCAGCGCAGCCGCAAACTTGTTGACAGCGGTTCCAACGTCCTGAAACGTCCAGATGTCGCGTACCTCCCCTTCGAACACCTGCATCGCTGGATAGTCCGCCCTTCGAAAGACCATCTCGAACACCGCTGTCGTGATATTTCTACTCATGAGTTTCCTTCGTATCAAAAAAGGCTTCCCATTGTAGTCACTTTGGATACGCTGTGCATCCTATACGTTGATGCGACCTCCAAAGCTCAATTGAACCTCTACACACTGTCAATTGACACCCTCTCGCCCAGACCTGTATAAAACCGAAGCCTACATACACAGTCTCGCGACTTCGTCACACACGCGCCCGTAGCTCAGCTGGATAGAGTACCTGACTACGAATCAGGGGGTCGGGAGTTCGAATCTCTCCGGGCGCGCCATTTCCACTGGCTTTCGCCTCTTATGAGACATTGACATTGAGTCTTGGAGACTCTGTGGAGACTGGCGAGGGGAAAGAATGACCAAACATCCTGATGCAGCAGGTTGTGAGCCACCCCAGGGAGGTGGACAGCCCATGAGAAAACAGTCAATACGAATGGCCATGGCTATAGGAATTGCGCTGCTAATGCTACCGTCATACGCTATGGCGAAGGTCTCCTGGTTTCATGTGGACGATGCCGAAGACTACACGCTTCGCCTAGAGCCTCGCGTTTGGCTTGCGAACGAATCAACGTTAGATGGAAGTTTCGAATTTGAAACTGATCTTGGCCTTCAGGCTGTGGCGGGATTAGATGCACCGCTCAATAAAGAGAAACGCTTCAACCCGTTTGTGGAGCTGCAGTTTGGCAAACGCCACAAGTTGCGAGGGGCCTATCTGAAAATTGAGCAAGCGACAACGCTGGCTGGGAGCGATTTTTCAATCGTGCAGGGTGCCACTCCGATTGATCAAACCCTCGTGGTAGGCGCCTCAGCAACGGGAAGTGTCGAGTTGACCATGTTCGAGGTTGGCTATCAGTATGACCTGTTCCAAGGATCTTGGGGATATCTCGGCCCCCTCATTGACGTGGCCCTCGCTGATTTTGATTTGCTGGGAGCCGCGGCCTATGACTCGACCGGCGACGGGATCCTCGATCAGGACGATAGGGAGCAAGTAGATGGCGTAGTGCCTCTGCCGCAGATTGGGATCGGCTTTCGCTGGTATCCGATCCAACAACGTTTAGCTCTTCGTGGTGAAGTCAAAGGCATCACAATCGGTTCACGAGGCACCTTTGTCCAAGCGTTCGGAGGCATTGAATTCCAACTATCTCAGCATTTTGGGATTAACGGAGGGTATCAATATCTTAGACTCGATGTTGACATCGACGAAGTCGATGCCTCCTTTGAAAACCACGGACCCTTCCTAGGAGCTGTGCTGCGTTTCTAACAGACCGTTGAAACAGGACACACCGTGAAACAACTCATACCATGCAGCACTGTAGCGATTGTTCTGTTATGCGTCGGGCATGCCTTGGGTGAACATCACGCAGCAACAGGTTCAATCACGACGTCTTATGTCGCGGGAGCTGCAGCAGATGGGAACATGTTTGACGTGACGACATTCAGCAATCCCGTCACTGTGAGCGGCATTCATGTCAATGCAAGCAATAGCTTGAAACCCCTGGATATTGCTATCTACACAAAGCCGGGGACATTTCATGAATTCGAGACTGAGGAAACAGCATGGGCACTGGTTTCACAAACCACCGTCACGCCGCAGGGATTGAACGTACCAACGATTGTCGATGTCACGGACTTTGTTCTCCCCGCCAACACCATCACAGGGATATACGTCACCGTAACGGATACCGGACCTGGAGAGCCACAGATGCACTACGTGGTGGGACTTCACGAGTTTTCCAACGCCGACTTGCGACTGAACCTGGGAGTCGGAATCGGGGGCATGTTCGAGTACTCAATAGAAGACCGGACTTGGAGCGGCACCATCAACTACACCGTTGACGTCGCTCCGTGATGTTCGGTTTTTCTGAATAACTTACGGTATGATCGAAATCGTTGTTGCCGCCTTCCCGTTAAACAACGGGATCAGCAATTGATTCGCTGCCCGATCGACGCTGATGTCGGCAGGGGTGGCGAGGCCACTGGCAATTTGTTTTACTGAACGATCCGGCGAAATGCGAAAGATTGACCCTCCGGTGAAACTGAAGATGTATAGATTGCCTGCCGAGTCGTAATCCATTCCATCCAGATCCTTCCAGGATTCGTGCGCTGAAAAGATCACCGCTTTCCCGCCCTCAATGACTTCCAAAATCCGACCTTCTCCCCAGGTACTGACCAACAATGTCTTCGTCTGCGGGTGAATTATCAGGCCATTGGGATATGCCATCAGGGGATCGCTGGAATGCACGGACACCTTGTGTTTGTTCGCGGTCTCAATCTTGAATATGGTGGGTGGGGCATCGGCATCCACGAATATCGCCGCATCTGATACATAGAGATTACTCTGGTCATCAGCAACCAGATCATTTAAGAATTTTGCGCGCTGCAAAACCAGGTTGACGGCATGAACGAGCTTTCCCGTTTCTTTATCAAACCCACGAACGCGATCAATATCTGTCACATACAGACGTTCCTAATGATGGCCAAGCCTTTGGGAGCATTCAGCTCAATACCGTGGGCCCCTCCCTTGATAAACGTTCGCGCCACAATGGATCCATCACTGCGAAGCTTCGTAATAAACCCATCGTTGTCCCTATGAACAGGCGACCCATTGATGTTCGAGATATAGTATTCGCCGCTGCTCGAATCAACGATAAAGCTTTCCGGTGTCTTCAAGTCCGGAACTTAAACCCAAACGACGGTGACGCGATCAGCAACACCCCTGTCACAAAAAGCCACAAGCTCATGTTCAACCTCCGTGAATACTTGCTCCCCACGGGAAGAGCAGGTAGAATTTATAGTACTATGGTTCGCATCGAAGGCTTAGCTAAATCACAACATTACCGGGCCGTCATTCATTATGGAGAGGCCTACGCACCGATCGCTGAAGCCGACATTAATTCGCTTGGGCAATGTCTTGAACTCTCCGTTGACGATTTTCTGAATGCGTTACCCGAAAAAGTCACAGGCAACCGCTACCTGCAGGATCGCATCCGCGAGGCCATCGCCACCATCGACGACCGCACCTCCCTTATGAACACCCTGAAAGACTCGGTGCGAACGCTCGCCGCCTCCCGATAACCGCCGTCAATACCCAAGTTCAAGCAATCGATTGTCATCACTTCGCCAGGCTTCCTCCACCTTCACCAGCAATGAGAGAAAGACCTTTTTCCCAAAGAGTTGCTCCATATCTTGACGCGCCTCGGATCCGACCGCTTTTAGCATCGAGCCCTTCCTTCCGATGACAATCGCCTTTTGGTTTTGGCGTTCCACCAGAATCACCGCCTGGATGGTGATCAGCCCATCTTCTTCAATAAAGTCTTCAACGGTGACAGCAATCGAGTACGGAAGTTCTTCGTATGTTTTGGCGAGGAGTTTCTCTCGTATGAGTTCCGCAGCCAGAAATTGTGGGGACTGGTCGATCGGCCCTGACTGGCTATGTTGCGCCTGCCCATGCGGAAGCACGTCAGCGACTGCATCTAACACACGATCAACATTTTCACCATTGATTGCTGAAATCGGAATCACATCGGTCCACGAAAAGAGTGGCCTACATTCATCGATCAGAGGCAGTAGCCGTGTCTTTTTTACGAGATCAACCTTATTGATAAGCAGGATCACTGGAAGTGGACGTTCCTTGAGAAGATCGATAATCGAACAGTCTTGCCGTCCTGCGTGCGTTCTCGCCTCAATCATGAACAACACACAATCAACCTCGTCCAAGGTGTGTTTAGCGACACGGACAATACGGCGATTGAGCTGAAAGCGGGGATGATGGATGCCTGGAGTATCGACGAGGACGATTTCCGCCTGTGGACGGTGGAGCACCCCAAGAATCTTATTTCGTGTCGTCTGCGGCTTGTCTGAAACGATCGCAGTCTTTCGACCAAGGAGAGAATTCAGGAGAGTGGACTTGCCAACATTCGGCGCCCCAATGATGGCCACTGAACCGGATCTAAAGTTCCCGTCGCGATGCATTTCTCTGGCTCGGCAGGAAATTACGGCGTGTCGACGAACCGATAAACCGTCTCACCCTCACGAATCATGCCTAACGAGGTTCGCGCCAAGCCTTCAAGTTGTGTCGGGTCGTTCTCAACCTTATCTATTTCGGCTTCAAGCACTTCATTCCATAGTTTCGTTTTCGCGAGGTCCTCGCTCAGTTCTTGATGCGTCTGGAGCATGTTGTAATGGCGAACCATGCCGGTATCACCAAGCAGCGATGATGCGACATACAGCATGCTGAGTCCGACAATCGCGACAACCAGCACACGCCGTCCTTTGCGCCGCCGCTCAAGCTCTTCCCATGTCAGATTCATGCGCATAGATGCCTTCTTCTCCCGATCAGGCCCGCTCTAAATGCGCGACCACATCGTTGCCTCGATAGCGTCCATCATCACCCAACGCCTCTTCGATACGAAGAAGCTGATTATACTTGGCCATCCGGTCTGAACGCGAACATGATCCTGTCTTTATGAAGGGTGCGTCCGTCCGGACGGCAAGATCGGCAATCGTGGCGTCCTCCGTTTCACCAGACCGATGGGACATGATTGTACTATATCCGGCTTCTTTCGCGATCGTCATCGCCTCGATCGTTTCTGTCAACGTCCCGATCTGATTGACCTTGATCAGGATCGCATTTCCAATACCAGATTCTATCCCTCGCTTAAAAATCGCAGGATTTGTTACAAAGATATCATCGCCGACAAGAAGCATCTTCTTGCCGAGACGCGTCGTCATGTCACGCCATCCATCCCAGTCAGTCTCACCCAACCCATCCTCTATAGAGACAATGGGGTATCGTGTAAGAAGGTCTTCGTAATATGCAATCATATCGGCACTGCTACGATTGGCTCCGCCCTCCCCTTTCATCTCATACGTCCCATTGACATGGAACTCACTGGCCGCCACATCGAGAGCCAGGACAACATCGCCTCCAGGCTGATACCCGACATCGGTGATCGCCTGAATAATCACGCGCAGCGCCTCATCAGTTGACTGAAGATTGGGTGCAAATCCACCTTCATCTCCCACCGCGGTATTGTGGCCATTCTTAGTCAGGATACTCTTGAGCGTATGAAACACTTCGCACCCCATTCGCAACGCATCCCTGAACGTTGGCGCGCCAACCGGCAAGATCATACATTCCTGAACATCCAACGGATTGTCCGCATGTTGACCCCCGTTAATAATATTCATCATCGGCACAGGCAGTCGGTGTTCATTCGAGCCGTCAGCGTGCATATAGAGAGGCCGTTTTGTCTCCTCTGCAGCGGCTTTGGCAACGGCCAGGGACACACCAAGCAACGCATTGGCCCCAAAACGCTCTTTATTGGGCGTCCCATCAAGTTGCTTCAAGAGACCGTCAATATGGGCTTGATCGGTCACTTCGTTCCCAATCACGGATGGAGCAATGTCCTTGACGACATGCTCAACCGCCATCGTAACGCCCTTGCCAAGGTACCGCTTCTTGTCTCCATCACGCTTCTCGATGGCCTCTTTCGTTCCAGTAGACGCGCCGGAAGGAACCGCCGCACGTGCGTGAGCGCCACTTTGGGTTGTCACCTCGACTTCGACCGTCGGATTGCCACGTGAATCGAGAATCTCCCGTGCGATAATCTTTTGAATCGCACTCATGATTCCACCTTCTCACTCATCAAGCGCTGTCGTAACAACGTGTTCACCTTTTGCGGGTTGGCTTTCCCCTTTGACGCTTTCATCACCTGCCCCACAAAAAACCCCATTAAGGTTTCTTTCCCAGATTGATACTCCGCGCACTGCTGTGGATGTGTTCGCACAATTTCAGCAATCAGTGTCTCGATCGCGCTGTCATCGGAGATCTGCATTAACCCGCGTTCCTGAACAAAATCCATCGGCATCTGCTGCGACAGAAACAGGTCAAGAAAGATTTCTCGAGCGGTTTTGAGACTAATCGTTTGATCATCCACCAGTTTCATCAGCGCGATCAGGCGGGCTGGTTTCATCGGTGAATCGATGACCTCGCAGTTGTTATTTTTCAGCGCATGTAACAACTCCCCCATGATCCAATTACTGACCGTTTTGGGATTCGGAAAACCTGCGACGCAGGCTTCGAAATAGTCGGCGAGGGGACGAGACGCGGTCAACAAGGCCACATCATAGGCCGGCAAGCCGTGCTCAGCAACAAATCGCTCTCGTTTAGCCTGTGACAGTTCCGGAAGACTCGACCTCAGCTCGTCGATCCATTTGGTCGAAATCTCAACCGGCATGAGATCGGGTTCGGGGAAGTAGCGATAATCATGCGCTTCCTCTTTGCTGCGCATGATCACACTGACACCTCGCTCAGCATCCCAAGAGCGTGTTTCTTGATCAATTGTGCCGCCGTCGGCTAAGACCGTTTCTTGTCGCTGAATCTCATAATCCAACGCATGCTTCACAAATTTGAACGAGTTGATGTTCTTCAACTCCACCTTGGTCCCAAATGCATCCTGGCCTTGTAGCCGCAACGAGATATTCGGTTCACATCGGAGACTTCCCTCTTCCATGTTTCCGTCACAGACATCGAGATACACCAGAATATCTTTGAGGGTCTTGAGATATGCCACCGCTCCGTCAACTGATCGAAGATCCGGCTCGGTGACAATCTCCAACAGTGGCATCCCACATCGATTCACATCCATATGACTGACGCCAGATCCTGCTTGATGAATATTCTTGCCGGCGTCTTCTTCAAGATGAGCCCGGCGAATACGCACTCGTTGTGTCTGGTCGCCCTCGCCAACCTCAAGCCAGCCATTCTGACAAATGGGAAGGTCGAACTGGGAAATTTGATAGCCTTTGGGAAGGTCAGGGTAGAAGTAGTTTTTCCGTGCGAATTGATTCGGCACCGTAATAGAGCAGTTGAGGGCCAATCCAGCTCGGATTGCCATTTCAACTGCCGTCTGGTTCAGTACCGGAAGGACTCCAGGTAATCCCAAACACACGGGACATGTCTGGGTGTTGGATTCAGCACCGAACGCGGTGGAACAACCACAAAAGAGTTTGCTCCGAGTTCGGAGTTGCGCGTGGACCTCAAGCCCGATGACAACCTCATATACTGACATCGCGCGGTCGTCACCCGGAGACACAAATCGGCATAAACGACTAGTGGAGACGAAATGAGGACATCACGCCTACTCCGCCCCCTCCGCTGTGAATCGTTCCTTCTTGCGCTTTACCGCTTCTTTTCCAGACTCGTAGGCCGAGCCCAAGATCTTCTTCCCCTCTTCAAGAAGGTCTTTTCCTTGCTCGACAACAGTTTCAACATTCTCGCGGGCTTCGTTGGCAAGCACATAGATATCATCTTCCGCTTTTTTGGCATATCCACGGAGCATACGCCTGGTCTCATCTCCAGGTTGAGGTGTAAGAAGAAGCGCCAATCCGGCGCCCAACAATGCCCCACTCAAAAATGAGAACGCCACCGCGCCACTCGAAAACCCTTCATCATAATGTCCCATTTGAACCTCCCCCTCTATTGGTACCAGTGCCCTTCTTCATCGTTTCGGTCGCCGCTCTCAAACCGGCGAGAAGACTTGCCACATTGACCACAATCTTGAACGCATTGCCACGCACAAGATGGTGTATAGTGTCGACGCTATCCCCCACTTTGCCAAGCGCGTTGAAAAGATGTGACGCCCTGGACACCCCATGCTTCACATCGCCTGAGATAGTATTACAGTTACTGGCGGCTTCGGTTACCTCATCGAGCAGCGGATCAACTTTCGCGTTGATCTGGCGAAAGAATAGTTCGGATTCCTTCGCGGTCTTGCGCAGCTGATGCAGCACCGGCACAAGAAATGCCACTAGTACAGCGAACGAGGCACCAATGAGTATCCATGCAATTTCAGCCATTTGAATCCTCGCTTATAGGTGCGCGTTTCAGATGCCAGTCCGTTTCCTGTTCAAAGGCAAAGGCAACCTGCAACATCGTTAATTCATCAAACC
>JYMV01044789.1_pt1 | contig 29108 bp, 29 predicted proteins | sample 338911 | NCBI WGS metagenome assembly JYMV01 (sample SAMN03354496, study PRJNA234377) | hydrothermal vent metagenome | biome: Deep sea; feature: Hydrothermal plumes at the Eastern Lau Spreading Center, Western Pacific Ocean; material: Seawater | place: Tonga | collected 2009 | depth 2000 m m
TGAAAAGATGGTGGGCCCGGAAGGACTCGAACCTTCGACCAATGGATTATGAGTCCACTGCTCTAACCAACTGAGCTACAGGCCCAACTGTTGTCTGGAGACCGAATTCAAACTACGGTCTCGTGATTACTGATCGAGGTAGCTTCTGAGTTTTTCCGAGCGTGTGGGGTGGCGCATCTTACGCAGTGCTTTGGCTTCGATCTGGCGGATGCGTTCCCGGGTGACATCGAACTGTTTCCCGACTTCTTCCAGTGTGTGGTCGTTGTTCATGCCGATGCCAAAGCGCATTCGAATCACTTTGGCTTCCCGTTCGGTCAGGCTGTCCAGAATATCACTGGTTGCACCGGTCAGACCCGTTCCCAGTGCCGCTTCTTCGGGCGCTTCGACGTTCTTATCCTCGATAAAATCGCCCAGATGTGAATCTTCGTCGTCACCGATCGGGGTTTCCATTGAGATCGGTTCCTTGGCAATCTTCAGGACTTTGCGGATCTTGTCTTCTGGCATGTCCATTCGTTCGGCGAGTTCTTCCGGCAGTGCTTCACGGCCCTTTTCCTGCAGAATCTGCCGGGAGACCCGGTTCAGCTTGTTGATGGTTTCAATCATGTGCACCGGTATGCGGATGGTACGCGCCTGGTCCGCTATTGACCGGGTGATCGCCTGGCGAATCCACCAGGTCGCGTAGGTCGAAAACTTATAACCGCGCCGATATTCAAACTTGTCTACCGCTTTCATCAGGCCAATATTGCCCTCTTGAATGAGATCGAGGAACTGCAGACCGCGGTTGGTGTATTTCTTGGCAATGGAAATAACAAGCCGCAGATTTGCCTCGACCATTTCTTTCTTGGCCCGGCGAGCCTTCGCTTCGCCGATGGACATTTGTTTGTTGATATTTTTGATCTCGCTGACGCGAATGCCGGCCTGCTGTTCGATATGACCCAGCTTTCTGCGAACAAGTTCGAGATTCTCAGCGTGTGCCTTCAGTATATCTTTACTGCCTTCTTTGCCTCGCATCAGACTGCGGATCCAAAAAAGCTCAGACTCGCGCCCCACAAACTTGCTGATAAAGGTTTTTCGTGTGATTTTTGCTTTTCTGATACAGATATGGGTCACCTGTTTTTCCAGCCGCCTGACATCATCGACGATCACTCGCATAATCAGTGACAGGTAGTCGATCTGCTTGGGCGCCAGTCTGATCTCGAGAAGCTCAGCGGCCAGTTTCTTCTGATGTTTCTGCAGCTGCGGCGCACCGATGCCGTATCGGTCGCGGGCTCGAACAAGACTCTTGTAGCCTTTGCGGATGCGGTCAAATCGTTCTTTGGCTTCTACCGGGTCAGGGCCTTGGGGGCCGGCGTCTTCGTCGTCACTGTCAGCCTGTCGGACACCACCGGCAGGGATGATTTCCTCTTCTTCAGCGTTGGGATCGATGAAGCCGACCAGCAGTTCTGGCAGCTTCATCTCACCTGCCTCGACCAGGCCAGCGAGGCGAATCAGCTCACCAATGATGACCGGGGTAGTGGATATCGCTTCAACACTCTGTCGGATGCCGTCTTCGATCCGCTTGGCCAGGTTAATTTCATCCTGCCGAGTCAGAAGGTCCACTGTCCCCATCTCCCGCATGTACATGCGGACCGGGTCGGTGGTACGGCCAAACTCGCTCTCGACAGCGGTGGTCAGTACCGCCTCGGCTTCCTCGACGACCTCTTCATCGTCTGTATTTGCCGTTTTCAGGAGGAGTGAATCAGGATCGGGTGCGCTGTCGAAGACCTCAATGCCCATGTCGTTGATCATGTTGACCACCGTTTCAATTTGGTCGGTGTCATTCATGTCTTCAGGGAGATGGTCGTTGATCTCCCGATAAGTCAGGAATCCCTGTTCTTTTCCCTTGATAATCAGGCGTTTGAGTTCAGACTGTTGACTCTGTGGATCCATAGACTGTACGCTCCGGACGAAAATAATGAATAGAAATACGACGAGGCTGGACTGATGAATTATACCATGAAGATGTGGTTTTTGGGCTCGAATTCAATCCTCGGTCGTGTCAGACCGTACTGACTCGCGTTGCTGGTAGAGCTCGCCCAGCCGATGTTTTTCGATCTCACTGAGTTCTCGTTCAGACGCCAGATGCAACAGTTCTGCGATTCTATCGTCGATCGATTGGGACGCCAGCGTGGCGAATGTTTCGGCTAGAAAAATCTCCAACCCGTCGTCGTCTACCAGATGGTTCCGCGAAGCGAGTTTTTCAAGGGTCAGCTGCTGCTCATTCCCCCTAAATCGCTCGATCAGGCTGGCTGTAGTCAGCTGCGGGTTCTCCCGCGCCAGCCCGTGAACCTTTGTCAGTAACTGAACGCCGGGATCGTCGTGCGTGTCAACCACAGCGGCAGGTAGATCCAGGCCGGCAGCGAGCTGAGGGCGCTGCACCAGAACACTGATCGCCGTGGCCATGGGCGAAAGCCTTTTGCTGCGAGCAGAAGAGCGCTTATGGGGAACCGTTGCGGGTGTGGCCGGTGACCCGCCAAGGCCGCCAGGCGCAATTCCCGTGAGGTCGCTCAGGCGCTGCTGCATCAGCTCCCGCAGCGGGCCTTCAGGAACTCGGGAAATTAACGGCCGGGCGAGTGTCGCCAGTCGTGCCTTGCCATCCATGCGGGTAGGGTCTGTCTGGTTCAGCAGGGTATCGAACAGTAGATCGGGCAAGGGGGTGGCAGACTCGATCAGCGCCCTGAACGTGTCTGCCCCCTGGTCACGAACAACCGAATCGGGATCCTCACCATCGGGAAGAAACAGAAAACTGACCTGGCGGCCGCTTTCGAGCGACGGCAGCGCAATTTCCAGCGCCCGTCCCGCTGCGTCTCGCCCGGCCCGATCTCCGTCAAAGCAGAAAACAATGGACGGTGCAAGCCGAAACAGCCGCTGCAGGTGAGTTGCTGTTGTCGCGGTACCCAAGGTTGCCACACAGTGATCGATTCCATGCTGGGCGAGGGCGAGAACATCCATATAGCCTTCAACCACGATTGACACCTGCTGCTGCGCGATGGCAGAGCGTGCGCGATGCAGGTTATAGAGCTCCGAGCCTTTGTGAAATACCGGTGTTTCGGGCGAGTTAAGATATTTTGGTTCTCCCTCATCCAATAGACGACCGCCAAACGCGATGACACGGCCCTTGCTGTCGTGTATGGGGAAAATAACCCGGGCTCTGAACCGGTCATAGTGACCGCCGGACTCACGTTTGGAAATCAGACCGGCTTTAACCATCAAATCAAGCTTTTCTTCGTTGCCGGCCGTGGACGACAGATTGTCCCAGCCCGTCGGGGCGTAGCCGAGATCAAATCGGGCGGCGATCTCACCGGTCAAACCCCGCTGTTTCAAATAAGCGATTGTGGTTGAGGCATCGCTGTGTGAGCGCAGTTGATCCTTGTAGTAACGGCTGGTTTCGCCCAGGATCTCCAGCAGCGGCAGCGTCGGGTTGTCGCCGGACCTTGCGGGCCCGGTATCGGGAACTTCCAGACCGGCTTCACCGGCCAGCTCTTCGACTGCCTCGGGGAAGCTGAGATGCTCGAACTCCATGAGAAATGTGATCGCGGTACCGCTCACACCACAGCCAAAGCAATGATAAAATTGTTTGGGTCGGCTTACTGTGAAAGAGGGTGTTTTCTCGTTGTGAAAGGGGCAGCAGGCTTTGAAGTCCTTACCTGCTTTCTTGAGCGGCACACGGCGATCGATGACTTCCACCACGTCAAGGCGGGCAAGTAACTCATCAATGAACTCCCGGGGTATTCTGCCGCGCATCGCGTGTCCTCAGCCAGTTAACGAGCGATATTATCACCGCCGATCCGCTGCGACCTGGCGTATTTTGTATGGTTCAAGCACAACCGTAGTTTGGAGACCAATATGCGATTGATTCCTGCAGGGCCACCTTGTTGTGTCATCCGATATAACCTGAAACTCAATGAATTTAGAAGGACAAGATAATGGTGCGGAGCACTGATCGCGCGGTTGGCGTGTGGCTACTGGTATGCTGTTTTCTGGTTTTTGCCATGGTGGTGCTCGGTGGTGTCACCCGCTTGACCGGTTCGGGTCTGTCGATGGTTCGATGGGCACCGCTCAGCGGGGCTATTCCCCCGATCACAGCTGCGGCCTGGGAGGCGGAATTCAACCATTACCAGCAGTCGCCCGAATTTCAGAAGGTCAACCACCAGATGACGGTGAATGAATTCAAGACCATCTTCTACGTCGAGTACTTCCACAGACTGTTGGGCAGAGCAATCGGACTGGTGTTCCTGGTCCCTTTCCTGGTGTTTTTATGGCGTGGGCGAATACGCCGTGCACTGATTCCCAAGCTGTCGCTGGTGTTTGTGCTGGGCGGTCTACAGGGGCTGCTCGGTTGGTACATGGTCAAGAGCGGGCTTGTTGATGTGCCCCGGGTCAGTCCCTATCGCCTGACGGCGCACCTGATTGTGGCCGTCGCCATCTACGCCTACCTGTTTTGGACTGCTTTAGGGTTGCTGAGGGAACGCTCCTATCACAGCACAGTTTCCTCCCCCTCGCGAGGGGCCATCGGCATCACGGCTATGATCGTTGTCACGATTTTGTCCGGGGGATTTGTAGCCGGGCTGAAGGCCGGGCACGCATTTAATACGTTTCCACTGATGGCTGGCCAGTGGATTCCACCGGGGTATCGGGTCGCGGAGCCTTTCTGGCTCAACTTTTTCGAGACCATACCCGCAGTACAGTTCAATCACCGCTGGTTGGCGATCACAACATTTGTGTTGGTGTTGCTGTTTGCTCTTAGAGCCTGGCGGGATGACGCATTGAGAACGTATCGGGCTGCGGTGGCTGTACTCGCGATGCTCGCCCTGATCCAGGTGAGCCTCGGTATCTCAACACTGGTGCTGCATGTGCCGGTGGTGCTGGCTGCCGCACACCAGGGAGCAGCGCTCGCGCTGTTAACGGCTGCCCTGTACGTGGTATTTATAACGCGGTACTTGGCCGGTGCAGAGTCTGGGTCTTCTGTGGCTGGGGGCCACACCTGAACCGACTGGGGTCAGCTGTTTAAGCGCTGTTTGACGGCGCTGCTGACAAGTCCCATGTCGGCGCGCCCATTGATTTTCGGTTTCAACCAGCCCATGACCTTGCCCATGTCGCGCTGAGAGGCAGCGCCGGTTTCAGCAAAGGCTGAGTCCATTAGCGCCTCGATTTCGGGTTTGCCCAACTGCGCTGGGAGATAATCTTCAAGCACCCGCAGCATCTCGGTTTCTTTGTTGACCAGGTCGTCACGATTGCCTTTTTCGAACTGCTCCACAGCATCATGGCCCTGTTTGATCATTTTCTGTACCACTGAGAGTACACCGTCGTCATCAAGATCAGTGCGTTCGTCGATCTCGCGGCGCTGAATGGCAGCACGAAGCAGGCGCACGGCTTCCAGGCGAGGCCGGTCCTTCGCACGCATAGCCTCTTTCATGTGGGTTGCAATTCGAGCTTTTAACGACACGGGGGTCCGGACCTTGAGGGGAAAGAGCGACTGAGTCTCGCTCAGTACTGTCGGTTTCTTCTGGGGTCCTGGCGACTGACGCGTTTCTTTTCGCGCTTGACGGCCGCTGCTCCAGCGCGTTTGCGTACGGTGGTGGGTTTTTCGTAATACTCCCGTCGGCGTGATTCAGTAAACACGCCGGCTTTTTCGCAGGCACGACGAAAACGACGCAGGATAACGTCGAAGGGTTCGTCTTGTCTGATCTTTACACTGGGCATTGAATTTGTCTCTCCTCACGCAAAACGGCGAAAAAGGGCCGGCAATTCTACCCTCTTAAGCATTGTAAGTACATCAGATATAACCGGGACCGGCCGGCCCGGCCCCTATAATAATAGGTCTGATAGTGAATATTTGATTGCCAGTTATGCCTGTTCAATCCTACCGGGGTCTTTTCAGCTGTTAACTCCTGTCCATAGGTCAACACGATGAAGGTACTGGGTATTGAGACTTCCTGTGATGACACAGCGGCCGCTGTGTACGATTCTGCTGGCGGGCTTAGAGGCCACCGACAGGCTTCACAGCTCGACAGTCATCGACCCTTCGGTGGGGTTGTGCCGGAACTCGCTGCCCGCGACCATGTGCGTCTGTTGATGCCGCTGGTCCAGCAGGTCCTGGCTGATACGGACTTAAAAGTCGATGATCTGGATGGCGTGGCGTACACGTCAGGTCCCGGGTTGGCAGGGGCACTCTTTGTGGGTGCCGCTCTCGGTCGCAGCCTCGCCTGGTCCCTGGATATACCGGCTGCTGGAATTCACCACATGGAAGGCCATCTGCTGGCACCGATGCTAGAAGCGGACCCGCCGGAATTTCCCTTTCTCGCTTTGCTGGTGTCCGGTGGACATACCATGCTGGTGGATGTCCGAGCGGTTGGGCGTTATCAATTACTCGGCAGCACGCTGGACGATGCGGTGGGTGAGGCCTTTGACAAAATCGCAAAACTGTTGGGATTGGATTATCCGGGTGGTCCTGCCGTGGCTGCTGCGGCCATAAGCGGTCGTCCAGGACAGTTTCATTTCCCACGACCAATGACCGACCGACCGGGGCTCGATTTCAGTTTCAGTGGCCTCAAAACATTTGCCCGCAACACGGCAGCACAGTGCGAACTCAACCCGCAGGCCATTGCCGATATTGCGCTGGCGTTTCAGGACGCCGCCGTGGATACGCTGGTGATCAAGTGCACCCGCGCAATGCAGACTTCAGGACGGGCACGTCTGGTCGTTGCGGGTGGTGTTGGGGCGAATCAGGTGCTTCGCGAGCGACTCAGTATGATGGCAGACGAGCAAGGTTACCGGGTTTACTATCCCCGGCCGGAGTTCTGTACGGATAACGCGGCCATGATTGCCTATGCCGGCTGGATCCGGTTAAGGCGCGGGCAGCACAATGACCGAGACTTTACGGTCCGCCCCCGCTGGTCGTTGACCGATCTGGCACCGGTCGACTGAACCCACCCGGCTAGTTTTTCTTGCCGATCTTCGATTCATTGCCGGAGAGCAGGCGGCGAATATTTTCGCTGTGGCGAAAGAAAAGTAATGCGGCAAGTACTGCGCCCAGTGCGACGAAAACCGGTTCGCCGGTGAGCCAGAATGCGTAGACGGGTGCTGCAGCCGCCGTCACCAGGGCGGCAAGTGATGAGTACCGAAACACCGCCGCAACCACGAGCCAGGTGACAATCAGAATCGAGGCGAGCTGCCAGTCGATCGCTGCCAGTACACCGAGGGCGGTCGCAACACCCTTACCGCCTTCAAAGCGAAAATACACCGGAAACAGGTGTCCCAGAAACGCGCCCAGGGCTGCCAACGCGAGGAGTACAGGTTCATCCAGAAACCAGCGCGCCGCGACCACCGGCAGCACGCCCTTGGCAATATCGCCAGCCAGTGTGAGCACCGCGCCGGGCTTGCTGCCCAGGCGTAGGACATTGGTCGCCCCGGGGTTGCGAGAGCCTTCAGTACGTGGGTCCGGAAGTCCCAGCAGGCTTGAAATCAGGATCGCGCTGGAGACCGATCCCAGCAGGTAGGCGGCAAATGGCGTAATCAGATAAAGCATGGATTCGGTCAGTTGATCGGATTCAGCAGCGGCAGGCACCAGTATAATCTGGCGATTGATAAATCTGGCGGGAACCGATTGTGGACATCATATTTCTCCATGGCCTGGAAGTAGATTGTGTGATCGGTGTCTGGGAGTGGGAACGTCGGATTACGCAGAAAATTGTGATCGATCTGGACATGGGGTGGGACATTGCAAAAGCCGCAGCCAGCGACGATTTGAGTGACACACTGAGTTACAAGGATGTGGCCAAACGGGTCTCAGCGCATGTTCAGGACGTCAAGGCCAATCTGGTCGAACGCCTTGCAGAAGATATCGCAAATATCCTGCTGGGTGAATTTGGCTGCCAATGGTGCCGGGTGCGGGTGAACAAACCCGGTGCGGTCACCGGATCAAAAGATGTGGGCGTTGTGGTTGAGCGGGGTGAGCGCTGAATGGTCCGCGTGGTGATCAGCGTTGGCACCAATATCGACCGGGAGAACAACTTAAAAGCTGCCCTGGCAGCGCTGGGGCGTGCCTACGGCGCATTGCGGATGTCACCGGTTTATTCCAATCCGGCAGTTGGATTCACAGGGCCGGATTTCTACAATCTTGTCGTTAGCTTTGAGACAACCCAAACCGTTGCAGAAGTGACGACCTTTCTGCACGGCGTCGAGGCGAACCAGGGACGAACCCGACAAGGCGATCGGCTCGATTCGCGGGAACTAGACCTTGACCTGCTGCTCTATGGCGACCATGTACTGCATGGAGAAGGTGTCGACCTACCCCGCGGTGAAATTCTCGAGCACCCCTACGTGCTCATGCCGCTCAGCTGGCTGTTGCCGGATGATCGACACCCGGTGACCCAAGAACGCTATGCATCGATGTGGACCCGCATGAGCAAGACCAGTACGGTTCTGCTTAAGGAAATCGACCTTGACCTGACCTGACAGTCAACGCCTGTCAAGGCACAATCGATCTGCCCCCATCGACATTCACGACCTGCCCGGTCAGAAATTCTGCATCTCGAACCAGAAACAACACGGTCTCGGCGATGTCAGTCGGGTTGCCCGCCCGTTTAAGGGGTGTGCGTGAGATCAGGCGTTGTTGGGCAATCTCATCGACGTCGCCCTCTGGCCACAGGATTGCGCCGGGCGCCACGGCATTAACGCGCACTGCGGGTCCGAGTTCCCGCGCCAGTGCACGGGTGAGTCCGATCAGGCCGGCTTTGGTGACGTTGTAAACCGGGTGGTTTTTGAGGGGTCGCTCGGCATAAATGTCAACCAGATTGATAATGCAGCCGCCGGATTCTGTCAGTGGACCTGCCGCTGCCTGAGAGAGAAAATACGGCGCTTTAAGGTTCACGCCGATTAGATCTTCCCATTGCGCGTCGGTGGTCTTGCCGACGGGGGTGGGGTAAAAACTCGACGCGTTGTTGACCAATACATCCAGCTGTCCGAATTCGTGGGTGGCCTGGCTCACCAGTTTCTCAATTTTTGCCGGATCCAGCAGATCTGTGCCGACAAGCAGCACAGAATCAGGTCGATGATGATGAAGCTCGGCCTGCAGTTCCCGTGCCGCCTCGGCAGACCCGTGGTAATGAATCACGAGATTCAACCCCTCGCGATGAAGGGTGCGGGCGATACAGGCTCCAATACGGCGAGCTCCCCCCGTGATCAGAGCCACCTTGTGTTCAAGGGATTTGCGGTTCGCATTCATGCTTTGGCTCACCCTACGGCGGTTACAATGGCGTGATAGTAACAACCTCGGCACTTAAGGTGTATGACCGTGGTATCAAACTCTAATCAATGGCCGAAAAAACCGTGGCCTGAACCCGATCCAGAGGCCCTGGCACACAGTGCTCGCGTCGTTGAACGAGTACACACTGAGATCGAGCGTTGTGGCGGTGTGCTGCCATTTGACCGCTATATGGCGCTGGTGATGTACGAGCCGGGTCTGGGGTATTATGTTTCTGGTACCCGGAAGTTTGGTCGGCAGGGAGATTTTGTGACTGCGCCTGAGCTGGGATCCCTCTACGGTCGTTGCGTGGCCCACCAGGCGACACAGGTACTGGCCCAGTTGGATGGCGGATCATTGCTTGAATTTGGTGCCGGCAGTGGTGTTCTGGCTGCGACCGTGCTTGCTGAGCTGGCTGAGCGTGACAGGCTGCCGGCCGAGTATCTTATTGTGGAAGTCAGCCCAGCACTGCGTGCGCAACAGCAACAGACACTGGCCGGTCAGATCGAGCAGAACCCGGTCAAGGTCCGCTGGCTCGATACGCTGCCGGAATCTGGTTTCCGCGGTGTGATTCTGGCCAACGAAGTCCTCGACGCGATGCCGGTCATACGCTTTCGGGTTGCCGCAGAGGGACATATGACTGCTGGGGTGGTAGAGCGTAATGGACATCTTGACTGGTCGTGGAAGCGGGATCTTGCGCAGAACGGGCGTATCGATCGGTTGGTTAAGCAGTACGGTTTGGTAGCGGACTACACCAGCGAGGTAAATCCCAGCGCCGCGGCCTGGATGCAGACGGTGGGGCGGCTTCTTGATACTGGGCTGATACTCGTGATGGATTATGGCTATCCTGGCGCCGAGTACTATCATCCCGAACGTTCGGACGGTACGCTGATGTGTCACTACCAGCACCGTGCCCATATGGACCCTTTCTTATATCCCGGTCTGCAGGATCTGACTGCGCACGTCGATTTCTCCGCCATTGCAGCCGCAGGTCAGGTGGCAGGGCTTGATATCGCCGGATTCACCAGCCAGGAGGCATTTTTACTGTCCACTGGAGTCCTTGATCTGGTAGCAGATGCGTCATCCGGTCCAGTGGATCCGAAACTGAGTGCGGAACTCAAACAGCTGACACTCTCATCAGAGATGGGCGAGTCTTTCAAGGCACTGGCGATGGTCAAGCACATTGACACACCGTTGCTGGGCTTTTCCCTGCGCGATCGACGGATGGCCCTGTGATTGGCTTTAACGAGGCTGTCGGCCTCGGCCTGGTTCAGGGCATTACCGAATTCTTGCCGATATCGAGTTCTGGGCACCTAATCCTGGTGTCAGAATGGTTAGGCTGGCCCGATCAAGGCCTTGCCTTCGACGTTGCCGTTCACCTGGGCACGCTGGTTGCGGTGCTGATCTATTTTCGCCGGCGTGTGCTGGAGATTCTGTGTGGCTGGTATCAGCAGGTCATCGGCGGTCGTGTGACATCAGCGGGGCGTCTGGGTTGGCTGGTGGTGCTCGCGACCGGACCTGCGCTGATCGCTGGCGCCTTGTTGAGCCATGTCATAGAGAGTTTGCTCCGCAGCCCGATCCTGATTGGCTTCACCACTTTAGTCTTTGGGTTGGTGTTGTGGTGGGCTGATGCCAAAGGACGCGGGACGATCACCCTTGACGACCTCAAGTGGCACCACGCCCTGCTGATCGGCATCGCCCAGGCGATCGCGCTGGTGCCGGGCACCTCGCGATCGGGTATTACGCTGAGTGCTGGCCTGGCGCTGGGTTTAGGTCGCTCGGACGCAGCCCAGTTTTCGTTTCTAATGTCTATTCCAGTAATTGTGGCGGCAGGCACACTGAAGCTGAGTGACCTCAGTCAATCGGCGGTGCCGGTCGACTGGGTCGTGTTTGCTGTTGGTGTTTTGGTCGCGGCGGTAAGTGCACTCGCTGTCATCGCCGGATTTCTAAGGGTTATTGAGCGCGTGGGTGTTTTGCCGTTTGTGATCTACAGAGTGGCACTTGGGGTGCTGATATTTTTCTGGTTCTGGTAGATTGCTGAATTGGGTTATAGAAATAATCTGTCTGGAGGAAATATGAATACTGCAATTGTAGGGTGGGGACACATCCCATTTGGACGACGAGAAGACGATGTCGAATCAATGCTTTTGGAAGTTACCGGAGAGGCACTGGTAAGCGCCGGTGTGGGCGCATCGGATGTCGATGCCGTATTTTTGGGCTGGTTCAACGGTGGTATGAATGAACAGGACTTCGGGTCTTCTTTGGTTATGAATGGTTTTGAGGGACTGCGTTACAAGCCGGCGACCCGTGTCGAGAACGCCTGTGCCACAGGATCAGCGGCCATTTACCAGGGAAGGGACTTTATTGCGGCAGGGCGTGGCAAGGTGGTGCTCGTGGTCGGTGTGGAAAAGATGACGAATGTGCCCACACCAGAACTCAATCGTGTGCTGCTGGCATGTTCGTATCTTAAGGAAGAGGCGGGTGTGGCTAACGGGTTTGCAGGTATATTTGCAGACATCGCGATGGACTACTTCAGCCAGCATGGTGATCAGGCTGATGCATTAGCGACCATTGCAGCAAAAAACCACCACAATGGCTGTGCCAACCCATGGGCACAACTGCATAAAGATTTGGGCTATGAGTTTTGCCGAACCGAATCCGAAAAAAATCCGGTGGTGGCAGCACCACTTAAACGGACCGATTGCAGCTTGGTCTCGGATGGTGCGGCGGCAGTGGTGTTGGCTGATGAAGACGTAGCTCGCGATCTACAACATGCCGCAAGGCTGCGAGCAAGTACCCAGGTGAACGATCTTCTGCCTATGAGTCGGCGCGACATGACATTTTTGGATGGTTGTGCCCGAGCCTGGCAGGGGTCACTGCAGGCTGCCGGCATGACGCTGAATGACCTGGATCTGGTCGAGACCCACGACTGTTTTACCATGGCCGAATTGATGCAGTATGAGGCTATGGGACTGACGGAACGCGGACGTGGTGCGCAGGCCGCGCTGGATGGCTGGACTGCAAAAGACGGGAAGCTGCCCGTCAATGTATCTGGTGGTCTGAAAGCGAAAGGTCATCCAATTGGTGCGACCGGTGTATCGATGCACGCATTGGCGGCTATGCAGGTTCTGGGCGAGGCTGGTGACATGCAGGTGTCGGGAGCATCGGTTGCGGGGGTATTCAATATGGGTGGCGCAGGGGTCGCCAACTATTGCAGCATTATTGAAGCGATGCACTGAGTAATCGCAACTCATTCATTGCGTCAAGTGGTATTACGCCACGCGATTTGGACCGAACCAAGCGCTGCCAGGCGACGTTTCCGGACTTCCCGTCCGCGCGCCCGGCCGTCAGTTGCGCTGCCCTCCAGATCACCGAAACTGAGTGCCGTCACGGCCTGCAGATAGGCCTGGAGCAGTTTGGTGCTCGGATAATTTGTCGCTAAACCCGTACCACGTCCCCGCGCATCGGCTTCGCAGGCGAGCGCAAAATCCTCGACCCGATCGGGGTTGCGAAATGCATCCAGTCGGTTGAGCAGTTTGAGCACAGTTTCAGGTCTGAGCGTATCGAGACGGTGCATCAGCAGGTGGTATTCGGTGACCAGCAGTGCCAGCCGGCGATAATCCGCCGGCACCCGCAGTCGATCACACATCTTCCCGACCAGTTTCAGGCCTCGCTTTTCGTGGCCGATGTGTTTTGGCCAGTGTTGCGGCGGCGTCGTGCCTTTACCAAGGTCGTGAACCAGGGCAGCAAACCGGATCTTGCTGCTAGTGCTCAACCTGGCGGCTTGCTCGAGCACCAGAAGGGTGTGTATACCGGCGTCGCCTTCAGGGTGGTGGGCCTGGGGTTGGGGCACACCGAACAGAGCATCGAGTTCAGGAAAGATAACGCCCAGAGCGCCGCACCGGCGCAGTGTGCGAAAAAATTCAGCCGGCTGGGCTTCGTTCAGTGCGCGCGAGAGTTCCTGCCAGATCCGTTCAGGCGTGAGCGTGCCCAGCTCGCCGTCAGTGACCATACTTTCCATTAGTGCCAGCGTTTCTGCTGCGACGCCGAACCCACGATCGTGGTAGCGGGCCGCGAACCTTGCTACGCGCAACACCCTCAGTGGATCCTCGGTGAATGCGGCTGATACGTGTCTTAGCACGCCGGCTGCAAGGTCAGTCGCACCCCCCCACGGGTCGATCAGTATTCCCTGCCGGGAGCGGGCCATGGCGTTGATGGTGATGTCCCGGCGGGAAAGATCATCCTCGAGCGTGACATCGGGGGATGCGGCAGTCTCAAAACCGCGATACCCCGGGCCGGTCTTTTTCTCGCGCCGTGCCAGCGCATACTCCTGATGGGTTGTGGGATGCAGGTAAACCGGAAAGTCCCGGCCAACCGGTGAAAATCCGAGCTTCAGCATGGTATCTTCACTGGCACCGACCACCACCCAGTCAAGGTCGGTGCTGGCATCACCGAGTAACTGATCTCGAACGGCACCACCGACCAGATAGCACTCGAGTTGTTCGGCCGGGTCTGTCATACGCAGGCTGCTAATGGGAATACTGATTACAAAGATCAACGCTATTATGCCTTGCAGGGTAGGGTTTACCCCGAACGATGGCAATAAAAGTACCGGACGTGCTGTGCTGCTGTTGCTGCTGATCGCGCTTGGGTTGCCCGGTTGCGCTTTGCCGGGGTATTACGCCCAAGCGGCGCGCGGGCAGATCTCGTTACTGTGGCGGAGTGAACCGATTCACTCCGTGGTCAGCGATCCAAGTGTGTCGGCGTCGCGCCGTCGACAGCTGATGCTGGCGAGTCGGATCCGCCAGTTTGCAGTCGAGCAACTCGCATTGCCGGATAACGCGAGTTACACCCGTTTCGTTGATGTCCAACAGCCCTATGTGCTCTGGAACGTATTTGCGGCGCCGATTTTTTCGACAGAACCGGTTACCTGGTGTTTTCCAGTCGCAGGTTGCGTCGCCTATCGCGGTTATTTCAGCCGTCAGGCGGCGTTTAGGTTTGCCGAGCAGATGAGACAGAAGGGCTACGATGTCAGTGTAGCTGGCGTCAAAACCTATTCGACCCTGGGGTGGTTGCCTGATCCTGTGCCCAACACAATTCTGGACTTGGCTGAAGAGGATCTGGCTGGACTTCTGTTCCACGAACTGGCCCATCAGGTGATTTATGTGACCGACGACACCACGTTCAATGAATCCTTTGCCACACTGGTCGAACACGAAGGGGTACGACGATGGTTAGCGCGGTCGGGCAGACAGGCGGATTTTGATGCGTTCGAAGATCGCAGCCGCAGGCGCGACGAGGTGATCAAACTGGTGCTAGCCCATCAGGCGCAGCTGGCGGCAGTGTATGCTGAAGGCCTGAGTCCCTCGATCATGGCGCAACGCAAATTGCAGCGGCTGGCTGCGTTGCGGCAGTCGTACCTGGACCTGCGGTCAAGGGGTGGAGGTGGCCCGGGCTGGGACGCCTGGTTTTCCCAACCGCTGAACAACGCACATCTTGCTGCAATTGGTGCCTACTATGACCTGGTACCCGATTTTCGGCGACTCTTTAAGGCGGTGGACCAGAATTTTGAAGCCTTCTACAACACCGTCGAGCGTATCGCCGATGGGCCCAAGCAGGGTTACCGCAGTGCCCTTGCAGTCCTGCCGTAGGCTTACAGGCCATACCAGTTGGCGCTTTTAGCGGTGGCTGTGGGTGACCTGGGTCTGACGCCCCTATCGTCAGGTACTGGTGGCAGTGCCTGGATCGCCGTAGCGGTTTAGGTAGGCCTCCAGCGCATCGAGATGTTGTTTAAGATCCGGTGCCGAGCGAAGGTGTTCAATCAGCGTGCTGAAGCGGGCAATCACATGGACTGGCAGACCGTAGCGCTCACGAATCTGCGTGATTGCAGACTGGCCTTGGTCCGAAACGATCTCTTCACGGTCCAGTGCAACAATCACTGCTGCTGCCTGGGCGCCGGCCGATTCGATGATGTCCACCGACTCACCGATAGCGGTACCTGCAGTGATCACATCATCGATGATGACAACCCGGCCGGTGAGTTGTGCACCGACAACGGTGCCGCCTTCACCATGGTCCTTAACCTCTTTTCGGTTGTAGGCAAAGGGTACGTTGCGCCCATACTGGTTGTGTAGCGCCGCCGCGGTGGCCGTGGCCAGTACGATGCCCTTGTAGGCAGGCCCGAACAGCATAAAATTGTCAGGTTCGTTTTCGCATAAAACAGCCGCATAAAACCCTGCCAACTGGGACAGCATGGCACCCGTGCAAAACAGGCCCGCGTTAAAGAAATAGGGACTGACGCGGCCGGATTTGAGGGTAAACTCACCGAACCGTAAGACCCCGCTGTTGATGGCAAATTGCAGGAATTGCTGTTCTCTATGGGTCATTTTAAGGTTAACGCGGTCAATTACCGATTCTGGGGCGCCTGGGTGAGAATAATAACGCTGAATGTTAACGGGATACGAGCCGCCGCTCGGAAACAGTTTTTCGACTGGTTGCCTATACAAGATGCGGATGTGGTGTGTTTGCAGGAGACCCGCGCCCAGCCGGAACAGCGAAAAGCACCTGAATTCAGCCCTGAAGGCTACCAGACCTACTACGTCGATGCCGAGCGGAAGGGCTACAGCGGTGTTGCCATCTATTCCAGGAGAGAACCCGACCGCGTGATCGAGGGTCTGGGCTGGAAGGCGTTCGACCGGGAGGGGCGCTGGGTTCAGGCCGACTACGGACGACTGAGCGTGGTATCGGTCTATATGCCGTCCGGCACCAGTGGCGATGAACGCCAGGATTTCAAATATCGCATCATGAAAAAGATGGAGCCGCTGCTGAAAGGGTTTATGAACGGCGAACGCGACTATATCTTGTGTGGTGACTTCAACATTGCCCACAAGGAGATTGATCTTAAGAACTGGCGCGGAAACCGAAAGAATTCCGGTTTTCTGCCCGATGAACGAGCGTGGCTGGACTGGCTGTTTAATGATCTGGGCATGGTCGATGTGTTCCGGCACCTGGATGATCGGCCCGAGCAATACACCTGGTGGTCAAATCGGGGTCAGGCCTGGGCCAAGAACGTGGGTTGGCGCATCGATTACCAGATTGCAACCCCCGCGATTGCCGCGCGTGCCCAGCTGGCCTCGATCTTTACCGATGACCGGTTTTCAGACCACGCACCGCTGATCATCGATTACAAAAACAGTGCACGGTGGCTGAACGGTTGACCGGATAGACCGTCGTTCAATCAGGAAAGCGGTTGTCGACAACACAGCCCTGGGGAGAGCACCGATGACCAAAATGTCCGAAACCTTCTCGATCTATCTGGAAAGGCGGATGGCACGCATTCTGCTGCTGGGCATCATCAGTGGATTCCCCTGGGTTCTGATTGGCAGCAGTCTGTCATTGTGGCTCAAGGAAGATGGACTGAGCCGCAGTACCATCGGCTGGGCCGGTCTGATATTCGGCGTGTACGCGTTCAACTTTCTGTGGGCACCGCTGATCGACCGGCTTCGGGTACCGTATCTCACGCCTAGACTGGGTCATCGCCGGGCCTGGATCGTGACACTTCAGGCGCTGATACTGGTCTGTCTGGGGGGGTGGAGCCTGGTCGACCCTTCAGCAAATCTCTGGGGTGTGATTGCGATCGGACTGGTCATCGCGATCGCTTCTGCGACACAGGATATCACCATCGATGCGTTGCGCATTGAGCAGATCGGTCGGGGCGAAGGTCGCTCAATGGCGGCCGGCGCGGCTATTGCTGTGGTGGGCTGGTGGACAGGTTACAAGCTTGGGGGGGTCGTTGCCCTCAATACGGCACAGGCTTTTCAGTCTGCAGGTATGGAAAATTACTGGCAGACCACATTCCTCGTATTGGGCGCGATTGTCATTGTTTGCAACATCGCACTGATGTTTGTTCCTGAACAGTCGCCCGAGGAGCGCGTTGCTGAACAATTAGAACAGGACAACGTCATCGCCTCAAACTTGGCGCTCAGTGGACTGACAGGTCAGATTGTGGCCTGGCTGGTTGGAACAGTTGTGGGCCCATTGCTCAGTTTTTTCAGGCGCAACGGATTTGCAATAGCCCTGGCTATCCTCGCATTTGTTTTCCTGTTCAAAATCGGTGAGGCGTTTCTCGGGCGAATGTCGATTGTGTTCTACACGGAAATGGGTTTCAGTAAATCAGACATCGCGCTGTACTCAAAGGGTATAGGCTGGATCACCACGGTTGTGTTTACGTTGATTGGCGGGCTGTTTGCAATTCGGATCGGGCTGGTGAGAGCCATGTTCGTATCTGGAATTCTGATGGCAGTGACGAACCTGATGTTTTCCTGGCTGGCCTGGTCCGGTCGCTCGGAGGTTTTGTTTGCAGCCGCAGTGCTGCTCGACGACCTCACCGGTGCATTTGCAACAGTCACCTTTGTTGCCTTTATTTCGATGCTGGTCGACCGCACCTACACGGCAACCCAGTATGCGCTGCTGGCTTCGATTGGCACAGCTGGACGGACATTGTTTGCCTCGTCGTCCGGTGCTCTGGTGGATTGGCTCGATGGCGACTGGGGCATATTTTTTGTGTTGACGGCCGTCATGGTCATCCCGTCACTGGTGTGCCTGTGGATATTGCGGCACAGACTCGCCGATATGCTGTCGGGTGCCCAGGTCCGATTGTTTGGGAAAAGCGCGTAGCACTGCGCTCAAGCTGCGGCTTGTCGCAGCCGCGCAATTGATCTGACTTAAGCCAACAAAGGTTATAATAAAAGGTTGTACGAACGTTTTTTAAGCCTTGCGTCAGCAAGGTAAACGACAGCTATAGCCGAAGGATTTGACATGCCGATCTACGAGTATGCCTGCGTTTCATGCGACCATCACCTTGAAGCGTTACAGAAGATGTCTGAAGACCCGCTGGTTTTCTGTCCCGAATGTGGAGAAGAGAGTCTTAGAAAAAAGGTGTCTGTCGCCGCTTTTGTACTCAAAGGTTCCGGCTGGTATGAGACCGATTTCAAGAATTCGGGTAAGGAAAAACCAAAAGACACCAAGGCCGGTGATGAGCAGTCCGCCTCGAGCAAATCCAGCGACAGTAAATCAGCTGACGGTGCCAGTAGTGACACTAAATCGTCAGGCGGCAAGTCATCTGACAGCAAATCGGAGTCCACTAAATCCACCTCTGATTCCACTGCGACCGGGTCCAAGTTGGGTGGCAGCAAGAATGCATCGCCGACAAACTGAGTTTTCAGGGTAAAACCTGCACGGATTCAGTTTCTCTTGAAAATCTTTTTATGAACAGGGTTTCTCGCAGTGCGTTGTGTGGCACGATCACGCCGGAGCTGAACGGTCAGGAAGTCAGTCTGTGCGGTTGGGTTCAGCGTCGTCGTGATCACGGTGGCGTGATCTTTATCGATCTGCGGGATCGATCAGGAATTGTTCAGGTCGTGATGGATCCTGATCGACAGGCGCAGTTTGCTATCGCCGAAGCGGTGCGTAATGAGTATGTACTCTGGGTCTCCGGGCGGATACGGCCCAGACCGGAAGGTACTGAAAACCCCGAGTTGCCCACTGGAGCTGTAGAGGTTCTGGGACACGACATTGAAATCCTCAATGCCAGTGATCCCTTGCCGTTTCAAGTCGACGATGATGACACCGGCGAAGCAGTACGGCTGCGGTATCGCTACCTGGACCTGCGAAGTTCTCGAATGCAGAGCAATCTACGCTTGCGTCACCAGGCAACCCGCAATTTGCGTCACTTTCTGGAACTGCAGGATTTCATTGAAATAGAGACGCCTGTACTCACCCGTTCTACCCCGGAGGGTGCGCGGGACTACTTGGTACCCAGTCGAATTTATCCCGGACAGTTTTTTGCACTGCCCCAGTCTCCGCAGCTGTTCAAGCAGTTGTTGATGGTGTCCGGCTTTGAACGGTACTACCAGTTTGCCCGCTGTTTTCGTGACGAGGACCTGCGGGCAGATCGTCAGCCTGAATTCACGCAGTTGGATATCGAGATGTCGTTCGTCCGTGAAGACGACGTCATGGGAGCCATGGAACAAATGATCCGTGACTTGTTCAAAGGTGTGCTGGATATTGAATTGCCGTCACCGTTCCCTCGGTTGTCTTACGCCGAGGCAGTGCGGCGTTTCGGGACCGACCGGCCAGACCTGCGAATTCCACTGGAACTGGTCGATGTGGCTGATCTGATGCGGGATGTCGAATTCAAGGTGTTTTCAGGTCCTGCGTCAGATCCGGGCTGTCGGGTCGCCGCCCTTCGGCTACCAGGTGGCGGTTCGGTCAGTCGACAGCAGATCGACAGCTATACAGATTTTGTCAAACTTTACGGAGCCAAGGGACTGGCCTACATCAAAGTAAACCAGGTTGCGGCAGGTCGGGATGGTTTACAGTCCCCGATCCTCAAGTTTCTGCCTGATGATGTCATCGCTGAGATCCTCAAGCGCACAGAGGTGATCGATGGCGACCTGATCTTTTTCGGTGCCGACACGGCAGCCGTCGTGAACGATGCGCTGGGTGCGTTGCGCGTTCGTCTTGGCCATGACCTGGAGATGGCAGAAGAACGCTGGTCGCCGTTATGGGTGACCGAATTTCCGCTGGTTGAACAGGATTCCGATACGGGCCAGTGGCAATCTCTTCACCATCCGTTTACGGCGCCGCGGGAGGACCATCTACCGCTGCTCGATACAGATCCTGGCGCTGTCATTTCAAGGGCCTACGATATGGTCCTGAACGGCACTGAGATCGGTGGGGGGTCGATCCGTAATCATCGAAGGGACACGCAGGCGCGGATTTTTCAACTCTTGGGTATCGAGTCGCAGGAGGCAGAAGAAAAGTTTGGTTTTCTGCTCGACGGACTGCGCTATGGGGCACCACCACACGGTGGCATCGCGTTTGGGTTGGACCGGATCGTTGCCATGATGGCAGGAGAAGAATCCATTCGCGACGTGATCGCATTTCCAAAAACGCAGAAAGCCTCCTGCCTGCTTACGGAATCTCCCAGCGATGTGGAGGGCAACCAGTTGCGCGAACTTGGGATTCGGCTCCGTGCAACACAAGCACCGGTAACCGATTCGAACTCGGCATGAGCGCGGTCTCACTCCGATCAGAGATTGCGCACAAACGACCCGAGTCAGTGCTGATTGTAGTCTACACGGTGACTGGGCAGACGCTGTTGCTCAAACGCACTCGTCCCGTATTCTGGCAGTCCATTACCGGCAGCTTGAAATGGCCCGACGAGTCGCCACCTGATGCAGCTTGTCGCGAACTTAAAGAAGAAACTGGCATCAAAGCGTTGTCGGGCTGGCGCAACTGGCAGCACACGTATACTTTTCCTATATTGCCGGAGTATCGTCATCGATATGCACCAGGTGTGTCCGACAACAAGGAGCATCTGTTCTCGCTTGAGTTGTCAGAGCCTTGTCAACCTGTATTGTCTGATGCCGAGCACTCGAGCAGCCTGTGGTTACCGATCGAAGATGCGATTACAAAGGTATGGTCATGGTCGAACCGGGATGCATTAGAGCGTGTCGTTGCTGCAATCACAGCGACTGACTGAAACAGCAATACGACGACGAAGAACTCCCAATGGCCGGGCACAGTAAATGGGCTAACATTAAGTTTCGCAAAGCGGCGCAGGATGCAAAACGCGGCAAACTGTTTACCAAGCTCATTCGGGAGATTACGGTAGCCGCGCGTGCTGGCGGCGGTGACGTGACTTCAAATCCGCGGCTGCGCACCGCCACTGACAAGGCACTTGGTGCCAATATGACACGGGACACCGTAGACCGGGCGATCAAGCGCGGTACCGGGGAGTTAGACGGCGTGTCCTATGAAGAAGTCCGCTATGAAGGTTATGCCCCGAGTGGGATCGCCGTGCTGGTGGAATGTACAACCGATAACCGCAACCGGACCGTCAGTGAGGTTCGTCATGCTTTTACCAAGTACGGCGGTAGCCTGGGTTCTGAAGGGTCGGTTGCCTACCTGTTCGACAAGGTCGGGCTGCTGATTTTTCCGCCGGGTGTGGATGAAGATGTGGTCATGGAAGCGGCAGTAGACGCCGGCGCACAGGATGTTGAAACCGGTCCTGACGGTACGGTTGAGGTGATCACCGAACCCGATGAACTGAACCTTGTAACAGATCAGATGTCCGCAGCGGGGTTGGTGTCGGCAGTGGCCGAGGTGGTGCAGCGGCCAACGAGTGAGACCGAACTCGCTGGAGAGGAGGCCGAAAAGGTTATGCTGCTGATTAACGCGTTGGAAGACCTGGACGATGTGCAGGATGTCTTTACCAATGCGAGTTTCCCGGAGGACATGGTGTTCGCCAGTTGAGTGGCGACGCCCGCGAATCAGCCGTGATGCCGATTAGAGTACTGGGTATAGATCCCGGCTCCAGGGTCACCGGGGTCGGTGTGGTTGAGATCGATGGACAGAGTCTGCGCCATGTGCACAGCGAGTGCATTCGTGCGGGAGACGGCGAACTGGGTGAACGCCTGGCCGTGATCTACAGCGGTGTCGGTGACGCCATTGCCCGGTGCCAGCCACAGTCGGTGGCCATAGAACGGGTTTTCCTGGCTACAAATCCGCATGCGGCACTGATTCTAGGGCACGCCCGTGGCAGCGCGATGCTGGCGGCAGTAAATCACGGACTCGCCGTATCCGAGTACAGCGCTTTGGAGATCAAGCGGTCTGTGGTCGGCACTGGCAGGGCAGAAAAGGAGCAGGTCCAGCATATGGTTCGGGTGCTGCTGGGCATGGATCGCAAACTACCCTTCGATGCTGCAGATGCATTGGCCTGTGCGATATGCCACATTCACACCGCACAGGTGGAAAAGCGCGTGGCCAAGACGCAACAACAGGCAGACGACCGGTCTGTCTGAACGGTTGGAGACCGAATGATGATCGGACAGGTACACGGCAAACTGGTCTATAAGCAGCCCCCCAGACTGCTCGTTGATGTCGCCGGTATCGGATATGAGTTGGAGGCGCCGATGACGGCTTTTTACAACTTGCCGGAGACCGGCAGTGAGGTCTGTCTGCACACACACCTCGTCGTACGCGACGATGCACACCTGTTGTACGGCTTTACCGAGCAGCGGCAACGGGACGTGTTTCGATACCTGCTTAAGGTCAATGGGGTCGGACCGCGGGTGGCGCTCGCGATTCTTTCTGGTCTTACGGTTGAAGACCTGGTGACGTGTGTGAGCGCAGCCGATGCCGCCATGCTTACACGGGTACCGGGTATCGGTCGCAAGACAGCGGAGCGCCTGATTGTTGATCTTAGAGATCGACTCGACGGTATCGAAGGGAGTGGGCCTTCATTTGTTGGGACTCGCTCACTGACACCGGAACACGATGCCGTCAGTGCATTGGTCGCACTGGGTTATCGGCAGACTGATGCTGCACGCGCAATACGCAGTACGGCATCCGATGGCGCAGGTGTTGAGGAACTCATCCGGGCTGCGCTGGCCAGCCTTTCAGGTGCGCGGACATGACGGGCCGAGATTCGCTCGTATCACCTGACGAGGGCGTCGATAGCACTCAGGAGCGAGCGATCGAACGCAATTTAAGACCGGTCACCATGAATGAGTTTGTGGGCCAGATGCGAATGCGCGAGCAGTTGGAGATATTCATTGGCGCAGCGCGCAATCGAAGTGAAGCACTGGATCATGTACTGGTATTCGGCCCACCCGGGCTGGGCAAGACCACACTGGCCCATATTATTGCCCACGAGATGGGTGCCAATCTTCGCCAGACCTCTGGACCTGTATTGGAAAAGGCCGGTGACCTCGCTGCAATCTTGACTAACCTCGAACCCCACGATGTATTGTTCGTGGATGAGATCCACAGATTGAGCCCTGTTGTTGAAGAGATTCTTTACCCGGCGCTGGAAGACTACCAGTTGGATATCTTGATTGGTGAGGGACCATCAGCTCGCTCGATAAAACTCAATTTACCGCCATTCACGCTGGTGGGTGCGACCACGCGCGTGGGGCTGTTGACATCGCCATTGCGGGATCGCTTCGGAATTGTGCAGCGTCTGGAGTTTTACGACCCAGAGGAACTGGGCCGGATCGTTGAGCGCTCGGCTGATATTCTTGGGGTAGAGGTAGATCAGGCCGGTGTCGCGGCCGTGGCACGTCGCAGTCGTGGCACGCCCCGGATCGCCAACCGGCTGTTGCGGCGGGTTCGAGACTATGCCCAGGTAAAATCTGACGGCCGAATCACCAGCGACATTGCCGACCGCGCCTTGGATATGATGGAGGTCGACCAATCAGGGTTGGATGGGCTCGACCGCCGGTTGCTGCTGGCGGTGATAGAAAGATTCGGCGGCGGACCGGTCGGCGTGGACAGTCTGGCCGCAGCCATTGGAGAGGAGCGGGGTACGCTTGAAGATGTGGTCGAGCCGTATTTAATTCTATCGGATTTTCTGGTCCGTACTCCGCGCGGACGCATGGCTGGTAAAGCGGCGTGGGCCCATTTTGGTCTCAAAGCACCAACCCCGGATTCGGGTCAGGGTGCGTTGTTTGAGCCGCAGGATTAAGCAGATGGCATGAAATCTGCAGGAATTGATCACGTTGATGACAGACATTGTGCCGAATATGGGGCTGAAAGCGAAGTGAGCCCCGGATCATGTTTGCCTGTCGCACCAGAAGGCAGTGGCTGAGCATTTCAGCTGGCCCGTTCGGGTTTACTATGAAGACACCGATGCAGGTGGGATTGTTTATTACGGTAATTACCTTAAATTTATGGAACGTGCCCGCACCGAATGGCTGCGGTCGCGTGGGATCGATGTTGCCAGGCTGGCGGATACAGAACGACTGATGTTTACAGTACGCGCCATCACGCTCGATTTCCTTCAACCGGCCCGGTTGAGTGACAATCTTGATGTGTCGGTTGCCGTAGGGCGGATGCGCAAGGTCAGCGTGGAGTTGCAGCAAGTCGTAGTGCGAGCTGGCGACGTGCTGTGTACAGGTCAGGTTCGGCTCGCTTGTGTCGATGTTGACACCCTGAAGCCCAGAGCGATGCCTGAAACTCTTGTGGGAGAAACTCAAGCAGTATGAACCAAGCGGTCAAAGTTTCAGTCAGTAACGACACGATATCGATCCTGGAGTTGATGCTGCAGGCCAGCCTGCTGGTTCAGCTCGTGATGCTTCTGCTGATACTTGCCTCACTGGCATCCTGGGTCGTGATATTCACCAAGTCGTCGACGCTGAAAAATCTCCGCTTGGAATCCGACAACTTTGATTCAGAATTCTGGTCGGGAGGTGAACTCAATGGACTTTACCGGCGCTATACCGAGGAGGAAGCAGAACCCCTTGGAATGGCCAGCATATTTGTCGCGGGTTATCGCGAATACAATCGACTGGCGGGTAATGGCACTGTAGACCGTGCTGAACTGGTTGACGGCGTTCACCGGGCCATGCGGGTTGGACTCAGCCGTGAAATCGAGACCTTGGAATCGAGACTGTCGTTTCTGGCCACAGTCGGGTCCACCAGCCCTTATGTGGGACTGTTCGGTACGGTATGGGGCATTATGAATTCCTTTCGCTCGCTCAGTACGTTGCAGCACGTCACCGTAGCCACTGTGGCACCGGGAATTTCCGAAGCGCTGATTGCAACGGCAATGGGGTTGTTTGCGGCCATCCCTGCTGTCATTGCCTACAACCGGTTTTCAAGTAATGCTGAATCGTTGATCGCAAGATACGAAGTGTTTGTCGAAGAGTTTCTAAGTATCGTGAACCGGCAGGCTTTGGGTATAAACCGACGAGCCTGACAGATAGGAGAGTCAACTGATGCGGGTCTCAAGACACCGGCATAAACGCCTGATGAGCGAGATCAACGTCGTACCCTACATCGATGTGATGTTGGTGTTGCTGGTGATATTTATGGTCACCGCGCCGTTGATGATGGAGGGTGTCACTATTGATCTTCCGGCAGCGGATGCCAAGCCTGTCGTCGATGATCGAAGTGAACCGTTTGTGGTTCGTATCGATCGTGATGGGGCTTATTATCTGAATGAAGACAAGCAGCCTGTTGCTGATCTCAACGAGATTCGGATCAAAGCCGCCATTGTGCTGCGCAATAATCCCAAGACACCGTTCATGGTGGAGGGAGATAAGGCAGTGGCGTATGACGCGGTTGTTCAGGCCATGGTGCTGCTGCAGCAGGCCGGTGTGCCGAGTATAGGCCTGGTAACAGACCCCACTGGAGAGTGAGTCGGTTGTGAATCGAGCCGTGCGCAAGTTCAGTCGCCCGGTTCGAGCTGTGATTCTGGCTGTATTGGTACATGTAGCCTTTGGTCTGTTATTGGGCTTGAGTTTGAGCTTCAAGCCGCAAGTCATTGAACCGAGTGTCGCCAAGCCAGTTAAGGCCATTGTTATCGATCGGTCGGCCATAGAGCAGGAAGAAAAGCGCAAGGCCGAAGCCAAGAAGAAGCACAAGGCCGAGGCTGAGAAGAAGCGTAAGAAGGAAGCCGAAAAGAAACGCAAGGCCGAAGCCGAGAAGAAACGCAAAAAGGAAGCCGAAAAGAAACGTAAGGCCAAAGCCGAAAAGAAGCGCAAGGCCAAAGCCAAGAAGAAACGTCAGGCCGAGGAGGCCCGCGAGCAGGAGAAACAGGCCGCATATTCTGCACTGGGCAGTCTGGTGGGCGCGATTAAGCGCAAGATCGAGGGAAACTGGAGCAATCGCCTGGCTTGTAGTGGTCAGGAAGTGACCATTTCGGTTAAGGTCAACATCAGTGGAGAGGTGACTGCTGTGAAGGTGGTCGGAGACAGTGGTGACGACACATGCCGTCGATCAGCGGAAAACGCGGTCTACAAGGCTTCACCGCTGCCATTCCCGGACAACCCCCGGTTCCTCAAGTGGTTGGACCAGGAGTTTCAGATCATATTTAAGCCGGGCATATAGAGTGCATTTAATGATCAAAGTGTTTATTGCTGGAGTACTTACTCTGTTAGTTGGATTGTTCAGTGCGCCGACATGGGCGGTTCTTACGATCGAAATCACACAAGGACAGGACACCGGTATCCCGATTGCGGTGGTACCCTTTCGGTTTCAGGGCCAGCAAAGACCGAACGAAGATATTCGCAACATAGTGTCGGCCGATCTCTACCGGTCTGGTCGATTTTTGTCATTACCACCCGGCGACTTTCTGAATCGTCCAAGCGGTCCAGACCAGATTCGGTTTAAGGATTGGCGCCTGATTAAAGCAGAGGCCCTGGTGATCGGCCGTGTCAGCCAGCTCGGTAATGACCGTTATGAAGTCAATTTTTATCTCTACAATGTATTCAAAGAGAAATTACTCGCGGGATATCGTTGGACTGTAGGGTCGAGCCAGTTGCGCCAGGTTGCACACCAGGTGAGCGACTACATTTATGAAGCGTTAACAGGTACACCTGGAGCCTTTGATACCCGCATCGCTTACGTCACGGTCGAAAAAGACTCCAGTAACACCCGGCAATACCAGTTGATGGTGGCAGATTCCGATGGACACAACGCGCAGCAGATTCTACGAACAAACTTCCCGATTCTGTCGCCCGCCTGGGCGCCGGACGGCAAGCGCCTGGCTTATGTCTCGTTTGCCAGTCGAACCAGCGGTGCGATGATCTGGGTACAGAACGTGGAGACCGGTGAGCGGCGAAAGCTTCTTCAGGAAAAAGGCACAGCCAGTGCACCTGCCTGGTCACCCGATGGTCGTCGTCTCGCACTGAGATTGTCGCGGGACGGAAACCACGACATTTATATCTTCGACGTCGCGGCGTCTCGCTTGACACGCCTGACCAAACATCCCGGGATTGATACAGAACCGGCCTGGTCTCCCAATGGCCGTCACCTGGTCTTTACCTCAGACCGCAGTGGCAGACCTCATATCTTCCGAATTTCGGCCGCAGGCGGTCCTGCTCAGCGTTTGACCAAGGAGGGGCGCGAGAATGCTGGAGCGTCGTACGACCCAAATGGTAAACATCTGGTAATGGTGACAAATCAGGGAAACGGTGACCAGATTGGTGTATTCTATACGGGCAACAATGAGCTTAAGCTATTGACTGACGGTCCCCTAGATGATTCGCCGACCTATTCGCCCAACGGGGCCATGATTATGTATGCGACCCAACGTGGGAATCAGGGTGTGCTTGCTGCGGTGTCGGCCGATGGACGAATAAAACAGATATTGAGGCTGCACCAGGGAGAGGTTCGGGAGCCCGCGTGGTCTTCTAGGAAACAGTAGCGAATACGGAGGGTTATCAGGATGCGACGAATTTTTCATTTTTCTCTGGTGCTATTACTGAGTGTGGTTCTGGTAGGCTGTGCGGCCACCAAGAAAAAGGGTTCAGCAGAAGTCGAAGACTCCAGCGTCAATCTCCAGGCAGATGCAACGTCGTCGGGGCTGAGTTCAGATGACTCAGGCTCAGTTCAGGTGCTCACGACCATGGACAATACTCTGGACCTCGATGACCCTCTTGGCACCCGGGTAATCTACTTTGAATTCGACAGCAACGCCTTGACACCGGAAGCGCAACGTATTGTTGAGGCGCATGCAGAATATCTTGCTGGAAATCCAGGAATGGCCGTTGTACTGGAGGGTCACGCCGATGAACGGGGTACGCGCGAATACAACCTTGCCCTTGGCGAACGACGTGCCAACGCAGTGGCAGAGTTGTTCCAGATGATGGGTGTTATGCCGGATGGCATACGCAGTATTTCCTACGGGGAAGAGCGGCCTGTCGCGATGGAACACGATGAAAGCGCCTGGTCGCTGAATCGCCGTGTTGAACTCCTATATTGAGTAGTACGGGTTAGCGGCGGGGTTTAGTTCAGGCACGGCATTTCCTATGAGAAGATGTACCCGCGCTGCAGTCGCGTCGTGTCGGCTGATGCTTGGGGTCGCCTTGGTCCTGTCTGCGAATATGTCCGTCGCATGGGCAGCTTGTCCCGAGGGGCAAGAAGAGAACACCCGCAGCGGGGACTGTCAGCCGCTATGGGAAACGACCAAGTCGTTATTTGCTGTTCCTACAAAAGAGCAGTCTTCGGCCCCCCTGATATCTGTTGTCTCCGGGGGTGACACGCCGACATCAGCGGTGCTCACCGGCTCTGGTCCTGAAACAGCAGCCCTGATTGAAGATTTACGCCGTGAAATCAGTTCGTTACGTAATCAGCTCGATATTCAGGCGTTTGAGTTAGAAAAGCTCAGACGGCGCCAGCGCGAGCTTTATGACGACCTTGACGCTCGACTTCGCCGGGAAGAAAGAGTCACGGCGTTGATGCCGACGCCTGGAGAGGGTGGGCCGGCTCCCAGCTCGCTGGTACCCACCGAGTCTACACAGGCTGCTGACCTATCCCAGAGTACTCGTGAGCCAAGCAGTGGTGTTTCAGAAACTGAGACTACCGGTTCCAGTATCAATGCATCAGATGCTGAGGCAGACGCGACTACCGATACAGATGAAAACATAGCGGACTCGGTCGTCGTGGGGAGTGCTATCCAGACGAAGGTAACGTCAGCGCAGACCCTAAATTCAACAACTGTCAGTAAGGCTGTGTCGGTTTCTGAAGAAGAAACCTACGATACCGCATTCGATTTGCTTAAACAAAGCCGTTACGCCGATGCTGCGGTGGCCTTTACACAGTTTATACAGCGCTTTCCAAATAGTGAGTTGACCGACGACGCCTGGTACTGGATGGGGGAAGCCCGTTTTGTCACCCGTGAGTTCAGTCAGTCGCTTGGTGCGTTTCAAACCGTTATCAATCGTTTTATGGACAGTCCGCGGATACCGGCCTCATACCTGAAGGTCGGTTACATTCAATACGAGTATGGTGCTTACATGAAGGCGCGGGAAACGCT
>JYMV01049878.1_pt1 | contig 29106 bp, 24 predicted proteins | sample 338911 | NCBI WGS metagenome assembly JYMV01 (sample SAMN03354496, study PRJNA234377) | hydrothermal vent metagenome | biome: Deep sea; feature: Hydrothermal plumes at the Eastern Lau Spreading Center, Western Pacific Ocean; material: Seawater | place: Tonga | collected 2009 | depth 2000 m m
TTCATCTTCTCAATCTCATCTTCCGATAATCCACTGGAAGCTTCAATCCTTATAGATTGCTCTTTTCCGGTTGCCTTATCCGAAGCGGACACATTAAGAATGCCATTTGCATCTATATCGAAAGTAACTTCAATTTGCGGGGTCCCTCTGGGTGCTGGAGGAATGCCATCTAAATGAAATCGCCCAAGTGATTTATTATCTACAGCCATTGATCTTTCACCTTGCAGAACATGAATTTCTACAGATGGCTGGCTATCGGCTGCAGTAGAAAATATTTGGCTTTTCTTGGCAGGAATAGTAGAGTTTGCCTCAATCAGTGGAGTTGAAACACCCCCTAATGTTTCTATTCCCAATGACAATGGCGTAACATCTAATAGAAGTATATCCTCTACATCACCCGCCATAACTCCACCTTGAATAGCTGCACCAATTGCAACTACTTCATCAGGATTTACTCCTTTATTTGGTTCCTTGGCAAAAATATCTTGTACAATTTTCTGAACCATAGGAATTCGGGTTGATCCGCCAACCAGTATTACTTCATCAATTTCAGAAGCTTTTAAACCTGCATCTTTTATAGCTTTTTCACATGGTTGAATAGTACGATTAATCAACTTTTCAATAAGTGTTTCATATTTTGCCCGTGTTAGACTGATATTCAAATGCCTCGGACCTGATGAATCTGCCGTTATGAATGGTAAATTAATATCCGTTTGTTTTGATGTACTAAGTTCGCACTTAGCTTTCTCAGCCGTTTCCCTTAAACGCTGCAATGCCATTGGGTCTTTGCCAAGGTCAATTCCATCAGATTTATTAAATTCACCAATCAGATAATCCACCAATGCCTGATCAAGATCATCACCACCAAGATGCGTATCACCATTAGTTGATTTAACTTCAAAGACACCATCACCAAGCTCCAAAATGGAAATATCAAATGTACCTCCGCCAAAATCAAAAACAGCGATTTTTTCATCTTTTTGTTTGTCTAACCCATAGGCAAGAGCTGCTGCTGTAGGCTCATTGATAATTCTGCGTACATTTAATCCTGCTATAGCACCAGCATCCTTGGTTGCCTGTCTTTGTGAATCATTAAAATATGCTGGAACAGTTATAACGGCTTCTGTAACTTTTTCTCCTAAATATTCTTCAGCAGTTTGTTTCAATTTTTGGAGAACCATAGCACCAATTTGTGGCGGGGCGTACTCTTTATCCTGGGCTGTGATTATTACTTCACCGTTTTTACCCTTTATTGTCTTATAGGGCATTTCTGAAATTTCAGTACCAACTTCATCATACATTCGACCTATAAATCGCTTTGATGATGAAATTGTATTTTCTGGATTTGTGACAGCCTGACGTTTTGCTGGCTGCCCAATGAGTGTTTCACCGGCTTTAGTAAAAGCTACTACTGATGGTGTGGTACGACCACCTTCACTATTTGTAATAACAGTGGGACTTCCCCCTTCCATTACAGCCACACATGAATTGGTAGTACCTAAATCAATACCAATAATTTTTGCCATTTCTAACTCCTTTGTATAAATTTAATTGTCAAAATATTACTGGCGAGATTACATCAAGAATAATGCCAATAAATAAAATGCGTCTATATGGCAGAGTTATTAGTTTTCGGAAGGTTCGGTTTCTTTTGACGGTCTTTTACGCTTAGACATTTTTTTCAGTTTTATCGGTTCTTGGGAGAATTCTAATTGTTTATTTTTAGATTTAACTGTAATTATACCATTTTCTGTAAATTCACCAGTAAGAAATTTCGTAGAAATTTCATTTTCTATTTCATTTTGAATCATTCTCCTTAAAGGACGAGCCCCCCATTCTCTATGAGCGCCATCTCGTATAAGAATTTCTTTTGCAGATTTAGTTACCCGTAAAGTATTATTTTTCTTTTCGAGGTTTTCTCGAAGATCATTCAATTGAATATCAATAATAGCTTGGAGATCTTCCTTAAGAAGAGAGTTAAATATTATTACCTCATCAATACGATTTAAGAATTCCGGTATATAATATTTTTTTACTTCCGACATAATGTCTGCATAATGATCATTTTTATTTTCTTCTTTTGTTGTTTTAAATCCCAAAGAGGTTGAGCTTACAGTTTTTGTACCAATATTTGAAGTCATAATTATAATAGTATTTCTGAAATCAATCGTGCGTCCCAGACTATCAGTAATACGACCCTCATCTAAAATCTGTAAGAGTATATTATAAACATCTCTATGCGCTTTTTCAATTTCATCAAAAAGTACAACTGAATAAGGTTTTCTACGAACACGCTCGGTGAGTTGCCCCCCCCTCTTCATATCCAACATAGCCAGGAGGCGCACCAATTAACCTGGAAACATTATATCGCTCTACATACTCACTCATATCTATTTTAATAAGAGATTCAGTATTAGAAAACAAATATTCAGCCAGTACTTTAGCTAACTCAGTTTTTCCAACACCAGTAGGTCCAAGAAACATAAATGAACCGATAGGTCTATTAGGATTTTTTAATCCCGCTCTTGCCCTTTGTGTAGCAAGGGTCAATTTTTCGATTGCATCATTTTGACCTACAATACTTTTCTTAAGTTCGTCATTCATATGAAGAAGCTTTTCTGTTTCAGATTCGGCTACTTTTGCTAAAGGAATGCCAGTCACCATTGATACAATATCTGCAACATCTTCTTCAGTAACCTTTGGACGAGATGATTTTTCCGAACTATCCCATTTTTCCTGGGCAACTTTGAGCTTGGCAATCATTCTTCTCTCTTTGTCCCGCATTTCTGCAGCTTGCTCAAATTTCTGTTTTGCAATTACAGACTCTTTCTTTTTCCTGAGTGCGGAGATATTTTTTTCCAATTTCACAATTTCGTCTGGTACATGAATATTATGAATATGGACATGAGAGCCTACCTCATCCATAACATCAATTGCTTTATCTGGAAGGTATTTGTCGGAAATATATCGATCACTTAACTCTACGCATGCCCGAATGGCATTGTCAGATAGTTGAACTTGGTGATGTTCTTCATATTTTTCTTTAATTCCATTTAGAATTTCAATTGTTTCTTCCAAGGATGGTGGATTTACCATAACTTTCTGAAATCGACGTTCCAATGCTCCATCTTTCTCAATATATTTTCTAAACTCATTTAAAGTGGTTGCACCAATTATTTGAATATCCCCACGTGCCAATGCTGGCTTAAACATATTTGCGGCATCCAGAGAACCAGACGCACCACCAGCACCAACCAGGGTATGCAATTCATCAATAAAAACTATTATTTCGGAACAGGCTTCTAATTCTAGCATCATAGTACGCATTCGCTCTTCAAATTGCCCTCGATATTTTGTGCCTGCTATTAATCCAGCTATATCTAATATGATTACCCGCTGACCCCACAGGATATGTGGAACTGTTTTTTCATAAATACGAAGAGCCAGGCCTTCTACAATTGCTGTTTTCCCAACGCCAGGTTCACCAATTAAAACCGGATTATTTTTCTTTCGTCTGGATAAAATCTGGGCTAGCCGCTCGACTTCAACCTTTCTCCCAATAACGGGGTCTAATTTGCCATCTGAAGCCATTTTTGATAAATCCCTACTGAATATATCCAGAGTAGGTGTGGGCGATTTCTTAGGGGTCTTTTTTTCCTTTTTAACAGGAGATGATGATGTTAATGTACTTAACAGTTCATAATCTACAGAATATGCATTTAAAACCTCTGTAGCTAAGCCCTCATCCTCTCTTGCTAATGCCAGGAGAAGATGCATTTGGTTCGCAACCTCTTCTTTATAATTTTGCGCTTCACTAAAAGTTGTACGCAAAATTCGTTCAGCTCTTCTGGTTAATGGAAGATGACCTAAAGTCATTGTTCCCCCACTGGGCTTGGCCATATCTTCAACCATAACTTTCATTTCCTGGATATCACAGCCAATAGAAATTAGAATATTAGCCGCTTTTCCATTACTGTCTTTTATGATTCCCAGGAGCAGATGCTCAGATCCCACATAGCTATGACCTAATCGTACAGCTTCTTCCTTTGCAAATTTTAATACTCTTTGAACTCCCTTTGAAAAATTTTCCTTCATAATTTTAGTTATATTTCCTTTTTTATTTTTCCATCCTTCAAATACAATACTCTATCAGCAATGTCCAAAATTGACTGATCATGGGTCGCAATAATAAATGACTGTTGATAATTTGCCTTTAATTCAGCCATTAATTTTAACATTTTTTGACTATTTTCTCTATCTAAATTTCCTGTGGGCTCATCTGCCAGTATTAAACATGGCTTATTAACCATTGCTCTCAATACGGCAACACGCTGCCTTTCTCCTCCTGATATTTCATTTGGATAATGATTTATTCTATTTTTCAGGCCAATAATTTCAAGCATATCTATAGTGGCTTTTTGAGGAACATTTGAGAAATTGTGAGCAATCATTTGTGGGATTAATAGATTTTCAAGGATCGTAAATTCAGGGAGGAGATGATGGAATTGAAATATAAACCCCAATTTATGCCTACGAATATTGCTTAAATCTACGGCATTTGTAATAGGTAATTCATCTATTATCAGGTTTCCTGAATAATCTGAGTCTAAAGTACCTAAAATATTGAGAAGCGTTGACTTGCCTGATCCCGACGGTCCTATTAATACAAGAATTTCTCCTTTTTCCACAACAATATTAAGTTTGTTTAGAACTGGAATTGTTTCTTCAGTTTTATAATATGTTTTAGAAATATTATGTGCTTCAAGTATGGGCATTATCTTCTAAATCCTATGGCTTTAATTGGATCAATACGTGCTGCTTTTAACGAAGGATATAAACCTGCTAAAATCAACAGTATGAAAGAAACAGAAAAAATTAAAATGATATAAATATTTTTTAATATTAATGGGAAATCAAAAAATAATCCTCCAGGAAATAGCAAATGTATTAAATTAAACCGGTTATCAAGTTGAATAAATCCCAAAGCCAATAGAATTCCGATTATGCTGCTAATTATTGAAGTTGATATTGCTTGAAAAATAAATATATATTTAATATCTACGGCTTTCATCCCAACAGCGCGTAATATGCCAATTTGCGGAATTTTCTGCATTACAGACAGACTCATCATACTCATGAGCGTAAAACCTGCAATACCAACTATTAGGAATCCAATTATTGAATAGGTGTATTTTTCTAATTTCATGGCTGAAATAAACGTACCATGGTTTTCCTCCCAAAACTTATATCTAATTTCGGGGAATAATTCTTTAATATTACTTAAAAATTGAACGTCCAAAGGTTTATCTAAATAAAGGGTGTTTTGTTTTTCCGGAAGAAAATCGCTTATTAAATTATATTTACAGAAAATATGTTTTTGATTGTAATCCAGAATTTCTACATCGAAAATCCCTCCTACAATCATTTGTTTCCTGTTTGGTAATCCAGTAAAGATATTAATTCGTTCAGGGTGAGCAATTAATATTGCATCTCCCAGGGATAAATCTAACCGTGTTGCAAGTGCTCTGCCAATATACAGATTAGAATTTCCAAATGAACTATCAATTTCAATTAATTCAGGTGAAAATACATTTTGCCTAAATGCCCCGAAATCCTCAATGCCATGAATAGTTACAAGCCTGAATTCACCACCATTCATTATTATAATTTGATCTTCAATTCCACTTTGTGACTGGATACCATTTGTAAGAAGATAATCTTCTAATTCTTCAGTAATTATTGAGTTTATATTCATCAATTTACCTGGAAATGAGATATTTTCCAATTTTGTAAATATGGCATATTCCATACCTTCCATAACCGCCAGAGTTAAAGCCACAGTGAAACAGCCAATTATCACACCAGCAAACGGAAACAGTAAATTCCAATTGTATTTTCCAGTATTCTGTTTACTCACAATAAATTTAAGTATGAATTTGAGTCTATTCATAACGAAGTGCTTCTGAGGGGGTTATTTTACAGGCATGTTTTGCGGGGATATAGGAAAAACCAATCGTTATTAAAAATGTGATTATGGGATAAAAGAAAAAGTAAACAGAAGAGATTTTAACAGGTAAATAATTCATGAAATAAATATCATTGGGCAACTGAATAATATGATAAACTGATTCTAAATATAAAACAGATAAACTCAATAATATTCCAAGGATACTACCCGATAAACCAATAATTGTGCCTTCTTTTATTATTATTTCCCTCACTTGTGATTTTGTGAGTCCCATTGATTGAAGAATGCCGAATTCTCTGGTCTTTTCGAGTATAATCATCCATAAGGATGCTCCAATATTGAATACTCCCACTGCAGTAATAAAAAACATTATTAATTTAATTGGAATGTCATAAACATTTAACCAATCCAATAAACTTGCATGCCTTTCTTTCCACGTTATTGTCATGTACGGCAGCATTCCTAATGATTCAGATATTATTAAATCTGCATTTTCCACTTTACTGGGATTTTCGACATTAAGGATTAATCCTGTCATTTGTGATTCCAATCCAAAGTAGCTCTGTGCTGTTTCAAGTGGTATAAAAGCCAATAATCGATCATACTCAGGGAAATCAGTTTGAAATGTATTTACAACTGTAAAATTTTCAGCCTCAAGTAATTGATGAGATGCCATTTTTTCTGGATTTATAATAATGACATTGTCCTCTTCAGTAATATCCATTAAATCAGCTAATCTATTTCCCACAATAATGCTATTTTTCTTTTTAAATACAGGTTGAGTATTGGCAAATTGATTTAATTGGAAAATATCATTTAAGGCTCTTTCTGGCACACCGTATAAAATTATACCTTCAGAATGGGAGCCTTTCCTGATAATTGCATGCTTTTCAATATATGGAGTTGTATATTTTAAAAGTGGATATGCTGCATGGAAAATAGAATCAATTTCATGAAATTTCTCTTCCTTGATTTCATCGGTCAAATAGCTATGAATTCTAATATGTCCATCAATTCCAGATAATTTATTATTTATAACATCATTAAATCCATCTGAAATACATGATATAATTATTAGGGCTGAAATTCCAAGCATGAGACCAATAATGCTGAGAATAGTAGAAAAAGAGATGAACCCGAAGTTATGTTTAGACAGGAGATGCCGAAGGGCAATCCGGGTGGTGAGATTCATTTATCTTCATGGCGCATTGCCGGAAATAATATAACATCCTTTATTGACTCTTGTTGGGTAAGCAGCATTACAAGCCGGTCAACTCCAATGCCAACCCCACCGGTTGGAGGCATACCAATTTCCATTGCCTGAAGAAAATTTTCATCAACTATTTGAGCTTCTTCATCCCCAGAATCTCGAAGTTTTGCTTGAGATTCTAACCGGATTCTTTGTTCAATTGGATCATTTAATTCACTAAACGCATTTGCAAATTCCATTCCTGCAATAAATAATTCAAATCTTTCAACAATGTCCGCTTTACCATTACGGTCTTCCTTTGCAAGTGGTGAAATAGCTTTTGGATAATCAGTTACAAATATAGGCTCTATTAAGTGCGGTTCCACCAATTCGCCAAATATTTTATCTAATACTTGACCATAATTCATTCCATCACTGATGTCTATAGATTTAGATTTTGCAAAATCAGTTAATTCATTTTCATCCATTTCAGATAAATCTTCTTTGGTATATTCCTGCAAAAGGTCAAACATCGTATTTTTAAGAAATGGCTTTTTAAAATCAATCGTATGTCCAGCAAATGACAAGGGGTTATCACCTGTTTCCTCTGCAACTTGTTTAAATAGTATTTCAGTAAATTCCATCATTTCATAAATGTCAGAATATGCCTGATAAAACTCCAGGGATGTGTATTCAGGATTATGATTTCTATCCATACCTTCATTTCTGAAATTTTTTGCAAGTTCATATACTTTTTCAAATCCACCTACAATTAATCGCTTTAAATACAATTCGTCTGCAATTCTCAAATACAGAGGTTGTTCAAGTGTATTGTGAAAGGTAGTAAATGGCCTGGCAGATGCTCCGCCATAAACTGGCTGGAGAACTGGAGTTTCTACCTCAATAAAATTATTATCATCCAAATATTTTCTAATTGATGAAATAATTTTGGCTCTTTTCTTGAAAACAGCTTTTATAGAGGGATTAGCAATCAGGTCTAATTGTCTATGGCGATATCGTAATTCTTTATCCTCAAATGCATTAAATGATTCCCCTTCTTTTTCCTTCATATTTGGCAAAGGACGTATGTTTTTTGATAGAATGTTTATATTATCTGCTTTTATGGATAATTCGCCCATTTTAGTAACAAAAAGCTCCCCCGTACATCCAATTATGTCCCCCAAATCAAGATTGCGGACAATATTATCATAAATTGATTCTGGCAGTAAATCGTTTTTCAAATAAATTTGAATTTTTCCATTTTCATCCTGAATATGAGTAAAACTTGCTTTACCCATCTTTCTAAAAGATACCATCCTTCCGGCGGTCATCACTTTTTCACCAATTCCATTTTCACCTTTTTGAGTTAAAGATTCAATTGAATCTTTTTTGTCAAAATTATAAGCGTAAGGATTAATACCTGCATTTTTAATTTTTTCCAGTTTTTCTAAACGAAATTTAATTATCTCTTGTAAATTTTTGTGTTCAGCTTCCAATTATTGTTCCAATTTATCTAATAAGTATGCTCTAATAAAATTATCAATATCTCCATCCATAACAGCTTGAATATTTGACGTTTCATATTTGGTTCGATGGTCTTTTACTAAATTATAGGGATGAAAAACGTAAGAGCGAATTTGGCTCCCCCATCCAATTTCTTTTTTTTGTTCAGACAGAAGCTCTTGTGAAGCGGCTCTTTCTTCCATTTTCTGCTGGTATAATCTGGCCTTCATCATTTTTAGGGCGGTATTTTTATTTTTCAACTGACTTCTTTCGTTTTGACACTGAACAACAATTCCACTTTCGATATGAGTTATTCGTACAGCAGAATCTGTTTTGTTAACATGCTGTCCCCCGGCACCACTTGCTCTATAAGTATCGATTCTAATATCTTTGTCTTCTATAGTTATTTCAACATCATCATCAATAATAGGGAAAATAAATACAGATGCAAATGATGTATGACGTTTAGAATTGCTGTCAAAGGGAGAAATACGCACCAGACGATGGACACCTCTCTCAGCTTTTAAATTCCCATAAACATAATCTCCTGAGACTTCAATGCTCACATCTTTTAAACCAGCTTCATCGCCATCTTGGTAGTCTAATATTTTAACTTTGTAACCCGTTCTTTCACACCACCGGGAATATAAGCGAAATAACATCCTGGCCCAATCCTGCGATTCTGTCCCTCCAGCACCTGGATGAATAGTTAAAATTGCATTACGATGATCATCTCTACCGTTTAGAAGTTTACGGATCTGAACCTTTTCAATGAATTTTCCAAATGAGTCCAAGGCCTGATCTGCATCTTCTACTACTTCCTCTCCTTCCTGGAGCAATTCTAAATAAGACTCCACTTCCTCATATTGTTCATCAAGCTCATTCCACATTTTTAATTCATTTTCATATGAACTGATTTGCTTTAATATTTTCTGCGCAGAATAATTATCATCCCAAAATTTTTGCTGTGTCGTTTTTTCCTGAAGTTTTGCTATAGAGTCCTGGATTGTTTTTTTGTCAAAGATACCTCCGCATTTCCCGATATTTGGATTTTGAGAGGTTAAATATTTCGTTGAATTCTCGTAGATCAAACTGCATTTACACAATTATCTCATTTACATAATTTCTCTGTATTATTCTGGAAATAACAGTAAGCATCCGATAATTTTCTTTCACATCATGAACCCTGATAATATCTGCACCATTTTTAACAGCCAAAGCAGTAGCGCCTAATGTTGCTGGTAATCTGTCCTCAACTTCATCATCATCTATGCTTAAGAAAGATTTTCTCGATATTCCAATTAAAACCGGAAACCCAAATTGTTTTAGATCACCCAGTTTGTTAATAATTGTATCGTTATCAATTATTCGTTTTCCAAATCCAATACCCGGGTCAATTATAATTTGACTATCCTTCAACCCAATATTTTTAGCCAGTTCAATTTTTGATTCAAAATAATGTTTCAATTCATCCATTATATCATCATAAATCGGTTCATTTTGCATTGTTAGAGGGTTTCCCTGCATATGCATAAGAACGATAGGACAATTAAATAATGCCGCGATTCCAAGCATTTCCCCACTTCTCCCACCCCCTGTAATATCATTAATCATATTAAAACCATTTTCCAGAGCAAATTTGCCAACTTGAGGCTTATATGTATCGATGGAAAGTGTTTGTTTGAATTCAGGTACATGTATAAGAAAATCATTTAACCTATTAAGTTCATCATTTTCAGAAATAGGATTTGCTCCAGGTCTTGAAGATTCAAAACCTATATCAACAATATCAGCATGTTTATAATTTTGAAAATCAATTGCACTATTATCAAGCAATCGGCTTTCAGCAAAGAATGAATCCGGCGTGGCATTCAAAATACCCATAATTTTAGTGGGATTTGAGAGAGAGTCAGACATTTCTATGTAGCTGGCTTGGTAATAATTGGTTGAACACTATCACTGTTTTCTGGTACATTTTCTGTTGTTTTTTTTCGCCGCCGAACCCTTTTCTTTTGTTCTTTAGGCTCTATTCTAACTATAGGTTCGCCATTAATAACCTGTTTCATTTCATCACCACTAATGGACTCATATTCAAGTAATGCGTTGGCAATACTTTTTAAATCATCTAAATTTGTTTTTATTAAATTTTCAGCATTATCCTCAGCCTTTTTTACAAATAAAGATATTTCTTCATCTATTATTTGAGAAATTTCATCACTGTAATCTCTTGAATGTGATATTTCTCTTCCTAAAAATATTTCTTCAGATTTTTTACCAAATGTTAATGGGCCAATTCTGTCACTCATCCCCCATTCACAAACCATTTTACGACTTATATCAGTTGCTGTGGCGATATCATTTCCGGCTCCAGTAGATGTATCATTAAATATTATTTTTTCTGCACATCTACCTCCCATTAAAATATCCAATCGTCCTAATAAATAATTTTTTTGGTAATTGTGTTTTTCCTCTTCGGGAATTTGAGCAGTAATACCAAGAGCCATTCCTCTAGGAATTATTGAAATTTTATGTACAGGATCTGCTCCTTCAGTATAATAGGCAACTAGAGCATGTCCGGCTTCATGATAGGCAGTGACTTTCTTTTCTTTAGGAGTAAGGATCATACTCTTTCTTTCAACCCCCATCATTACTTTGTCTTTAGCATCTTCAATATCACTCATAAAGACTTTTTTCTTATTTTTTCGAGCAGCTAATAAAGCAGCCTCATTAAGCAGGTTTTCCAAATCTGCACCTACAAGACCAGGTGTACCCCTTGCTAATACCTTTAAATCAACTGTTTTATCCATGGGGATATTTTTTGAGTGGATTTTAAGAATGGCCTCCCTTCCATCAACGCCAGGGACATCCACAACAATTTGCCTGTCAAATCTTCCAGGACGAAGCAATGCTTTATCCAAAACATCTGGTCTATTTGTGGCAGCCAGAAGAATAACGCTATCATCAGTGTCGAATCCATCCATCTCAACTAATATTTGATTGAGTGTCTGCTCTCTTTCGTCATGTCCTCCACCTAAACCGGCACCTCGATGCCTTCCTACAGCGTCAATTTCATCAATGAATATAATACTGGGGGCATTACGTTTTGCTTGATCAAACAGATCTCTTACCCTGGAAGCTCCAACTCCAACAAACATTTCCACAAATTCGGCACCACTGATAGAAAAAAATGGTACGTTTGCTTCCCCGGAAACCGCTTTGGCAAGAAGGGTCTTTCCCGTTCCGGGAGGACCTAACAACAATGCACCCTTAGGGATTTTTGCCCCTAACTTCTTATATTTCCCCGGGTGTTTTAAAAATTCCACAATTTCCTGCAGCTCAACTTTGGCTTCATCACAGCCTGCTACTTCATTAAAGGAAGTTTTGGGTTTATCTGGAGAAATTATTTTGGCTTTACTTTTAGCAAAATTAAATATTCCATTCTGTCCCCCACCACCCTGCATTTTTCTCATGAGGAAAAACCAAAAGAATATTATCAATAACCAGGGTGAAAATTGAATAATATAATCAAACAAACCCAGAGTCTGTTCTTCAAACCTATAATTTATTCCCTTTTTATTCCATATTTCTGTCATCTCAAGAGTAACTTCAGGGAGAACTGTAGTAAAAGTACTCACTTGTTTTGGTTTATTAATATTACCTGTTTCGATTGTTATCGGCTCTTTAAATGTTCCTTTAAATGTTCTGCCGATTATTCGTCCAGATTCAACCATATCTTGATCAATATAATCCTGGAATTGGGTATAATCAATTGTTTGCGGTTTAAAGTCTGTAGAGAAAAATTGCAATGCAGTAACAGCCATAATAATTATTAATACCCAAATTAATAAATTACCCCCAAGCGTTTTCCAAATATTTTGAGGACTATTTTTTCCTTTTTTGTTTTTCTTATTTTTTTTCACTTTTTATTTACCTTCCTCATTTACTGCATAAATTCCTGGCAATCCTCGATATATTTGTTTTAGATCTAAACCATATCCAACGACAAATCGATCTTCTATACTGAATCCTGTCCAATCAATTTCCAATTCCGTTGAAGCAACATCCGGTTTATATAAAAATGTCGCAAATCGTAAGGATTTGGGAGATGCTTCTTCCATTCGATGTTTCAAAAAATTTAACGATAATCCAGTGTCTACAATATCTTCCACAACAATAACATCCCTATCGGTGATATCTGCACTAATATCTTTTAAAAGTCGAACTGTACCCGAGCTTTTTGTGCCATCTCCGTATGAGTCAATTTTTATAAAATCTACTTCAAATTGGATGTCAAGATGTCTTACTAAATCAGCCATAAATAGAAAAGCACCGTTTAGTACTCCTATAATAATAGGCACTTTCCCTTGATACATTCCAGATATTTCCCTACCAATTTCACCAACTCTTTGTTGAACTGAATCAGGTGAGATAATTTCTTCCAAATTATTTCCAGCATATGGAAACCCTTCGGGTATTATTATGCTTGTATCCATTTTACAATCTTTCTATGATTACAGGTAAAATCTCCAGGTAATTTAGCATGAGCCAAGCCGGGAACCCATACTATATTGTCCATTTTATCAACGACAACAGGCTGAATTAATTTACCTAATTTTGATATTTTATTATTTATAAATAAATTACTTAATAATATATGTTGTGCGGATGTAGAAGTTAGAATCTTGTCGCCCTTTCTCCATCGTCTTAAATACAAGCCGTCCTTTAAAACATTTTCTGTGAAGGAAAATTCATTTCTATCTTTAGAAAAAACAGGACTATTGCAATTTTTTATCGTAAATAGTGTGTGTTAAACCATTTTTTATTGGGTGTTAGTTCTGTCTTTATTGGTTCTTCTAATAATTGTAAATAATCTGAAATAAAAAGTATTTCTTCCCTATTTAAAATACAGGTTAGGGGTCCAAGATTGTAAATTGATCCAGTTTTAGAATTTTGTAAATATTTACTGAATTCTATCCAATAATTCCGTGATTTTTCCGGGATGTCAATTTGTAAATAGTTAGATGAGAACCAATAGATAAATATTTTCAGCTTTTCAATTTCAAAATATTTTATTTTTTCTAAATTAACTGAAATGAACTGTTTAGAATATTTTATGTTGAATTTATTATTATTAAATTCAGAGATATAGGAATTCATTTTTACTTGGCTAGCATGAGATTCATTTAAGAGTGTGCTTTCCAATTTAGGATCTGCCTTGATTGAATCTGGTAATAAAGATTTCCTCACATTATTTCTTCGAAAAGATAAATCATTATTTGAAGGATCTTCAACCCATGAAAGATTTCTCTCAATTGCAATTTGTCTTATCTCATCTTTTCGCACAGACAATAATGGCCGTCTTATTTTATCTAATTTTTCACGAATCCCTATTTTAGATATCCAATCTGAATTATCCAGCATTTTCATAAATAATGTCTCAATTTGATCATCCAGATGGTGAGCCGTACAAATTATATGGCTATTGATTTTAGCTGTAATGGCATTTAATTCAGAATATCTTTTTTTCCTCGAAGATGATTCAAAATTTTCACTATGATTAATAAATAAATCTTTATTGTAATAATCAACTTTATTTTTAATTGAAAATGAGTTACAGAAATTTTCTCTTATTTTGGCATTTAAATCAGCATTATGATTAAAATGCATTAGGGATAATTTGAAGCCATATTTTTCCTTTAATTCTATTAAAAGAGAAGCTAAAACGGTACTATCAATTCCTCCTGAAAAGGAATGTAATATTGATAACTCTTGTAATGGAATATCAAGTTCCTTACAATAATCAGACAGTTTATTTTCTAATAATTGGACCATTAATAGTGAATAATATTTGTTATTAGCTTTCCTTTAAACCTCATCAAAAAAGAATGGTGCTAAGCATTGAATTTTGCTTTCATAAGAGTGAGGATACAAAAACCATTCTGTAATGGCAATTGAACTCAGCAGTGAATTACCATCTTGAGGAGTAAAACAAAAACCCGTTATCTCTGTTTCATTGCGGACATTTAATGAGGGAATTGAAACAACTGTTTGATTTAATATTCTCCCAAAATGCCCATGGTCCCGACCAAAACTAAACACCTCATTTGCGTTTACTTTATCAGTGGTTGCAATAAGGTCATTGGAATCAAACCTGGCAATAATTTTTTGAATATTTGTTGGCTTCTTCACCTTTAAATGAAAATGTATAATATGCATATATTGAGAATTTACAATCATCGCAGAAGAAAATAAATTGAGGTCTAAATTCAATGTTTTGAAAAGTAAAGCAGCGTCCCTGGCGTGGTGAGTCCCAAATTCATTATCCTGATGCTTACCCACTTGTGGAGACGGAACAAAGTTAGTAGATTGACTTACGTCATTTGATCTTCGGATCAAATTAAACCGCCCTTCAATCAGATTATCTTCACCATCAATCAGTGCTAAATTATTTACAATTGTAGAAAGATTATGTGTATTGCAAGATACAACCTGGATGAATTTATCTTCACCATGAACTAATGCAGAATCATTAATTTTGCGAGCATACATTTTCCCAAATTCAAATTCACTACCCTGTGCAACAAATCCTTCAGTATTATCCAGGTATTTCTCATAATAACGCTTTTTATTTGCATGGCCAAAACCTTTAGGAGTACAATCAATTACTACTGATGCTCTATCGATGGCTTCTTCTGTCTGAAATTCTGGTTTTAATCCAATTGCATTAAATCCATCAAACTTTTCTTCATGAGTAGTCAGCCTGGCTCCTCTACTCATAAGGCTCTTCACCTTTGACCTATCTGTAGTTAGAGGTGTGTTTTTGTGAAAACTTACCTCATCAATTCCGAGGTCTTCTTTAAAATCACATAAAAGACCAATTAATGGCTCTCCTATTGTGCCAGTTCCAACGACATGAACTACTTTTCTTGACATTTGACATTTACTCCTATTAATTAAGTTGAAATTCTATATTATCCATTAAATAACTTTTTAATCCATCAAATCCAAAATTGTTATAGACCTCCATCTGATCATCTCCTTCAGTGCCATTTTCACAAATATGATTCACAGATTTTACTATGTGAGAGTTATTAAAGAAATTCAAGGAATCATTAGTGTACTCCATCATTTGTTCTATTTGCTCCTTTATTGTACAGACTTCATAAGTCACTGGATCAATTATGTTTGCCTCCATAGGGAATCGAGATGCTTTCCAAAGACCATCATAAAGATATTCCATATTAAATGATTCTAAAAGTGTATTAGAATTATAATCCTCAACTGCTTGATAAACTAATGCTTGAGCTAATGCTGATAACATCTCTATATTTCTGAGTGTACGCTGTGCATCACATATCCTGAATTCTATAGTTCCAAAATCAATATGAGGTCTGATTTTCCACCATATTTGGCGAGGTTTTGTTATGGTATTTGTTTCTAAATATTTATCAATTAATCCATTATACTCCTTGAAATTATTAAATCTTACTGGAATATTTGTTCGTGGAAATACACCAAATTGAAAAGTTCTGGAAGATCGAAGACCAGTCAATTCTCCTTCAAAAAATGGTGAATTAGTACTTAATGCCAATAGTGGAGTGATCCACCTCCGTAATGCATTAGCTACATGGATTGCACATTCTGCACCATTTACGGCAACGTGCACATGGTTGGCAAATGTAATGTTTCTCCTCGCATAGTAATTTAATTGCTCCACAACCCACCGATAGGAATCATTATCAACAAATAATTGATCCTTACAGATTGCAGTGGGATGCGTACCGCTAATGCCCAATCGAAAGCCCAGAGATTCACCTAATATTTTTGTATTTCCACGTAAAAAAGTGATTTCTTCCATAGCCTCCGAGACAGTTTTGCAAACAGAAGTATTTATTTCTATTTCTGAAAGTATTAATTCATAACTATATCGAGATTTTAAATCACTGTCAATATTTTCCATAATTTCATTGGCACGATTTATCAATTCGCCTGTTTCAGGATTGCATAACATATATTCCTCTTCAATGCCTATTGTAAAAGGATTGTCATGCTGAAATACACTTTCAGAAGATGTCATTTAATTTAATTTGTCAATTATGTTATTTAAATAATCTACACCAATTCCAAATGAACCAACTGATTTTTTATTATCCCAGCCATGGAAGTCAGAGCCACCAGAAACTAACAAATTATGTTTTTGAGTGTATTCCAAATAATATTGAGTTTGTTTTTTACTATGGTCAGGATGATAAACCTCGATTCCATCTAAATCCAATGAGGAAATATTTTCAATTTTAGAATGTTTTCCATAAACTCCAGGATGGGCAAGTATGGATATCCCTCCAAAATCTCGTATTTTATTTATAACAATTATTGCTGAGGGTTTATCTTTTTTGATGTAGGCTGGCTTATTAAACCCTAAAACCTGATCAAATACCTCATTAAGATTTTTAAAATATCCTGCTTTAATTAACGCATTGCCAAGATGAGGCCTACCGGGATTCTCTGTATTTTTAATTATAGCTTCAAAATCAATATCATACCCCAGCTCATTTAATTTTAGACCCATTTTTCTAATTACATTTTTCCGTTCGATATTCATTTTGTTAAAAATATCTGAGAAATGGCTCATGTCCCCATTTTGATAATATGCGAGTATATGTATGGATTCACCATTATGTTCACATGATATTTCTGTTGCAGGGATAAACTGTATGTCAATGCGTTTACTTTCTATGCAGGCATTAATTATAGGAATATGATTAATCGTATCATGATCAGATAGAGCGAAGGTCGAAAGCCCCGCATTTACCACTTTATCCAAAATTATGCTTGGGGAATACTTTCCATCTGAACAAGTTGAATGCATATGCAGATCAGCAACTATTTCCATCAAACAACAGCCGTCTCCTGCCATTCACCAAAGACAACTTTCATTGAAGTAACAAGTTCACCTAAAGTAGCATGTGACTGTGCAGCATCAATGATCAACGGAATTAAGTTGTCTTTTGTACGGCATGCATCCGTAATAGATTTGAGCTTTGCATCTACAGTTTCTTCATTTCTTTTTTCTCGTAAAGATTTTAAACCTCCAATTTGTTCTCTCTCCACTTCTTTTCTAATTTCTAAGATGGGAATTTCAATTTCTTCATTATTTTTACTAAATTCATTAACGCCAACAACAATCCGCCTTTTTGAATCGACTCTTCTTTGATAATCCGAAGCTGCTTCAGCTATTTCCCGCTGAAAATATCCCATTTCAATGGCAGGAATCACTCCCCCTAAATCATCAATTTTAGAAAAATAATTATATGCTTCCTTTTCCATTTTATCCGTAAGTTCTTCAACATACCATGACCCACCCAATGGGTCAACCACATTTGTCACCCCAGTTTCAAAAGCAATTAATTGTTGAGTTCGCAGAGCTATTTCAGCGGCATGTTGTGATGGTAAAGCCAGAGTCTCATCCATAGAGTTTGTATGCAGCGATTGTGTGCCCCCTAAAACAGCTGCAAGACCTTGAAATGCAGTACGGCTTATATTATTCTGAGGTTGTTGGGCAGTCAAGCTAAAACCAGCGGTTTGTGTATGAAATCGTAATTTTAATGATCTCTCAGATTTAGCCCCATATTTTTCCTTCATTACTTGAGCCCAAATTCGTCTGGCTGCTCTATACTTTGCAATTTCTTCAAAAAAGTCTAAATGTGAATTGAAAAAAAAAGATAAACGAGGGGCAAACTCATCTACATCTAGCCCAACCTTAATGGCATGTTCTACATAACAAAATCCATCTGCCAAAGTAAAAGCAAGCTCTTGAATGGCAGTTGATCCTGCTTCACGAATATGATATCCACTCACAGAAATGGTATTGTATTTAGGCATTTCTTTAGTGCAATATTGTATCATATCCATAATGATCCGCATTGATTCTACAGGAGGATAAATCCATTCTTTTTGGGCGATAAATTCTTTCAGGATATCATTTTGCAATGTTCCATTTAATTTTGAAATATCTACACCTTGATTTTGTGCCACAGCAACATAAAAAGCAAACAATATGACAGCAGGACCATTAATAGTCATGGAAACACTAATTTGAGATAAATCGATACCATCAAATAATATTTCCATGTCTTGTAGTGAGCTTATGGCAACACCACACATGCCCACTTCCCCTTCAGATAAGGGGTGATCCGCATCATAACCCATTAATGTGGGCATATCAAAAGCAACTGATAATCCGGTTTGACCTTGTTCCAGGAGATGCTTAAATCGTTGGTTTGTTTCAGCGGGTGTACCGAATCCTGCAAATTGCCTCATAGTCCACAATTTACCCCTATAAAGATTAGGGTGGATTCCTCGTGTATATGGAAATTGTCCAGGAAAATTTAATTTATCAAGGTAATTATTTTCATTATCTTCTGGATAATAAAGCAAATCTACATCTTCACCGGACGCAGATTTAAAGCTATAATTACGTTGGGAAGAATTTTTTATATCTTCCTTCCATTTATTTTCAGAATCGGAGAAGTTATAATTCATATACTTCTTCACCTACATTTTCACTCTTTAATACTGAAATTATATTCTCAGGACACAAACCAAGTTCAACTAGCAACTCATCTCTAGTAGCATGTTCTACAAATTGATCCGGAATACCTATACGATGCAATCTATTGTCTAATCCATTATCATGCAAAAATGTACTTACGGCAGAACCAAAACCACCGGATAAAACCCCTTCCTCAATTGTAATTATATTCTTGTGATTCTGGCATATTTCAAATATTAATTCAGAATCCAATGGCTTAATAAATCGCGCATTAACTATAGTTGGGAGATATCCCAATTCTGAATATAATTCCTTTTTAGCGTCTAATATCATGCCAACCATTGATCCTACTGCAAAAATTGCAGTGTCAGAGCCATTATGGAGAACATCCCACTTTCCAATTTCTAAAATTTCAGCTGTGCCATTTTCATCAAACTCTCGGCTGGAAGCCTTCGGGTATCGAATAGAAAAGTTTTTTCCAGACTCTAATGCTGTGGCAATTAAATTTCTTAATTCATTGCCATCTTTAGGAGCAGTAACAATCATACCTGGTAATGTCTGCATGAATGCCAAATCGAAAACACCATGATGTGTAGGCCCATCAGGACCAACAACTCCCGATCTGTCCATGCAGTAAACCAAGGGGAGATTCTGAAGTAAGGCGTCATGTAAAATATGATCATAAGCCCGTTGCATAAAAGTTGAATAAATCGGTACAATTGGTTTATACCCCTCCGCTGCAAGACCAGAGGAATATGTTACAGCATGTTCTTCCGCAATTCCCACATCCACATACCTATCTGGATATTTTTCAATAAAGGGGGTCATGCCTGTTCCAATTTCCATAGCAGCAGTAATGCAAACCACTTTATCATCTTTTTCTGCTAACTGTATAATTGACTGTCCAAATACGTTAGAATAATCAGGAGCAGCATTTTCAACTTTTTGTTTAGCCTTCCCCCCTATGCTGTAATATTTAACAGCATCCTCTTCAGCCAACTTACTACCCTTCCCTTTACATGTATAAACATGAACTAAAACGGGGGTATTCATTTTCTTAACTGCCCGAAAGGTTCGAATGAGCTCATCTAAATTATGACCGTCAATTGGACCAATATAGCGTAATCCTAATTCTTCAAATAATGCACCAGGAGTTAAATAGCCTTTAATCCCTTCTTCAGTTTTTCTCATAATTTTTCGAATATGGCTGGAAAGCGGCAATTTACCTGAAATTTCCCAAATATCATTTCGAATGCGATTATAGGTTGGATTTGTGACTACACGTGTTAAATAATGAGATAATGCTCCAACCGATTTAGATATGGAATGTGAATTGTCATTTAATACAATTGTCAATTGGGTACGATGATATCCAAGATTATTTATTCCCTCATATGCCAATCCACCAGTCATTGCCCCATCACCAATTATGGCAACAATCTGGTCTTTTGTTTTTTTCCGATCTCTTGCATGAGCAAATCCTAAAGCGGCAGAAATGGAAGTACTGGCATGACCAGCTCCAAAAATATCATGCGGACTCTCACCCCTTTTTAAAAAACCACTAATCCCACCTTTTTGCCGCATATTTTTAAATGCGTCTCTCCTGCCGGTGAGAATTTTATGTGCATAAGCCTGATGTCCTACATCCCAAATAATTTTATCAGAAGGTGAATTATAAAGATAATGTAGGGCAATTGTTAAATCCACCACACCCAATGGTGATGAGTAATGACCACCTACATTTTCAACAACATCCTGAATATATTGCCCAACCTCAGTAGAAAGCTTTCTCAATGCATTTTTATTCAGTTTTTTAATATCTTCAGGAGAATCAATTTTAGGAAGAAGGCAGAGTTTATGCATTTATTTGTTCCATAATATATTTGTGGATTCTGACATCATTACCAATTTCTGGATGAAAGGTAGTGGCAAAATGCCTACCATCGCTAATCATAACTGGCTCTTTTTTATACGTTGCTAAAATTTTTATTCCCTTTCCTAAATTTGACACTTTAGGAGACCTGATAAATAAAGCTTTAAAATTATTTGAATTATCAAATTCTAGGTGCAAGTTTCCAGAGAATGAATTCACCTGTCTTCCATATGCATTACGTTTAGCTTTAAAGTCCATTACACCCAATGGTTTTAAATTATTTGCTTCTTTTGTAGATGATAACAAAATCATACCTGCACAGGTGCCAAATACCGAATTTATTTGCGCGAAATTCATGATTGGCTTACGGAATTTATTTCTGTCAATTAGTTTAGAAATTGTAGTTGATTCTCCTCCAGGGATAATAAGCAAATCACACTTTTCTAATTCTCGAGGATATTGAACCAGAATGTTATTAATCCCCAAATTATCCAACATCCTTTTATGTTGAATATAATTTCCCTGGAGAGCTAAAACTCCAACTTTCCTTACCACCCTCTATCCTGAAGCATTTGATCTTCCGGTATTTCAGAAATATCTAAGCCTTTCATTGCAGATTTCAATCCAGAAGAAGCTATTGCAAGTTTATCTGCATCTTTATAATGTGTTACGGAATCGACGATGGCTTTTGCCCGGGATGCCGGATCTTCTGATTTAAAGATTCCTGAACCAACGAAAACTGATTCAGCTCCTAATTGCATAACTAATGAAGCATCTGCCGGCGTTGCGATTCCACCAGCACTGAAATTGGGAACAGGTAATTTTTTAATTTTGGCAACCTGTTCTACTAGTGAGAAAGGAGCTTGAAAATCTCTCGCAGTTGCCATGAGCTGATCATGCCCTAATGTTCCGAGCAAATTAATCTCATTTATAATACTTCGCATATGGCGAACTGCTTCAACAATATTTCCAGAACCGGCTTCACCCTTTGTTCGAATCATTGCTGCACCTTCACCGATTCTTCTTAATGCTTCCCCCAGATTCCTGGCGCCACATACAAAAGGTATTTTGAAATCATGTTTATAAATATGATTATTATCATCTGCCGGAGTCAACACTTCACTTTCATCAATAAAATCCACTTCTAATGCTTCTAAAATCTGGGCTTCCGCAAAGTGGCCAATCCTGCATTTTGCCATTACTGGAATTGATACCGTTTTCTGAATATCTTTTATCATTAATGGATCAGACATTCTTGCAATGCCGCCATCGGTACGTATATCAGCAGGTATCCTTTCTAATGCCATTACAGCCACTGCACCGGCATCCTCTGCGATTTGTGCTTGTTCAGCCGTTGTGACATCCATAATGACGCCACCTTTTAGCATTTCTGCTAAGCCAACTTTAACTTCGTAGGTTCCTTGTCCCATAATTTTTCCTTATATATATTTTCTATAGTGTCTTTTACGTCTTTAATAAGATAATCCGGAGTAGATGCTCCAGCAGAGATTCCAATATTATCATTATTCTTAAACCATTTAGGTTTTAAATCTTCTGCGTTAATCGATTTGAATTTGCGCTGGTAAATGATCCAATAATTATCATTATATCATTTATTTTCGCCATATCTTTGATTTGCTCATGGTTTCTTTTAGTGGGAAAACATATCGTATTAACAAAATGCAAATCAAATACTTTGGTCATGAGGATATTAATTATCTCCTGAACATTTTCAATGGCTTGTGTGGACTGGCTAACTACTCCCGCTTTTTTCATTTTCTTTAATTTTAAAGCCTCTTTGGGTGAAGATATTACAACTGCATTTTCTACCTGATTAGCAATGGCAATTACCTCATCATGTCCATGGTCGCCAACCACAATGATTCTCCTACCATCTTTTGCCAGTTTTTTAACTTCCTGATGAATTTCGTAAACCAGGGGACAAGTAGCATCAATTATATTCATTCTCTTTTCTTTTGCTTCATCCCACAATTCCGGCACCGTACCATGAGCTCTAAATAATATGGGGCTTTCTTTGGGAACATCATCCAATGATCTTACAATTTTTGTTCCTGCATTTTTTAAATCATTCACAACCTTTTCATTATGAACAATGGAACCGAGCATATACACATCCCCATGCTTTTCTGCAGAGTCATATGCAATATTTACAGCATCTCTTACTCCAAAACAATACCCTGCATCCTTTGCGATTGTAATTTTCATATAATAGCTTTTTTCATTCGGGGGAGAGTTATTCCGGATTGCTGCTGATATTTTCCTGCTTTATCCTTATAGGATGTGCGGCATTCCTCATCAGATTGAAAAAATAATACCTGGCACAAACCTTCGTTTGAATAAATTTTTGCAGGCAGTGGAGTACTATTGGATATTTCCAATGTAACATACCCTTCCCATTCTGGTTCAAATGGAGTAACATTTACAATAATACCGCATCTGGCATAGGTTGACTTTCCCACACATATTGTTAAAACATCTCGAGGTATGCGAAAATATTCAACAGATCTAGCCAATGCAAAGCTATTTGGCGGCACAATACACACATCTCCCTTATAATCAACAAATGATGCTGAATCAAAATTCTTTGGGTCAATAATACTATTATTTACATTTGTGAATATTTTATATTCATTAGAAACACGAATATCATAACCAAATGAAGATAGACCATAGGAGATTTTACCCCCTCTCACCTGCTTTGATTCAAATGGATCAATCATGCCAAATTCAAGAGACATTTTCTCAATCCAATAATCACTTTTGATAGCCATCAAACTCCCCACTAATCTTTTCTGATAATTTGTTAATAATTTTTAATTCAATTCCCTTGATAGACATATCATCAACTCTGGCTCCAGCAGCAAATTTATGCCCTCCACCATCAAATGATTGTGCAATATCGTTGATTATATAATTTCCGCTGGATCTGAAATTAATACGATGGTTCCCATTATTTGTTTCCTGAATCATAAAAGATACTTCTACTCCCTCAATGGTTCGGATAAATTCTGTAAATCCATCTACATCACCGTCATCTGCATCAGCTTTTTTTAACATATCCTGAGTAATAATTGACCAAACAACTTGACCATTATCTGAATAATGTAAATTTTGGATTATTAGCCCCATCAACCTGATTCGCGACAACTTATTTTGTTCATAAATACTTCGCTGAATATCATATCCATCAACACCACTTTCCAATAAATGTGCCGCCATTCGGTGGGTATCAGGAGCTGTAGATTGGTATTTAAAAGATCCCGTATCTGTTACAACAGCAGCATATAAAGCATTTGCTATTTTTAAAGGAAGGAGTGTTTTAGTTTTGCCTAGGTATTCCATATATTTCCAGATCATGTAGCCAGTTGCTGGTGCTTCAGAATGGACAATATTTAGATCAAATGGATGCCCTTCTTTTGCAGGATGATGGTCTAGTGAAATAACGGTGCTGGACTCATATACTTTTTCTCCAATTGGTCCAGTTCTGCGATGGTCACCAATATCAAAAACGATAGTTAAATCTACTTTACTTAGCCAGCCATCAAAAGAATTTTCATACACTTCTACAATGGAATCAGGATCGATAATATTCAAGTTGTCTGGTGTTGAAGTTGCATTAATAATTCGACACTCTTTACCCATATCTTTTAAAAAATAATAAAATGCGATTTCCGAACCTATTCCATCGCCATCACTATTTATGTGGGTGGAAAGTAAAATAAAATTACTCTGTTCAATATGGGATGTGAGGGAATCCCAATTATTTTTATCTAATTTTGTCATGGATTAAAGCGTAATTTACGTCGATAATGAGATGTGAAACAATTTCACAATATTGCCAAATTAATCAATTTATGGTACAACTAAAACGGGTACGCTAGCGTGATTAACAATATAAGCTGCCGTACTTCCCAATAAAAATTTTGAAATTTTACCTTTACTACTTTTGCCAAGTACAATTAAGTCTGCATCTAAACTCACGGCTTCTTCACAAATAATTTTATTTGGTTTACCTTTTTTTATTATGAACTCAACATTTATATCTTCAGCATGAAGTGAATGTATTATTCCCTTCATTTCATTTTTAGCGAGTATGGCTGTTTTTTCAAATTCAGCTTGAATAGACTCAACACTCACACGAAGCATTTCCATTTCTTCTTTCTCCATAAATTCATCATGAACATTTAAAATAACGATAGATGAATTAAATTGATGAGCTACCTGTACAGCTTTTGAAATAGCAGTATCATTTTCTTTACTTAAATCTGTAGCACATAATATTTTGTTAAACATATTTTTCTCCTTAAATCATTGTGAAACTTACAATTATAAATACGGGAATCAATATTAGAATTGACCAGAGCATATATCCGAAAAAACTTGGCATTGTAATATCATTTTCTTCAGCAATAGATTTTACCATGAAATTAGGTGCATTACCTATATACGTCATGGCCCCCATAAATACAGCTCCTAAAGATATAGCCATTAACGTGTCGGGAATCCCGTACATGAGATAATCTGCAATTTCCATGTTTTCCGGCGCGGATGAACCAGCAATATTAAAAAATACAAGGTAGGTAGGTGCATTATCTAAAAAACCGGAAAGTAAACCAGTTAACCAGAAATACATAGTATTAACGGGATTCCCAGCAGTATCAGTTACCAGATTAATAATAGCACCCATCACTCCCTTTTGCCCCGCACGAAGAATAGCAATCGCAGGGATAATTGTAATAAATATTCCCGCAAAAAGTTTTGCTACCTCTAAAATTGGAAACCAGGTAAATCCATTTTGGTTGCGGATATTCAAATCTGTAAATCTCCAGCTTATAAGGGTCAGCAATACCAATGAAATATCCCGCATAATATTCGGTATTGTCAGATGAATTCCGTGTATGGAAATATCACTAATGTCTGGTTTCCAAAATCCACTCATTAGTACTGCAAGGATCACCCCAGCTAAAAGTATGAAATTCCCCTTGCCGTCAATACTTAAGGGTTCTTTATATTGATCTTCATTTACGGAATGATTCTCTTTTTTGTAATAATAGGTATCTAATAAAAAGTAAACAATTAATAAAATAACCGAAGATACCAGCATGGGTACAAATAAGGCCTTAGTGGTCCAAAAGAAGTTAATTCCATGTAAAAATCCCAAAAATAATGGTGGGTCACCCAAAGGGGTTAATGAACCTCCAATATTTGCAACAAGGAATATGAAAAAGATAATGGTATGAATTTTATTTTTACGAGTTTTATTCGCTCTCAATATTGGGCGGATAAGTAACATAGCAGCCCCGGTAGTTCCCATCCAGGATGCCAAAGCTGTACCTATTAACAAAATAAGTGTATTTACTTTGGGAGTACCTGCTAAATATCCCTTTAGGCGAATCCCTCCTGAAATTGTAAAGAGTGCCAATAAAAGTAGTATAAAGGGTATATACTCTAATAGGATAACGTGGAGAAATTGATGAAGCGCTTCACCAAAACCTGTCCAGATTATAAAGGGGATTAGAAAGGATATTGCCCAGAATGCAGAAATTTTACCAAAATTTCTGTGCCAGAAAATCGGCGCTAATAAGGGTACAACCGCAATTGATAGCAATATTCCAATAAACGGTACTATGGAAAATAATGGCAATTCCTCACCAAGGCTTCCTGCGGAAGCCAATATTGAACTGAAAAGTATGCAAATAAATATTATATATTTAGTTTTCATTTAAAATTATTATCCAAATATTTGATTCAGACCTACAGTTAACATGAGGTTAAATTTACCCATATTTATAGTAACTATATTTCTAACAATAATTGTTTTTGCAATCATAATATTTTTATTAAGCATTGGCATAATCTTTTCTAATAAAAATCTCAGAGGATCTTGTGGAGAATCCTGTGATTGCACAATTACTAAGAAAATTAAATGTCAGTTTTGTAATATGAATTCCATTTCTCATATTAATAATTAAATCCACTACTCTTCCCTGTAAGATATTCACCAGTATCTGTTTTTTTAACTAACAAACACTCTACATTTGACAGATTGTTTATCCACCTTAACCCCTCATCAAATCCTTTAACCATTACTGCTGTGGCTATAGCATCTGCCGTAGCACAATCCGACGCTACAATAGTGGCACTGACTAAATCATGCTGTATGGGATATCCCGTTTTCGGATCAATGATATGGGAATAGTCTATATTTTCCAGGGTGAAATAGTTATTATAACTTCCAGACGTTGCCACGGCTGCATCTGTAATGTGTATTGCTGCATATAATTCTGCTGCAATATATTCTGGTTCCGAGACACCTATAGTCCATTTTGAATTGAAATTATTTAGTCCAGATACCATTATTTCACCACCAATTTCAACCATATAGTTTTCAAATCCCAGATCATCTAACAATAAAGCTGCTTGATCTACTCCCCATCCTTTTGCAATAGCACTGAAATCTATTTGCGTATGGTGATTTTTCTTGCTTAAAGAATCATTTTCAAATTCTAATTTATCGATTCCTGAATAATTCAATTTCTCCTGTATTATCTTATGAGAAGGAATTTGGGAAATATTAAAATCTGGTCCAAATCCCCAAAGTTTTACCAAGGGTAAAACCGTAAAATCAAAACTTCCATCAGAGCTCAAAGAAATACTTACCGCTTTTTCGTAAAGCTCTGAAAATTCAGGTGAAATTTTAATGGGAATTGTACTCAAGTTGTCATTGAACTGTGTTAATTCGCTATTTTCAATATAGGTCGAGAATATATTATTTACTTGGGTTAATAATGAATCCACTTTCTTTTGTAATTGAATAGCATCAACCTTATTATTTGAGTTGATTATTATTGTAATTTGATAGGTTGTCCCCATTGTTTCACCAGAAAACTGGATGGGTTGATTTTTACCACAGTTGAGAGTAAATACAAATAATAATAGGGGTATTATTTTAACTTGAGTTAGCACAGAAAATTAAAAGGAATGATGTAAACTATAATCTAGAACTTATCGAATGCTATCATTTCGGGTTCCACACCCAGATTGTCCAATTCTGCTTACAGTTAACAGTAGTCTGTAGAAACCTGCTACAACTGGTGCATTACAATAGGTTTTATTGCCATGTAATGGGTTTATTGTCAGCCCCCTGCTCGTTATCTTAATGAGTGAATGATTAAAGTAGCTTCCTAATATAGCCATATATTAATGAGTTGAAAAAAGGAAGTTCGCCATATTTCCTGCTTCAGCAGCCATTTCCAGCAGATAGCTCGGAGCAACCCCGAATATAATAACAAATATGGCTAAGATTCCAATTAGCATCCTTGCCGGCATAGTAGACACAGGATCCAACGCTTTCCCTTCTTCTTCCATATACATATTCACAATCAGACGGATATAGTAATACACCGATACCAAAGTATTAATTACGGCAATCACAACCAGCCAGATGTACCCATTGGCTACTGCTGCGGAGAATAGTCCGTATTTTGCGATAAATCCCGCAGTAGGTGGAAATCCAGCCAGGGAAATCATGAATAGTGTCATAGCGGCTGCCAGCCACGGGTGCCTGGTAGCTAGTCCACGGTAATCTTCTAATCCTAGACCACTCTCTTCTTTTTCTACCGCCGCTATTATGGCAAAGGAGCCAAGATTCATAATTGAGTAAATAACCAGGTAAAAAAGCACGGCTGAAAGTCCAACACTATCCAGCACCAGCACCCCTAAAACCAGATACCCGGCATGGGAAATACTTGAAAAAGCTAACATTCTTTTCACATTGGATTGCATCAAGGCAGAAATATTCCCCACGGTCATGGTCAGTGCAGCCAGTATCCAGAAAAGATTTTCCCAATGAGAAAATACTACTGGAAAGGCAATAATAAATACCTTCAGCAAAGCACCAAATCCCGCCGCCTTGGGTGCTGTGCAAAGAAAGGCTGTTACTGTGGTAGGCGCTCCCTGGTAAACATCTGGAGACCACATGTGAAATGGCACCAGGGCTA
>JYMV01002019.1_pt1 | contig 29093 bp, 29 predicted proteins | sample 338911 | NCBI WGS metagenome assembly JYMV01 (sample SAMN03354496, study PRJNA234377) | hydrothermal vent metagenome | biome: Deep sea; feature: Hydrothermal plumes at the Eastern Lau Spreading Center, Western Pacific Ocean; material: Seawater | place: Tonga | collected 2009 | depth 2000 m m
AAATTATTGAAGAGTTAGTAGGATATTTAAAAGAATTTAACCTTAGTGAAATTGAATATGCTGAAGGAACTACGAAAGTTAAAGTTTCTCGTGCTATGAATAATTCAAGTGTTGTATCCTCCGAGGTAAATAAAAAAAAAACAATAATTGACAGTAATGGAACGAGTGTAACCTCTCCTATAGTCGGAACCGCATATTTAGCTACAGAACCTGATGCGAAAAAATTTGTAGAGGTAGGACAAAAGGTAAAAAAAGGACAAACCATAATGATTGTTGAGGCAATGAAAACCATGAATCATGTACCCTCCACTGAAAATGGTATTGTTAGTAAAATTTTCGTTAAAGATGGTGAACCTGTTGAGTTTGGTCAACCGCTCATTTCAGTTAAATAATGTTTAAAAAAATTTTAGTTGCTAACCGTGGTGAAATTGCGGTTCGAATAATTAGAGCTTGTAAAGAATTAAATATTCCGTCAGTAGCAATTCATTCAGATGTTGACTCAGATTCAATGCATGTGAGGTTAGCTGACGAAAGTATCTGCATAGGTTCCTATAAGCCTCAAAATAGTTATCTAAATATAAGTGCTATTATGTCAGCAGCCGATGTAACAGGAGCTGACGCCATTCATCCTGGGTATGGTTTTTTGTCTGAAAATTATCATTTTGCAGAAATTGTAACTAATAGCAAAATCAAATTTATTGGTCCTAGCGCAGAAATAATGAAAAAAATGGGAAATAAAGTTGAAGCTAAAATGACAGCAAAAAAACTTGGTCTTCCTGTTATTGAAGGATCCGAAGGAATTATTAAATCGTTGGAAGATGCAAAAACTATCTCATCAAAAATTGGGTATCCAATTTTAATTAAAGCATCTGCTGGTGGTGGAGGAAAAGGAATGAAACTTGTCAAAAACGAAAAGGAACTTGATAACGCTCTATCTGAAGCCAAACAAGAAGCTAAAAAATACTTTGCAAATGATGAGGTTTACATAGAAAAATATTTTGAAAAACCTAGACATATAGAAGTACAAATTTTATCAGATAAAAAAACAACACTACACATGGGAGAAAGAGACTGTAGTGTACAACGAAAACATCAGAAACTTATCGAAGAGTCCCCAAGTCCAGTTTTAAAAGAAAAAACGAGACAAGATTTATTAAATAGAACCGTGCAAATGGTAAGTAAACTTAACTATGAAGGAGCGGGTACCGTTGAATTTATTTACGACAATGGAAAATTTTTTTTCATAGAAATGAATACTAGAATTCAAGTAGAACACCCAGTTTCTGAAATTAGAGGTGGCATAGATATTGTCAAAGAGCAGATAAAAATTGCTTCCAAAGGAAAAACATCACTAAAGCAGTCAGACATAACTTTTCGCGGTCATGTTATTGAATGTAGAATAAATGCTGAAGATCCAAGTAAAGATTTTCTACCTAGCCCAGGAACTATCAATGCCTTCCATCAACCTTCTGGTTTTAGGACCAGGGTGGATGGAGCAATATTTCAAGGTTGTAAAATTACGCCATATTACGACAGTTTAATCTGTAAACTTATATGTCAAGGAAGGGATAGAGAAGAAGCTATACAAAGACTCCAAAGATCCTTGAGTGAATTTGTAATAGAAGGCATTGCGACAACAATTGATTTACACAAAAAGATACTTAGCCACAAAAAATTTATTAATTCTGACTTTGATGTTAATTGGTTGGCTAAAGAAAATTTTTATTAGATATTTTCACAACTCGTAATCCATAAATCAAAAATTGGATGGTCTATAGATTGTAAAGTAGGACTAGAAACAAAAGTCCAGCCATTAAACAAAAAAACTTGATTATTGTCTTTAGCGGATAAGTCTTTAACTTGCAAATAAGCTACTGTATCGGTCGAATCTTCATTTTCCGAAAGTTGACATTTTAGAGCTTTGATTTCTAAAGGACCAAAAAAAGAAATTTCACCAACAGCTAATCTAATTGTAGATGTTTTTGCAGTTATTTTGTCTAAGGCTTTCAAATTAATATAAATTTTATTATCTTTTTTCGTATTAGATTTTTCTAATGTATCTTCGATATTATTTAAATTAACGTTTTTTTTTTCTATTTTTTCTAATTCATCTTTATCTTCTTCAAAGGTTGGGGATAGTTCTTCTAAATTTATTAGAGGAACCCATTCAATTTTATCTGCTGCCAAAACTGACAAATTGTTTGCAAATAAAAAAACAAGAAAAAAAATAAAATTTTTAAAATTTCCAAATTTCATATTTTTTCATATCTTTTTTCAAGTTAGAGGATAAAGAACCTTCTGGTTTATGTGCTTTTTTTGTCCCTGTTGGATTTTCTTGATGTTCTTTTTGCCATGAATATTTTTTTGTATTATCAGAGGGTGCATTTCTTATAAGAAAATGTATCCATGAATGCCATTCGGGAGGAATTTTTGACGCTTCTATATCATTCTTATATATCACCCACCTTCTTCCTTTAGAATTAGAATAATATTTATTTCCAAACTGATCTTTACCAGCAAACTTTCCTGTAAATACAGTATAAATAAAAGTTCCTACTGTTTGTTTATGCCACCAGGTAAATATTTGTTTTAAAAAATTCATCACAAAACTTCTATTGATTCGTTTTTATTTATTACATTTTTATATAAATTTAAAAATCCACACAATTAAAAATTGTAAATAATTTGTTAGACTTAAACTATATTTAGTATATATCATATTAATGTTCTCGACACATAAATTTTTTAAGTTTTAGGGATTTATCCAGCATGTCAAAATATATAGTAGAAACCTTTTATACGTGTACATTCAAGATAATTCATAAGCTTAACGAACTAAATGAAAAAAAACTTTCTGAACTAGAAAACCGTAATGATGGAGAAGTCAAAATAATTGACGTAAGATTAAATAATAGAAAAACCAAAACAGCAAATAAAAAAGAGAATATTGAAGATTCTCTAAACAAATTAAACGAAAAAAATATTCCTGGTATTTCATCCGTCGTTGAAGAAAAAATTATAAATTCTAATAAATTACAAACTTTTGATAAATTAGATGGTAGTAATATTAAAACCCAAAAAGCCTACAATAAAACTAATGATAGGTCAAAAATGCCAGACAGAAGGAAGGGCTATATCCAAAAAGTCAGTATAGGTGACCACAAAATTTATTTACATACTGGAGAGTATGACGATGGAAAAGTAGGTGAGATTTTTATTGATATGAATAAGGAAGGTGAGCTTGTAAAAGCTCTAATGAATAATTTTGCAATAGCTATTTCTTTAGGTCTACAGTATGGAGTGCCTCTGGATGAATTTGTTGATGCGTTTATTGAAACTAAATTTGAACCATCTGGAGAAATTAAAGGTAATGATAGAATACTCAGCGCTTCCTCGATTCTTGACTATATCTTTAGAGAACTAGCTATATCGTATTTAGGTAGAGAAGACCTTGCTCACACACCTTCAATTAACAAAACTGTTAATGATAAAACAGTCAGCAGCGATAATGAAGATATTTTTTTAAAACTAGTAAAAGGTATAACAAGTAAAGGTTTTATTAGAAGTAATTATAAAGATAAACTGGTCGACCTAAGCAATATAAGGATTAACTTAAAAAGTAATAAATAATAATTATTTCTTTTTTTCTACAACTTTAATATTCAACTCTTTAAGCTGAGTTTCGTTTGGAATTGATGGAGCTCCCATTAGTAAATCTTGAGCATTTTGATTCATTGGAAATAGAGTAATTTCTCTTATATTTTCTTTCTCCGCTAATAACATAACAATTCTATCAATACCTGGAGCCATACCTCCATGTGGTGGGGCTCCGTATGAGAGAGCTTTAAACATGCCTTCAAATTTTGAATTTACTTCCTCTTTAGAATAACCAACTTTTGAAAAAACTTTATACATTATATCGGGCAAATGATTTCTTATTGCTCCAGAAGATATTTCACATCCATTACATACCAAATCATATTGATAAGCAAGAATAGATAAAGGATCTGTTTTATCAAAATTTTTAATATCAGTTTGAGGCATTGAAAAAGGGTTATGACTAAAATCTATTTTTTTTTCCTTTTCATCATATTGATACATTGGATAATCTGTTATCCAACAAAATTCAAATTTATTACTATCTATAAGATTGAGTTCCTTTCCTAATTTTTGTCTAACAATACCAGAAATTCTTTCTACTTCTTTTATTTTATCTGATGAGAAAAATACTGCATCTTTATCTTTTAGTTTACAAATTTTTGCGAGTTCACTAATTGCTTTTTCAGAAAAGAATTTACCTATAGGACCTTTTCCAACTAACTTACCATTATTTTTTTCTAATATAATATAACCCAAACCTTTTGCTCCTTCTTCTTTAGCCCAATTGTTATATCCATCAAAAAAACTTCTAGGTTTGGAAGATGTATTCGGAGCAGATATGGCTCTAACAATTCCACCTTTTTCAATTAATTTTTTAAAAATATCCAATTTAACATCATCTCTTTTTATAACTTCGGTAACATCAAATATTTCAATAGGATTTCTTAAATCAGGTTTGTCTGTACCGTATTTTAACATTGAATCTTTATAGGTAATTCTTTTAAAGGGAGTTTTGGAAACCTTTTTACCTTTTCCAAATTCAGTGAATAATTCAAAAAAAATTGGTTCCACTATTTTAAAAACGTCTTCCTGTTCAACAAATGCCATTTCCATATCTAATTGATAGTGCTCTCCTGGACTCCTGTCAGCTCGTCCGTCTTCATCTCTAAAACATGGTGCTATTTGAAAATATTTATCAAAACCAGAAATTATTACCATTTGCTTAAATTGTTGAGGCGCTTGTGGTAAAGCATAAAATTTTCCTGGATGTACTCTGCTTGGAACTAAAAAATCTCTTGCGCCCTCCGGGCTTGAAGCTGTTAGTATTGGAGTTTGAAATTCTAAAAATCCATTATCTATCATTTTCTTTCTTATAAAAGAAATTACTTTCGATCTTAAAATAATATTTTCATGCATTTCTTCTCTTCTTAAATCTAAAAATCTATATTTTAATCTTGTTTCTTCTGGATAATCTTGCTCTCCAAACACGGGCATTGGTAAATCTTTAGACTCCGACAGAATTTCAAAGGAAGAAACCTTTACTTCTACTTCTCCAGTAAATAAATCTTTATTTACTGTATCAGCAGATCTATTAACCACTTGTCCAGCTACGCAAACAACAGACTCTGGTTTTATTTTTTCTACAATTTTAAAAAAATTGTTACTATTTTCAATTACACACTGTGTTAAACCAAAATGATCTCTCAAATCAAAAAAAAGAAGATTGCCATGATCTCTCTTTCTATGAATCCAGCCAGAAAGCTTAACAGTGGCGCCAGAATTTTTCTTAGTAATTTCTGAACATGTGTGAGTTCTATATTTATGCAAAGTGATTCCTTTAAGAAAATTTATATCATTTTTAGCACTTCTTTAATCAATTTTAAGCCAAAAGGACTTCCTTTTTTTAATGAATATTTGTCCAAAATTAAAATAAATTGAGATATTTTTTCATAAGATCTATCAATTCTTTTTATAATGTAATCGATATGCTTTTTTTCAACCTTAATTTGTTTGTCTGAAAAATTTTTAGTCAGAATTACACTAATCAAATCATCGCTAGGAAGATTTATGCCGATAATTAAACTGCTATTAACTCTAGATATTAAATCATTTAATTTAAATTTATATGAATTAATTGGTTTTCTTGAGGTTATTAATAAATATTTATTATCTTGCAATGCTATATTCCATAATGAAAATAATAATTTTTCAGAAATTTTTTCATCTAAATTTTCAATTATTGAAGCTTCTTTTGTTTTAAATTTTAAAAAAGTTTTTTCATCTAATTCGTTAGAGTCAATTAGCAAGCATGATGTTTTACTTTTTAAAATAGATACTAAATGTGACTTTCCTGAACCAGAAGGACCAAAAATATTTATGATTCTTTTTATCCATTTTGGCCAACTATTTATGAAGTCATATGCCTCTTGATTGCTAGGTGAAACATAAAAATCTTCTTTTTTATAAGCCTGGTGCGTAGGAAATTTTAAAATTAATTGATCATTCATTTAAATAAAGTTGCCAAAATCCTTGATTGTTCTTTAGCCGATATCCAAATTTCAATAATTCTGACTTCAGTTTCTTTGGATCTCCATAATAATATATTTTAAAAAAAGAGTTATTAATATTAAATTCTTCTAAGGTGTAATTATCAATTATATTTATTTTATTAAAAGTATTTCTTAGTTCATTCAGATTTTTATGATTTAGATGTTGAAATTTTAATTTTATCGATAATGGCATTAAGAGATTAATGAGATTTTCTTCTTTCCAAAGATCTGCAATCTTTAATTTTAAATCTTTTAATATAAAATTTAATGCTAACTGATCCTTTATATTATTTATATCGTAAAAAAAGTTTTTACTGTTCCTATTATTATTAAAATTTGTTTTCATATGTATGTTTAATTTATTATTTTGATAATCCATTAATGCAAAAACATAATTTTTTACATCATACTTGTTTACAAAAGTATCAATATCTAGTTCTTCTATTCTATTCTTCATTTCTACTATTTTAGAGATATCGTCTAAATCTTCTAATGGTAATATAAAATTTATTATTTCATTTTTAATTACCACTTCTGCCCAATGCTTATAAAAGAAATTTTCATTAAAATTTTGAATTTCCCCATTTATAAAAAGAGCAGGGTAAATTATCACTGAGATGTTTTCTGCTTGTGAAAAGGAAATATTTTTTTGACTTAAAAATTTTTTAACTTTGACATCATTATATAATATCTTAATATTAGCTCTATATTCATCTTTGCTGTAGCTTTCTTCTAATATTTGAAAGCTACTCATTAAATTTTTTATTTGTGTTAATTTAATACCACTTATTTTTTTTAAATCCCTTGAAAGTAAAATTTTTGCCATGAGGATATCAAAAGAATCTGAAAAAGCCTTGTTAAGATATTTTTCCCTAGAAAAATTTAAATCTACGCTACCTTCAACTTTAACATTATTTATTATGAATACATTTTCCCCTGAAAAACTTTTTGTAAATGTGATAAACAAAAAAATAGTTGCTGTTAAAAAAATAAAAATATATTCTCTTAGTGGGATTATTAGATATTTTAATAATAAATAATTTTTCATGAAAAAAATCTATAATACTTATAAAAAAAGCGGTGTTAATATGGCAACCGCCGATAAATTAGTAAATTACATCTATAAAATATCAAGAAAAACTTACAAAAAAAATACTGAAAAAAAATCTTTTAAAAATATTGGTAGTTTTGGATCAATTTTTGATTTATCCCGACTTAAAATGAATAATCCTATTATTGTATCATCAACTGATGGAGTTGGTACTAAAATTGAAATTGCAAATATGCTCAAAAAATATAATACAATTGGAATAGATTTAGTGGCAATGTGTGTGAATGATTTAATAGTTCAGGGTGCAAAACCAATTTTTTTTTTAGATTATATTGCTATTAATAAACTCAAACTTAATAAAGTTAAAAAAATTTTAGATGGTATAGTTTATGGATGTAAATTAGCTGGTTGCGCTTTACTTGGTGGCGAAACTGCTGAAATGCCAGGAACATACGATAAAAATAAATTCGATCTAGCTGGTTTCGCAGTTGGTTTAGTAGAAAAAAAAAATTTATTAACAAAAAATAAGGTTAGATTAAATGATGTTGTTTTGGCAGTGCCTTCATCTGGCTTACATTCAAATGGATTTTCACTTGTTCGACGTATTTTAAAAAAAAAGAAATTATATGCGCCATCTATTCTTAGAAAAAATCTGATTAAACCAACAAAGATTTATGTAAGGGAACTTAATAAAATTAATGAAAAAAAGTTAATAAGTGGATGTGCAAATATAACTGGTGGAGGTTTATTAAATAATACAATCAGAGTTATTCCTGACAATTTATGTTTAAATATTGATTTGTCAAAAATTAAAATTAAACCTATTTTTAAATGGTTAAAAAAAAATAATATAAAAGATTCTGAAATGTTAAAAACTTTTAATTGTGGTGTTGGTTTTTGCCTAATTTCAAATAAAAAAAATATCAAAAATATTAAAAAAATATTTGACAAAAACTATCAACCTTATCAAATAGGTTTTATATCAAGAGAAAAATCAAAAGTTAAAACTTTTGGAAAATTACAATGGTGAATAAAATAAAATCATGTGTTTTTATTTCTGGTAACGGGTCCAATCTCAAATCTTTAATAAAAAGTTCGAGAGATTACAATTTTCCCATTAAAATTGAATTAATTATATCAAATAATATAAAAGCTAAAGGACTAGAACTTGCAAGAAAATATAACATACCATTCAAATTTTTTGCATACAATAGTCAAGAAAAATTCGAAAGGAATTCTCTATGTGAAATCAAAAAAAGAAAAATAAAGTTCTTATGTTTGGCAGGTTTTATGAAAGTCCTATCAGAGAATTTTATAAAAAATTTTAGGCACAAAATTATAAACATTCATCCATCTTTATTGCCAAAATTTAAAGGACTAAATACACACAAAAGAGTTTTAAAAAGTAAAGCTAAATATTCGGGTTGTACAGTCCACTTTGTTTCTTCAGCATTAGACTCAGGAAAAATTATTTTACAGAAAAGAGTTTTAATAAATAAAAATGAAACAGAAAATTCTCTTAAAGAAAAAATTTTACGCCAAGAGCATAAAATTTATCCTCAATCTATAATCTCAATATTTAAATAATTGTTTACTTGAAAAAAAAATCTATCTCAATTTTTGCATTTTCAATGCTATCCGACCCATGAATGGAATTTTTATCAATTGAAAGTCCATACATTTTTCGTAACGTTCCCTCTTCTGCTTTCTTTGGATCTGTTGAACCCATTAATTGCCTATTTTTTGATATTGCATTTTCCCCTTCTAATATCATCGCAACTATAGGTCCTGATGATAGATAATTGCATAGACCACCATAAAACGGTTTTGTTTGATGCACTTTATAAAATTCTGATGCTTCTTCTTTTGAAAATTTTTTTCAAAGAAATTTTTAATATTATTTTCTAAATTTCTCTCTATCGCATCTGGTTTGATAATTGATAAAGTTTGTTCAATCATAATCTTATTCGTAATTTTCTTTTACCAAATCATTTAATAATCTGACTCCAAAACCAGTTGCTCCACCAGGATTTAAATTTGCAGCTTTTTTTGAAAATGCCATCCCAGCAATATCCAAATGAGCCCAAGGTGTTTTGTCTTTAATAAACCTTTGTAGAAATTGTGCTGCAGTAACGGATCCCGCTCCACCCACATAATTGATGTTTTGCACATCAGCTATCTTAGAATCTATTAACTTATCATAATTCTTGTGAAGAGGAAGCCTCCATACTTTTTCATTAACATTTTCTCCGGCTTTGAAAATATTCTTAGATAATTCGTCGTTGTTTGAAAATAAACCTGCATACTCTTCTCCTAAACTCACAATTATTGCTCCAGTTAAAGTAGCCAAATCTATTATAAATTTTGGTTTATACTTTTTTTCTGTAAAAGTTAGAGCATCCGCTAAAACAAGTCTTCCTTCTGCATCAGTATTAAGTACTTCAATAGTTTTGCCCGAATATGATTTAACAATATCGCCAGGCCTTTGTGCGTTTCCTCCAGGCATATTTTCAACCAACCCGACTACGCCAACTGCATTAACTTTTGCTTTTCTTAACGCAAATGATTTTAATAACCCAACAACAACGGCAGAGCCCGCCATATCATATTTCATTTCTTCCATAAATCTTGCTGGTTTTATAGAAATACCACCCGTATCAAAACACACACCTTTTCCAACAAAAGCCAAAGGATTTTGTTTTGAATTTTTTTTACCATTCCATTCAATTGTTACCAAGTAAGTTTCATTAACACTTCCTTGCCCCACTCCTAATAAAGCATTTAAACCTAATTTTCTCATTTCTTTTTCATCATAAGCTTTTATTTTAAGACCAAGTTTTGATAATTTTTTTATTTCATAAACATAAGCTTTTGGAGTTAAAACATTTGGTGGTTCTGAAACTAGATCTCTAGTCAAAAATACGCCCTCTTTAATAGAGTCATAATATTTATACCTTTCTTTTATTTTTTCTTTATTTGAAGTAATAATTTTAAGATTAATTTTTGTATCAATCTTATTTTTATTTAAAGTTTTGTACTTATTAAAGGTGTAGCTTTTTAAATTAAAACCAAAAACAAATTCTGAAAAAAAACTTACTAATTTATCTTTATCAAATCCCAAACTATCTAAATATAAATCAACTTTATTTATATCTTTAAATTTTTTTATATAAGAAAAGAAAGTTCCTCCATTTTCTTGAGGAAAATAACTTTCGTATTTATTTTTTACTTTAATTATGAAACACTTTTGTCGATCTGAAATATCAATAAAATTTATATCTTCTTTCTCTTTTTTTTCTTTCAAAACACTAAGAAAAGAATTAATTTTTTTAACAGCGTCATTTGATAGAATGTTTTTTTTATCTTTATACTCGTATTTTTCTGTTACAAATATAGCAAATGCTCCACTGTCAGGATCTAAACCACTTGTAAAACTTAGCATTTTTCCCTTCTTTAACGTATAAATTGAATTCTATTCAAAGTTGATTTATTAATCATACAATACAACTTTTACAATGAAAAAGACAATTTACAAATATATTTTTTATGAATTTACAAGATATTTTGCCATAACTTTATTTGCTTTAGCTGCAATAGTTTGGTCTGTTCAAGCTGTAAACTTCTTAGATCTTGTTACTGAGGACGGTCACGCGTTTAGCATTTACTTTTCATATTCTTTATTAACATTATCTAAAGTATTAACAAAATTAATTCCTTTCTCTTTCTTAATATCTGCCACATTGACGATTTTGAAATTAGAAAAAGATAATGAGCTAATAATTCTTTGGACGTCCGGTTTAAATAAAATTTTTATTGTAAATCATCTGATTTATATATCTCTACTAGTTATGTTTCTACAACTTATATTGACTTCAGCTGTTAATCCAACATTATTAAACGAATCAAGAATATTATTAAAAAATTCAAAATTAGAATTTGTGTCTTCTATGTTCAAGGAGAAGCAGTTTAATGATACTGTAGAAGGTCTTACGATATTCATTGAAAAGAAAACAGGTGATCAAGTTTATAAGAATATTTTTATACGAGACGAAGGTGCAATTTTATCCTCGGTCGGAACTAAATCTTCCTCAATTTTTGCTAAATCCGGATATGTAAGCAAAGATAAAAAAAGTTTAATTTTATTCGACGGTAATATTCAAAAATTAAATACTGATGGTAAAATTAATATTGTAAAATTTGAAAAAACTTTTCTTAACATCGCTGAAATTTCTACAAAAAGTATTTCTGAACCAAAAATACAAGAGACTTCAACCATACGAATTTTACGTTGTTTACAAAATAAAAATGTAATTTTACATAATTGTAATCCGACTAAAAAAACTAGAATGGATACAAAAATAGAAATCAATAAGAGATTTGGTATGCCTTTTTATATACCATTATTAGCTTTAATCTGTTGTTTTCTTCTTGATTCTCGAAGAGATAGAAAAATATATAACCTTAATAAATATATTTGTTTTTTTGTTGGTTTTATAATTCTGGTAGCGGCCGAAATATCAGTGAGATATTCTGGCATTTCCTGGGACCATACTGCTATGTATTATTTAGTTCCCGCTGGAATGATGCCATTACTTTATTTTATTTTAATAAGAAAATTTAAATATGAAAATTTACATTAATAATAATGATTAGATCTTTCTTAATAAATAAATATCTTGCTAAAGAATTTATTAAAATTGTTATCAACACAAGTATTATTTTTTTCTGCTTGGGTTTTATTATGAATATATTTGAGGAAATCAATTTTTTCAAAGATTTCAATGTTGCTATTATCACTCCCATTATACTATCGCTGCTATTTGTCCCAAGTTTACTAAATTACTTTTTTCCATTTGTAATCTTATTATCTGGAATGTGGTTTTTTTTAAAAATAAAAAAAACAGATGAACTAACGTCTATGAATGTTTCTGGAATGTCAAACCTTTCGGTAATTATCATCCCAAGCATTTTATCAATTATTTTAGGTATTTTTTTCGTAACTGCACTTAATCCGATTACATCCTTGCTAGTAAAAAAATATGAAACAGTAAAAGGAAATTATGAAAAAGAACAAGATTATCTTGCTACAGTTACCGTGAATGGAATATGGATTAAAGAAAGAGGTTTAAAAGCAAATTACATGATAAGAGCTTCACATTTAGAAAAAGAAAATTTGATGGGAGTAACGATTTATGAGTTCGACAAAGATAATAACTTTACTAGAAGAATTGAAGCAGATTCCGCTAATATAACTTCACTAAAATGGGTTTTAAAAAATATAACAGTAATAAACTCTGAGGGAATCATGTTAACGGAACCAATAAAGGATCCTTTTTATTTTAGTATGTACGACATTAAAAAAATCAAAAGTCTATATTCCAATCTTGATACCATCTCATTCTGGGATCTTGAACATGAAATTAATCTATTAAAACAAAGAGGGTACTCAACAAGAGAAATGCAAGTAAAATTGCATAGATCCCTCGCTTTTCCTTTTTTTCTATTAAGCATGGTATTATTAAGTTCAGTTTTTACTCTAGGAACAACGTTTAAAGAGAATAATTGGACCTACGTATTTTTAACTATAACTGCAAGTGTAGTAATTTTCTTCTTCAATGATTTTTCTGCAGCGTTAGGTAAAACAGATAAATTACCAATAGAACTTTCTGTTTGGATGCCAATAGCAATTATTTTTATTTTTAGCTTCGTAGGAATAATTCATGCAAATCAAAAATAGAAAAAAACTTATAATCATTTGTTTGCTAAGTTTATTTCTATTTAATTTCAATCTTAGTGCAGAAGAATTTGATATTTCAGCCAAAGAAATTACGATTGATAATAAAAATCAAATTCTTGTGGGAAAAGGATCTGTTTTGGCACAAGATTCTGAGGGAAAACGCATATACGCCAATAAAATAACTTATGAAAAATCAAAGGAATTTTTATTAGCAGAGGGAGAGGTGAAGATTGTTGATAAAGACGGAAATATTTTAGAAACTGATAAAGCTACCTATGATAAAATAAATGAGAAAATTGTTACATACAATAATACTAGAGTAAAGTTGAAAGAAGGTTATAAACTTGTTTCTAAAAATATTTCATACAACATAATAAAAAAGATATTAAATTCGAGTGAAAACTCGATTTTTACTGACATAGATGGAAATATAATTGAAACAACTATGTTTCATTATGATATCAAAAATAATTTATTTTCTTCGATAGGTAAAATAAAAATTCTTGATATAAACAACAACAAATATTTCTTTAAAGAAATTCACATTGACACAAAAAAAAAAGAAATGATTGGCTCAGATATTAGTATAGTCCTAGACCAGCAAAATTTCGGTGTAAGCAAAAAAAGTGACCCACGATTTGTTGCCAATGACGTTTTTGTTTCAAAAAATAAAACCGAATTATCAAAGGGAGTTTTTACTGTTTGTCAAAAAAAAGAAGGTAAATGTCCCCCATGGTCTCTAAAAGCAAAAAAAATTGTTCATGATCATGTAAAAAAAAATATATATTATGAGCATGCAGTTTTAAAAATTTACGATGTTCCCGTATTTTATTTTCCAAGATTTTTTCATCCTGATCCAACCGTAAAAAGACAATCTGGTTTTCTATTTCCTTTTTTTACAAGCAGCACAACTATGGGAGTTGGTACTTCTCTTCCATATTACTGGGCAATTAATAATGATAAAGATCTTACGTTTTCTCCAAAGTTTTACGCGAATGAAAATCCATTATTTTTAAATGAATACAGGCAAGCATTTAGTAAAGGATTTTTAACTTTAGACACTGGTTACACTGAAGGTTATAAAAATACGTCAGCAACAAAATCAAGCGGATCTCAAAACCATATTTTTGCTAATCTTAATTTAAACTTAAATCAAGATGAATCTTATGAAAGCAATTTGTCCATTAAAGTTCAAAGAACAAATAATGACACTTATTTTAGAAAGCATGATATTAACACAGTCTTGGTAGATTCCGAAAATACAAATCTAGTAAATGAAATTAAATATAGTTTTGGTAAAGATGATATGTACCTAAATATCATTGGAAGTATGTACGAAGATTTAAGAAAAGACACAAATGCAAGATATGAATACATTTTACCAAATATCATGTTTGGAAAAACTTTTTTTACAGAAAAATTTGGCGTTATTGATTTTCAATCAAATGCACTTCACAATAACTATAAAATTAATAGACACAGAACTTCATTAACCAATGATGTAATTTGGAGACCCCCTAGTCTAACTACAAAAAAAGGTTTTGTTAATTCATTAGAAGGAATGCTAAGAAACACGAATTACGAAGCTAGAAAAACAGGCGAATATAAAGATGAGGGTACGGTAAATGAAATACAAGGTGTTTTAGGTTATAAATCTTCATTGCCAATGAAAAAAGATGGCATTAATCACTATAATCTTTTTTCTCCAAACTTTATGGTTAGATTTGCTCCAGGTCATATGAGAGATCTTAGTGATAAAGATATATCTCTAAGTCAGTCAAATTTATATGCACTCAACAAAACGTCAGAAATTGAAGATGGTTTAAGTACAATTTTAGGTTTTGACTTTAAAATTATAGAAAAAGAAAATGATATAGAAAAAATATCTTTATCGTTGGGACAAGTTTTTAATTATGAGAAAAATAAAGATATACCTTCTAAAAGTTCACTAGATCAGAAAATGTCTGATATTGTAGGAGAAATTAATTATAATTTTTCAAAAATTGGAAATATTGATTACAAATTTTTACTTGATCACAACTTTAATGATCTAAATTATCAAGAAGTATCAACTGAATTAAATTTTGGTAAAGTGCAGTTCAACTTAGATTATTTGGAAGAAAATAAACACGTGGGCACCGAACACTACGCAAGCTCTGGAATTAGCTTAAATTTTAATGATCAAAATAAGTTAAGTTTTAGTACAAAAAAGAATTTCAAAACTAGCAGTACAGAATTTTATAATCTTAGTTATCAATACGCAATTGATTGCTTAACTGCGGGTTTAGTTTATAGAAGAGAGTTTTATCAAGATAGTGACTTAGAGCCAAATAATACTTTAATGTTCAGCATAACTTTTATTCCGTTTGGTACTGTAAATACACCTGCTAAAAATTAGTGATTAAAATTAAAAAAAAAATTTTCTTTGTTATAAAATCAGCATTTGCTCTAGTTATTTTTTTAACACTTGTTCTGTTTTTTTATGCTGCTTTTTTTTTCGATCCATCATCTATTGAAAGAAAGACAGTAAAAAATGAAATAATAGAAGAAGAACAATTAATAGAAGAAGAAGAAAAAAGATTAATAGAAGAAGAAAGATTAAAGGAAGAAGAGAAGCAAAAGTTAAAGGAAAAAACTAAAATTAAACAAGTTAAAACCACGCTGAAAGATGGTTTGTATGCTACCGTCGGAAATAAAGCTATAACTCGATCAGATATATTGAACGAAATTAAATCGATTTTAATCTTAAATAATATGAGTTACTCTGATGAAAAAAGACAAGAATTACAGCAGATGGCTGTAAAATCAGTTATCAAAAGAAATATTAAAGAAATTGAAATTGATAAAAATGATTTTTTAGAATTTAGTCAAACTGATTTAAATTTTCATTTGAATAGGCTAGCAAGCAACGCAAATATGGATTTAGCCACCTTAAAAAATATATGTATATCCAATGGATTAGATTTTTCAATTATTGAAAATAAAATGAAAATAGAACTTTTGTGGAATAGTTTAATTTTTCATCTATATAGAAATAAAGTATCAGTAAATTTAGGCGAGATAGATAAACTATTGAAATTGAATCAAAATAAAAAAGAATTTAATGAATATTTAATCTCAGAAATTGTAGTTAAGGCCGTAGAAAAGGATAAATTAGAATCTATGATTAAAGATATAAAAAAAAAAATTGAGATTGAAGGATTTAAAAGCGTTGCTATGAAATTAAGTATTTCCGAAAGTGCAATGAGCGGTGGAGATTTAGGGTGGATAAATGAAAATAAGCTTGCGGAAAAATTTAGATCAATATTATCGAATACTCCTATCGGTAGTCTTTCTAAACCAATTTTATTAAATAAAAATATTTTAATTTTTAAAGTAAGAGATAAAAGAAAAATAAAAAAAGAAATAAATTTGGAAGAATTAAAAAATCAATTAGTAGACTCAGAGAAAACAAAAATGCTAAATATGTACTCAAGGTCACATTATGATAAATTAAGAAGGTTAATCTCAATAAAATTTTTTAATGAATAAATCAATAGCAATAATTGCTGGTGAGCCAAACAGTATTTCTTCTGAAATCATTTTTAAAAGTTGGCAAATTAGAAAACAATATGTTCACAAACCATTATTTATTATTGGAAGTGTTTTGCTTCTAAATTTACAAAAAAAAAAATTAAACTATAAAATTAAAATAAGAAAAATCGACAATAATTTCAAAATAAATGATTTAAAAAGCAACGAATTACCTGTGTACGATATTGAATATAAACAAAAAAAACCCTTTGAAAAAATATCAAGTAAATCAAACAAGTATATCCTTAAATGTTTTAACCAAGCTATAAAATTGATTGAAAGTGAAAAAATTCTTGGTTTTATTAATTGTCCAATTTCTAAGGAATTTTTATTCAAAAAAAAGCATCAAGGAATTACTGAATTTCTTTCAAAAAAATCTGGTAAGAGTGGTAATGAAGTCATGTTAATTTATAATGAAAAATTATCTGTATCACCAATAACAACTCACATACCATTAAATGAAGTAAGTTCAAAAATAAAAAAATCTAATATTATAAATAAAGTAAAAATTATAAATTCTTTTTACAGAAAAATTTTCAACAAAAAACCAAATTTTGCAATTCTTGGATTAAATCCACATAATTTCTCATTGCCAAAAAAATCTGAGGAAAAAAAAATCATACATAAAGCGATAAAAAATTTAAAAAAATTTAAAATTAAAGTATCTGGACCTGTCCCAACTGACTCTAGTTTTATGATTCTTAACAAACATAAATTCGACGTAATAATTGGTATGTATCATGATCAAGTTCTCACGCCTTTTAAGGCTCTATATAATTTTAATGCAATAAATATTACATTAGGACTACCCTATATTAGAATATCTCCAGATCATGGCGTTGCAGAAAACATAATTGGAAAAAAAATCGCAAGCCCAAAAAGTTTGATAGAATCTATTAAATTTTTTAACTATATAAAAAATAAATGAAACTTTTCCAAAAAGCTAAAAAAAGTTTGGGGCAAAATTTTTTAATAGATAATAATATCATAAATAAGATAGTTAAAATTGGAAGTGTTAGCAAAAATAAAACGGTTATGGAAATAGGGTCCGGGTACGGAAATTTAACAAAAGCAATAGTTTTGGAGAGTCCGAAAAAAATTTTTGCAATTGAAAAAGATAAAAAATTAGTCCTTTTTTTAAAAAATAAATTTAAAAATTACAATAATATTAAAATAATTAATCGTGATATTTTAAATATAATTGAAGAAAACAATTTAGAAAAAAATATAATTGTTTTTGGCAATTTGCCATATAATGCTTCAACTAAAATATTAGCCTCGTTAATATTACTCAAGAAATGGCCTCCATGGTACGAAATTTTAATTTTAATGTTTCAAAAAGAGGTCGCGGAAAGAATTATGGCAAAATCACAAACGAGAGAATATAATCGACTAGCAGTTTTATCAAATTGGAGATTAGAAATAAAGAAACATTTTAATGTTTCCAATAATTGTTTTTTTCCGAAACCTAAAGTTATTTCTACAGTGCTTTCGTTTAAACCAAAAAGGAATAATCAATTTATTTTGAAAGATCCAAAAAACTTAGAAAAAATAACTAGAGTTCTCTTTTCAAATAGAAGAAAAATGATAAATAAAAGTTTTAATAAACTATTTAAACAAAATAAATCAGTAACTAAAAACTTAAATATTAACTTAAATAAAAGACCGGAAGAATTAAGTAATGAAATGTTTTATAAAATTGCTGCACAATATGAAAAATTATTCGATTAATTCATTTATTTTCCTCTTAATCTCACTCAAATTTTGCTTCTGACTTAGGCCCTTTTTTTCGGACATTATTATACTCAATATTGTATTATAACACTCATTCAAATCGTCATTAACAACAACATAATTGTATTCATTCCAATGTGATACTTCTTCATTAAATTTATTCATTCTTTTTTCAACTATCTCTTCTTGTTTTTCATGACGATTTAATAATCTCTCTTTTAAAACTTTTCGATTAGGTGGCAAAATAAAGAATGTCACAAGTGATAAATTTTTAATTTTACTTAATTGTTTTGTTCCTTGCCAATCGATATCAAATAATACGTCTTTACCACGAGATAATAATTCTAATACTGGCTTTTTTAAAGTTCCATAACGATTATCAAAAATATTTGCATATTCAAAAAAATTATTTTTTTTTATCAAATCTTCAAATTCTACCATGCTTATGAAGTAATAATCTTTCCCATTAATTTCATTAGGTCTTGGTTTTCTTGTGGTGTGAGAAATTGAAATTGAGAAATTAGTGTTACTTTCAGCAATTTTTTTAGTCAATGTAGTCTTGCCTGTTCCAGAAGGTGAGGACAAAACAAACATCATGCCCTTTTCCTCTATTGCCATAGTATTATTTATCAGTCTGATGTTTTTTAAAATTTTTTTAAGTTGCTTGACCCTCAATAAATTTTATGGCATCACCAACGGTGAGAATTTTTTCTGCTTCACTGTCGGAAATTTCAGAACCAAATTCTTCTTCGAAAGCCATAACAAGCTCAACAGTATCCAAACTGTCAGCACCTAGATCATCAATAAAATTTGCTTCATCCACCACTTTAGATTCATCTATGCCTAAGTGATCAGAAACCATTTTCTTCACCTTGCTTGAAACATCTTTTGTCATATGTAAATTCCTTAATTTAAGTTATTAGTTCTTAATAAATTATTAATTAATTTTGTCAAGACATATACATTCCGCCATTTACATGGATCGTTTCACCCGTTACATAAGATGCTTGTTCGGAAGATAAAAATGCTACACAGTTCGATACATCTTCACCTGTTCCTAGTTTTCCCATAGGGATTCTTGATGTTAGGTATAATTTAACCTTTTCTGCTATGTTCATAGTCATGTCAGAAACAATAAAACCAGGTGATACACAATTAATTGTTATATTTTTTTTAGCATATTCAATGGCAAAACTTTTTGACATTCCAATGATACCTGCCTTAGAGGCAGCATAGTTTGATTGACCCAAGTTTCCAGTATGTCCTACAACTGAAGTAATATTTACAATTCTACCAAATTTATTTTTTAACATTTTTTTTATTGCATATTTAGATAATAAGAATGTAGATGTTAAATTAACATCTATCACTTTTTTCCATTCATCTTCTTTCATTCTTACAGAAAGATTATCAGCATTTGTCCCGGCACTATTAATCAAAATATCTAAACCTCCCAATTCTAAAGAAACATTATCAATAAAATCTTCAATTCTTGAATGTTCAGATATATCAAATCTTTTTACCTTAATATTTGGATATTTTTTTTTAATTCGATCTAATTTTTCAGCTTTAGTACCGCTACCAAGAACATTGGCTTCAAGTGAAACAAATTTTTTAACTAGTTCACCACCAATTCCACCGCTTGCTCCCGTTATCAAAACATTTTTATTTTTAAAATTAATCATTTTTTATGTCCCCTATACAGTCAATATTTGATACTTTAACATCCTTATTTATTTTTTTTACTAGACCAGAAAGTACTTTACCAGGGCCAATTTCTAAAAAATCTTTAACACCTTGCTTTATCATATAATCTACACTTTCTCTCCACCTAACTCTTGATGTAATTTGATCAATTAATAATGGCTTAATTCTGTTCACATCCATCTCTTCTTTGGCAGTAACATTGCTAATAATGTTCGGTTTTGGTTTTAAAAAATTTGTATTTTCAATTTTATCTTTCATATTTTCAGCAGCTTTTTTCATTAGAGAGCAATGAAAAGGTGCGCTTACGGGCAAAAGTATTCCTTTTTTCCTTTTCTTTTTTAAATTTTCACTAAGAATTTCAATTGCTGTTTTTTTTCCACTAACAACTACTTGGCTATTACTATTATCATTAGCGATTTCGCAAGTTTCTCCTTTTGGAAGTAAATTAATTTCTTTCTCAACTTCATCTACACTCATTCCAAGTATAGCTAACATAGAACCTTGACCTGGATGAACTGCATCTTGCATAGATTTTCCTCTCTCGTGCAACAGGTAAGCCGCTCGTTCTATGGACAATGATCCTCCACAAACAAGCGCTGTGTATTCACCTAAGGAATGTCCTGCAAAAAATTTTGCATTATTCAAATTTAAGCCAAACTCCTGGTTTAAAACATTAAATATACAAACCCCTACAGTCATAATTGCAGGCTGCGTATTTTGTGTCAATTTCAATTCTGCTTCAGGACCGTTGAAAATAATATTTGAAAGTGAAAAGCCTAAAGTTTTATCAACGATTTCAAAAAGAAATCTTGTCGAATCAAATTTTTTGTAAAAATCTGACCCCATCCCAACATATTGGGAACCTTGACCTGGAAATAAAACAGCACGCATAAGATAATAACAAATATAATATAATTAAATTTTAATAGTTGTATATTGAAAATTTTAATAGTATAAATCCACAACCTCTGCCAATAATAAGGTGGATTGCTCAATGCTGCATCGAGCTAACCAAGGAAAAACGTAAATGAATTGTTACGAACATACTTTTATAACAAAGCAAGACTTGTCTAACAGTCAAGCTGAGAAGCTAGTCAGTAAATACGAGGGTATAATTAAAGCAAACTCTGGAAAAGTGCTAAAAACTGAAGAATGGGGATTAAGAAACCTTTCCCATAGTATAACAAATAATAAAAAAGGTTTTTATTTTCATATCAAATTTGAAGGTATAGGAAAAACGATTGAAGAATTAGAAAAAGCGGAAAATATTGATGAATCATTAATTAGATATTTAACGGTTAGAGTAAAAAAGCATGATTTGGAAAAAAATTATTTTGAAAAAAAAATCTATAAAAATGAAGTAAGTAATTATGAAAAGAAGTAAAAAAATCAAAAAAAAAACAAGAGGTTCTAGATATTCAAAATTAAGTTTATTTCAAAAACCTGATGTAAAGTTTTTTAGACCATGTCCTTTATCAGGAAAGGATGCCCCTGTAATAGATTATAAAAACATTAAATTGCTAAGAAAATACATTTCAGAAAGTGGAAGAATTTTACCTTCAAGAGTTACGTCAGTATCATTAAAAAAACAAAAAGAAGTTTCAAAGTCAATTAAGAGAGCTAGGCTTTTAGCATTAATTTGAAAAATTACTATGGAAGTTGTTTTACTAGAAAATATTAAGAGTCTTGGAAAGATAGGCGATATTGTAATCGTGAAAAGAGGACACGGACGTAATTTTCTCATTAAATATGGAAAAGCACTTAAAGCATCCAAAGATAATATAAGTTTAGTAAACAAAAAAAAAGAAGGTCTCAACGCAAAGAATCTGACTTTAAAAAAAGAAGCTAAAAAAATCTTTGATGTTATTAATAATAAAAAATTTAAATTTTCTAAAAGGACAAAAGATAACGACGAATTATATGGATCAATAAAGCCAAAAGAACTATCAAAAGCCATTGAAAATATAGAGAAGATAGAAATAAGACCTTCCCAGATTGATTTGGGTAATGAAATTAATAAAGTCGGCTCTTATGAAGCTAAAATTAATTTACACGCTGAAATTTTTGCAAGTATTCATATTGAAGTTGTAAAAGAAAAAGAAGAAAATTAATTTCTTTCATTGGTTTTTCCACAGAAAAACTATTTCGTGTATAACTTTCGTGTTTTTTTTATTATTTTTTTAGTATTAAATGTTTAAAAAATAAGAATGGCCGAACAAACTTTTAAAGTAGTTGAAAATTCTCAAAAACAGATGCCTTGCAATATTGAGGCCGAGCAAGCCGTTATTGGCTCGATCTTAGTCTCGAATGATATCTATGACGAAATTTCCCCAATAATTGATGCGCAAAAGTTTTTTGATCCGATACACGCTAAAATTTATGAAACTATTGAAAATTTAATATCCAAAGGACTTTTAGCTAATCCAATTACTCTAAAAAACCATTTCGAAAATAATGAAGGTTTAAAAGAGTTGGGAGGTCAAGAATATTTAATTAAAATTACTAAATTTTCAACTTCAATAAAACAGGCTATTGATTACGCAAATATTGTTCAAGAAATGCATGTGCGAAGAGAACTGATTAGGATTTCAGAGTCAGTTTTAGATCAAGCTTCCAGTGCTACTGAAATCACTACTTCTGGTGAGGAAATGATTCAAAATGCTGAAAAATCTTTATTTGATTTAGCTGAGAGAGGTCACTTTAACCAATCTTTTATGAAATTTGAAAGAGCCCTTAAACAAACTATTGAAATGGCTAAGAGCGCCTATCAAAATGAAGAAGGAATAGTTGGAGTTCCAACTGGGTTAACTGATTTAGATAACAAATTAGGTGGTATGCATAAACAAGATTTAGTTATTATTGCTGGAAGGCCATCAATGGGGAAAACGGCTTTAGCTACCAATATTGCTTTTCATGCTGCAAAAAATATAGAAAAAAAAGATTTAAAGTCTACAGTTGCTTTTTTTTCACTAGAAATGTCTTCAGAACAACTTTCTACAAGAATACTTTCTGAACAATCAAGAATAAGATCTAATGACATTAGAAGAGGAAAGGTATCTGAAAAAGAATTTGAAAAATTTATAGAGACATCAAAAAATATTTTTGAACTACCTTTATACATAGACGAAACTCCTGCTATCACTATTGCAGCCATTAGCAATAGATCAAGAAGAATTAAAAGACTTTTCGGATTAGAGCTGATTGTAGTTGATTATATTCAGTTAATGAGATCAAGCGGACGTAAAGAGTATAATAGAGTTCAAGAAATTTCAGAAATAACCCAAGGGTTAAAAGCTTTAGCAAAAGAACTCGATGTGCCTGTTCTTGCTTTATCTCAACTTAATCGTGCGGTTGAGCAGAGAGATGACAAAAAACCACAATTAGCTGATTTAAGAGAATCTGGATCAATAGAACAAGATGCTGATGTTGTAATGTTCGTCTTTAGAGAAGCTTATTATCTTGAAAGAAAAGAGCCTACCCTTGGATCAATTGAACACGCGGAGTGGCGGCAAAAAATGGATGAAATATCTAGTTTAGCAGAAATAATGATTAGCAAACAAAGACATGGACCAACTGGAAATGTTAAAGTTGAATTTGAAGCAATGTACACCAAATTCAAAAACCTAGAAAATAAATAGCTTTAAACATTTCAATGTTTGAAAAAATATACAAAAATTCAATAATTGAAAAACCTAAATTCACTTTATTAATACTCACTATTTTATTATTAAGTTTTGGATATTTTGTAAAAGATTTTCAGTTAGATGCATCATCAGACACTTTGCTTCTGGAAAATGATCCTGATTTAAAATATTTGAGAGAAGTAAATACCAAATATGGCTCTAAAGATTTTTTGGTTCTTACCTACACTCCAAAAGATAATTTATTAGCCCCAGATACGATTAAAAACCTTACGAATTTAAAAAATGACTTGGTAAATTTAACCTGGGCAAGCAATGTAATAACAATTTTGGATGTTCCATTATTAAAAAATAATGATGATGCATTAACAGAAAGAATTAAGAATTTTAAAACTTTATCTGATGAAGATGCTGATAAAGAAAAAGGTTTTGAAGAAATTATAAATAGTCCGATTTATAAAGAATTTATAATTAGCAAAGACGGTAAAACTAGTGGAATATTAGTCTATATCAAAATTGATAAAAAATTATCTGATCTAATAAAAACTAAAAATAACTATTTAGACAAAATAGATAAAGGACAATTAAGCGCCAAAGATAAAAAAAAATATAAAAAATTTCTAATAAAATATGATAACTACAGAAAATCTTATAATCAGAAAAATCATCAAAATATAGTTGAAATTAGAAAAATAATAGAAAAATACGAGGATACAGCCAAAATTCATTTGGGCGGCATCCCCATGATTGCTGATGATATGATGACTTATATTAAAAATGACATAATAGTATTTGGAGCTGGAGTATTTCTTTTTATTGTTTGTACACTTTGGTTTGTTTTTAGAAGTTTGACGTGGGTATTTATTCCGCTTTTAAGTTGCTTTTTTTCAGTTTCCATTATGGTTGGTTTACTAGGATTAGTTGGATGGAAAGTTACAGTAATATCTTCAAATTTCATAGCTCTAATGCTTATTTTAACTATGGCTATGAATATTCATATGAGCGTTCGATATTTACAATTTAAAAAAGAAAATCCAAATATTTTAAATAGTGACGCAATACTGTGGACTTCGAAAAAAATGTTTTGGCCAATACTTTACACTGTGCTTACAACTATTTGTGCTTTTCTATCTCTTATATTTAGTAACATTAAACCTATTATAGACTTTGGCTGGATGATGACCGTAGGCCTATTGGTTTCTTTATCTATAACTTTTACTTTGTTTCCCGCAATTTTAAATATCTTGAGTAAGAAAAAAGCAAATTATAAAGATGAAAAAAAATCAATAATTACCTCTTTCTTAAGTAAAGTTGCACAAAAAAACACTAAAACTATTTTTGTGTCAGCTTTACTTGTTATTATTGTAAGTATTATTGGTATTACAAAGCTTGAAGTCGAAAACAGCTTTATAAATTATTTTGATAAAAAAACTGAAATCTATAAGGGTATGAAATTAATTGATGATAAACTTGGAGGAACAACTCCGCTTGATATAATAATAAAATTTCCAGATAAAGAAAAAGAAGAAAAAACGGATGATGATTTTGATAGCTGGGACGATGAAGAGAAAGATGAAGCAAAATATTGGTTTACAAGAAATAAAATAGATACAATTATTAAAGTTCATGACTACTTAGATAATTTGCCGGCTGTTGGCAAAGTTATATCTTTTGCATCTATGGTTAGAGTCGTAGAAGATTTAAATGAAGGAAAAAAGTTACAAGGATTAGAGATGGGTATCTTATATACCAAAATTCCTGACTTAATTAAAAAGGAAATAATTGATCCTTATATATCTATAGAAAATAATGAAGCAAGAATTAGTTTAAGAATATTAGATTCCAAAGAAGATCTTCGAAGGAATGAATTAATTAAAAAAATTAACTATGATTTAGAAAATCAATTAGGTTTGGATCGAAAAGAATTTAAGTTAGCAGGTGTTCTTATTTTATTTAATAATCTTTTACAAAGTTTATTCAAATCTCAAATATTAACCTTGGGTATAGTTATGGCTGGCATAACTTTAATGTTTCTGATCTTATTTAGAAATATTACGTTATCATTGATTGGTGTTGTTCCAAACTTTATGGCAGCTTTTCTAATTTTAGGTATTATTGGTTTACTAGAGATACCTTTAGATATGATGACCATAACCATCGCGGCTATTACCATTGGTATAGCAGTTGATAATAGCATCCATTATATATACAGATTTAAAGAAGAGTTTAAAAAAATTAATAACTACAACCAAACTGTTGAAAAATGTCATAACACAGTTGGGGTGGCTATTTTAAATACTTCTATAACAATTGTTTTTGGTTTTTCAATACTTGTATTATCAAATTTTATACCAACAATTTATTTTGGTGTCTTTACTGGTATAGCAATGCTTTTAGCAATGATCTCTGTTTTGACACTCTTGCCAAAACTAATTTTAATTGTAAAACCTTTTGGGAATGAATAGCGTGATAGAATTCATACAAAATAACATCTTTGCATTTGATCTTATAGTTTTTCTAACGATTATTTATTATATGGCACAATGTGCCACAAAAGGATTTGCGTTAAGCTTATTTTCTTTTTCAAAATGGTTAATTGCTTTGGTCATTACAATATATTTAGTGCCAAAATTAAATCCCTGGGTACAAGATTACATAGAAATCAGTTATTATTCTGATATTGGTTTAGGTGTTTTTATATTTATAGTATCGCTTTTTGTCATAATTAATTTAGGCAGGCTTATTAGTAGCAGATTAAAATGGTCTGGCCTGGGTGGTGTAGACAGAACTTTTGGCTCAATTTTTGGAATTTTTAAAGGAGGTTTAATTTGTGTGTGTGCTTTCACTTTAGTGAACTGGTTTTATCCACATCAAAAATGGACTATAGCAACTGAAGACACCATTTCATTCCAACACATATATAAAATAAGTGAAATTTTAGTTGAAAGATTTCCAAATAGTGAAGATTACTATAAAACAAAAGAAAAAATAGAAGAAATTTAAAATGGATAGATTAAAAGAAGAATGTGGAGTTTTTGGTATTTTTGATAATAAAGATGCTGCTGCTCTTACCGCCTTAGGATTACATGCTCTACAACATAGAGGACAGGAAGGCTGTGGTATTGTTACATTTGATGGGACAAACTTTTACGCTGAAAGAAGATTAGGACTGGTTGGAGATAATTTTACTAAAGGAAATATATTAGGAAAATTACCTGGAAATTATGCAATTGGTCATAATCGCTATTCGACAGCTGGAAATAATTTAATCAAAAATGTTCAACCTTTCTTTGCTGATCTTCATACTGGTGGTATTAGCATCGCACATAATGGAAATTTAAGTAATGCAAGACATATTAGAAGAGAATTGGTTAAAAATGGTTCAATTTTCCAAACAACATCTGACACTGAAACTATAGTTCAACTGATTGCAAAATCAAAAAGAACAAAGACAATTGACAAAATAATTGATTCCCTTTTTAAAATCCAAGGCGGATATGCATTAACAGTTTTAACAGAAAACAAATTAATAGGAATTAGAGACCCGTTTGGAATTCGTCCTCTGGTTATTGGCAAACTCAATAAGTCTTACGTTTTAGCTTCAGAAACGTGCGCTCTTGATATAATTGGAGCAAAATTTATCAGAGGGGTTGAAAATGGAGAGATAGTTGTAATAACCGAAAATGGATTGGAGTGTATAAAACCGTTTCCTAAAATAAAAGAACGACCATGTATTTTTGAATATATTTATTTTTCTAGACCAGACAGTATTATCAATAATGTTAGCTTTTATGAACATAGAAAAAGATTAGGAGCTGAATTAGCGAAAGAAAACCATATAGAATCTGATTTAATTATACCTGTTCCAGACTCTGGAGTCCCCGCTTCAATCGGATATGCAGAAAAAATAAAAAAAAATATAGAATTGGGAATTATTAGAAACCATTATGTTGGTAGAACTTTTATTGAACCTACACAACAAATAAGAAGCTTTGGTGTTAAATTAAAACATAATATTAACAAATCTATTGTTAAAAATAAGTCTCTGATTCTAATTGATGATTCTTTAGTTAGGGGAACAACTTCAGTAAAAATTATCAAAATGCTTTACGATGCCGGAGCTAAGGAGGTTCATCTAAAAATTGCTTCTCCTCCTATTAAATACCCGGATTATTATGGCGTTGATACACCTAATCAAAATGAACTCCTTGCCTCAAAACTTGATATAGAAGGTATGCGAAAATTTATTAACGCAACAACATTGCAATTTTTGTCAATTGAAGGACTTTATAAATCTATGGGATATGAAAAGAGGAATTCGTCTTATCCTCAATTTACGGATCATTGTTTCACAGGAGAATATCCGGTTAAGCCTATTGACGCTAATGATAAAGATTTTATAAATGATCAACCTTCTTTAATGTCATCAAAATATTAGTAGAAAAATAATATTTGATTAGTTAAATCCTAAAATTCGAGAATTTTCAGTATAAATGAATAATTTTCCATTGTTAATGACTGGGACTGATGTTACTGGATCACCAATTTTTTTAAAATTTTCAACTTTTCCTGAAATTGCAGAACTCACTATTAAATATCCATTTGAGGTAACAGAATAAATTTTTCCGGAACCCATAATGAAACCTGTTACCTCAGTAGATTGTTTTTTCTTTTTTAATATTTTTAAAATATTAGTAGAAGAAATTATTTCACCTGTATCTACGTTTATAATTACAAAATAACCATTTTCTGTAACAAAAAAAATATTCTTTCCATCAACAATGGGTGCAGCGATCGAACTTATATCTATTTTCCAATTAATATAACCATCATTTAGATCACATGAGAAAAGCGATGATTGTGTAGAAAAAATAATATTTTCATTATTTATTACAATATCTGATGATTCAAAAAAATCTGTAACATCTGGAAGCATAGATCCTAATGTATTTAAAGACCAGTCAATATTTCCATTTATTGAATTTATTTTTAACAGATCTCCTAAAGAGGTAATGGCGATAACATCTCCTTGCTCTGATAAAGCTAAAGATAAAAAATTTTGTGATTTTATAAAAGATGATACTGAAGAAACATTCCAAATTATGGAACCATCTTTTACATTGAAAGAAAAAAGTTTATTATCTTGATTCATCAAAAAAATCTTATTATCAAAAATTTTTATTTTTGATTTAAATGGAACACCATTATTTTTTATCCAAATGAGTTCTCCACTATCTAAAGCAATGGCATAAATAAATCCAATATTATCTGCGATGTAAATATTATTTTTGTAAATAGAGAAAGTTAAATTTTTATAAATTTTTTTATATATTTTTCTATAGATATTTTTTTTCCAATTTATTTTTCCAAACGCATCTATATTAAAAATTGTACCTTTATTATCTGATAGAAATATATTATTTTTATAAATTAAAGGTGAGGCAGTAGTTTTTGACAAAGAAAATTTATTTTTTCCAATCTTTTTATTTAAAAATTTATTA
>JYMV01031432.1_pt1 | contig 29071 bp, 23 predicted proteins | sample 338911 | NCBI WGS metagenome assembly JYMV01 (sample SAMN03354496, study PRJNA234377) | hydrothermal vent metagenome | biome: Deep sea; feature: Hydrothermal plumes at the Eastern Lau Spreading Center, Western Pacific Ocean; material: Seawater | place: Tonga | collected 2009 | depth 2000 m m
GCCGACCCCAATACACGCCGTGCAATGGCATCAAACATTCTGATTCCTCGATAGTCTCTACAAAAATATATTAAGAGATGAGTTTTTCCTTTTAGCGAGATAAGGCCGCATCGTCCAGATAAACGGCGTACAAACGGATTATCTAAGTGTTATTCTTGTTTCTGGATTATTAACGGGCCTAACATATGGTATATACTTCCGTATTTCGTTTGATAACAATATAGAAATTTATAAGATCTTATAGTCCCAACCACTGGAATTATTAACGAAAAACAGTACTTGGCTTTATAAAGATCCAAATTATTGAAATTTTCTGATACTTAACATGAACTTTAATTGTTTGAACCTGTGCCTTCTCTCACCATCTTCGCTAGGAAGAGTTCTTCGTAAAAAAGGCAGATCATGCCTTCTTGGGATCGTTGACAGAGCGTTATTCCGGTTCTATCTCTCTGAATGACAAGGAAAAACTCATCTCTTAATATATTTTTGTAGAGACTATCGAGGAATCAGAATGTTTGATGCCATTGCACGGCGTGTATTGGGGTCGGCCAACGACCGATACGTCCGCGGGCTCTCAAGGGTTGTAGACCAAATCAACGCGTTGGAAACGCAGGTTGAACGTCTAAGTGATGAAGAGCTTGCAGCTCTTACCCCCACTTTGAAGAATCGTCTAGCAGATGGTGAAACGTTAGATGACCTATTGCCAGAAGCATTTGCAACAGTGCGTGAGGCGGCTAAGCGCGCCCTCGGAGAAAGACCTTTTGACGTGCAATTAATGGGAGGCATGGTTCTACATCGAGGTATGATTGCCGAAATGAAGACAGGTGAAGGCAAGACACTTTGCAGTACTATGCCAGTATATCTCAATTCACTTCATGAAAAAGGCGTCCATATAGTCACAGTGAATGACTATCTTGCTAAACGCGATGCGGAGTGGATGGGGAAAATTTATGGTCTTTTGGGGCTCTCAGTCGGATGCATCTCCCCTGGATTGAGCGACGCGGAACGGCGTACTGCTTATGATGCAGACGTGACTTACGGGACCAACAGTGAATTTGGTTTCGATTACCTTCGTGACAACATGAAATTTACTCTCGAGGAAATGGTTCAGCGTCCATTTAACTTCGCTATTGTCGACGAAGTCGATTCCATTTTAATTGACGAAGCGCGCACCCCATTGATCATTTCTGGCCAGGTAGAGGATTCCTCGGAACTTTACCAGAAAGTTAATGAAATTATACCGGAGCTTACGGAAACAGATTATGAAAAGGACGAAAAGACAAAATCTGTAACCCTAACGGAAATGGGCAACGAAACCGTAGAGCACCTTCTAAAGGAAGCCGGGCTATTGAGTGACGGAAGCCTCTATGAAATTTCCAATATTTCGTTGGTTCATCATATAAACCAAGCTCTTCGGGCACATAAATTATTTGAGCGAGACACAGATTACATTGTTAAAGACAATCACGTCATTATCGTTGACGAGTTTACTGGCCGTATGATGGAAGGTCGTCGATATTCCGAAGGCCTACACCAGGCTCTGGAAGCCAAAGAACAAGTTCACATCGAACATGAAAACCAAACACTAGCATCTATTACGTATCAAAACTATTTCCGGATGTACCCCAAACTTGCTGGGATGACCGGAACCGCAATGACGGAAGCCGGAGAGTTTTCAGAAATTTACAAATTGGAAGTTGCCGAAATTCCTACCAATCTAACTTGCATTCGTGCCGATCAAGATGATGAAGTCTATCGTACCACTGCAGAAAAAAATGAAGCCATTGTAAAGTTAGTAGAGGATTGCCAGAAACGAGGCCAGCCTGTTCTAGTCGGCACGGTTAGCATTGAAAAGTCTGAGCTGATTTCCGCACTGTTCAAGAAACAAAATATTCCACACCAGGTTTTGAATGCCCGTTACCATGAGCAGGAAGCAAATATTATAGCACAAGCGGGTGCACCGGGCACGATTACTATTGCCACAAATATGGCAGGACGGGGCACAGATATCCAATTGGGTGGAAATTTAGATATGCTTGCCCGCCAAAAATCCGAACAAACAAAAGATGCACTCGAGATTGCGGAAATCAACGCGTCGGTTAAGGCCGAAGTTGGGAAGGCACGCACCGAATCACTTAGTGGTGGTGGGCTTTTTGTGGTAGGTACCGAACGGCACGAAAGTCGACGAGTTGATAACCAGCTTAGGGGGAGATCTGGCCGACAAGGGGATCCCGGTGCCTCAAGGTTTTTTCTGTCCTTGGAAGATGACCTAATGCGAATTTTTGGTTCAGAGCGTATGGATGGCATGCTCCAAAAGCTCGGTCTCGAAGAAGGCGAAGCCATCGTCCACCGATGGATAAATAAAGCATTGGAAAAAGCCCAACAAAAGGTAGAGGCCCGTAATTTTGATATCCGAAAAAACCTCTTGAAGTTTGATGATGTCATGAACGACCAGCGCAAGGTTATTTATGAGCAACGCCGCGATCTTATGGATTTAAATGATGTTTCAGACACAATTATAGATGTGCGCAGCAATGTTATTGATTTAATGGTCTCCCGGTGTATGCCAGAAAAATCTTATGCCGAACAATGGGAAATGGGGTCCCTGCATGAGGAGGTACTCAGGGTATTTGGACTTGATCTTCCATTGTCGGACTGGGCTAAGGAAGAAGGCGTAGCCGATGTCGAAATTCGTGAACGTATCATCGATGCCACAACGAAAAAGATGGCAGAAAAAGCAGCGAGCTGGGGTCCAGAGGTCATGCGGGACTTGGAAAAAAGCTTGCTCCTGCAAGTGCTAGATCAAGTGTGGAAGGAACACCTTCTAGCTCTTGATCACCTACGCCAAGGGATAGGCCTCCGGGCTTATGGTCAGAAGGACCCTCTTAACGAATATAAATCCGAGGCATTTGAAATGTTTAACCAAATGTTGGCTGAGCTTGACGATCGTATCACGATGATTTTAAGCCACATGGAAGTTCAATTAACTGATGTGGATGATATTGACCTTTATGACAGACCGGATCCCAATACATATAAAATGTATCGTGATCCTGATTTCGTGGATATGGGAGATGAAGGAACAATATTTATGGAAGGCAATCAAAATAGAACACGCTCAAATGCCATCCATACCAGTCCACTAACACTGCGGCAGGCTGCAGATGAAATTGATCCTGAGGATCCTAGTACCTGGGGAAAAGTGGGCAGAAACGCAACGTGTCCATGTGGCTCCGGAAAAAAGTTCAAACACTGTCACGGCTCCAACAAATGAATTTGAACCAGAACTAGGGAATAGAACAAAGAACAAATAGTTACTGAAATTTTATAGTAATCTGCGATCTAAATCCTATTCAAAGAAGACAGCCACGTTCCAACATGTGTTGACATCGGATCTTTGGCTATTTTTCACTACTTCTTTTAATTTATGTTCTAATACAAAATAGAACATCCGAGGTATAAAGCATCGACTTACACAATGTAATTTATAGGTTCCCAATAGTAACGAGACTTATTCATTCTGTTGATGCCAAGTCGTGATGGGCGAGTGGATGGTTGTGTTCAACCAGACCTTTTAACCGTTCTTCAAGAACATGAGTATATATTTCCGTTGTAGAAATATCAGCGTGTCCTAATAATTGTTGTAACGTGCGAAGGTCTGCACCATTAGCCAGCATGTGACTGGCAAATGAGTGACGGAGTATATGGGGTGAGACCCGGGATTGATCTATCCCAGCGGCTTCAGCAAGTTCTTTCAGTAAGTTTGAAAATTGGGCCCTGGTAAGATGTCCTTTTAGCCCTCGAGAGGGAAAAAGGAATGGAGATGCCATCCGCGCTTCCAACGACCCCTTATACTTATCTAGATACGCAGCAACCGCTTCCCGCGCAGGGTCACCTAGTGGAACAATACGCTCTTTATCTCCCTTACCGCGAACGATTATGATTTGACCGTCTCGTGAAATAGCATCTGTCCGTAAACTCACCAATTCTGAGACACGAAGCCCTGTTGCATAGAGTATTTCCATTAATGTAGTAAGAAGCAAATCATTATGGATATCTCGTGTTCGGGCTGCAGAAAGCAGCTTCCCCACTTCCTGTTTATTAAGAACTTTAGGCAACACCCGCCCCTTTTTAGGTGAACTAATATGCTGGGTAGGATCATAATCTTTCAGCCCCTCTGCAAAAAGAAATGCAAAAAATTGCCGCAGAACTGACAGGTGACGTGCCCTCGTGGTTGCTGCTCTTCTCTCGTCATATAATTTAGACAGATACTGTTTAATTCTCTTCGTATCAGCATCCTCAATCTTTTCGCGCCTTCGTTGCATGAAAAGAACAAAATTATCTAGATCTCTATTATATGCCTCAATAGTGTTAGCAGAAGCACCCCTCTCAGCCGCCATCATCTCAAGAAATATCTCGACATGGCGAGAAAATGGTGCCTTTTGTGTTTCGCCCTTTCGAATCTTGGTTTTTGCAGACACCCCTCTTATAGACCAGAGGCGATCGCCGCTTCCAGAGCGAGGGCACGCGCTTCTTTTTCCATTCCTATCTTTCGCAAACTGATGAGTACTTTACGCAATACGATTGGATTTGCTTGCAATGGACCTGCCTGACCAATTGCGAGCAGTGATAAAAGAACCGTTTCACCAATCCTTGAACCAGATGCTGCTTTTTCCAAAGATCTCCAAATAGCAGGCTGGGGCATAACAGTTGAAGTTTGCATCGGCCCCTCCATAATTATCTCCCACTGGTCATTGGGTACTTCTTCACCAAGCCCATCTAGTAGGCAATAAACAAGGGTCGCCATGTTATAGGATAAATCGGGTTCATCAGAATTCTTTGCATACACTTGGTTTATGGCAACCCACCAATCAGCGAGCATCTTAGGTTGCCAGTCCTCATCTTTGATAGTTCCCGCTAGTTTAGCCAAAGGGAGAATTTCTTTTTGTATTTTGGATGCCTCCACATTTAACATTGCACTCGATCTTAGTATACTAAACCAAGGTGCTGTAGACTCGATGTCACCCGCAGTTAGCAAGGCCCTAATGGCCTCAGGGATGAACCAAATGAAATCATGCGTCGGGGTAATACCTTTCAAAATTGGAGAGAACACCCTTGCCATAGATTGGTAACGCCCGGCTTCTCGGGCATCTTTAAAAGCCCTAGAAAGAAGTTCTACAGTTGCTGTCGGAACACCCTCAACCAATGCCTTTCGATATTGGCGTGCACGGCTTAGCGGACTTCTTTTAGAATTGCCGGTAGTGACTGGATTTTCTAAAGCACTATCAGAGATTGTTACACCGGCATAAAGTTGACGTAATACTTCGGTATTTAGCGCCCCCATAGATTCGGCACGTTCCGCCGCGTCTAGACGCAGTTCTGGTCGAGCGTTTGGACTGGTAGCAATTGTCCGTAAAATTGCCGGGTTGTTTGAAGATGTTACATCTGCCGGCAACTCTGCGTTAGCGGCCCGCACCATGGCAAAATATAGCGGTTCGGGATCAATTAAACTCGCAACATGATATTTTTCAAAGCCTGACAATTGATTAAGGAGACCGTGAAAAACTTGATCGTTATCACCCGTCTCTCGTAACAATGACGCTCCGAGAGAAGCCTTGTCAATTTCACCTGCAAGAGATTGGCAGAATATGTGAGCTTTCTGCCAATAAGCTGTATTGACAGCTCTAATTTGACTAGCAACTAATGAACAAACACGAGCATTGTCGTTACGCATGAAGAGGGTGTCGACCTCATTCCGTAACAAACGGCGGCTATGAGCAGCGATCGGTATTTGTTTGATCAACTCTGCAGCTGCAGGAATATCACCCATATTAGTTAACAGTTCAACGCGGGTACCAATCAGGTCACTGGACTTTGTGTCAATCAATTCTCCTTCTGGAGCCTTAGCGCTGCTGAGTAATAGCCTACGCATCAAATCACGCATGGCTCTAGATTTGGATCCTACGGGAAGCTTGGGTAGTAACCTTTCGACTTTACTGCGACTTACGTCTTTCCACATATTGATTCCAAACCCTCCCTGCTCCGCATTCAGAGTTCCTAGTGAATCTGGAGCTATCGTCTTTAATTCCTCTACATTCACGTGAGAGCGGGTCAGACTATTTGATGTTGGGATCTGCCTTTGTCGTGTGCTTAAAGGCAAAGATGGTTTTGGGGAAGTAATTGTCAGTGGCTTGGGTTGGGCGAGAACAGTCGGTAAAGGCATCGCAGGATTCAGGACAAAGGGCACAGTTGTTTTATTTCTTTCCTGAATTGTCTGTGCCATTTTCTGGCTTAGGTTGGTCGTCTGGGCTAACGCAAAGCCGGCAAATAGGGAGGAAGAAGCTCCTAAAAACATCAGGCAGAACTTAATGGCGCGAAAATTGAGGAAGTATGGAGGGTGGGCCTCCCTACTTTGAAAAGCGATCATTGTTTATGATCCTTTCAACCGTATCGGCTGGGGCAGGTAAATCCCACACCAAGAAATAAATAGTTGCGCCCGCAAGTATAAGCACCAAAGTCATTACAACGATTCTAGTCACAATCTTCATTATTAATTGTCAATCTCCAAAGATACGCGTTTGTTTAATTCCCTACCAGCGGCTTGTACAACATTCCTAGTAGCATCGAAAAGGATTATGCTAACAATGAACTGTGTCGATTGTTAGACCGCCAGAATAACTCTAACCTTCTAAACTAATTAGATTATAATTGTCAGGTATGTAATTAATAGTTTTTAAACGTCAAATTTATCGAAGAAAATAACAGATATTATGATTTTACAAAATTCCAACTCAAAAAAAATTACCGAGGGGCGATTTATCGTATTAGTTGGCCTAATGGGAGCTGGTAAAACGACCTTAGGCCGGCGAATAGCTCCGGAATTTGGTTTGCCATTTATCGATTCAGATTCGGAGGTTGAGAAAGCCGCAGGCTGCACGATCGGAGAAATCTTTAAAAACTCCGGCGAAAAAATATTTCGTGATGTTGAAAGACGTGTGATGTTAAGGTTGTTAAGTCAAAGCCCGGCCGTCATAGGATCGGGTGGCGGTTCTTTTATGGATGTTGATACACGTAATCTTATACGGGAAAAAGGAACATCGATATGGCTCCGTGCCGATTTAGAATTGCTCTATCGCAGAGCCAGGCGTCGCACACACCGGCCTTTACTGAACAATGATGATCCGAGAAAAACATTGATGGGTTTAATGAAGGAAAGGCATGCCGTTTACCAAAAAGCAGACCTCATTTTTGATGTAACAGAAGAACCCCCTGATAAAATGGCAATAAAATTAGTCGAAACTTTAATCAATTACGGAATTAAGAATAAAAAGGTGGCACCTGCCGAATGAGTGCTCATGAGACTCTTAGGGTGGAATTGGGAAAACGGAGTTATGAAATCCAAGTTGGAAATGGGCTCCTACCCTCTGCTGGTGAAAGGATCAAACCTTATCTCATGCAAGATCGTGCAATAATAATCACGGATGAAAATGTTGCTAAATTGCATTTAAACGTTTTGAAAAACTCACTTGTTGCGGCTAACATTAAGTGTCATGAAATCGTTTTACCTGCGGGAGAGCAAACAAAAGATTTTAACTTTCTCCAAAATTTAGTTAGCCAGCTTCTAGAGCTAAATGTTGAGCGGGGCACTACTTTGTTGGCGTTAGGAGGCGGTGTTACAGGAGACCTAACGGGCTTCACGGCGGCTATTTTACTTCGTGGGATCGATTTTATTCAAATCCCAACAACGCTCCTTTCCCAAGTAGATAGCTCTGTCGGCGGGAAAACGGGCATCAACACTCGCCACGGCAAAAATCTTGTAGGAGCTTTTTATCAACCAAAATTGGTATTATCGGATATAGACAGTTTGGATACATTGGCAAAAAGGGAAATCCTCGCCGGGTATGCTGAAATTGCAAAATATGGCCTTATTAATAACGCTAAATTCTTTGAATGGCTGGAAGAAAATGGGGCGGCACTATGCGAAGGGAATAGAGAACTTCGTAGGCAAGCTGTTATAATTAGTTGTCAAACCAAAGCTAATATCGTGTCAACAGATGAAAGAGAAACTGGAGATAGAGCACTTTTGAATCTTGGGCACACGTTTGGCCACGCACTAGAGGCGGAAGCGGGTTTCTCCAACCGTCTTTTACATGGAGAAGCCGTTGCTATTGGAATTAGCTTGGCCTTTGATGTTTCTTTAGCCCTTGGGTTTTGCGCTCGTGAGGACGTTAAAAGAGTTCGAGCCCATTATAAATCGGTTGGACTTCCTTCCCACCCGAAAGATATTTTCGGGATGAATTGGGAAATACCTTCTTTAATGAGACACATGAAGAACGATAAAAAGGTTAAAAATGGACACATAAGACTTGTCTTGGCCCGAGGCATTGGCCAGGCATTTGTTACAGATGCAATTGCTATGGAAAATGTTCGCGATACTCTCGAACGTATTACTCACAGCTAAAATCTTTGTGAGCATAGTTCAAACATTTACTTTGGAATAACAAACCAGATTGGCTTTCTGCAATGATTGAAACCTCTTTATTATTAACGCTCGGTACTATTTTTGTATTACTAATTTTATCAGCTTTTTTCTCTGGTACAGAAACCGCACTTACCGGTTCTTCCAAGCATGTAATGCACCAGTTGGAAAAAACCGGCAATTCGCAAGCTAAATTAGTTAACAGGCTTCATGAACAAAAAGCACGGTTGATCGGTACTATTCTAATCAGCAACAACCTCGTAAATATTTTAGCATCAGCCTTGGCGACGGGCCTATTGATTGCGGCCTTTGGCGAGGCAGGTATTGCATACGCTACGATTATCATGACAATTTTGATTGTCCTGTTTGCAGAAATTCTTCCTAAGACCTACGCACTTCAAAACACCGATCGCGTCGCCCTTAAAGTTGCACCCTTTATACGCCCAATAATTTTTCTGTTTTCACCATTTACCGAAGCAACATCATTTATCACCCGCATTACTTTTCTGGTGTTCGGAATTAAACTGCATAACAAGAATGGTTTTGTCAGCCGAACAGAAGAACTTCGCGGTGCAATCGAATTACATAAGGGGGAACATGAAACCGTAAAGCGTGAACGTGCCATGTTGAGGAGCGTCTTGGATTTGGCAGAGGTTGAAGTCGGTGCAATCATGATCCATAGAAAAACCATTACAATGATTAATGCTGATGACCCATCAGAAGACATCGTTTCACAGGTGCTAGCTTGTCCCTACACCCGACTGCCACTTTGGCGAGAAGATCCGGACAACATAATCGGGATATTACATGCGAAAGAGCTGTTACGCGCCCTTCAAGAAAAGCCGGGGGAAACAACAAAACTTAATATACCTAATCTATCTTCCGACCCTTGGTTTATTCCCGAAACCACGCACTTGCTTGATCAACTCCAAGCTTTTCGTGAACGTCACGAACACTTTGCACTAGTTGTCGATGAATATGGCAGCTTAATGGGAGTGGTAACACTCGAAGACATACTTGAAGAGATCGTTGGTGATATTTCGGACGAACATGATATCAGTGCATCTGGTCTACGGAGGCAGGCAGACGGTACTTTTATCGTTGAAGGGAAATTCACTATCCGTGATCTCAACCGGCAACTCGATTGGAACCTCCCCGATGAGGAGGCTGCCACCGTCGCCGGCCTTATATTGCATGAATCTCGAAGAATACCGGAAGTGGGTCAAACCTTCCTATTCTATGGTGTCCGCTTCGAGGTGTTACGCCGCCAGCGTAACCAGATTACTGCGGTTCGTGTTGCTCAGCAGAAAAATTAGTAATAATTAATACTCCAAAAACGAAGAAATACAGCGCACAAACTTTAATACCTAAGTGTCTGTTCTATATAGATAAAATAATGGAGTAGGGCCACTTATTCTTTTTTTTTTAATGAGGCTACAATTTGGTGAGAAAAACGGCTAAAGTAGTCGGGTCTTTAATTTGATCTTCCAACCCTTAGAGAAGCAAATACCGTGGCCCAAAAAATTATACCAGATGTGATAAGTAACCAAAAGCTACAAACACTCGACCCTGATGCCAGCGTTAAAGCAGCTGCCAGTCTTATGGGGTCAAACCGGATTAGCGCTATATTGGTATTAAAAAATGATCGTCTAATTGGAATTGTGACCGAGCGCGATATGACAGCCAAAGTTTTAGCCAATGGTCTTGACCCTGAAGCAACCAAGATTTCGGAGGTAATGACCCCAAATCCAGACTGCCTATCTCCAAATGACTCACCAAATAGTGCGCTGCAAATTATGAGTGAAAGAGGTTATCGGCACCTTCCAGTGTTGGATGGAGAGGAGGCTGTTGGAATGGTCTCCATTCGCGATTTATATGCCTACGTAAAAAGCAACCTTGAAGAAGATGTCCGACAAAGGGATGCTTTCATGTTTGAGAGCGGGTACGGAGCAGGCAACTAGTATCGTTTGTGGTTAATTTAAACATTTGTTCCGAATTTCTTAATCCATCAAAAAAAGGATAATTGACGTTTGACACGGTAGAGCCTATACCGTCCCGCCGGAAATTAAATTTCTGACCGCTTGGAGAAAAGTATGACCGTGTCGCCATCTGTGAGCCGAAAACAACTTCATACTCGAGAAATTAAATGCATTGGCTATGAACGTGATGACGGCTTATGGGATATCGAAGGTAGAATTACAGATACCAAGACTTATAGCTACGACAATGAAGATCGTGGCATAGTTATTAGTGGATCCCCAGTACACGATATGACTATTCGCCTCACCATTGATGAAGATTTACTCGTCCATGAAGCCGAGGCACACACTCTATCATCCCCATTTAATATTTGTCCTAACATAGCGAACTCCGTAGAGAAACTAAGGGGGCTTAAAATTAGTTCAGGGTGGAGAAAATCGGTTCGAGATAAAATTGGTGGTACTAATGGCTGTACCCATATTACTCAGCTTCTTATTGGTCCTCTCGCTACAACGGCCTACCAAACTATCGTGCCTCTCAAAAGGCATCCTCATAAAAACAAGAACCCGAGCCGACGGCCTTCGATTATAGATACCTGCTATGGTTGGTCGGCGAAAGGGCCGATAGTTAAACGATTTTGGCCCCAATACTACAAAGAAACAGAATAAATCTAACATTCCGGATACTAGGGTTTACAGCACCTCAGCAGGTTCTTTACCATCGAAAACAATGGTTTGTAGACTGTAATTCTTCTGCTTTCTTAAACCTATAGTCTTCTGCTTTCTTAAACCTATACATGTACAAGGCAATGCTAATTTCAAAAGTCTTCGACGCTCAGTCAATAAAATTTTAGCCCAAATAAATAGTCAGGCCTTGTCAGAACTGATACGGCGTAACATATTCGGTAAATGGGGAAAGAAGATATAAATCTGAACCGAATTGAGAATAGCACAGACCCTGCGTTTTGTGGATGGCAGGGTTGTCGGGAAATTGGCAAGTTTAGGGCGCCTATTTCACGACAGAACTTAAACCAGTTTTACTGGTTTTGCCTTGAACATGTTCGTCTGTATAACAGTAACTGGAATTATTGCGAAGGGATGTCAGAACAGTGTTTTGAGGACTCATACAGAGCTGATGCGACGTGGAACCGTCCAACTTGGCCAATGACATCAGGTACTAAAATAGGTGGATATAATAAGAGTATCTTTCTAAATTTTGATACCATTTTCGATCCCTTTGATTTTGTTGACCAAAGTGGTACACCTTCTGACGAACTTAACACCACCGTCTCATACTCAGAAAAGAGAGCTCTTCGACTTCTAGGACTTGAATTTCCAGTTCCGAAAGAGGAAGTTAAAGCTAGATACAAGGTGCTGGTCAAACGCCACCACCCCGACAGACATGGTGGTGATAAGGATTCAGAGGAGATGTTGAAGAAGATTAATGAGGCTTATGAAACTATAATGAATTTGTGCGTTGCGTAGAAGCGATCCTAGCGTTCACTTACTACCTCCGATCCCGCAGCATATTTATTTCGGACATAGATAATGACCCAAAATCCAACCACTTCATTTGAAGAAGAGGGTAGCTTCGTATTGGATGCTCCCGATATTACCATCTCCGTTAAACAGCAATTTGGAATTGATAGTGAGCTAGAGGTTCCTGCTTTTTCAAAGGGCAATGAATACGTGCCCCTATTAGATGATGCTTACTGCTTTGATCATGACACTACACTAGCTATTTTAGCTGGTTTTGCATATAACCGCCGTGTCATGATCCAAGGCTATCACGGCACGGGTAAATCTACTCACATTGAACAAGTTGCATCTCGCCTAAACTGGCCCTGTATCCGTGTAAATTTGGATAGCCACATCAGCCGGATCGACCTGGTGGGAAAAGACGCTATCGTTCTACAAGATGGACAACAAGTCACAGCTTTTAAGGAGGGGATTCTGCCCTGGTGCCTGCAGAAACCAACCGCTCTAGTTTTTGATGAATATGATGCCGGACGCCCAGATGTAATGTTCGTTATCCAAAGGGTTTTAGAAGTTGATGGCAAACTCACTTTGATGGATCAAAGTAAGGTTTTACGTCCACATAATTATTTTCGTTTGTTTTCCACCTCTAATACGGTGGGGCTAGGCGATACAACCGGCCTTTACCATGGCACACAACAAATCAACCAAGGCCAAATGGACCGGTGGAACATCGTTACCACACTCAATTATCTAAAACACGATGCTGAGGAGGAGATTGTGTTGTCTAAAGTCCCAGCATATAGAACGTCGGACGGACAAGAAACAGTGAAAAAAATGGTTGCTCTGGCGGATCTAACGCGCTCAGGATTTATGGCTGGAGATATATCAACCGTCATGTCTCCCCGAACGGTGATTATTTGGGGAGAAAACGCTCAGATATTTAATGATATAGGTTTTTCTTTTAGGCTCACCTTCCTCAACAAATGTGATGAAGAGGAACGACCGATCATAGCAGAATATTACCAACGCTGTTTTGGTGAAGAATTACCGGAATCAGCTGCAAATGCAACACTGAGCTAGAATTGTAGAGGGAAAGATGCCAGTTGATCAGGATAATCAAGACCTGATCAAGCGGGTTACGGAAGCAACTCTAAAAGCTATTTCCGCCCGTGATGATGTAGAAGTAACGTTCGCGCCGGGCGCTCATGGTATTTCCAATACACCTGATGGTATTCAGGCGATGTTGCCGACGCCCGCTCGTCAAGTCGAGAAACAAGATTTGCACATTTTGAGGGGTGAGGCCGATACCGCAGCTCTTAGACTTCGCTACCATAACCCTGATGTTTATCGTAGACAGCGCCCTCAAGACCATGGTAGCTCTCAGCTATTTGATGCGGCGGAACAGGCCCGGGTGGAGGCCATTGGGTGCCGCCTGTTAGCCGGGGTTGCCAGTAACCTGCAGGAATTTCAGGAAGCAACTTGCCGAGAACGGGGACATCATTTAGTCAACGAGCGCAACGACACACAGATCCCCGATGCTGTGGGTTTAATATTGAGGGAAAGGTTAACAGGTCAGAAAGCGCCTGCCTCCTCTCAGCCGCTTGTAAGGCTTTGGAGACCCTGGGTAGAGGAACGCATCGGTAGTCGGCTAACTACGCTAAAAAATAGCATCCACGACCAGGTAAAGTTTGGGGAGAATTTAAGGCAAATTCTTGAAGACCTCGACTTACCTGCAAGTCTGAACGGGGAACCAAACGAAGACGATAATGCACAAGGTCAGGACGATACCGAGGGGCAAGAAAATCAGGAGGACGCAGATCTAGACCCTAACTCAGAACCCAATGAAAGTGACGACCAAGAAATGGATATGGAGTTCATGGATCCTGATGCCCTAGACGACGTCGAGGATATGGTAGAAACAGAGGATGCCGAAGAAGACCCAGATGCAACAATGCGCGGCCAACCTCAGAATCCTGATTTTCCTGATAAAAATATTCAGGCATATCGTGCGTTCACACAAGAACATGATGAAATTGTAGAGGCAGAAATGCTTTGCGAACCAGAGGAGTTAGGACGTCTTAGGGCACAGCTTGACCAACAATTGTCTAATATGCAGGGCATTGTTTCCCGTCTTGCAAACCGACTACAACGCCGATTAATGGCACAACAACAACGTTGGTGGGAGTTTGATCTAGATGAAGGGTTTCTCGACGCCGGGAGGCTCTCACGTGTGGTGGTGAACCCGCTTCATCCACTCTCCTACAAAATTGAAAAGGAACACACTTTTAGGGACACAATTGTGACCCTTCTGATCGACAACTCAGGATCCATGCGAGGCAGGCCAATCTCAGTCGCCGCCATATCTGGAGACATAATTGCTCGAACTCTTGAACGATGTGCTGTGAAAGTTGAGGTGCTCGGCTTTACAACACGGGCGTGGAAGGGGGGTCGCGCAAGAGATGAATGGGTGGCTAAGGGAAAAACTGCAAATCCAGGTCGACTTAACGACCTTAGACATATTATCTACAAGTCTGCGGACGTGCCTTGGAGAAGAGCTCGGCGCAACCTTGGCCTTATGCTGCGGGAAGGATTACTCAAGGAAAATATTGATGGCGAAGCTCTAATGTGGGCATACAATCGCCTTATTGCACGACCAGAACAACGCAGAATATTAATGGTCATCTCAGATGGTGCCCCAGTAGACGACGCTACTCTTTCCGTTAATCCCGGCAATTACCTTGAACGACATCTACGCGATGTCATCCAGTTCATTGAAAATCGAACACCCATCGAAGTGACAGCGATTGGAATAGGTCATGATGTAACCAGATATTACCAACGGGCAGTCACCATCAATGACGCGGAAGAATTGGGCGGTACGATGATGCAAAATTTGTCCGAGCTTTTTGACGAGCACGATGGTAGGCGTAAATCACCCTTGGTCAACTAGGCAGAATGAACCTCAACAAAACTTTTTTATATGTTTGTTTTCAGCGACCAACCACATTTTTAGGCGCCTGCAGGAGCCTCAAGAAGTTGTTCTTCCCTGAGCCTTTATTATTCGTTTGCGTAGTTTTAATACTTCACCGGTAAGTTTGATCGCAGATCTTCCAAGCAAGTAAGGGTCAAGGCCACCACTCCGCTCTATGGACCTTAAGGTAGACACCGCCATTTTTAAGCGCACCGATCCCAAAGTTTCGCTAAATAAGGTCATTTTCTGTACATTAGGCAAGAACCGCCTGCGAGTTTTATTATGGGCGTGGCTAACATTGTTACCCGACATAACACCTTTACCTGCAACATCACATCTTCGCGCCATAACTAATATCCTTACCTAACAATAAAACAGGCCCAAAATGGCCTCTTTCCCTGCAAATCTTGTGAGCGAAGGGTTTTAAGGTTCTCTCAACCTTCAGTCAAGAGAGATTACCAAAGAGAGCGATCTACCAATCATACAATGTCCCCGTGACACCACACAACCTTTATAAATACCTGGATAAGTGATGTCATCATTATACAAAAGTTGACAGTTTCAATTCCTACAGTGATGGACCGATAGTAATAAGTTTTAACCAATAATTGCATTGAATGTTGAACTCGGACGCATCACACTAATAATTCTTTCGGCGGACGGATGGTAATAGCCGCCTATATTTACCTTACGACCCTGAGTTGTGCTTAGTTCCGACATGATTATCGACTCGTTTTCATCAAGCTTTTCAGAGATTGGTGCAAAATACTGCTTCAGTTTTTCATCTTTATCCTGTGTTTTTAATTCTTCAGCCCAATACTTGGCGAGATAAAAGTGACTACCTCTATTGTCAATATCTCCCACCTCACGTCGCGGGGATTTATTTTCTTCTAGTAATCTTCCAATTGCTCGATCCAGGGTGAAAGCCAAGACCGTTGCCATCTCGTTGCCTGTCCTCTCGCTATGGTGTTCCAATGACGCCACCAACGCGCAAAATTCTCCTAGCGAGTCCCAGCGCAAATGGCCCTCTTCGATCAACTGCTTAACATGCTTAGGTGCTGAACCTCCTGCTCCTGTCTCAAACAAACCACCGCCATTCATGAGAGGAACGATCGAGAGCATCTTAGCACTTGTACCTACTTCTAATATGGGAAACAAATCGGTAAGATAATCGCGCAAGACATTCCCGGTAACCGAAATTGTATCCGCACCTCTTTTAATACGCTCCAATGTAAATCGGGTAGCGTCCCTAGGTGACATCGTTTTAATGTCTAGGCCATCGGTATTGTGAGACGAGATATACCTTCTAACTTTCTTTATCAATTCAGCGTCATGCGAACGGTCGATGTCTAGCCAGAATATGGTGGGTGTATTGGTCGCATTTGCACGTTGCACTGCAAGCTTAACCCAATTCCTGATTGCTTGATCCCGAGTAATGCACATACGCCAGATATCGCCCTCTTCTACTTTATTAATAAGTAGTATCTCACCTGCGGCATCAACAATTTGGATACTTCCTTGATCAGGTACCTCAAAAGTCTGCGGATGGGAACCGTACTCCTCAGCTTTTTGTGCCATTAAACCAACATTGGGAACACTGCCCATCTCCGCGGGATCAAAGGCACCATGCTCCTTACAAAATTTAATAGTTTCATCATAAATTGCGGCATAGCTACTGTCAGGAATGACGCACTTGGTGTCAGCTAACTGGCCGTCCGGACCCCACGCTTTGCCACCAGCACGGATTAGAGCAGGCAAAGATGCATCAATTATTACATCGCTTGGCACATCTAAATTTGTGACGCCCTTGTCCGCGTTCACCATATATAAAGCTGGCTGTTCTTTAATGCAGTCTTCGATGTCTTCTGCAATTTCCTTTTTCTTGTCTGACGGTAATAATTCTAGTTTTTCTGAGAGTTGTCCCATTCCGTTATTTAGGTCTATTCCTGTTTCTTTTAATGTTTTGCCATGTTTATCAACAATCTTTTTAAAAAACACCGAAACAACATGACCAAAAATAATTGGATCTGATACTTTCATCATTGTCGCCTTTAAATGCACCGAAAATAGTACATCTTGATCCTTTGCTTCTTTAATTTGAACCTCAAGAAAATCACGCAAGGCCTTTTTGCTCATCATAGTTGCGTCAATTACATCACCCTCTCCGAGTGAAATATCTGCCTTTAAAATTTTTCTATCTCCATTAACGCCAACAAACTCGATACGTGCAGCTCCAACCGAATTTTTTGAAATTGTTTTCGATCTCTCATTTGCAAAAAAATCATTGCCTTTCATAGTAGCCACGTGAGTTTTAGACTCAGAAATCCAAGTGCCCATGCTATGGGGATTTTTTTTTGCATACTCCTTAACAGCTTTTGGTGCCCGGCGATCTGAATTACCTTCCCGTAAAACCGGATTTACTGCGCTACCAAGTATATTTCCATAGGTGGATTTTATTTCTTCTTGCTCCTGGTTTTGAGGATGCTCAACATAATCAGGGATTTCATAACCTTGATTTTGAAGTTCGTTTATTGCCGCGTTCAACTGTGGAACTGACGCACTAATATTAGGAAGCTTTATAACATTCGCGTCAGGTCTTTTAACAATATCGCTAAGCTCATTCAGATCATCGGGTTGTATTTGGTCTTCGGTTAAATATTTGGGAAAGTGCGCCAATATTCGACCTCCCAGAGAAATATCCTTGGTACCAATAAAAATATTAGCGGGTTCCGTAAAAGCTCGTATTATTGGAAGCAACGATCTACTTGCGAGTTCAGGTGCTTCGTCAACTTTAGTATAAATAATATCTGGTCGCGCATTAGAACTATCGCTGGTCATGCTTATTAACTTCTAACTCCTGCAATTATAGAAAGATCAGTTCGGTTTTGGTTGTTATAGTGTCTTGCCACTCTTAGCATCATTTTTATTGAATTGTGGTTTGGCAGAAACACAGGGTTTGAGAAATATAATTTGTGGAATGGTGTGTACACCCACTTAATTATTACTATTTAATAAATCGATAGTTATTCATAAAACACCTTTTGAAGTTTGCCCCTGATTTATTTCCAATCATAATATATGCGTTCAGGACAATATGTTTCGACCTTGTCCAATGCAAGGAGCTACATATTGAAACGTTTCAATTTTAGATCGTCTTTTTAGTAGCGACTAATTTGGGTCTGGGGCTTCATCCAAGACGGTAAAAACATCGTCAACGTTATTCACAATTGTGAATAAATCATCAACATTATCATGTGCAAAGCCAGCTCGAACAACATCTTTCACTAATGTAGCTAAATTCTTCCAGCAATCATCAATGTTGAGTAGCACGATTGGTTTCTTATGCAATCGTAATTGTTTCCATGCTATCACTTCGAAACACTCTTCAAGAGTACCCAAGCCACCAGGCAAGATAACAAACCCGTCCGCACGTTTATACATCGTTTCTTTTCTGACGTGCATGGTATCAACCTTGATCAATTCGGTAACACCTTTATGCCCTACTTCACGCTCATACAAGAAATGAGGCATAACGCCAGTAACTTTACCGTCTGTTTTCAATAAAGTATCAGCTAGCTCACCCATGATACCAGTACCGCCACCTCCAAACACTAGGCTAATCCCACGGTCGCACATCCCTTGACCCAATTCCCGGGCTGCAGACGAATAAACTGACGAATTTCCACTTTTTGAACCGCAGAAAACTGCAAGGCAAGACACGTTTTTCATTGATTTTCCTGAATTTAAGCGTGAGTTTTTAAAAAATTTTGGCCAAAATAATTTCCTACTAGACAGGAGAATGTTAAGCCAGAGAAGCCATCACCTTTTCAATACCTGAATTAAGTGCAATTTTAAATATTTTTTGTGGAGACACCTATGCAACTGATTATAAAATTCCTTCGTTTTTTGGTAGGACCGATGATTATCATTATTGGATTAGCCCTAAATTCCTATGCACAAGACAAGACAGCTTTGCAACAAAACCGAACCGCAACCATGAAAATCCTGGCTCGCTCTATGGGCCAGTTAAAAAATGCATCTGATATCGCTGATATGAAGATACCAGCAATCGCGATAGCATCAGCCACCAACAAACTCTTTAATATGTGGCCAGGTGGATCTGGCGGTGGAAGCACACGAGCAAAAGCCCAAATATGGTCAGATAAAACTGACTTTAAGGCTAAGTTAATGGACTTGAAGAAAGCAACTGATAAGCTTGTATCGTCAGTGGACGGAACCGACTTGGCATTGGCTAAATCTGCTTTTATTGGTGTTGGAAGAACATGTGGCACATGTCATAAACTCTACCGTGGACCGAAGTTATAAGAAATTTTATTTAACGTAAAAAGCTTTGCACAGACGTCTAAATTTTTTCCAGCATAGTGCTATTAAAAAAAGATCGCGGATCACACTATGCCGCTCCATTTATTTTTTGAAAAGCCTATTGCTAGCATTGCTTTTCCTTACCTGCCACAACGGCTACGCTTCCTCTGGACAAAAAGAAAATATCTCTCGTGGTCAATATTTGTTTAACGCTTCTGGGTGTGCTGGATGCCACACTGACGTCAAGAATAAAGGACGATTGTTAGCAGGCGGAAGGGCGCTAGATACACCCTTTGGAAGGTATTTTAGTCCCAATATCACCCCCGATAAAACCTATGGTATAGGGAGATGGGGTAAGAAGGACTTCATTCGCGCACTTCGGAAAGGCGTTTCTCCAGAGGGCCATCACTATTTTCCAGTGTTTCCTTATACATCCTTCACCAAGATGACCGATAGGGATATACTAGACTTGCGGGCTTATATATTTTCACTCGAACCGATAGCAAAGCCAAATATACCCCACCAAATAAATTTTCCGTTCATGTTTCGCAAATTGATTTATATTTGGAAAATTTTATTTTTTGATGAAGGCACATTCAAACTCAAATCAGGTGAAACAGATGAATGGAACAGAGGCGCTTATCTAACGGAAGCCCTCGTTCACTGTGGAGAGTGTCATACACCAAGAAACTTGCTAGGCGCCGCAGATAGGAGCAAAACCATGGCTGGAACATCTGAGGGACCAAATGGAGATAGTGTGCCCAACATAACCCCTGACTTGAAAACCGGGATTGGTAATTGGTCGCAAAAGGAAGTTGTAGAGGTCCTTAAACTCGGCATTTTGCCCGATGGAGATTTTGTGGGCGGCGCTATGACCGAAGTTACAGACAACACGGCAAATTTGACGGATTCAGATCTCCATGCCATCGCTAAGTATTTGTCATCCTTGCCGGCTATCAAAAATAAGGTGACAGTTAAATAGAATCGCCGATACTTTAGTAAAATATGTTTGATGTAATCACAGGTTCGTTCTTTGCGCTTCTTGTACTGCCATTCTTTGGAACCATCATTCTCGCAGGTATAATTGGTTTGGCGGGCCGGGGAGCCTCAAGGAAAGTTTTGATATCGGCTTCTACTGGAATTGGAACAGCTTGGGTATGCGCGTTTGTTCTTGGAATTCCAAGCTTTCAAAATACCTTTGATAGTAATTCCATGCCCCATATTATTTTAGTTGGTCTTCTTTTGGGAGCCTTAATTGACCACTTGTTGCCTGAATTAGGAAACAAATACAAAATTATCAGTTGGTCCTTGGATTTAATATTTGCAGCGGCAGTCATCGTTTGGGTCCGAGGTGAGGTTGATTTAGGCTCGATCCTTATTTTTCTCATATGGGGATGCATTCAGTTCAGTGCCCATCGACTGTCAAACGATGCTCGCATGCCTGCCTTAATGGTGGTCATCGCAGCTATCGGGCTCGCCATTATTGCCTGGATTGGTGACATCCTGGCTGATAGGAATTTGGCTTTTGGTGTTAGTAGTACTGGATTGGGGTTTTTGGTCTGGCTCTGGTTTAAACGGGATTTACCACTCGGCTTTAGTTTTTTTTGGAGTAGCTTTACAGCCCTTTTATTGATTGCACTCCGGGTTATTGAAGCGAACCCACTTATGGCTGTACCAATTTTAGTATTGGGATTCGTTTTTTTTACAGATTCAATTTTATCGCAGAAAAAACTCTGGCCTACTTTTTTTAAACAATTTGCGGGCCCTATCATAGTTTGTGCACTTTCGATACTGCCAATAGTTTTGGCCTCGGTATCCGCTTTAGTTGCAACAACTTTGATAAACTACTAATGCATAAAAAAACCATAGTTAGAACTCGCTCTAGAATTCCTGTATATATATCTCTATATTTCAAACTAAATTTGGTTTTACGCGATCGAAAGGCTGCCCGTGACCAAGTCTACTTTACTTGCAATTTTTGGAGTTTTTGTTATTGCAATAGCAATAACGCTGAACTTTTATTTTGATGAAGTCGAGGAAAAGACAGCCGACGTTCAAAAGACCTCCCCATTTAGCAAAACCCTGCCCATTGAAGCAGACTTACCTACAGAAGTCGAGGAAAAGACAAACGACGTTCAAAAGACCTCTCCACCAATTAAAACCCCACCCTCCACATCTAGTAAAATCCAACCCAACAAAGCAGACCTACCTAAAAAAGGCATCACCCTTAACACGGAAGCATCTCCTCAACAGAAAGTTAATAAGCCCAGCTTCGATGTTGTTCGTGTAAATCCAGATGGTGATACCGTAATAGCAGGTAGAGCTGCACCAGAAGCCAAAGTGGAAATATTCGATGGGGAAAAACAAATTGGGGAAGTGTTGGCCGATAAACGTGGAGAATGGGTATTCTTGCCCTCCTCGCCGCTACCACCTGGTAACAGAAGACTTTCTCTTATGATGACTGACGAGAACGACGAAAAAATTGAGTCGGAAAATGCCCTGGTGTTATTGGTCCCGGAAAAGGGTAAAGATATTGCTGGACGCCCGACCCAAGCTTTAACACAACCACTTGCCCTAAAAGTTCCGATTGGTGATAAAGGCTCAATAGAAGTATTGCAAAAGGCCACACCGGCAACAAAGGGTGAATTCGCTATTGAATTTGCAGTTGACGCTATTGATTATAATGAACGTGGCAAATTAAACATCGTTGGCAAAGCCCCAAAGGAAGCTCTTGTCCAATTATACTTGAATGAAAAGTTTATGGGAAGAACTACCGCGGATGATATTGGTATTTGGGGCCTATCTCCGGCAGATACAGTTAAGCCGGGGATTTATACTTTGAGAGCAGACCACATTCAAAAAGGCGGTAAGGTGCTTGCGCGGAGAGAGGTTATTTTTGCGCGCTCCGTACCTCTTACTGGAGTAAAACCAGGAAGCTTGGTCGTTGTCGAGCCGGGAAACAGCCTCTGGCGTATTGCTCGAAGAACTTACGGCAGTGGGTTTCGCTACACTGTAATTTATGAAGCAAACAAGGAACAGATAAAAAATGCTGATCTGATCTTTCCTGGACAAGTGTTTGCATTGCCGTCTACCAGATGATCACTGTGTCAAATTGTCTCTACATCTTGCAATAAGATAGTAAGATCTTATAAATCATCAGGTAATTTACATCCTGATTAACGTCTTAAGTTGCATTCTTCTGATCAACCATCGCTGAATGTTAATAGTTGATTGCTAGCAGAAATTCCCACCCATCCCATGAAGGTAGGATTTAAAAATGTTAAAGACGGTTTTCGTCCCTATCAACAAGGCTGGTTGGCCGTTTATATTTCTTTTTACAGCTATCACGGTTGCCCTGGCATTCCTTTGGAAACCACTAGGTTGGGTTGGTTTAATTTTGACCATTTGGTGTATTTACTTTTTTCGTGACCCACCGAGGGTCATCCCGATGAAGGATCATTTAGTTGTAAGCCCGGCAGATGGATCCGTGCTAAAGATTGTCAAAACCGTGCCACCAAAAGAAATAGAACTTGGGAATAATCCGCTTAACTGCATTTCTATTTTTATGAACGTATTCGACGTCCATGTGAACCGAATTCCTGTTTCCGGAAAGATCACCCGGGTGGCCTATAATCCTGGTAAGTTTGTAAATGCTTCCCTAGATAAGGCTAGTGAATATAATGAGCGCCAATGTATACGAATTGCGACAAATGAAGGCCTCGAAATTGGCGTAATACAAATAGCTGGGTTGATTGCACGTCGCATCAAGTGTGATGTATCAATAAACGAAATGGTAGATACTGGGCAACGTTATGGGCTCATCCGCTTCGGTAGCCGTGTGGACGTGTATTTACCCAGTGAAACTAATGTATTGGTCGCGGTTGGCCAAATAATGGTTGCCGGAGAAACCGTAATTGCGGATTTGGGTTCTCAGGAAGAACAAAGGTTTGGTGTAGTAATATAAATGTTTAGACCCAAGCGTGAACGGATTAAAAGCCAATCCTTTAACAGGATGATTCCTAATATATTGACCATGCTGGCGTTGTGCGCGGGTCTCACGGCGCTGAAATTTGGTCTTGAGGAGAAATGGGAAGCGGCTGTCATTTCTATCGTTGTTGCCGCGGTTTTGGATGCGCTTGACGGCCGAGTTGCAAGGCTCCTTCGCGGTACGAGTAAATTCGGTGCCGAATTGGATAGCCTCTCAGATTTTATTGCTTTCGGTGTAGCGCCGGCACTACTTCTTTTCCTCTGGACAATGAAAGAAGCTGGCCCCATCGGATGGGTACCGGTGCTTTTATTCAGTGTTTGTTGTGCCCTTCGGCTTGCAAGATTCAACACCAATATGGATGGGCCGGAGCCACCATCTTGGGCTAGGAATTATTTTATCGGTGTTCCTGCGCCTGCTGGAGGTGGATTAGTCCTTTTACCATTGATAATCTCATTTCAGCTAGACACCGAAATTGTTCGCATGCCTGCCTTAGTTGGAGTTATCATCATAGTTGTCTCATGCCTCCTTATCAGTCGTCTGCCGACATACTCTTTCAAAAAATTTAGGGTGCCCCATCGTTACATCTTATTGACGATGCTATCTATAGGTATCCTGGCAGCCCTAACAGTCAGTACTCCGTGGCTAACCCTTACTATAATGATTATCCTCTATATTGTTACACTTCTATTCAGTCCACATTCATTCAAAAAACTAGAGCGGGAAGCTTCTGCCAAGGTATCTGAAGATGAAAATACGTAACTCTTTGAACCAGTAACGCGCTCAAACCCTAGCTATTTCAAATTTAGCAACTCAATTGCATTACCACCTCTTACCTTGGTAAGTTCCTCCTCACTGAGGTTCCTTACCTTTTGCAACAAACCAATGGGATCAGTTTCGCCCATATCGTAAGGATAATCGGTTCCAAGCAAAATATGGTCTGCACCATATTTTTTTATCAAAAATGCCAGTTGGTCCGGCTCAAATACAATACTATCAAAATAAAATTGCTTTAAATAATGTGTCGGGGGGTTGGGCAACCCTTCACGTACATCTTCTCGGGCGTGATAAGCATGGTCCATACGGCCAGCGTAAGAAGGCAAATATCCACCCCCATGGGAAACACATATTTTCAGACCCGGATGACGCTCCATCACACCATCAAAAATCAAATAGCTTATGGCTATCGACGCTTCAATCGGATGACCAACTAAGTTAAGAAAATAATGCTCACCCAATCGGTCTGGATGGGTAAAACCAGCTGTATGTATAAAAACTAGTACATCCAATTCCTCAACTTTTGCCCAGAACGGCTCAAGCCGTTCCGAAGACAATTCTTCTCCCACCACATGGCTGTTGATCTCTACTCCCTTATATCCTAGTTCATTTATACAGCGCTTCAGTTCGGTAATAGCCATCTCAGTATTTTGGAGTGGAATGGTTCCTAGACCAACAAACCTATCGGGATGAAGAGCTATATCCTCCGCCATCTCATTGTTAATAAGCCTGCATACATCCCTTCCTGCCTCTGGCTCAGCCCAGTAGTAATATTGATAAGGTGAAACCGATACAGCTTGAAGGTCGACACCCATATTGTCCATATCCTCTAAACGCTTTTCGATCGACTGCATTTTCGGCTTGATAAACTCAAGCTGTTTACGGTTGACCTCCTTGGTCAATTCACTACCTAAGGAAAGAGCTGAAAAACCCGCCTTTTGGGCTTCCTCCTGCATTAAATCTCCTGCGGGATAAGATTGACGGTGGCAGAACGGTTTGGCTACCACCGTGTTCAGCTGCACATACCTTTTGGGTTCCGCGATGACTACAATTAAAAAACATTTCCTAAACAGCTCCTCGTTGAATGATCAAATTCGGAATGAAACTACAGAATTACTAAGCTTTGTCCCGCAATTACACTATTTTCGATACAATTATTTTTATTTAGTTAAATATCATGTGTTTGTTACTTTTATAAATCACCAAATCACTGCTCTCTAATATAAAGATGAGACCAACTAGAGACATATGAATTGAGACTTTAAAATTCGTTGGCTGGGGGACCCGGATTTGAACCGGGAATGCGCGGGTCAGAGCCGCGAGTTTTACCGTTAAACTATCCCCCAACAGTGCATAGCGCTCAATATTCGTATCTTACCGTCGGACTTAAACCGAAGTTTCAATCAAGATTTTTACCTCATGTAGTACCAACGTCCCAAAATTGTCGAGAAAAATTTTGTTTTAATGATCTGATAATCGTTTCCGATTAATTGGAATATAAGATCCCCTGGAGTTACCACATTTCTTTAGGTATTCAGTTAATAGCCATTCACGACATCATGACGAGACACCCTAAAACATTTGTCTTCATCGGGAACGTATATTTTTAATTTGATGAGGTATGCTCTAAAATTAGTGGTCTATTATATATCTGACTTTTTAATACCAAGTTGTTCGTAGAAACTTTTTCTAAATAACAAAATTAATTGCCATCTGAGGCTTACGAGAAGGTATGGTATTAAAGGTCAATCTTGCCAATCGATAAAGGCCATATCCAAAGTGTCAAAGAAACGACCAACAGGTAACCACCGTTCAACTAAAAAAGGCGGAGCAAATATACGTAATTTAAATACACGTGTGAAAACGGCAAAAGGTCGCAAGATCTCTTCCACAAGGTGGCTGAACCGACAGCTTAATGATCCTTACGTCGATGCTGCTAAACGCGATGGTTATCGGTCAAGAGCGGCTTACAAACTATTACAATTGGACGAACGATTCCGGATTTTGAAACCGGGCATGAAGGTTGTCGATCTTGGCGCAGCGCCAGGAGGGTGGAGCCAGGTAGTTTCTAGGGGAATTAGATCTGATCAAATTGGCTCTTCAGCAAAATTAATTGCTGTGGACGTTATAGAAATGGACCCTCTTCCCGGCACTAAATTCTTTCTTCAAGACTTTATGTCGGATGGAGCATCACTAGCTATCAAAGAAGCCTTGGAAGGAGGAGCGGACGCTATATTAAGCGACATCGCCCCACCGCTAACTGGACATCGACAGACAGATCATCTGAGAATAATTGCTGCAGCAGAAGCAGCTTATATATTTTCCTGCGAAGTTTTGCATCGAGGTGGATGCTTTGTAGGAAAAGTATTCCAAGGCGGCACTGAAGAAGCGTTACTAAACGAATTAAAAAAGAAGTTTAAATCTGTAAAACATGCCAAACCCGCTGCCAGTCGGACCGAATCGTCTGAAATTTACGTTGTAGCGCAAGGCTACTACGGCGTGAACGGTAACCATTAAATAATTGATGATAACAAGGCGTCTTCGGCTCATAAATTAATTGTAACTTACTCACTGCTTGGCAACCAGAAAATCTCCTTTATGATGACACGCCAATTCTACAATGGGACTGGCATGAAAATTCTCGAGGGGCTAACGTTTGATGACGTTCTTTTAGAACCAGCCGCGTCGAGTGTCTTGCCTACAGAAACCGATACTTCAACCTATCTTACTAAACATATACAACTGGGTATACCGCTACTCTCAGCTGCTATGGATACTGTAACGGAAAGTCGCCTAGCAATATCTATGGCACAGGCAGGAGGCATTGGTGTCATCCATAAGAACCTCTCTATAGAAGAGCAAAGGAATGAAGTAAGAAAAGTAAAAAAATTTGAATCTGGAATGGTTATTAATCCAGTCACAGTTGACCCGGATATGAGACTTTCCGATGTTCTTGGGCTCATGGATAAAAGCGGGTTTTCGGGGTTTCCAGTGGTGGAAAGGGATGGCGGCAAACTTCTAGGAATTTTGACTAATCGAGATGTTCGGTTTGCGTCCAATATGGATCAGCCCGTAAAGGAGTTGATGACAGCAAACGATGAAGAGCGATCATTGGTCACCGTGAGCGAAAATGTAGACCCAGAAGAAGCAAGGCGGCTCTTGCACAAGCATAGAATAGAGAAGCTCGTGGTTGTTGACGGTAATTACAAATGCGCAGGTCTTATTACTGTTAAGGATATGGAAAAGGCGCAAGCCTATCCTGACGCTTGCAAAGATGAGAAAGGACGCTTACGCGTCGCAGCTGCGACCGGCGTAGGGAATAGTGGCCGAGAACGTGCTGAAGGGCTTCTTGATGCCGAAGTCGACGTGATAGTCGTTGATACCGCACATGGTCATTCAGAAGGTGTACTTAGTGCTGTTGAGCAGATTAAAAAACTGAGTAATTATACACAGGTACTAGCGGGCAACATTGCAACTGCTGAAGGGGCGAAAGCTCTAATTGATGCGGGTGCTGATGCAATCAAAATAGGTATTGGACCAGGCACCATTTGTACTACACGTATGGTTGCTGGTGTCGGAATGCCTCAGTTCACCGCTATTCTTGAAACCGCTGAGGTTGCACAAAAAGCACAAATTCCAATTATTGCAGATGGAGGAATCAAGTATTCCGGTGATATAGCAAAAGCAATTGCCGGGGGGGCAAACTGCGTAATGATCGGCTCCATTTTCGCAGGAACCGAGGAGAGCCCCGGAGAAGTTTTTCTCTATCAAGGTCGCTCCTACAAATCCTACCGAGGGATGGGCTCGTTGGGGGCAATGGCTCGTGGCTCGGCGGACCGGTATTTTCAAGAAGAAATATCCGAAAGCCTCAAGCTAGTCCCGGAAGGTGTGGAAGGCCGCGTTCCTTATAAAGGGCCTGTAGCCAACGTTATCCACCAACTGGTGGGGGGCTTACGGTCATCCATGGGATACACAGGTAACGCTAATATTTCGCAAATGCAGAATAATTGCAAAGTCAGAAAAATTACGGGTGCTGGGCTCCGCGAAAGCCACGTCCATGACATACAAATAACCCGTGAAGCACCAAACTACCGGCTCGAAGGCTGAAAATTACGAGGCCCCTTTTCTGATGACGCCGAGTGCCCGAATTTCCGCAATCATAGACTTATTAGGGCAAATCGAACAGCCCGGCACGCATGCCAATAAAACAATCTCCAAGTACTTTAGAAACCGACGGTATATTGGTTCAAAGGACCGGCGTGCGATTTCCGACAGTATTTTTAATATTCTTCGACATCATGCACGCCTTTTATGGTGGACAAATGACGGAATAGCGCGTCTTAGAACAATTGCCTCATTAGTACTTCTTGATAGAAAATCACAACAAGAAGTTATAGACCTATTTAATGGTGACGGTTACGCCCCTCCGAGCTTAACTCCTTCCGAGCTAAAGCTACTAAAATCCTGCATGGGCAAGTCAGTCGATGATCCATCCATGCCACTGTGGTTGTCAAGTGAGGTTCCCGAATGGCTTTTAAACGAAATGCAAGCAAACTGGCCACTTGATCTTATTGAAGAGACCAATGCCTTGAACCAACCGGCACCTATAGATATTAGGGTTAATACTTTAAAAGCCTCCCGCGATAACGCGCTAATGCTCCTCAACAACGACGGAATAAAAGCAAAACCAACACCATTTTCTCCCATTGGGTTAAGAATACATGGGAGAGTGAATCTGCAAATCACGACAGCTTTTAAAGGAGGGTTTATAGAGTTACAAGATGAGGGTTCACAATTAATTTCTTTTCTAGTTGACGCTAAGATGGGTCAAAAAACCATTGATTTCTGCGCCGGTGGAGGCGGAAAGACACTCGCTCTTGCAGCCTTAATGAATGATGGAGGGCCATTAATCGCATGCGACGTCAATTCTTTTAGACTTAACAAAATGCACAAAAGACTGAAGCGCGCCGGGGTAACCAATGTTACCCCAAATCTGCTTACCGGATTAAGCGATCCCTGGATAGAAGAAACCGAGGCCTCTGCTCACAGGGTCTTATTAGACACACCTTGCTCTGGAA
>JYMV01036156.1_pt1 | contig 29037 bp, 29 predicted proteins | sample 338911 | NCBI WGS metagenome assembly JYMV01 (sample SAMN03354496, study PRJNA234377) | hydrothermal vent metagenome | biome: Deep sea; feature: Hydrothermal plumes at the Eastern Lau Spreading Center, Western Pacific Ocean; material: Seawater | place: Tonga | collected 2009 | depth 2000 m m
GTCCTAAAATCGTTGAGCGGGCAGAGGATAAGGCTGATCATCCGAGAAGAAATTACATTGCTCTGGCTGGTCAGATCACTTTTGGTGAACGGAACTTTAAACCGAAGGCGGATAACCTGTGGGTTTCTGCCCGCTGGAATAAAGATCAGGGTATCTACTATCTGGTAGAATATGATAACCGATTTCTCTCCACGGACCCGGAGTATCCTGAAGCGGTTGCTATCCAGTGGCCGGCTAAATTACAGGATCTGTTTGGAGCTGAGAAGCCCTACTTTATCCATGGCGATAGCAAGAAGCCTGTTGATCTTTGGAAGGCCTCGTTTATGGCTAAGGACTATAGCCAAACCAATGCGCCCAAGGAAGAAGGATACCAGTTGGATGTTACGGTAGAAGAGCTCAACGGAAATGGTTACCAGACGTTAGCCGCAAAGGATTCGGAACCAACGGTCAAAGTCGTTGATGCCATATTCCATCAGGGTCGTGTTAAGGTCATGTTCCAACGAGCGCTGACCACCGAGGGTGATATGGACGTTCAGATTCCTGCAGAAACTTTCATTCCCGTAGCATTTATGCAGTGGTCCGGCTTTGATAAAGAGATAGACGAGCACATGGCAGTTTCTACTTGGTATTACACCATTTTAGAGCCGCCACTGCCGGATTCTCTTTACTACATGCCTCCTATCATGGCGGGTATTTTCGTTGGATTGCAGGGTTGGCTCGTATGGATGACCAAGCGAACTCGAAAGATGTACGCTGATGGCAAAGTAATTCAAGATGAGCGCCCCTTCTAAGGGTGTTCAGCAATAAATAGAGGAAAGCCCGCCGAAAGGCGGGCTTTTTTTTGTCTTTTTTAGTTCAGTGTAGCGAAAACTAACTTAAAGAAATTTTTTTACAATAAGGGAAGGGTCACCCCTCAAGCAGACTTGCTTTCAGGTTTTTCAATATCCATATTTCCTTCAATGATTTCCATGAGGGATAATTTTAAAAATGTTTTTGGCGAGGTATACTCATCGGGATCAACATCTATGGCCGGTGGAGCGCCTTTTTCCAATTGATGAATTCTCTGGGAAATCAGAATGCATAGAAGGTAACGGCTTTTTACTACATTCATTGCTTTTTGGATTAACTCCGAGATGTTCATTGCGAGCAGTGTCATCTATGTTCTCCAAGTTTGAAAATTAAAACCCACCAATTCCAAAGCCCCATATTCTAGTAGTTCTTTATCTTTCTGTCAATCAATCTATAGAATGTTTAACTGGATTTGGTGAAATATTATTTTGTTAATTCTTCGGATGTATGGATGACCCGCTCGATTTGGGACTCTGATATTTCCCTGTGCAATACGGCCCGGAACACTCCAACTTGCATCATGAGTATTTTAATTCCTTGGCTCTCCAGCTTTTTAAAAAATATTTCTGGACTCAGAGTTGGGTGTTTCAGACGGAAAAAAATGATGTTGGTTTTAATCAATTCCGGTTTAAGAACGATTCCTTTTAATCTGGCTAGGCCTTGAGCCAGCGCTTGTGCGTTGGAATGATCTTCTTTCAGTCTGTCCACCAGCTCGCCCAAAGCAATTATTCCGGCGGCAGCCAAGTGACCCGATTGACGCATGCCACCACCTACCATTTTTCTCCATTTTCGAGCTTTATTAATAAATTCTTTATTTCCACATACAAGTGATCCCACAGGCGCAGAGAGTCCCTTAGATAGGCAAAACATAACTGAGTCCGCTTCGCTTACTAAATCCTTTACATCCACTTCCATGGCCACAGCCGCGTTAAAAATGCGCGCTCCGTCAACATGTATTTTTAGATTGTATCGTTTTGCCAAATTGCCGGCATGTTGCATGTACTCTGGTTTAATAGGTGAGCCCATACAGTAATTGTGCGTGTTTTCCAGCGCTATTAGGCGGGTAGGCGGATAATGCAGGTCGCTTGTCCGTATTTTTCTTTCAACGGTTTCCAGGTTTAGTGTGCCATCTGATTCATTTGGAATTATATGCGGATGGATTCCGCCGAGTGCGGCTATACCACCCACCTCGTTAAGAAAAATATGACTTTGGTCTCCAAGGAGGATTTCATCACCTCGGTTACAGTGGGAGAGCATACTAATCAAGTTCCCCATGGTTCCACTAGGAACGAAAACTGCGGCTTCTTTTCCCATTCGGCCGGCAGCAGTTTTTTCAAGACGATTGACAGTTGGGTCTTCGCTGAAAACATCATCTCCGACTTCTGCCTCGGCCATCGCTTTACGCATGGTTTCTGTTGGCTGGGTCAGCGTATCGCTTCTTAGATCAATGGTATTCAATGGTTAGTTTTTGGGGTGTTCGATTTTATTTGCTTTACTCTCAAACCTGGAACGTTTCATTCGATAATATGCGATCGATAACAAGAATATGGGCGCTACACATCCCCCAAGTAGGATTTTTCGGATATCGCTATCAATGAAACCCAACTGGATCATAGCTTGGTATTCCTGTTGGATTAAAGCGATAAGGAGCACGGTTGTTAATAAAGCATATCCGATGCGTTTCGATCCTTTGCTATCATGGTAGACGATAGAAAAGGCGATGAAGCGCAAGCCCAGAAATAAGATTCCGTTTAGGAACATCAGGTAAACGATAGCATTTTGTTCTGGTGTTAACACGATTACGATTCTATAGCTATTTGTGAGGATACTATATCGTATTGACGATTCAATAAATCCCTGTTGAACACAATCTCGTTAGCAGATAGTACCAGTTCATTAAGAAAAAAAATGAAGGAAAACTCAACAATTTCCGAAAAGAAACAGAGTCAGGTACTTGAAATTTATGGGCCTATTGTCAAAACAATGACATTTTTGCCATAATATGGTCTTTTTGAGGTAATCTTCTTAGTAGGTATTTTAATTTTAATTACTTTAAAAACAATGATTTGTGCTTTAGTTGGTTCGTGTGGAATCATTGGCACACTCTTTGCTATATTTGAGGGGGGTAAGTCATACAAAATCATTGTCTTACAGAATTTTTTGAATTTAGGTGGTTTTTGACTACTTTTATTCGATGAAACTTGGCTTGACCTTATTTTTCTTAGGAAGATAATTGATTCTGGTGTGGACGTTGAAATTAGCAGAAAATATTTTATTCGAAGAAAAAATAGGCGAGGTACTTTTGGTTTTTAGTTTTACTAAAGAAAAGCGAGTTAGGAGAAGACTAAATGGCTGAAGAAGAGGCTGAAGGGGAAGGCGGCGAAGCGGCAGGAGAAGAGGAAAAAAAAGGGCTGCCTATCAAGCTTATTTTGATCGTTGTAGGTGTGTTGGCATTAGCAGGTGGTGGGTACTTTGCCTATACAAATTTTTTTCAAGAAGAGGCGGTTGAAGAGTCTGCCGAAGGTGATAAGAAAGGCGAAGAAGGTGCAGATGGTGAAAAGGAAGAAGAATTGCCTCCGGATGTTGGGGTGATGTTCACCATGGACCCGTTTGTTGTTAACCTTGCTGGTAGTAAAGGGAAAAGATTTTTGAAAGTAACCACAACTTTGGAATTGAGTTCGCCTGAGGTTAATCCCGAATTTGAGGAAAACCTACAAAAGATTACTGATTCTATTCTCGTTTTATTGAGTAGTAAGAGTTTTGAGGATGTTTATTCGGTTCAAGGTAAGTTTAAACTGAAAGATGAAATTACTACTCGGGTCAACCGATTTTTAGTTGTTGGTCATGTGAAGGATGCGTACTTTACCGAGTTTATAGTCCAGTAATCTTAGCAAGGAAATCGTTGGTTGACATTTTATTATCGTTAAAATAATTTATTTTTTTGGAATCAACTTAGGAAAGTCAAATGGGTCAAGTTTTATCTGAGGGAGAGGTTGACGCGCTATTAAAAGGCGTTGGTGAAGGGGAAGTCCCGACCGAAACGGATCAAGCGGACGACGTCACCGGTGTTACTGCATATGACCTGACCAGTCAGGAAAAAATTATTGCGGGTCGACTCCCTACCCTGGATATCATTAATCAGATGTTTTCCCGGTTATTTCGCCAAAGTTTTTCCGGCATGATACGGAAAGCGGTGGAGGTCAACGCCGTATCTACTGATACGGTCAAGTTCGGCGAATTCCTGCGTTCATTACCTTCCCCATCCAGTCTTCATATTTTTAGGATGGAACCACTGCGTGGGCATGGACTGATGATTGTAGAAAGTAAGCTGGTATCCGCTATTGTTGATACTTTTTTCGGTGGGTCTACCACCAAGGAAGAAGTCATTAAAGATCGCGATTTTAGTGGTATTGAGGTAAGAATGACGAAAAATGTGGTAGGTGCCGCATTGGAGGATTTGGCAAAGGCATGGAAACCGGTGCATGAGGTACACACAAACTACGTACGATCTGAAGTTAATCCTCAGTTTGCGGCAATCGTTCCTCCAACAGATATCGTGCTGGTCATTGTTTTTGAAATTGATCTTGAGTTTACCTCAGGTTCAGTCACTATCAGTATTCCATACGCTGCTATTGAGCCGATTATGCCGAAACTAAAAGCCACGTTCCAATCGGAAGAGCAGCAAGTTGATCGGGTCTGGGTTAGCCGTGTGCGCGAAGAGATGTTGACGACAGAAGTGGAAGTGGTTGCTGAATTGGGTGTTACAGAAGTCACTCCGGAACAATTTCGTAAATGGAAGGTGGGGGACACAATTATGCTTGGGAATGACACTACGGATCCCCTGGTTGTAAAGGTACAAGGAATGCCCAAAGTTAAAGGATTCCCTGGTGTTTCTAGGGGACTCAAGGCCATCCAAGTAACAGAAATCATAGAAAGGGAAGGGTAAACGCTATGGCAGAAGATGCAAATCAAGAAGACGAGCCAGTAAAAGACGAAGGTGAAGGCGCAGGTGAAACCGCTGTCGAAGAAAAAGAGGGGGTTGTTGACGAGGAAGGGAGTGCGGAGACTGCTGGTGAGGAAAGTGGAGAACCCGCTAGTCTTGATCTTATTCTTGATATTCCTCTGGCAGTGACCGTTGAATTGGGTCGTAGTAAAATGTTGATCAACGATTTGCTTCAATTGGGACAAGGCTCGGTCATCGAACTGACCAAGCTCGTGGGGGACCCGCTTGAAGTTTTAGTGAACAATAAACTTGTAGCGCGCGGAGAGGTTGTGGTCGTGAATGAAAAGTTTGGCGTGCGTCTCACGGATATCGTTACCCCCATGGAAAGAGTGAAGTCGCTTGCGACTACTTGACGTATTACAGGCTTTTTCACCTGTCTCAGGTGAATTAAGCTCGTAGTCCGTCCGCGCGTGTTCACAATTATATTTTCACCACGTAGTTTCTGCGTAAAGAGCGTTACTTTTCTCCTTTCTGTATTCATTCATTTCTTCTCTTAACGGCTCCCCTGATTCACTTAAGTCCTAGACTAACTATTTCTTAAAAATCTGGTTTTCGGTACGGCGTTTGCAAATTACCCTCTCAAGGTGTTTTGTTGTCGGAAATTTGACACTTGAGACCGAATGCAACTTTATGAGGAACCGGTTATGAATTGGAAAAAGGGCTGGATACTTTTTGTTCCACTGTTTACTCTTTTAAGCCCCCTTGGTCTTGAAGCTAAGGTCAGCTTGAAGAACATGAATCTTTTGAAAAATGTCGAGACTCAATCCACAGAAGATGAGCTGAAGATTAAATTTTATTTTAAAAAGCCTTTAGTGCACTTACGACAGCCGCTTTTTCTTAAAAAATCAATTCAGGTTGATTTTCCTTTGGCATACTCCCAACCAGCTAAACAATTTCTAAAAACAGGTGATTCTCAAGTTAGTCAAATCTACGTATCTCAATTTAATTCGAGAACTATGCGTGTTCGTTTTATTTTGGAGAAAGAGGAAGGAGATTATAAAAACCGATTTCATATGAAAAGGGAGGGTGACTCTTTGGTTGTCCGAATCGACCGAGAGCCGGCCGACATTCTAGGTCAACTGTTAGCACGAACGACAGAAAAAATTAAAGAAAAAAAACAGGAAAAGAGCCTGAGCGAGGTTAGTGTGGATTTTGAGAAAAAAAGGAGTATTGAGTTACAGCCAATTCCTTTTGAGGTCAAGAAATCGATCTTGCCAAATTCTAATGATTTAAAAGTAGGTTTGCCTGAACAAATAAAAACCGCTGCGTATAACAAGAAGCCGAAATGGAAATCAGATAAGAACAAAACAGAAGATCCTTCAAGCCCTATAAAAAAAACATCCTCTGGTCTTCTCCAGTCTAAAGATAAAAAAGAATCAAATCCAGTAGGGCTGGTTTCTTCCGGTCTTAGAATGATAACGACTCTTTCGTTAGTTTTGGGTTTAATATTTCTCTTGTTTTTTGGGTTTAAAAAATATGTTTTGAAAAATACAGCGTTTGGTGGTGGAAATCTGGTCCAGGTTTTGAGTACAAGTTTTCTTGCCCCTAAAAAAAATATAGCCCTTGTGGAGGTGGCCGGAGAGATTTTAGTGCTTGGGGTTTCTGACCAGAATATTTCGCTGTTGACAAGTATTCGCGAACCTAGGCGGATAGAAGAAATTAAAAGTGCACATGGAGATAATAGTGATGACATAGACGGTAATCCGGGGGGTACTAGGAGTGTAGCAGGCAAGACTTCTTTTGCTTCTTCCAATGCGGCCAATATGTTTTCTAAACACCTAAAAAAGTTCTCTGGTTCTGGATCGGGTAAGCAAGCTTCCGTTGATGCTGTTACTGAAAAAATCAGACGCCATATGGGAAAGGTTAGGACTACGTGACATATGATTTGAAGAAAATTATTTTATGTGGGTGTGTGGTTCTTTGTTTGCTTTTGGCGGTAGGTTTCGTTTCTGAATCAGAAGCAATTCCGCTTCCGAACATTACGCTAGGTTTTGAGGATGCGGACGACCCAGAAAAAGTTTCGAGTGCCTTGCAGATATTGGTTTTGCTGACAATTTTGACCCTTGCTCCCGCTATTTTGATTATGACTACTTCGTTTGCAAGAATAATCATTGTGCTTTCTTTTTTGCGGCAGGCAATGGGGACCCAACAAACGCCTCCTACCCAAATTCTTATTGGACTTGCCCTGTTCTTGACTATGTTTGTCATGGGGCCTGTTTGGAGCGAAATAAATGAAGGTGCGTTAAAACCCTATATGGAAGAAGAACTTGGCCAGTTTGAAGCTTTGAAACTCGCAGAAATACCTATTAAAAGGTTCATGCTTAACCATACTCGTGAAAAAGACCTTTCACTGTTTGTCAACTTATCCGAGGACAAGAATCCGCAAAGTATAGAAGATGTAAGCATACAAACAGTAGTTCCGGCTTTTATTATTAGCGAATTAAAGACCGCATTTCAGATTGGATTTCTTATTTATATTCCATTTTTGATTCTTGATATGGTGGTTGCCAGTATTCTTTTGTCAATGGGTATGATGATGCTTCCGCCAGTGCTTATTTCTTTGCCCTTTAAGCTGATGTTGTTTGTGATGGTTGATGGTTGGTATTTGACGGTTGGTTCATTGATGAGAAGTTTCAACTAGAGAGGAAATATGGATCAGGCTTTTATTGTCGATTTTGCGATGGATAGTATCAAGACGACCTTGCTGTTGTCTGCGCCGATGTTAGGGTTTGGACTGGTTACGGGTTTAATAGTTTCTATTTTTCAAGCGGTTACTTCGATTCAGGAGTTGACTTTGACCTTTATTCCCAAGATTATAGCTGTTTTCTTTTCACTGATTCTTTTTTTTCCGTGGCTTCTTGAGTTGATAGTTGGGTTTACGTCTAAGATACTGATCAATTTCCCTGAGTATATTCAGTAATGGGTATTTTTGATCTTAGTCCGATTGAATACCAAAAGTTTTTATTTGTTCTACTTCGTGTTGGCGCGCTTATTATGTTTTTCCCCATATTGGGGAGTCCGCAGGTTCCAGGTCGTATCAAGATCGGACTCATTCTTTTTGTTTCGATTGCGGTGTTCCCTATCGTTCGTGCTACACCAATGCACGATCCTAAGAGTTTATTTGAGCTTGTTGTTAATTTATTTTCGGAAATTACAATTGGTTTAGCCGTGGCTTACTCAGCAAGGTTGATGTTTACGGCTGTGCAGATTGCCGGAACCGTTGTTGATTTTCAGATGGGGTTTGGAGTGGTTAATGTTATTGACCCACAAACGGAAACCCAGGTTTCGATCACTGCGCAATTTCAGAACATCCTTGCCATACTTTTTTTTCTAGCCCTCGACGCACACCATATTATTATTGGGGCAATTGTTGAAAGTTTTTTTTTAATAAATCCATTCCAGATAAACTTTTCTACATTCACTCCGGAAATTATATTGCTCCTTTTTAAGGCTACGTTTGTAACCGCAGTTAAGATTGCCGCTCCTATTATGGCGATCTTATTTTTTATCAGCGTGGGACTAGGTTTAGTCGCCAGAACCGTACCGCAAATGAACGTATTTATTGTAGGTTTTCCGCTGCAAATTGGAGTGGGTTTACTCATGGTTGGTTTGTCGATATCATTTTTCAGCATTGTCGTTCAAGGGCAAATCGAGCAACTTCCCGAAAGGTTTTTGGGTATCATGCAATCCTTTAGATCATAACACTACGCGAGTTTCATAATGGCTGAAGAGAGTAAAGACCAAAAAACTGAAGAGGCGTCGCCCAAACGAATTACCGACACCGAGGAAAAAGGTAATTTTGCGCAGAGTCGAGAGATATCCTCGTCATTTGTTTTGCTTGCCAGCGTTATCGCATTTTCTATTGCGGGGAGGCATGCTACCGAGACAGTCATTAAAACTTGGTACTCTAACCTGGCGGAGATGGAATCAGTTAACCTAGATGTTTCTGAGCTTTTTGGTCTCATGCAGTGGAACATGCAAAACTTTTTTTATACTATCGGTCCAATACTAATTATTATTATGGTCGCTGGTGTGCTTGCCAGCGTGTTTCAAACAGGTGGCCTGAAATTTTCATTGAACCCTTTAAGCCCCAAATGGAACAAGCTAAATCCATTAAAAGGATTCGGTCGTATTTTCTCAAAAACTTCCCTAGTAGAGTTGTTCAAATCGTTATTTAAAATTTCCATAGTTTCTATTATCGCTTACCAGACTATTAATAGTCATTGGGATGAGGTCCCAGTGCTTATGGGGTATGGGGTAGGGCAAATACTTTTTTTTATGGGAGAAGTGATGGTTGAGATCATGATTAAGGTGCTTCTTGTCATGATTATTTTGGCGGCGTTAGACTTTTCCTTCCAGAAATATACGTATCTAGAAAATCTTCGCATGACAAAGCAGGAAGTAAAGGATGAGCGTAAGGACTTGGAAGGTAACCCACAAATCAAACAAAGAATTCGAAGTGTTCAGATGGAGATGATGCGTCGCCGAATGATGACTGCAGTACCTGAAGCGGACGTAGTGATCACAAACCCGACGCACTTTTCGGTTGCCATTAAATATGATACGGAAAACGATGCCGCACCTGTTGTGGTTGCGAAAGGCCAAAATGAAATAGCGCTTAGGATTCGTGAAATTGCGAAGGAAAGTAATGTGCCCTTGGTAGAGGATAAACCCCTAGCACGTACGTTATACAAGACCGTAGACGTAGGACAACTTATTCCTGCCAGTTTGTATAAGGCTGTGGCCGAGATCTTGGCTTACGTTTTTAAATTAAAAGGAAAAACATCAGTATAGCAATACACAGCCCCATTCCTGCTTAAAGTATAAATTAAGTTATTACCTTACTTAAACTTAAAACAATGAAATGTTTTTAAATAGGTATAGACCTTGCACTATTACTTGGTATCGTGAATTTAGCCTGGCTTAGGTCTAGATTAGATACATTGATTGGCTTGTAACCTTTTTACTATAATGACTTGTGGATTTTTTGTTTTTTTTGGTTCACGCGTCAAAATTTTGAGTTAATGGTGTGTATATGGAACAGCAAGCTTCCTTGTTAAAGTCACTTTTTCAAAGGCCGCAAGAGTATTTGGTTGGTTTGGGAGTGGTTACGGTTCTGGCAGTTATGGTGATGCCTATTCCGCCATTCTTATTGGATCTTTTTCTTTCCTTCAGTATTACTTTTGCGTTGATTATTTTATTGGTTTCCATTTTCATGCGGGGTCCCTTAGATTTTTCAGTATTTCCGTCACTTTTACTCATTGTTACATTAATAAGATTATCTTTGAACGTGGCATCAACGCGTATCATTCTTTTGCATGGTAGTGAAGGAACGGGCGCGGCGGGTCAGGTGATTGAATCTTTCGGGTCGTTTGTTGTCGGTGGAAACTTTGTGGTAGGAGCAGTAATTTTTATCATTCTTGTCATGATCAATTTTATTGTTATAACCAAAGGCTCGGTAAGGACATCGGAGGTGGCCGCACGTTTTACTTTGGACGCGATCCCAGGAAAGCAGATGAGTATTGATGCAGACCTCAATGCGGGTCTGATCAATGAGAACCAGGCTCGCAACAGAAGACAAATACTTGAACAGGAGGCTGATTTTTATGGCTCAATGGATGGTGCCATCCGTTTTGTAAGAGGTGACGCTATTGCTGGGATCCTAATTACAGTTGTAAATATTCTTGGTGGATTTGGTATAGGGGTATTTCAGCAGGACATGGAGATTGGTGAAGCGGCGCAGGTTTATACCCTATTAACAATAGGTGACGGGTTAGTTTCGCAATTGCCGGCATTGGTTGTATCTACAGCAGCGGGTCTTGTTGTGACTCGCGCGGCAACAGATAAAAATCTACCGCACCAACTTATTAGTCAGTTGGTCAATCAGCCCCATGCTTTTCTCATTGCTTCGGCAATATTGTTCTTTTTTGGAATGATTCCCGGATTACCGCATTTCCCATTTTTTTTGATGTCGATTATTGCAGGAACAATCGGATTCAATAAGTTCAAGGATACGAGTAAAAAAGCTCTAATTGACAGCCGTAAGAAAGAAGAGGATGCAAAAGCTCCTACTCCTGAACGCGTAGAATCGATTCTACCTCTTGACATAATGGAATTGGAGGTCGGTTATGAACTAATCCCCCTGGTTGATGCAGATAGCAATGGGGAATTGCTTGATAGAATAAAATCCGTACGGCGGCAGTTTGCTTTAGAGATGGGGTTTATCGTTCCTCCGCTTCATATTCGAGATAACCTACAATTAAAGTCTAGTGAGTATGGAATTCTTATTAAAGGAGTGGAAGTATCCCGAGGGTCAATTATGACAGGTCGTTTACTTGCCATGAATCCAGGAACGATTGAAAAAGAGATTGATGGTATTCAGACAACAGAGCCGACATTTGGTCTTCCCGCAGTATGGATCACAACTTCAGACAAGCAGAAGGCCCAGATGGCGGGATATACCGTGGTTGATCCTTCAACGGTTATTACTACTCATATAAAAGAAACTATTAAACGACATGCATCAGAACTTTTGGGAAGGCAGGAAACACAGGCTCTTATTGATAAATTTAAAGAGAGTAATCCCAAGGTGATCGAGGAATTAATTCCCGATGTGTTGTCTCTTGGAAAAGTACAAAAGGTTTTACAAAATCTATTAAAGGAGCAAATTTCTATTCGTGATTTACGTACGATCCTTGAGCAGTTAGCTGATTACGGCCCAAGCAGCAAAGATACGGATATTTTGACTGAATATGTTCGTCAGGCCATGGCTCGCCCTATTACCAAACAATTCCAATCGGCTGACGGCTCTTTATCTGTTGTGACTCTAGATCGTGGAGTAGAAGAGCTTATTCAGAGTTCTATTCAGAGAACAGAAGTGGCCTCGTTTTTGGCGTTGGAGCCTACAGTAGCAGAAAAGTTACTAGTTAAATTACAAGAAGCTGTTGAGGCAATTAGTCCTCAAATAGAGACATCTCCAGTATTGTTAGCATCGCCGGGGATTCGGCACCATTTGCGTAAGTTTGTAGAACGTTTTATACCCGATTTGGCGGTATTGTCCCACAGCGAGATTACTCCATCGGTACAAATTAAAACATTGAAAGTAGTGGACCTAAATGCAAATTAAAAAATATATTGCAGATAATTATAGCGAGGCCCTGACTTGTATAAAGCAAGAAATGGGAAGTGATGCCCTTATTTTGACAACACGCTCTATCCGTGATCATTCGGAGCGGAATGTAGGAAAGGCGTCTAAAGTGGAAATCACAGCGGCCATAGATCCTGCAACAAGCAATATTGAAAACGGGACAAAAGTAAGAGCTTCAAAAACTGCTTTCGAGTTGCCTAGTTTTAACGGTGAGAACGAACCAGATATGAGATCCTTGGTGTATTTACTCCTTAGTCAAACTGAGCGTGCACAGTCCTTAGGTATAAAGAACCATCAGCTTGCTCTGTTTTCTCAGTTGGCGGAAAATGGGCTGAACGAAAAAATCATTGCCAAAATTTTCTCAAAAATATCTCTTTCTAATAAAAATAATAATGCTGTTTCTTTAAAGGACAAATTCATAAAAACCGTGAAGCGGTTGATCGTATGTCGAGGTAGAATTGAAACTTCTAATGGCAGTCCACCCAAAAAAGTGGTTCTTGTTGGGCCAACTGGATCGGGGAAGACGACCACAATTTCTAAAATTGCCGCTGATCTGATTTACCGACAAAAAAAGAAAATAGCACTTGTGTCGCTAGATACGTTTCGTGTTGGTGGCATTGAACAACTACAAATTTATGGGGATATTATGGGTGTCCCTGTGGAGAGTGCTCAGGATCGCCCTGGCTTGGAAGAGTGTGTGAAACGTCATTCTGACAAGGATGTTATTTTGATTGATACTATGGGTCGATGCCACAAGGATCATAACTATTCGGCTCAATTATCTGATGTGTTTGAAGGATTGGATGAAGTGGAGACGCACCTTGTTTTGAGCGTAGGGTCTAATGAAAAACAGTTTATGGAATCTTATAAACAGTTTTTCCCGCTAGGGATCAACCGTGTATTATTCACTAAGATAGACGAAGGTTTAAACTTTGGTTCGATGTTAAATTTTTCTTTACGAACTCGCCTGCCGTTATCATATTTAACCACGGGTCAAAGGGTCCCGGAAGATATTGAAGTTGCTGTTCAGGATAGGGTAATTCGTTTGATTTTTGACTGAAATGGGGATAAATTGAGGGCAATATAGTGGTTACAGGAAACCAAGCAAGAACTTTAAAAAATATAGTTTTAAATAAAATGAAAACTTCTTCTTTGAGAGTATTGGCTGTGAGTAGCGGTAAGGGTGGCGTCGGTAAAACAAATATCGTTGCTAACTTAGCATATGTGTTCTCTAAGAGAGGCAAAAAAGTTCTTGTTGTAGATGCGGACTTAGGCCTGAACAATATAGATATTCTTTTGGGACTTAATCCAAAGTTTCATATAGGGCATGTATTGTCTGGGGAAAAAAATGTTCAAGATATTATCACCAAAGGGCCAGCAGATATTCACTTACTTCCAGCAGGAGGTGGACTGCAGGAACTAACCCAACTCGATGATGAAAAAAAAATAGTGCTCATGGAGGAATTGGATCAGGTTAGTAGCGGATATGATCTTCTGATATTCGATACAGGCGCAGGCATATCTACAAACGTCACTTACTTTTGTAGTGCAGCACATGAAATCATACTGGTTGCTACGACTGAACCTACTTCTTTGACAGATGTTTATGCACTTATAAAAACACTACATATAAAGCATGCACAGAAATATTTTCGAGTTATAATAAACTTGGTTAACTCAGAAGCAGAAGCTCAACTGATATTTAGAAACTTAGCGGCAGTTGCGGACAGATTTTTACCAGATGTTTCAGTTGAGTACCTTGGGTATATTTTGTCAGACCCGGTTGTCGTAAAAGCAGTTCGGCAGCAGAAAGCATTTTCAGACTTATACCCAAATTCCAAAGTGACTCAGTGCATTAATCGCTTAGTTCAAAAGATGATAAACGAAAGTCAGCCCGTGACTGGCGAAGAAAAGTCTGCGTTATTTTGGCGTACGGCGTTTACAGTCCAATGAATGGTGATATTGTTAATAAATGGGCCATGGGATTGGCAGTTTTTTCATTTGGTTTTTTGAGTATTGGTAGTTTTTTGTTTGGTGCCACGGTTACTACCTCTGTCTTAAGAGGTTTAGGTGGTGGGGTACTCTTCGGGGCGTTATTGTGGTTAGTGGGTTTGCTAATTAACGAGGAAGAAGATCCAACGAGTGATGATGTTGAAGAGGAAGGTGATACAGATCGAGAATCAGTTGAGATTAATTCTAACGCTGTTAGGGAAAAGTTTTTGAAAAAATCTACTGAACTTGCGGAGAATGCTAAGGAGAAGGCTGATAAAGAAAAAGAAGCAAAAGAAGCAACTCCTTTTTAATCGGTAGTCAACGGATCTTAGGGTGAATAAATTAAATGGCCAGTAAACCACAAGTAGTGGAAGAAATCGAGATCACGACTGAAAATCGGGAAGAAGTGATTATAAAGTATAGTCCGATGATCAAGTATGTGGCCAATCGTATCGCGATGCGTCTTCCTCCTCATATAGAGGTGGATGATTTAATTAGTGTGGGTGTTTTGGGATTGATGGACGCGATTACAAAATATGATTCAAGTCGTGGAGCTAAGTTTAAAACCTACGCAGAATTTAGAGTACGTGGTGCTATTCTCGACGAATTGCGCTCCATGGATTGGGTTCCGAGGTCTATTAGACAAAAAGCATCCAAGGTTGACAAAGTGGTGCAGGGGCTTCAAGCAAAACTAAGGCGGACGCCCGAAGACGAAGAGGTGGCGAAAGAAATGGGCCTTAGCCTTGACCAATTTCATCAGACTCTCAACGAAACGAAAAGTATACCGATTTTCAGCCTTGAGGATCTTGGTATAGCTAAGGAATCGGGTGATCAACAAAGCCTTCTCGATTGTTTGGCAGGAAAAGCTGACGCGGACCCACAGACCCAGGTCCGGCTTGTTGAGCTTAAGGAAATTATTGCAAAAGCAATTGATGCCTTGCCAGAAAAAGAAAGATTAATGGTTTCTCTCTACTACTACGAAGAATTAACCATGAAAGAAATCGGCGCTGTGCTAGACATAACCGAATCTCGTGTTTCCCAAATTCATTCTAAAGCGGTATATCGCTTGCGCACAAAACTCAAAGCTATCATCGCGGAAGAATTATAAGTGGAGCTAGAATTTTTTAGTAGATTTTTATTCCTTGTTCTTCGGATGGGCGTGTCTTCCATCTCCTGTGAGCCCACATCCACGGGCTCGGTGTATCGCGTATCGTTATTTCAATGAACTTTTCGCACGCTTGAGTCCATTCAATAATATCGTGTTCCTTATGCCCCGTTTTTTTCAGTGTAAGTTCAGGTCCATACTTTATACGATAGGTTCCCTCTTCAGTGGGATAACAAAAAAAAGGAATAATGGGAGTTCCGGTTCGATAGCTCAGTCGAGCTAGTGACCGGGCTGTGGCCGCTTTTCTTCCAAAAAAATCCACAAAAACCCCTCCTTTTGCTGTGTTCTGGTCCATCATGACTGCCACAGCTTCATTATTTTTTAACGCACGTACTATTTGCAATAGAGATTCGTTTCGGCAAAAAATTCCATTACCCGAAACGGTTCTGAATTTTAAAGCCACTTCATTAAGGTGCGGGTTGTCGAGTCGACGAATGATGGAATGGAGTTTGCACATTCCTCGGTATCCGTGATCAATTCCCATGATCTCCCAATTGCCATAATGCGCCGTCAAAAAGAAAATGCCTTTTCGACGCAAAAGACATTTTTTGACGAGATCGATACCACTTGGGTCTCCTTCGATTAGTTGCTTTACTCGACGGGGGTGTTTTAAAATCCATAAAGATTGTAGTGTCGATAATGCAACCTGGATAAAGGAATTTTTAATAATTTTCTTTTTTTCTTTATTAGACTTCTTGTTTCCAAAAGCAATATTTAGATTAATAAGTGCAATCCTTCTTCTTTTTGTGGCCAAACTGTATGACAAATTGCCTAAGAGGCGCCCTAGTCGAAATATGGATTTTGCCGACAGATTTTTTAGAAAAAAGATAAAAAATAAGACGACGAGGTATTCAAAACGGTGTCTAACGTTGGTCATGATTTCACTTTTTCTCATGGGAGGGGCGCGGTAGTAATTGCAAGGAGATATTTTAATAAAATGGAATGGTGTGAGTTTGTGTGAGTTTATTTTTCAGCAATAGCATGAGCCACGGCATGATTTTTATCATGGGTGATAGAGATATGGATGTATTTTAGGTTGAGTTGGTCGAACAATTTTTTCCCCTTTCCAGAAAGATGTAAAATAGGTTGGCCAGATTCCAATCTATCTACCTCGATATCTTTCCACAATATGCCACCAGTCATTCCTGTGCCAAAACACTTTAAGACTGCCTCTTTAACGGAGAAACGGGCGGCAAAATGCTTTGCTGGATCGGCTTGGGAATGGCAGTAGTCTATTTCTTTTTGGGTAAAAATTTTTTTTTTAAAACGATCTGAGTATTTTTGAATAGAATTTTTGATCCGGTCTACTTCAATAATGTCAATGCCAGTTCCAAATATCATAGTTGTGTTTTTTCATGAAGACATTTTAAGTTTTATGAAACTAAGGTGTGCTCATTTGCAAGACAAGAATCAATTTGCTGTTGAGTGATAGCGCCATTTCTCAACAAAACGGGTGGAAAAATAGTTGTGTCAAGCAAAGTTGAAACTTTACCTCCAGGCGCAGGCCCAGAATCAATAATAAGGTCTATATCATTTCCAAAAATATGTAAAACCTCTTTAGCGGTTCGTGTATTTCCCCCACCATTTTTATTAGCACTTGTTGCAGTTAGAGCGCATCCGGCGGTCTGAACTAAATGACGTGTCCATTTATTTTTAGGCAAACGTATGGCCACTTTACCGGTATTTGAGGTTAAAACGTCAGGTAGTTTTGAAATAGCATTAAAAATTAAAGTTAGAGGTGCAGGCCAAAACTTTTGTATTAACTGTTCTCCTGTCAATGATCTATTTTGCGTCAATTGGTTGATTTGAGCTTTTGTGGAAATGAGGACTAGCAAGGGTTTGTCATAGGCCCTTGATTTAATTTCAAAAATTCGGCGAATACCTTTTTCGTTAAATGGGTCGACTCCTAATCCGTAGTAAGTATCTGTTGGGAAGGCAATGACTCCCCCGGAATTTACAACATTACGAATATGTTTCGAGTGATTCTTAAGAGAATCGTTAGGGTCTACCTTAATAATTTGTGGCATAGTTTGATTTTAGTTTTCGACTTTTTTGTTCCACGGCCTTGGCTTGATCTTTTTTAAACTTCAGCAGTTTTTTGTGAAGATTTTTATCATTTAGTGCCAATATTTGGATTGCAAGTATACCTGCATTCTTTGCTCCAGCTTTCCCAATAGCCATTCCTGCCACAGAAACTCCCCCTGGCATTTGAGCGGTTGACAACAATGCATCTAGTCCATTAAGTGCTGAAGAGCCTATTGGAACTCCGATTACAGGTAAAGTTGTCTCAGCAGCTACTACTCCGGCAAGGTGAGCGGCAGCACCGGCTCCAGCGATTAAAATTTTAATGCCACGTTTAGAAGCACCTACAACATACTTGCGTGTTCGTTCTGGGGAGCGGTGAGCTGAGGAAACAACTACTTCATGACCAATGCCAAATTTCTCCAGTACTTTACTAGCTTCTTCCATTACAGAAAGGTCAGAATCGCTTCCCATTAAAATACTAACAAGAGGCTTGCCCAAAATATATTCTCCTTAGATTTTTTTCTATTTATTATAGAAAATCATATTACGTACAAACGGAGGGACTTCCTTGCATTACATTAGGATTAATCCAAAAAGTGAAATGTGATTTTTGAACTTTTCTTCCCCGTTTTTATATTTTAGCAAAATAATAAATTGAAAACAAAACATTGCTTAATTTTTTATGGTTTTAATATTTTTAAGGATTAACTTTAATTGAGATTCTTCAAGGTGCTCCTAGCATTTTTTTACGCCCATGCTTGATTTCGGGAAGAAGCATTATAGTTGCTAAAATCATTAGCCCACATGATATCCACCCGGTCATCGTTGCCCCCACTTGCGCTGCTGTCCAATAACCTATCATTGGCCCAATAGTTCCTCTTATTCCTGTAAGGCAGACGTGAACAGACATATATGCGGACACTTTTTCTGGCGGAGCGTACTTAGTTACCCATAATGCCCAAGCAATACTTCCTCCAGCAAAAGCTAGTCCAATTAAAGCAGAACCAGCTCCGATGATTAGCAAGTTTTTACTGATGAAAAAAAGAGCTATTCCCATTCCAAATAAAACATTAAGTATCATCCGAAGCACAATGAAATTCATGTGATCAAAAAGTCGAGCCCAGAAAGGGATAAATAAAAAACGTATTGTTTCAGGAATGATTGTGATTATTAATGCAACAATTAAAGGGGAAGCTTCGATTCCGTAAGTTGATGATGCCACATAATCAACTCTTAATGGAAGAACCCAAAGGTTAGCAAAACCCATAATAAACCAAGTGAAAAGGACGTACCCAAACTCTCTGTCTTTAATCACGTATTCAAAATTACCAAATGGGTGGTTGTGAGAAGTTTTCTCAATTACTTTGGATGGCATTAAGCTAATGGCCCATGCTTTGGCAAGGGCCGATATCCCAACTACGGTAAAGACCCAATTAAAGTATATAATATTCATTTCTAGGAGTAAGGAACCGGCAAGTCCAAAAAGTGAAGAAATTGCTACGGTTAGAAGCAATGGTTTTGAGAAGCTTGCACCACGTTTAAGATGGGGATAGTTATCGCTATATATTGATGTCAAGTAGGGGATAGCGGCACTTCTGCAAATATAACTAATGGTAATCATTAGGGCATAAAACTCTAGAGAAGGTATCCATGCAGCAATAATAAGGCAGACTGAAGCCAATGCAGAAGGAACTGCACTACAAAAAGACTTTTTCAGTCCTTTTCCAGCAGTATAATGAACTAAGGGAAGAGATAGAATCATTCCTATAAATGGAGCCGCCGCAATCAACGACTTTAATCCTTCTCCGGCGTTGTAATAGCGAATGGCTATGAAAAGAGCAAAAGTTTGTATACCTGAACTCAGTACTCCCTCAAAAAAACCACGCCAAAGGTCATACTTATAGGTTCTTCTATGGAGTTCAGAGGTTGTTAAAGACGAGTATTCTAAAGACATTTTCGGTTTTTGCCTTTTACAAGGCGAAGTTTTTTTACCCTAACGAATCGAAATAAACGCAGGGTTGAAAAATAACTAAAAACCGTTTATTCGTTTACTGTAGAGGCTTAAAATGAAGGTGGATGTTAAACTGTTAGTTAAGTTAGGTTAACCTAATTTGACATTAGGGTCTAGATCGATTACTCGAAACTTAATATAAGGGGTTTAATGCTAACCAATGTTTAATAATGATGAACAAATTCTGATGAAAGCAGAAATTATAGCAATCGGAAATGAAATTATTAGCGGCCTCATTCAAGACACTAATGGTAGGTATTTGAGTAAACAGTTACATTTACTAGGGATTGATGTTTCGCGAATCACGGCAGTGGGTGATGATAAGGATTCTATTTCTAGAGTTGTAGAAGGCGCTTTAGGGAGAGTTGGCATAGTTATAATTACCGGCGGGCTGGGATCAACACACGATGATATTACAAAAGATGTATTGGCACGACTATTCCATTCTAAAATGATCATTGATAACAAAGTGATGAGTATTCTCGAGGTAAAGTTTAAGGAACGTAATCAAGAAATTCCTGCGAAAGTACGAAGTCAATATGAAGTTCCAGAAGATGCTACAGTTTTATACAATGAGAAAGGGACAGCACCTGGTTTTCTTTTTGAACATGACGGTAAAAAACTATTTTCTCTTCCAGGTGTTCCTTTAGAGATGGAACACTTGTTTGAAAAATATATTCGTCCTGACCTTAAAAAACTGCAAAGAGGAGTGATTGGCCATCGTGTTATTAAAACGGTAGGTTTGACAGAAGCTTCTCTTTGGGAAAAGTTTGGATCGGTTGAGCCATTGGAAAAATTGGTTACAGTTGCGTCACTTCCTTCATACTTGGGAGTAAAGATTCGTTTGTCTTATTGTGCAGAAAGTTCAGAACAGGTTGAAATTAGATTAAGCGAAGCAGAAGATATGGTTGTGGCGTTGATTGGGAAATGGGTCTTTGGAAAAGATAATGAGACTTTAGAAGGCAAAATAGGGGAGTTGTTTAAAGAAAAGGGGAAAACCTTGGCCGTTGCTGAATCTTGCACTGGTGGGCTGGTTGGTCACCGGTTGACGCAGGAACCGGGGAGCTCTAATTATTTTCTAGAAGGAGTTGTCGCATACAGTAACGAGACAAAAAAAAGCCGTTTACAAGTTTCATCGACTTTGATCCAAAAATATGGAGCTGTGAGCGCAGAGGTGGCTCTTGCTATGGCAGAGGGTATACGTAAAACTTCAGGTGCCGATATTGGGTTGTCTGTTACCGGAGTTGCCGGCCCGGGTGCTAGTGATAACAAACCTGTGGGGACAGTATTCATCGCTATTAGTGAAGAAGAAAAATCAGATTGTGAAGATTTTCGTTTTTATAATGATCGAAGTCGTAATAAAGAAAGATCAGCTCAAGCTGCACTTGAGTTACTTCGTCGATGGTTACTGAATCTTACGTGAAAGAAAGAACGCGGTGAGTCAAATTAAGTGTCGAAATTGCGAACAGGAATATGATGACCAAAATATAGTTTGCCCCAATTGCAAAACACCCACAAATCCAAGAATTCCCAACTATCCTCGTTTTAAGGGTCCGGGAGTTATTATGTTTTTTTGGATTTTTTTTGTCATACTCTGTGTTGGATTGATGGTTTCCTATTACGGTCAGTGAGAAATATTGTCAGTTTTTAGATCTTGAAAAGGTAGTATAAGTATCATTCCAGCGACAAATCCTCCTATATGAGCAAACCAAGCTACGCCACCATCACCTGAGACCACACCACTGAAAACCTGAATCAGTATCCAAATTGCCAGAAGAATAACGGCTGGTATACGGACAATGGTGATTAAAAAACCTAAGAATACCAGGGTTTTTACTCGCGCAAAAGGGAATAGAACAAGATAGGCGCCCAGTATTCCTGAAATTGCGCCACTAGCTCCTACCATTGGAATATCAGAATGAAGGTCTGTAAGAATGTGCCCGAATGAGGCAAGCGTGCCGCAAATCAGGTAGAAAATGATAAACCTAAACTTCCCAAGAGTGTCTTCAATATTATTCCCAAAAATCCAGAGATAAAGCATATTTCCTGCTAGATGTCCTATTCCCGAATGGAGAAACATTGATGAATAAATAGTGGGATAGGTACTTATAGGTGATTCTATGAGGTGTACGGGAATCAGTCCAAATGTCTCAAATGTTGTAATGACTCCCATAGGCTGGCTGACCTGATACAGAAAGATGAGTGTATTGGACACGATAAAAATAATTGTAATGAGAGGGAAGTTTTTAGTTGGATTTTCGTCTTTAAGGGGAATCATTTATGGGAAGAAGTCATATGGAAGAATGCTATTATGATAAAATAAAAAACTAATACGATTATAGAGAACCTTTTAAGTGAACGAAACAAATGAATTGCCAGTTCCGCTTCCCGACGATGATGGATCAGCTCTTGTTGGTTCCAAGCGCGAAGAATCACGCGAATGGGTAATCAATACCTACCGTAAACATCAGCAAGTTCAAACATCTAGCTGGTTAGACAATGTGCTCGGGGACGGATCACGTGACAAGTCCTATGTGATTCCCGTTTTACTTGACACGAATCCTATTCGACACCGACAAAGTATTCAGGAACAGGTTTTCCCCGCGCCAAGAATCATTCACGAAGATTTACTGATGACTGATCACATGAAGATAATGCTGGAAGCAGGTTGTGGAATGGGGAAAACAACTTTTTTGAAATACTACCAAGAACAATTGCTTCAACAGATACCGCACCCTGTTTACCCACTCCCAGTTTATTTTAACCTTGGTAATCTACTAGAAGGCGAGGGAATTACACGGTTTATGGAATCAGTTCATCGAGAAATGTTGGATGTTGTTTTAATTGAGTGTCAGGAAGATTCTGAACTTGTCCTGGATGAAGAGCTTCTACTTAATACCATCAAGGCTCTAGAGAGAGAAGGAAGAATTCTTTTCATGCTAGATGCTTTGGATCAACTGCCTGCCGAAGACAGGTTTCAGGTTTATTTAGAGGCTTTCGTTGAGGATAAGACTTTTCGTAGCAATCGATTGATTCTCGCTACTCGAAAGTTTAGTTTCGGGCCTCTTGCTACAGATTCCATAATTCAGAGAGGAAAAGATGCAGCATTTCATGTGGCTTTTGAAAAAATTGATGAAAGCAAGCGCAACATATTTTTAGGAGAAGCACAAAAAAATAAGGAGGTGGCAAGTTTGGGTAAGTATTCGCCAGAACTAATGGAAGTGCCTTTGATTTTGAAGATGCTTCGTGTTCTTTCAAATTTAGACAAACTCGATGGCCTTACGTCTCGCGGTGAAATTTATTTAGCTTACTTTAAACATATTTTAGAAAGTGATTCTCATGAAAATAAAATAAAATCTTCTGAAAAATTTTTTGATCGATTGGAGAAAGTGGCCTTTCAGTTGATTGAAGATGGGTTTTCCCAGCGCATCGACGATATTGATACAGGTTACTCTAAAGACCGTTTAAAAAAAGAGGGGGATGACACGTTGATACGAGATGAAGTTATTCCTCTTGAATTAGAAAAAATCCTTCAACAGACTCCCGGCCGTTGGCAGTTTAGGCATCCATCATTCCAAGAATATTTTGCTGCTAGGAGTTTGGCAAAAAATAAAGACTGGAAGAAAATTATCACTTTAAAGTGTCGCGATGAACGCTGGGAAGAAATGTTAAAGTTTTTTTCAGGGATGGTTTTGGCTGATGATGTGTTTGATATTTTTATGAATCAGGGGGCCCTATTTTTGGCAGGAAATTCTGTTTGTGAAGCGAAAGAATTATCCGAAGAAAGACGTTTATTGATCGCCCAGTTACTCAAATATCAATGTCGAGAGTCTTTCCCACAATTCTCTCGATGTCGTTTGATTAAGGTTGAAGATGTTGTGGCGGCTAACGAATCATCAACTTTACTTATTCTTTTAAAAAGCCTATTGAAAAGAGAAAATAGGGACGGACGGATTCTTTACTCGGTAATAGAACTGCTTTTGGGGGTAAAAAAAATTAATTGGTCTGATTTGGTTGATCGCCAGGAATTTGATTCTTTAAAAGAAGTTAAGGAATTAGAGGAATTCTTGGGTGAGGTCTCCAATTCAGAGGTGGTTAAATTGTCAAAAGTAGAACGCTGGGGCGAGATGGTGACAATACCTGAGGGAAAATTTATTTATCAAGATGAAAAAGATGAAGAGGACCATGTTTTTTTGAAAGAGTTTTCGATTATGAAATTCCCAGTGACCAACGCCTTATATAAAGAATTCGACCCAAACCACATACTCCGTTTTCCTAAATATTCTTATTTAGATGATCACCCTGTTATAGGAATAAACTTTTATGAGGCCTTGGTTTGTTCTCTTTGGCTAGGAAGGCGGCTCCCTATAGAGAAGGAATGGGAGAAATCCGCTCGTGGTGTAGATGGGAGAGATTACCCCTGGGGAGAAGCAATGGGTTATCAAAACGATTACGCTAATACCTGTGACTTTGTAATTGGAAGAACTTCCTCAGTCACCGAATTTGAACAGGGGATATCTCCTTTTGGTTGTTTTGACATGGCTGGCAACGTATGGGAGTGGTGTGTTCAACTCTATTCGACAAGGCACGTAACTCAAAGGGTTGCTCGAGGTGGATCCTGGCTAAATTATATGGTTCACTCTAAATGTACCTACCGAAATACCTTTGATCCTGATGAGCGGTATCCTGCTAGTGGTTTCCGGTGCGTCTCCTTACCACTTACGTTAGTTGATGATATCGAAGATGACGATTGATTAATGGCTGAACTCTAGGATATTTAAAAAGAGGTTGCTCTTGACTCGCGAATTTGATCAACATTGTATGAGGCTTGCTCTTGATCTTGCGTGTAAATCGGACGGGCAGACCAGTCCCAATCCAGTTGTTGGGGCGGTTGTTGTGAAGTCTGGGGAAGTGGTTGCCAAGGGATATCATAAACGGGCAGGTCTTCCACATGCAGAAATTATTGCTTTAAATAAGGCGGGCAGTAAGGCTAGAGGAGCTGATCTCTACGTGAATTTGGAACCTTGTTGTCACTATGGAAGAACCCCGCCCTGCACAGAGGCTATCATCGCCGCAGGAATCAAAAGGGTGGTTCTTGGGATTCGTGATCCTAATCGACTTGTAAGTGGAAGAGGGATACGTTTTCTTAGAAAACAAGGTGTAGAGGTGGTTAACGGAGTTTTGAAGCGAGACTGTGAAAAGCTTAATGAACCTTTTATCAAGTATATTACTACGGGGCGTCCATGGGTGATTCTTAAAAGCGCGTTTTCTTTGGACGGGAAAATTGCAACGCGAACGGGGGACTCAAGATGGATAACTGGATCCAAAGCTAGAGATTACGCACATCGACTTAGAAGCAGAGTTGATGCAGTTCTAGTTGGCGCGGAAACAGTCCGGGTGGATGATCCTCAGTTGACCGTGCGGCCGAAAAAGAAAGGTATGCGTAACCCAGCCCGTGTTATTGTGGCGGGAAAACGTAGTATTTCCATTTCAGCTAAAATTTTCAACAACGCTCATAAGGAACGGGTTATTTATGCGACCTCTTCCAGATTATCGTTGGTTCAAAAAAAAAAATTACAGAAAATTGGTGTGGAAATACTTTTGATTAAATCTAAGAGAGGGCAAGTGGACCTTCCTTTGCTAATGGATAAGTTAGGGAAAATGGAAATTACATCCATTATGATAGAAGGTGGCTCAGAGGTCAGTAGTAATGCATTAAAGGAAAAACTGGTCGATAAAGTGATTTATTTTCTAGCACCCAAAATTATTGGTGGTAAAAATGCTCCGAGTCCCGTAGGTGGTCAGGGAATAGCCAAAATAAAAGACTTTATACAAGTTAAAGACATGTCAGTTTTACAACTAGGCTGTGATTTGATGATTGAAGGGAATATTTAAATAAGGGAGATTTATGTTCAGCGGTATTGTCAGCAGTGTCGGAATTGTTAATAAAATTATTCGAAGAAATGATGGAGCGATATTAACAGTTCAGGGAGCTAATGGTTTTAGTGGATTCGAGTCAGGGGAAAGTATTGCTGTAAATGGTACTTGTCTTACAGTGCGAGATAGCACGAAAGATACTTTTACAGTTGACTTGAGTACTGAAACGATCAGTCGCACTTGTTTTAAAAATATTGAAGACGGAGTCCATGTCAACCTTGAGCGTTCTCTAACACCTTCCGATAAAATTAGCGGTCATTTTGTCAGTGGTCATGTAGATTGTGTTGGTCGCATAACTTCTATTGACCATCAGAGCGGTGAAATAATTTTTAGTTTTGAATATCCAGTTGAATACACTCCATACATTATAGAAAAAGGTTCTATCGCAGTAGATGGTATTAGCCTGACTGCTTTTTCTTGTCTTGATAATAAATTTTCGGTGTCTATTATTCCATTCACGTTTTCTCATACGAATCTTGCTTCCAGAAAAATGGGGGATACCGTTAATATTGAATGTGATATGATTGGTAAATATATATATAAAGCCTGTGAAACTATTTTATTGTCTGGTGATGCTGATAAGAAAGTTTCTTTGGAAATGCTGCGTAAGCAGGGTATTTTGAAATGAAAAACTTCCATTTACTATTCATAATAAGCAACAGTAAGGAAAAAAAAAGAGAGTATAGAAATGAGTGAACTTGAACAAAGTCAGCAAAATAACTTTAGCTCTATTGAAGATGCGATGGAGGATGTTCTTCAAGGAAAAATGATTGTCATTGTTGATGATGAGGACCGTGAAAACGAGGGCGATTTAATGATAGCCTCTGAAAAAGTAACGCCCGAGGCTATTAACTTTATGGCTAAATATGGCCGTGGTTTAATATGTCTTGCATTGACTGAGGATCGGACCCGTCAATTGGGGTTGCCTATGATGGTTGAGGATAATGAGTCAACTTTTGAAACCCCTTTCACAGTTTCTATAGATGCTAGAGAAGGAATAACTACAGGAATTTCCGCTAATGATAGATCCATAACAATCCAAACCGCAATTGATTCTCAAACAGAAAAAAGTGACTTGGTTAAACCAGGACACATATTTCCTCTTAGGGCTCGCACAGGAGGAGTTCTTGTTCGTATGGGACAAACAGAAGCTTCCGTTGATATAGCTCGTATAGCTGGGTTATATCCTTCAGGAGTTATTTGCGAGATCATGGATGATGATGGAACTATGGCCCGCTTACCGAGTCTTATAGAGTTTACACGTGAACATGGACTAAAAATGATAACCACCAAGGATCTTGCTGAATATCGATTGCAGCAGGAAACACTTGTCGAAGAAGTTGTGTCTACTAAAATACCTACTGAGTTTGGTGTTTTTGATTCAGTAACTTTTCGAAATATATTAGATGATCAAATTTATATTGCTTTGATTAAAGGAGAGATCAGCCCTGAAATTCCCACGCTAGTCCGTGTTCACTCACAATGCCTCACAGGAGATGTATTTGGTTCATTTCGTTGCGATTGTGGTGAGCAATTAAAGAAGTCTATGGAAATGATTGCTGAGAATGAGAAGGGTGTATTGCTTTATCTTTATCAGGAAGGAAGGGGCATCGGTATCATCAATAAATTAAAAGCCTATGCTTTGCAGGATGAAGGTCAAGATACTGTGGAAGCCAATGCATCACTAGGTTTCAAACCTGACCTTAGAGAGTATGGTATTGGTGCGCAGATTCTGAAAAAAATTGGTTTGGGAAAACTTCGACTATTGACCAATAATCCTAGAAAAATAGTGGGGTTGGAAGGATACGGCTTGCAAGTGGTTGAACGCGTTCCTATCGAAGTGAGTCCTAAGAAGGACAACCTTAAATATCTCCGCACGAAGCAAAAGAAACTGGGTCATATGATTAAAAATATTTCATGATGGGTTTCTTGAAATGACAAAATTTATAGAAGGAGATTTGGATGCTTCAGGTTTGAAAGTTGGAATCGTGGTTAGCCGCTTTAATACTTTTATTACAGAGCACTTGTTGAGCGGCGCTATCAATGAACTGATAAGTCATGGAGTTGATGAGAATGAGATCGAGGTGATTCGCGTTCCAGGTGCTTTTGAGATTCCCATAGCGGCAAAAAAGATTTGCTCGAGAGGAAAAGATGTTGTTATTTGTCTAGGAGCGGTGATTCGAGGAGGGACACCTCACTTTGATTATGTAGCGGGTGAAACAAGTCGTGGAGTAGCATCGGTTGCTAGGGATGCAGATATCCCAGTTATGTTTGGTGTGCTTACCACAGATAATCTAGAACAAGCGGAAGATAGGTCAGGTGGAAAATGCGGGAACAAAGGGGCGGAAACGGCTCTTGCTGCTATTGAAATGGCTACGCTTTTTAAAAAACTTTAACCTCTGGGTTGGGTGGGTGCTATGGGAAAAAGAAGGTCATCTAGGGAATTGGCGCTCAAGTTTCTTTATCAATTTGAGCTAAATGGAGGGGACTTGGATGAGCAGATGAAATTATTTTTTGAGAGAAATTCATCTAGGGAAGATGTAAAAATTTTTATGAAAGACTTGGTGGTATCTCTCCTTGATAAAGTGAAAGAGATAGATGAAATTATTCAAAAATTTAGCGATCATTGGGTTCTCGACCGCATGGCTGTGATCGACCGAAATATTTTGCGAATGGGGACGTGCGAATTACTATTTGGTTTTTCAACTCCGCCCAAGGTTGTTATTAATGAAGCTATTGATATAGCTAAAAAATACGGTAACGAAGATTCTCCTGAATTTATTAATGGAATTTTGGATAAGGTTTATAAGGAAATTGGGCAGAAAGGGCCACTTCCTTTCACGACTTGAGATCTTGTTCTCCCCACTAGGTAGAGGATAATGAGATTTATAATTTTTTCCGATGTGCATAGTAATCTCGAAGCAATCCAGTCTTTTTGTCGTGCCACAGAAGCTATCCCCCATGACAAGAAGGTATGTCTTGGTGACATAGTAGGGTACAACGCTGACCCCAACCCTGCGGTTGAGTGGGTTCGAGAAGAGGTCGATCTTGCGTTAGCTGGTAATCACGATTGGTGTGTCTTAAATCAAAAAGACTCCAGCTATCTAAATCCCGCAGCCTACCAAGCATGCGCTTGGACTCGAAGGAATCTGACTAAAAGTAATACGGATTTTTTAGATACTTTGCCCGTCGAAAAAGAAGAGGATGGTATTTATTGGGTCCACTCGTCTCCTTTCGAGCCAAAGAAGTGGCATTATGTTTCTACAAAAAAAAGTGCTGAACAAAATTTTAATTTTTTTGAGCAGGATACATGCTTTTTAGGTCATTCCCACCTACCAGGTATTTTTGAAAAAAATAAAAATAATAAGGTGTGCTCACATGATTCCTCCAAGATGATACTTGACCCTGAATCCCGTTATATTATTAATGTTGGTAGTCTTGGACAACCCAGAGATGGCAACCCAGACCCAGTATTTGTTTTATATGATTCAGGGAGCCATATTGTGGAGTTTTACCGTTTTTCCTATGACTTTCCCTCAACCCAGCAAAAAATAATAGCTTCTGGCCTTCCCTCCAGCCTTGCAGATCGACTAAACTTTGGGCAATAACCGCAATAAAATCAAATATTAAGGTTATTGACCTGATTTCTCAAAAGTGATAGCATTCGAAACGACAATAAAATTAAATAGTTAAGCTACTTTTGCAGAATGGTGCTAGCTTTGTAGCATTGGTTATTCATTGCAGCAAAAATTTTTAGGGTGTTTTATGCGTTTTTTTTTACAGAAGTTTTTTTCCGCAAATCTTTTATTGTGGCTTTTCCTTTCCGTTCAGTTGATTTCTGGGGGAATAGCGTTTGCCTCTTCACTATGGCCCTGTCCAAGGTAATAAGTTTCAATACCATGGGCAGC
>JYMV01010327.1_pt1 | contig 28996 bp, 25 predicted proteins | sample 338911 | NCBI WGS metagenome assembly JYMV01 (sample SAMN03354496, study PRJNA234377) | hydrothermal vent metagenome | biome: Deep sea; feature: Hydrothermal plumes at the Eastern Lau Spreading Center, Western Pacific Ocean; material: Seawater | place: Tonga | collected 2009 | depth 2000 m m
AGTAATTATGTGACTCCAGCCATGCTTGGAGCCGGATTCCCTTATTATACTACGATTTTAAATGATACTGCCCTGCCTTCTATTAATACTGCTACTAATGGAGGTGTAATTATCTATAGTAAATGGCCAATTGAGGTTGAGGCTGAACATAAATATGCAAATTGCTACGGACTTTTGTCTAATGCATCTGATTGCCTTGCAAGCAAGGGGATAAAATATGCTAAGATCAATAAGCTCGGTCAATTTTATCATGTTTTTGGAACCCATATGGAAGCAGGCGGAGGCACAGAAGATGTGCAAGTTAGAAAAGAACAGTATGGTGAAATGAGGGACTTTATTTCTGATCAGGGTATACCTACAGACGAAGCGGTTATATTTGCCGGAGATTTAAACACTGGCCCAACTGACGGGCTTGAGTACGATGCAATCCTAGATAGTACTAATCCAATAATTCCCCTGCATATTGGATATTATGAATCAACATTTTCCTATGGAGATACGGGAAGGATCATTGACCATGTATGGGGTATGTCAGACTATTTGCTGCCTGTTTCAGCATATAACTCAGTTTTTACCTTTAGAAGTGTGGATAGCATTATGTGGGACATATTTGATTTTAGTGACCACCGGACAGTAATAGGACGGTTTGTTTATCCCAATATCCAGCCAGATAATATTGACACTAACTTATGTGAGGGGGATTCTCTTACGTTGAATATTGCAGCGAACGGTATATTGAACTATCAATGGCAACAAAATGGAAATCTTATTGTCGGTGCTACCTCGAATTTCCATAACATTAATAATCCGTCTGCGAGCTCAATTGGTGTTTATTCCTGTGATGTTATAAACACCCCAATATTTGGAGGTGAAAATGATGTGCTGACTCAGATGTTTTATCCTGATGGGCCTATAACATACATCCAATCGTTTTCCTATAATATCGCAACAATAGGTTTTCAAAACCCTTGTGGCGTAGGTTGGCAAGAGCAAATTGAGGACAAACAATCTTTTAAAGTTGTCCCAAGTATAAACCATGGCCGGTTTAAGCTGGAGATTAAATTAGGTTTGTTGAATGCAGAAGTATGTATATATAATTCAATAGGGCAGATTGTTGATGAAAGAATTGTTCATGATAAAACCATTGAGTTTAATATTTCAGGTTTGCAATCAGGAGTATATTGGGCTTTGCTAAAAAATTCAAAAAAGGCATTGGTTCAGAAATTTATTATCTACTAACATTAATTTTAAGACCTTATGATCGCAAGTGACCAACTAAATGATCTCAAGGAGCGCCTGGATGCGTTGAGGAGGTATCTTTGACATTGATGGTAAGCTTCAGAAGATATCAGAAGAGGAAATAATTACTCATGAAGCTGGGTTTTGGGATGATGCTAAAAAGGCCGAAGTTTTTCTGAAAAAGATTGCAAAAAAGAAGCTATGGACCAATTCCTTTAAAGAAGCCGTCGACAGCTATGATGATCTGATGGTTTTAGTTGATTTTCAGCAGGAAGGTGAGGCTGAAGATGATGAGATACAGGAACAGCTTGATCTATGCTTAAAGCATGTTGAAGACCTGGAGTTCAAGAATATGCTATCTGGAGAGGAGGATGGACTTAATGCAATCCTGCAGATCAACTCAGGTGCTGGTGGTACAGAAAGCCAGGATTGGGCTGATATGCTTTTGAGAATGTATATTATGTGGGGAGAGAAAAATGGCTGTATCGTCAAACAGCTGGACCATCAACCTGGAGATGGCGCAGGAATAAAATCAGTTACGATAGAAATAGATGGAGATTTTGCTTTTGGGTATCTGAAAGGTGAGAATGGCGTACACAGGCTCGTTCGAATTTCTCCTTTTGATTCAAATAAAAAGAGACACACATCCTTTGCCTCAGTTTTTGTCTACCCACTATTAGATGAAGGCATTGAGATTGAAATCAATACAGCAGATATTTCCTGGGAAACATATAGGTCTGGAGGTGCTGGGGGCCAATCCGTTAACAAGATTGAAACTGCTGTAAGGCTAAGACATGCGCCTTCAGGCATTGTAATTGAAAACTCTGAATCTAGATCTCAGTTGGACAACAAAAACAAAGCCATGCATTTGTTGAAGTCACAGCTCTATGAACAAGCCTTAAGGGAGAAACAGGCGGAGAAAGACAAGCTGGAAAGCACCAAGAAAAAGATAGAATGGGGTTCGCAAATACGGAATTACGTGATGCACCCTTATAAAATGGTAAAAGACCTTAGAACGAATCATGAAACTTCTAATGTGCAAGGAATCATGGATGGTGAATTAAACGAATTTATCAAAGCATACCTGATGGAGTTTGGTTCAAAATAACAATATTAATTCCTACATTTACACCTTGAATTCAAAGCGCAATTTTTTTTTTTAAATTCATGAAGATATATCACAATCCCCGTTGTAGAAAAAGCCGTGAAACTCTGGCCATCATCAATGAAAAAGGCGTGCCCGTGGAGGTTATTGAGTATCTAAAAGAGGTGCCTACAGCGAATGATTTAAATGACATTTTAAATAAATTAGGAATACCTGCAGACCAACTTCTTAGAAAAGGGGAGAAAGTTTATAAAGAGAACTTTCAAGGAAAGAATATGTCCAATGACCAATGGGTTAAGACGATGCTTGATAATCCCGTTTTAATTGAAAGGCCAATTGTTGTTACAGAGGAGAAAGCAATCCTTGGTAGGCCACCCGAGAATGTACTTGAACTATTATAAGCGAACATTATGGAATATAGAATTGAAAAAGACACTATGGGGGAAGTAAAGGTTCCCACAGATAAATATTGGGGAGCTCAAACAGAGCGATCCCGAAATAATTTTAAAATTGGCGGACAACATATGCCACAGGAAGTTATTCATGGATTTGCATATCTAAAGAAGGCTGCAGCCCTGACGAACCAGGAGCTCGGAGTCCTTGAAGAAGAAAAGTCCGACCTTATTGCCCAGGTGTGTGATGAAATACTAGAAGGGAAGCTTGATGACAATTTCCCTTTAGTTGTTTGGCAGACTGGTTCGGGTACGCAGTCAAACATGAATGCCAATGAGGTCATTGCCAATAGGGCGCACGTTATTCAGGGCAATAAATTAGGTGAAGGAAAAACTTTCATTCATCCTAATGATGACGTAAATAAATCACAATCATCAAACGACACCTTTCCGACAGCCATGCATATTGCGGGATATAAAATGATCTTGGAAACTACAATACCAGGGGTAGAGATGCTTAGAGATACCTTGTTCAGCAAGGCAGATGAATTTAAGAAGGTCGTAAAAATTGGAAGAACTCACCTTATGGATGCAACGCCCTTAACGCTGGGGCAGGAATTTTCGGGCTATACGTCTCAGCTAGATCATGGCCTGAAAGCACTTAAAAATACACTGCCACATCTGGCTGAGCTAGCGTTGGGAGGAACAGCTGTCGGAACGGGGATTAATACCCCTAAAGGTTATTCTGAATTGGTGGCTAAGAAAATAGCGGAATTAACAAGACTTCCCTTTGTTTCAGCGGAGAACAAATTCGAAGCATTAGCTGCCCATGATGCTATTGTGGAATGCTCAGGAGCCTTGAAACAGCTTGCAGTAAGCATGATGAAAATTGCTAATGACATTCGGCTGTTAGCCTCTGGGCCTAGATGTGGCATTGGTGAAATTCAATTACCAGCCAATGAACCTGGGTCTTCTATTATGCCCGGTAAGGTTAATCCTACTCAGTGTGAGGCCATGACCATGGTTTGTGCTCAGGTAATTGGAAATGATCAGGCAATAACTGTAGGGGGCATGAGCGGGCATTTTGAGCTTAATGTCTTTAAGCCCGTAATGATCTATAACTTGCTAATGGCAGCTCGATTAATTGGAGATGTTTGTGTGTCTTTTAATGTTAACTGTGCCAAAGGTATTGAGCCTAATCTTGCTGCTATTAAAGAGAACCTGGATAATTCATTGATGCTGGTTACTGCGTTAAATACTCATATTGGTTATGAGAAAGCTGCAGAAATAGCTAAAAACGCGCATAAGAATGGGACTACCCTGAAACAAGAAGCCGTAGCCTTAGGACATCTTACAGATGCAGAATTTGATGAATGGGTTGATCCAGCCAAGATGATCGGATAAGTACCGTGCTATAGCCGGGCACTTAAAATTGTCAGGATGATTAAGTTGATCCAAACTCCTTGTGTTTGCCCTTTAGAGACAGGGCCACTTCTTTAATTTCATGCTCTTTTTCAAATTCTACGAAAAGATGGCCGTCAATTAATATTTTAGGGTTAATAGCAAGTCGAAAGCTCTCGTTGTAAACAAGTTTTTTAATAACCTTTCCAAAGTCTTTGTTCATTTCAAAACTTTTCTTGTAAGCAATCCAATTAAACATTAAAATAAACGGATAAGAAAGGAACAGCAAAAGCAGGGAGCTTAATTTCGCCCTTGTAAATTGTATATTTTTTATTTTAAAACCAGCTAATTTAGCCAGGCATCTCAACTTTTGGATTCCAATTAAAAAAATATGACCATAATAGATCTCTGTTGTAATATCTTGGTTTGACATCCAGATACTATCAAGTTCATTTGGAGGCATGAAAGAGGGAGTCCGCTCACTTTCTGAAAGGAAGTAGCTTAGCCTGCTTCTTAGGTTAGAATAGTTTGGAGTGGTTATGATCAGACTGCCTCCCATTTTTATAATCCTGTTGAATTCCTTCAAAGCACTTGCCTGGTCTGAAAAATGTTCGATTCCCTCCTGGCAGATTAGGGCATCAACACTTTTACTTTCAAGGGGAATTCCGTCTTTGATATTTGCCCTTCGACAAGCTAATCCATCAACCTTGAAATACTCCGGAAATAAGTCAAATGGAATAGGTTTAGCCCCAATTTCTCTAATAATTTTTGAAGTAATTCCATTTCCAGCAGGAAAATCAACAATTATTTTACCCTTGAACCGATCCCCTTCTTTAAGAAAAAACTTCTTTACATGGTACTTAATACTTTTGGGATTGTCTTCATGATTCATGCTTGTGCATTTATTAATCCTTCTTAGTCAGGTGATGAATTGTATTGGCAATGACCAAAGTACGCATTTTTTACACTGTGGAGCGATTTGTAACAAGTCGCGCAAAATAGGCTGCAAACAATCCGCCGAACACAAACATTAAAACACCATATGTAGCAGGAACCAGCGCTAGCTCTTTATATTGAGATAGTGCCATTCCCACGACAGCCAATGCTAATGATGCATTCTGAATCCCACATTCAATGGAAATGGAGATACGTTGCTTTAAATCGAGGTGCAGGAATTTGCCGGAAAAGAACCCCAGAAGCATTGTTAGGATATTTAGTCCTATCACTGCCGGTCCTATAATGGGCAAAGCAGTGGTTAGTTGTTCCTTGTTGGTTGCAACTGCTCCAATTATAATAGCTGCCATTAGCAGTACTGAAGCAATTTTTACAGGACGTTTCATCCCTATTGCAAATGATTCGCATTTAGCCCTTGTGATCATTCCTAATACTACTGGAATGATAGTGATCAATAATATTTTAAGAAAAATGGTTAAATATGGAAGCTGGATGGCTTCATCCGTACTCATAAATTTGATCAAGGCAAAATTTATGATGAAAGGTATGGTTGCAACTGTAATAATACTTGAAAGTGCTGTTAAAGTAATTGATAGGCCAATATCACCTTTAGCGAGATTGGAGATTAAGTTAGAGGTCGCCCCCCCAGGACATGCAGCAACAAGCATTAGCCCTACCGCATATTCTCCTTTTAACCTAAGTAAGAATATCAAAACAATGGCTATTAATGGCAATAATAGGAGCTGATTAAACAATCCAACAAATACTGATTTGGGTTCTTCTTTTATCCTTTTGAAATCTTCAATTGTTAATGATAAACCCATGCCGAGCATAATTATGGCAACCGAAGTGTTTAGCAGAAATTCTATGTTTTCTAAATTGTCTAAATACATAGCATTATTGTGGCCTTTAGGATGTGAAGATCGACAAATTTAACTTAGCTTGTATGGCAATACCAATAAATAAATAGGTAGATTTTGTTAATTTTGGCCATAGACCATAGCAACAAGCCCTAAAAACAACTATTGTTTAGATGATTAGAAGCATCAGGCTTGGCCAATTCTTATTTATCTTAACATATAGCATTGTGTTTGGTCTATTGCTCGGTGAGTTTACTACAAGGTTCTTGGGTTTATCTAAAACCTGGACAACTAAAAAAGAGGTGCAACGTCACAACACCCTAATTAAAAAGTACTTTGATCATGCCAAAATAGGCCATCGCTATAAGCCAAATGTGACATTTACTTCCATTCTGGAAACGCCCTACACTATTAATGCTGATGGATTTCGAGATGTTGAATTCACTAAGGACACAACCAGAACGTTAATTGTATTTCTGGGCTCTTCAATTATTGAAGGCTTGGGAGTGGGGGCCGAATCTAGGGCTACAAATATTGGCAAAACAATAATCAACAAAGAAATAGCTAATAAAATTGACGTTTGCAATTTAAAGAGACCTTCAGCTGCCAGCGTCGATAATATCTTTCATCATTTATTTGAATGAACATTTCAATGTTGATCAAGATAAAAAGAGGCAACATTTCACATAAATTCTTAATTTTGATTAAATATGAAAGACACCAGTGTTCAAAACACCTTTTTTAATCAGATAAAAGACCGGTTGCCCAATAACCTGACTCTTGTAGATGGTGTTGCTGATGCACTTAATATTAGTAATGATAGTGCTTATAGAAGAATTCGTGGGGAAACAGCTCTCGATTTTGATGAGATTAGTGTTTTGGCTTCTAGATACGGTATTTCTCTTGACGGCCTGGTGAAGTCGGAATCTGATACCGTTGCTTTTCGCTATCGTCCTTTGGATGAAAAGTTGTTTTCCTTTGAAAATTACATGGAAACCACCCTGGAGGATTTGGAACGAATTGCTGATAAGGAGAATCCCGAAATAATATATGTTGCCAATGACATACCTTTCTTTCAACTATTTGGCATCCCGGAGGTTGCGGCATTTAAGTTTTTTGTATGGACCAAAACAATACTCAATTACGTTCAGCATAAAGGAAAGAAGCTGAATTTAAATGAGGGAATCACTGAAAAAGCTCAAGACCTAGGGCTAAGGCTTGTAGAAGCGTATTGTAAAATTCCTTCTATAGAGATTTTTCATGCGGGCACCTTAGAATCTACACTGAATCAGATAGAATACTATCACGTGAGTGGTTTGTTCAATAATAAAAATGATAGTTTGCTCCTCTGTGAAAGGATGTCGGAATTGGTAGATCACATGCAGCATCAGGCTGAGATAGGAGTTAAATTTCCGTATGGAAAGGAGTTGCCAGAAGGAATTTTGGAAATGAGATCCGGAAACTATCAGCTATATTACAATGAAGTATTGGCGACCGATAATACAGTCCTCGCACGGTCTGGAGACTTTAAGATGTCTTACCTGACCAATAATGGGCACAACTCACTTATGACAACAAATCCCGGATTTTATGATAATACAAACCGTGCAGTTAAAAACTTATTGAGTAAATCAGCTCTTGTTAGTGGTACTTCGGAGAAAGAACGGAATAGGATTTTTTCTCGTTTCCAGGAAAAGATTGATGAATTACGTTCTTTGATCAAATAAAACTGACCATATGGAATCAATTTCCATTTTTGATTTTGCCGAGACTGTGGTTAGTCTTTAATGCAGCGTACAGAGAGCCCCTTTCCCCTAAAGATATAGCCCCTAGATAAATTTCTTTTATTATAGTTAAGGAACCTGTTCCAGGCACTCACTTCATAGCACTCAGTTGAGCTCCACCATATCCCGCATTTCCCAATATATGTGGACCCATAATAATAGCGGTAACCAGCGGGCAAGGCATTAAAACAACTTTCGTTATTGCCATTTCCACCCTCTTCCCATCCTTCAGCGCTTTTCATCATGCTTTCTGCATGATCTATGTCTAAAAATGTTTCTAACTGTGTCCATTCTTCATCACTTGGTATGTGCCAACCCAGCGGCGCTAACCCTCTGGGGTCATTTACTGCGTACCAATTGTATAGCCCTCCATATTTTTTGCCATTCGAAGGGTCATTATCATAATAACAACATGCCGGCCTGCCTTCATCACCCTCTCTTTTCCAGTGTTCATTTATCTTTACCTGGGGTATCTTGTCGCCATTTCTAAATTGGCTCACATTTAAATTTGCATCCATCCATATTTGCTTGCCGATAGCAATAGTATTGTAATTATCCATGGCGATTTATAGCTTTGATTTTTGTGTAATAAAGATGCTAGATGCAAATATAGAAACCCCATCTATATAAAATCTTAAGTGGAGACTAGTCAAAATAAAACATCCTGCCATTAGTATTGCTGAATGGTTTGTTAATTTCATCGTTTTTATAAAGATGGGCAATGTGTCAGAGGGAAAACGCTTCTTGCAATTTTTAAACTCTACACTAAAATACAAATAATGTATGATCTTGAATAATTTCTTAATTTTACCACTTATGAATGAGCACTGTATAGTGCCTTTGGAAGTTAAACACCCCTCATAATTCTAAATTCACGTAATATGAAAAAAATCAATCCTTTATTTTTTATTCTGTTAATTATTTTGATAATTACATCTTGCTCTACATCTGACAAAGTTGCTTCAAACAATTTAATTCAAAAAAGGAAATATACGGATGGGTTTTATCTTAAGGGTCTTGTGAATGATTTTAATGTTAACAAGATGAACCAATATCTGGATTTTGAAGTAAACAGACCGGTTCTGGAAAATGAAATTTATAATGCTTGCCGGGAATCTGAGGCAATTGAAAATGCTTTGGCATCCTTGAATCAATTTGATCTTTTGCCAATATTGAATAATTCGATCCTTGAAAATGAATTAAAAAAGTATAAGCATAAGCCAAATTATTTAGTAGAAAAAGTCGTTAATGCCAAGCTGAAAAAAATCGAAAAAAAGCTAAAGAAAAATAATTCATGGGGCAGTAACAATAACCTGCATTCTAAAAAAGAAACGGCTGCCGATTGTGATGTAATTCATTTTAGGGATGGGACAGAAATTGAAGCAAAAGTTACTGAAGTTACGGATTATGAAATAAAGTATAAGCTTTGTAACAATCTGGATGGTCCAACCTTTACAAAAAGAGCCTATGATGTTTTTAAAATTAAATATTCCAATGGCCAGGATCAGCTCTTTAATACTGACACAAATGCAAGCACCAATGATTATGAGACTGTAAGTGAGTCTTTAGGAATGGAAGAAGGCGAAAAAAGCCAATCAATAGCTATTGCGCTGTGGTTTCTATTAGGATTGCTAGGAGTCCATAGATTTTATTTAGGCCATATCGGTATGGGAGTGCTTTATTTGTTGACTGGGGGGATTTGTGGTATAGGCTGGTTAATAGATGGCGTTTTGTTTTTAACGGGTGATCTTAAGCCTGCGAAAGGAGATTATGGGGAAAAGATCTTATAAGGATAAAGTTGTCCAATATTGCAAGATCCTGTTTTTTGTTTTTTTACTCTCTATACCCATTAGCTTAATAGCTCTTCCGGAAAATTTTTTTGACACAGGAAAAAGCATATGCATTTCAGTAGTGCTTTTTGACAAGGAATGCTATGGTTGTGGCATGACAAGGGCTATAATGCACATTATTCACTTTGATTTCCAAAGGGCCCTTGATTTTAACAGACTTGGTTTTGTCGTATTTCCGCTACTTGTGATGCTGTGGCTGAAATTGATTTTTGGCACATTTGGAATTAAACTTTTCAAATGGTTTTAAAAGAGCCTTGGATTGGACAGATGAAGAACAATATTCTTTAAACCATACCGGCCAATTAATCGCCATCCCCAAGGACGAGGACGTTTGACAGCTTCTTTTTAGCGTCTTCTAGTTGACTTCCTTTCCATTCTGGATGGTCTCTTAAGTCCAACTCTTCAAGAGCCGGTAATTGATACACAACATCAGGCACTTTTGCTAAAAACCTTGTACCAGTCAGGTTTAATACTCTTAGCTTTTTAAGCTGTGCCATTTCAGGAGGTAAGGTGGAGAACCTGTTGAAAGATAGATCCAGGCATTCCAGATTAACAAGTTTTGCAATATCCGTAGAAATAGACGACAGCTTGAGCATGGCAATATCGAGCAGGATGCAGCTTTCCGCCTCTTCTAGGGCATCCTCTAGGGAGTAGTATTTGTCTGCGTCTTCACAATGATCAATGTCTTGGGGCCTGGCTGAAAAGCAGATTAAGCAGAGGGTACAGATCAATAGGGTTTTAGATTTCCACATGATTAAGATTTTTGTTATAAGAATTTATAGCTTGGCTAGATTATCTGCCGTGACATTGTTTGTACTTTTTGCCACTTCCACATGGGCAGGCCTCATTTCTCCCAACTTTTTTATCGACTCTTATCGGTTGAACTTGTTGCTGAGGCCTCTGTCCAGGGTCGCCATTTGCTCCAGCTTGTCCAGGAGATCTTGGTTGAACCACTTCTGGTAATGCACCCTTGTCAGCAGTTACGCGACTGTAGTCTGTTCTTTTCGGACCTTCTGCTTGCTTTACAGCCTGTTGCCCTTCTTTCGGAACTGGAAGGCCTCCTTTAAACAAAAAGGATGTAATGTCAACATTAAACTTCTGCATCATGGCCTTAAATAGGTTGAAAGACTCAAATTTATAGATTAACAATGGGTCTTTTTGTTCGTATACAGCTTGTTGAACCGATTGTCTTAGGTCGTCCATTTCTCTCAAATGCTCTTTCCATGCATCGTCAATAATAGCAAGGGTAATATTTTTTTCAAAAGCCTTAACTAAAGCAACCCCATTGGACGTATATGATTTTTCAAGATTAGCAATTACTTGCAAGGTTTTGATGCCATCTGTAAAAGGGACAACAATATTTTCAAAAGTAGCGGACTGATTTTCATAGACATCTTTAATTACAGGGAAAGCACTTTCAGCAATATATGCTGATTTTGATTTATATCTTTCAAGTGCAGCCGTATAAACCTTCGGCGTAATTTCCTGGGCACTATTTTGCATAAAATCCCCTGAATTTACTGGGCTATCAACTGAAAGAACCCTCAGAAGCTCCATTTTAAACCCTTCAAAATCCCTGTGTTCCTGGTATTCTTCTATGATCCCTTCACATACATCATAAATCATATTGGCGATATCCACTGAAAGCCTTTCACCATATAAAGCGTGCTTCCTTTTGTTGTAGATTACTTCTCTTTGAGAATTCATTACATCATCATATTCAAGGAGCTTTTTTCTGATGCCAAAATTATTTTCCTCAACTTTTTTCTGAGCTCGCTCAATGGATTTGGTAATCATCGAATGCTGGATTACTTCACCTTCTTCCAGCCCCATCCTGTCCATTAAGCTTGCAATTCTTCCTGAGCCAAACAACCTCATTAGGTTGTCCTCAAGTGAAACATAAAATTGAGAAGACCCAGGGTCGCCTTGTCTTCCAGCACGCCCCCTGAGCTGTCTGTCAACTCTTCTAGATTCATGGCGCTCAGTACCAATAATTGACAGGCCTCCAGATTCTAATACTCCAGGCCCCAGCTTGATGTCAGTTCCCCTACCTGCCATATTCGTGGCAATGGTAACTGCACTCGTCTGCCCTGCTTCAGCAACAATGTCTGCTTCTCTTTGATGTAGTTTTGCATTCAACACATTGTGTTTGATATTGCGCATTTTGAGCATTCTGCTTAAAAGTTCTGAGATCTCTACTGAAGTGGTTCCTACTAAAACGGGACGGCCCGCCTTAGTTAATTCATCTATTTCTTCAATTACAGCATTGTATTTTTCGCGAGTGGTTTTATAGATAAGGTCTTCTTCATCTTTTCTGACAATTGGCTTGTTTGTTGGTATTACCACAACATCCAACTTATATATGTCCCACAATTCACCAGCTTCAGTTTCAGCTGTTCCTGTCATTCCAGAAAGCTTGTGATACATTCTAAAGTAATTCTGAAGGGTAATCGTTGCATAAGTTTGTGTTGCATCTTCAATTTTTACATTTTCTTTTGCCTCTATTGCCTGATGAAGTCCATCTGAATATCTTCTGCCCTCCATAACACGGCCGGTCTGTTCATCTACAATCTTAACCTTGTTATCAATAACAACATATTCAACATCCATCTCAAAAAGGGTATAAGCCTTAAGAAGCTGATTCATGGTATGGATCCTTTCCCCTTTAATGGAAAAGTCTCTCATTAATTCTTCTTTTTCTTTAATCTGTTCCTTTTCAGGCAGGGTAGATTTCTCAATGTTGGCGATTTTTTCTCCCACATCTGGTAAAATAAAGAAGTTTTGGTCATCGCTTGAGTCAGTGATAAGGTCAATCCCTTTTTCTGTCAGCTCGATAGAGTTGTTTTTCTCATCTATTACAAAGAAAAGTTCCTCATCAACAAGATGCATTTCCTTTGACTGGTCCTGCATATAGAAGTTTTCAGTTTTTTGAAGCCGGGCTTTTATTCCGTCCTCACTTAGATACTTTATAAGTGCTTTATTTTTTGGCAAGCCCCTAAATGCTCTTAGAAGTGCCATTCCGCCATCTTTGGTATTGTCTTCTGCCAGCTTTTTCTTTGCATCAGCAAGTGCGGTTGTAATATAACTTCTTTGTGCGGCGATGAGCTTTTCAACTCTTGGCTTCAGCTCATGGAACTCATGGTGGTCACCTCTTGGAGTAGGACCAGAAATGATTAGCGGTGTTCGTGCATCATCTATCAAGACTGAGTCAACCTCATCAACAATAGCAAAATAATGCTTTCTCTGTACCAGCCCTTCAACACTGCTTGCCATATTGTCCCGTAGATAGTCAAAGCCAAATTCATTATTTGTCCCATAGGTTATATCCGCCAAATAAGCATTGCGTCGCGATTCTGAATTGGGCTCGTGTTTGTCAATACAGTCAACCTTTAAGCCATGGAATTCAAAAAGGGTGCCCATCCATTCTGAATCTCTTTTGGCCAGATAATCATTAACAGTTACGACATGTACTCCTTTCCCCGCTAGTGCATTTAGATAAAGTGGAAGAGTAGCTACAAGGGTTTTGCCTTCTCCTGTTCCCATTTCTGCAATATTGCCATTGTGAAGAATGATTCCGCCAAGTAATTGTACGTCATAATGTGTCATGTCCCACCTGATGTCAACGCCACCTGCTAACCAAGTGGTTTTGTAATGCGCCTTGTCTCCTTGAATAGTGACCTTTTCATCATATGCAGCAAGGTCTCTGTCAAAATCTGTAGCTGTAACCTCAATGGACTCATTTTCTGAGAACCTCTTGGCTGTCTCTTTAACAATGGCAAATGCTTCAGGGAGTATTTGCAATAGAACTTCTTCAGTTTTGGCATTTGCTGATTTTTCCAGCTCATCGATTCTATTGTAGGATTTTTCCTTTTTTTCAACCTCCATATTAGGTTGGTCCTCAATTTCCTTCCTTAGGTCATGAATTTCTGTGTCATCACTCTTTATGTAATCAGTGACTCTTATTTTTAATTCTGTCGTTTTGTTTCTAAGCTCATCGTTTGAAAGGAGTGAAATTGTGGCGTAGGCAGTGTGAACTTCTTCCACAAGGGGCATGACATCTTTGATGTCCTGATCAGACTTTTTCCCGAAGATTTTAAAAAATCCGGATATTATTTTTGACATACTATTTAAATGAAGAAAACCGAGGCAAAAGTAACTAAAAAGCAGTAATTAGTAGAAGGTAGGTTGAAAATGGGTTTATTAGCGTTTTTTGCAGGATTAGTATTCGTCTTCGTGAAAAAAGAAATCATCTTTCGTTGGGTAGTCTGGCCAGATGTCTTCAATTTTTTCATAGGCCTCTCCTTCGTCTTCAATTTCTTGAAGATTCTCTATAACCTCCAATGGGGCTCCAGAGCGGATCCCAAAGTCAATTAGTTCTTCCTTGGTAGCAGGCCAGGGAGCGTCTTCTAGTTTTGATGCTAATTCTAATGTCCAATACATGATTTGTTTATTTATAAGAGACCTTACGTATAAATCTCTAAAAGGTTTATTTATTTAAATTTTATGATATTTTTATTTTCGGGCGAACAAAAGTATTATTTCAGATGGAAAAAACAAACAAATATGAAATTATTTTATTGTATCCCTTTCCATGGGATCTCTTCAACCCCAAGCTCGTTAGCTACTTTTCGTGCTAAGCTGAACAAATAATCAGAGAGCCTGTTCAAATATTGCAGCACAATAGGTGGAGCTGAGCTTTCTTCTGAAAGCAGAGATACCTCTCTTTCAGCCCTTCTGCAAATGCAACGTGCGATATGGATATGTGATACGATTTTGTGTCCCCCCGGAAGGACAAATGAACGCATTTCAGGCAAAACAGAGTAATGTACATCAACTTCATGCTCAAGTATTGTTATATCCTCTTCTTTGATTTCAGGTATTTTTACTTTTGATTTTTCTGGATCTGAGGCAAGTATAGAGCCAATTACAAAAAGGTTGTTTTGGATCTTTAGTAAAACTTTTTTGTGACCCTCCTCAATATCCTGGTCCTTTATTAGGCCAATATAAGAATTGAGCTCGTCAATTGTCCCATAAGAACAGATTCTGTTATGATGTTTTGGAACCCTGGTACCCCCAAGTAAGGAGGTTTGACCCTGATCGCCCTTTTTTGTGTATATCTTCATGATTATGCGGAAAAAACAGCTTGTTAATTTACGACCAATTGATTGATGATGTTGTTATTGACCTCATCTGATGCAATTTTGCCATCAATCAACCTCACAATTCTGTGTGCATGTAAAGCAATGTCTTCTTCATGGGTAACAATTATAATAGTGTTCCCTTTTTGATGGATTTCTCTTAATAATGCCATAATTTCCATAGACGTTTTTGAGTCTAGGTTACCTGTTGGCTCATCAGCAAGAAGTATCGATGGCTTATTGACAAGTGCACGGGCAATTGCAACTCTTTGTCTCTGCCCCCCAGAGAGTTCATTTGGTTTATGTTTAACCCGGTCTGATAGCTCAACATGATCCAGCACCTCCAGGGCCCTTTTTTCTCTATCAGACTTCTTGTAACCTGCATAAATCAATGGTAGTATCACATTATCAAGCGCAGAAGCCCTAGGCAATAAATTAAATGTTTGAAAAACAAAACCAATCTCATTATTTCTGATTTCAGCCAACTGATTATCACTTAAACTGCTTGCATCTGTTCCATTGAGAAGGTATCTTCCACTTGTAGGGGTATCAAGGCATCCCAAAAGATTCATTAAAGTTGACTTTCCTGATCCAGAAGGGCCCATTAAAGCAACAAACTCATTTTTTTGAATACTTAAATCAATGTTCCTTAGGGCTTTGACTAAAACGGTCCCTATTCTGAAATGTCGTTTGATTCCTTCCAGTTTTATTATCTCGTTCTCATCCACTGCTGGCCATTAATTGTTTTTAACATCCTGATTTCTTAAACAAATGTAAGCATTGTTGGTAAGGAAAAAGGAGAATTGCAATAATCCAACAAAGCGGACCTCTTTGCTTAAAACAAGAATGGGCTGAAAAATGCATAAAACAACAATAAAACGCAAATAGATGCAAATAGATGCAAAAAAGAGCCTCATTGTGCACCAGCAGCCTAGTATAGCAAGACGAGGTCCTGTTTTTTGTGTTCTTTGTTAAAGAAAACCAATCCCATTTCAAAAAGATCAATGCTTATAGTAATTTGGGGATGTGTTTTGATTGTATTCCATGCCATTTCCATATTCTTAGACCAATGTATATCGTCGAAGACAAATACACTTTTCTCATGGACCTTATTTAAGCATTGTTCGAAATAGTCTAAGGTTGGTTTAAGGTTATGGTTGCCATCAAAAAAAACAAAATCGAGATAGTCTAGATTATTTAATTCTTCATGTAGCATATTGTCAAAAGGGCCAATAACCAAGCTTATATTAGTAGCAGAAAGTAGATTAAAATTGCTTTTTGCAATTTTAGCAGTTTCTGGGCAGCCTTCGATGGTTATTAATTTCGAAGATGAATTTGCTAAGGCTAAATAGGAAGCAGTAATGCCTAATGAAGTTCCCAGCTCAAGCAAGTTTTTAGGCTGTAAATGGTTAACAAGCCTAAATAACAACTGACCATATTTTGCAGACTTGAGAGATGTTTTTGCAATTGAACTAATGGATCGGCTGGCTGACTTTCCTGTTCCAAAATCAGATACAATGATTTTTTTTTTTGATAGTAGCATTTTGCTCCTTAGGGATTCTATATTGTCAAAGATATAATAGTGATTTCTCTCTTTAATTATCTTTGTGTAAATATTAGATACAAATTGAGATTGGATATGCTGCTTTTTAATTGTTTTTAGCAGATAGGTGAAATAACGAAGGAACATGCCCATTTAATAATAGAATAGAAAAAACAATATTAATTGAAAAAAAGGAATTAGGGTAGTTTTACAGATTATGTTTTGATTAATATTTTCAATAAATATATAATGAGCGGAAAACGAATTTTCATCATCTTTGTAATTGTTTTGATAAGTAATTTATTGGCAACAGCCCAAAACCAACAAAAGGATATGGATAGGTTTACAATAGTAATTCACGGAGGTGCTGGCACGATCCTTAAAAAAAACATGACGCCAGAGAAGGAGTTGGAATATAAAAATAAGTTGAAAGAGGCATTAACAGCAGGATATAGCATTCTTGCCAATGGAGGGAATAGCATTGATGCTGTAGAGACAGCAATAAAGATAATGGAGGATTCTCCTTTATTCAATGCAGGTAAAGGGGCTGTTTTTACTAATGAGGGAAAAAATGAGATGGACGCTTCTATTATGGAAGGCAAAACGCTTAATGCCGGATCAGTTGCAATGGTCAACACCATAAAAAACCCAATAAGTGCAGCACGCATGGTTATGGAAAAATCACCACATGTAATGATGGTTGGAGAAGGGGCAGTCAAATTTGCCAAAGAGCAAAATTTAGAAATTGTTGATTCCGCTTATTTTTATGATGAAAAAAGGTGGCTGCAATGGCAAAACATTAAAGGGTCTAATGATCTAGAACTTGACCACTCTGATGATAGGGCAGAGAATAACCGAAAGGAGTTTGATGCAGAGTTTAGCGATGATGGAGATAGAAAATTTGGGACAGTTGGGGCCGTTGCTATTGATAAAAATGGGGATATAGCAGCAGGTACATCTACAGGAGGGATGACCAACAAAATGTATGGAAGAGCGGGAGATTCTCCCATTATTGGTGCCGGCACCTATGCAAATAACAAGACATGTGGGGTTTCATGTACAGGACATGGAGAGTACTTTATCAGAAAGGTAGTTGCATACGATATTTCTGCGCTTATGGAATATAAGAACCTTACCTTACAAGAGGCCGCTGATATCGTAATTCACAAAAAATTAAAGGAAATAGGTGGATCTGGTGGGATTATAGCAGTAGATTCTCATGGGAATTTCTCGCTCACCTTCAATACCGAAGGAATGTATAGAGGCAGCATGACGAAAGAGGGCAAGCCTATTGTGAGTATTTATAAAGGTAATGACTAGCCTCCTACAACCAGCTTAGCAATTCATTTATAAAGTGAATAGCCAACTTAGGTTCCAATATTAGAGTGAATACAAATCCAAAAACGGCTCCATAAAAGTGAGCACCATGATTGATATTATCCATAGATTGTTTTGACATTTTTGCCGAATATATGAGGTAGATAACCCCTAAAACAATTCCTGGAATTCCAATGATTCCCCAAATATAAATTTTAGCTAGTGGATTAAAGAGAATACTGGAAAATACAACGGCAGAAACAGCACCAGAAGCACCCACCCCTCTGTAGAGCACGTTATTTTTATGCTTGTTAAATGTTGGAATATCTGAAGTAATTAATGCTCCCACATAGAGAAGCAGGTAATAAAAATGAGCTTTTGATCCAAATAATTCGGAAAAGTAGTATTCTACAGCCTGGCCAAAAGAATAAAGGACTAGCATATTGATAATAAGATGAACCCAGCTTCCGTGTAAAAGTCCAGAAGAGATAAACCGGAAATACTCTTTTTTTGTATTAATCGTAAAAGGGTCAAAAATTAGCTGGTTCATCAAAGCTGGAGACTGAAACGCTGCAATTGAGATTATTGTGGTCAGGGCGATAATTAGGATAGTAAGCATTTAATTTAGTTGTATTTAATTAATTGAAATTTCATCAATAAAAATCCAGCTAGTTCCGCCATTACCTAAATGCCAATCTGGAATAATACCATAATTTTCAGCCCTTATCATTAAATACCGGACTTGTAAACTGGGAAATTCAGCGATTAACTCTTGAGTTGAAGTCTTGTAATCCACATCAGAAATTTTGTTTTCTACTTTTGCCAATAACTTGAAATCTCTATTATTATTTGAAACGAAATATTCAATATGCTTTGGATACCATATCCATGAACTAATATCTTGAATAAATCCAGCAGAAACTTTATTGATTGGTTTCAATGCCCCAAGATCAATTATCACCTCAAGGTTTTCTTGATATCCTTGCCAACTGCCTGTACGATAGTTTGCTCCACCTTTTATCTTGTCTATTAAGGCATTGTCTCCTCCTGCTGAATATTGGTTCGCATGTTTGCTCTTAATAATGATTTTTCTTTCTTTATCAAGCTTGTTAAATGTACCTGAATTAATGAAACTGCCAACCCCATCTTTGTAGGCAATAGCCCTTATAGTTGCCGAATGACTCAATTTTAAAACATCCTTATAAACTGAAGAATTTACAGAGGGATCGGTTCCATCGAGGGTATAGTAAATTTTACATTCCTTGTCAGCCGTTCCAATTGTAATTTCTAAATTTTCAGTAAATGTTCTGGATGTTGCTTTAAAAAAGGGAGTTGGCAAGATGTCCTTTGTTTCTATAGTTGAAATAGGAGGTTCAAAGACGATATTAAGATCGTTTTGGCTATTGGTCATATTAAATACCAGCGTTCCGCCATTTAAAATATCCTGATGCTTTAAATAAGTTTTGTTGTATTCATTTCCGTTTAATTTGATGGATGAAATGAAGTGATTTTTTAAAGAAAGATTGTTCGCCGTTATTTTGAATGTATTGCCATTTTCCAAATTTATGCTTGCTGTCTTAAACATGGGCGTACCAAAAGCATAATAGTCCTGCCCAGGAGTAACTGAATAGAATCCCATTGCACTTAAAACATACCAGGACGACATCTGGCCACAATCTTCGTTTCCAGAGAGGCCATCAGGTTTAGCGGTATACATGGTTTCCATAATTTCATGAATCCGTGCCTGTGTTTTGTGAGGTTTGCCAATATAATTATATAGATAAGCCATATGATGACTTGGTTCGTTCCCATGTGCATATTGTCCAATAAGACCTGTTATGTCTGCTTGTTTTCTTCCCGTCGTTTCTTTGGAGGCTGAAAACAAATTATCCAGATAAGCTTCCATTTTTTCAGGACCACCCATAATCCTTACCAGTCCACCTATATCATGAGGAGCAAACAGGCTATATTGCCAGGAATTGGCTTCCGTATAATTGAAATTTACTTCGGAAGGATCGAATGGAGCAAACCATGTTCCGTTAACCTTAGCCCTCATAAAACCTGTTTCGGAGTCATAAATATTTTTATAATATTGGGCTCTTTCCATATAAGCTTGATGAGTTAAGCTGTCACCAATCTCTTTGGCAAATTTCCCAATGCACCAATCATCATATGCATATTCTAATGTCTTGGATACTGATTCTGGTTCATCTTCGGCTCTAATATATCCATGTTTTTTGTAGGAGCCTAAGCCAAGGTGGTCCTGCTCGGCACTATGCTTCATGGCTTTTAAGGCTAAATCTTGATCAAATCCGGTTATTCCCTTTACAAAAGCATCAGCAATAACAGGGATAGCGTGATAACCGATCATGCATCCTGTATAATTTCCGGCCAGCTCCCAGACAGGAAGCTGTCCGCCATGTTCATATTGGGCAAGAAACGTTTTTATAAAATCAAGTGTCTTTTCTCTTTCTATAATTGTGAATAAAGGGTGTGTAGCCCTAAAGGTGTCCCACAATGAGAATACGGAATAATTAGTGTGAGATAATGCTTTATGAACCCTTAAATCAGTGCCTCTATAATTGCTGTCGACATCCATGAATAGGTTGGGTGCTAATAGTGAATGGTATAGTGCCGTATAAAAAATCTTTTTTTTATCCTCATCATCACCAGCAACCTCTATAGCCTTAAGCTTGTTGTCCCACACATTTCGGGCACTTTCTTTAATCATTTCAAAATCCCAATTTGGGATCTCTGCAATAAGGTTTTTTCTTGCACCCTCTATGCTAACAGCAGAAATGCCAACTTTCAATAAGATTTCTTTTTCATCGCCAAATTGAAAATATGCCTTTAGCGCTTTACCTTCAACTTCATTGTGGCCAGATAAAATTATGGAGCCCTTACTTAGCCCATAAGACTCAAAATTTTCTGAAAAATGCGCAACAAAATAGATATGCTGTTCTTTAGCCCATGCATTTGAAAGTCTTGACCCCTCAATTTCATTTTCACTTACAACACGAATATTTGAAGAGATTACTTGGTCTCGATGAACTAGATCCAAAATTATATTACCAGGTTCATTTCCTTTAAATGAATATTTGTGAAAACCAACCCTATGTGTGCCTGTTAATTCTGCAAATACTTTTGGGTCATCGAGAAAAACAGAATAATATCCTGCTATGGCCTCTTCATTGGCATGTGAAAATCCAGAAGAGTAACCTTTTGTGCCATCTGCACCATTGTTAAGAACAATATCGCCGGCAGTCGGCATAAATAAGATGTCCCCGTAATCACTTACACCGGTACCACTTAAATGAGTATGTGAAAACCCATAAATGATACTATCTGAATAATGATACCCAGAGCAGCCATCCCATCCTGAAAGTCTTGTGTCAGGACTTAGCTGTACCATGCCAAAAGGCATTGAAAAACCTGGATAGGTGTGGCCATGACCTCCAGTGCCAATAAAAGGGTCAACAAATGCTGTCAAGTTTGGCTTTTCTTTGAGGTCCAGATTGCATCCTGCGAATACCATTATAAATAGCGTGAAAGACAAAAAAGATCTCATTTTGCTATGATAAATTAGTCCATGCAAGAGCCGCAGCTCCTAAAATTGCAGCTTCTGAGTCAGGAATACTTGATGGCAACAAAGCAATCTTGTTTTTGTAAATAGTTAACAGGTTTTCATTAAAGTACCTTGTTGTTGGTATAAAAAGAAGATCACCAGCATTTGCCAAGCCTCCGAAAAGAAAAATTGCTTTTGGACTAGTAATGGTGACTGCATTTGCCAAGGCCAAGCCCAATGATTTAGATGTAATATCAAATGCCTTTAAAGCCAGCTTGTCCTTGCTTTCTGCTGCTTTTGCAATTTCAAAACTGCTTAGCGCTACTGATAGGCTCCTTAAAATGGAAGGCTCTTCTGTCTCTTTCAAAAGTTCCTTTGCTGTTTTTGTAATTCCGGTTGCAGAAACGTAGGTTTCAAGACAACCGTTTCTTCCGCAACCACAAGGCCGACCTATAGGATCTATAATTGTATGCCCTAGTTCGCCGGCAAATCCATCATGGCCATATATGAGCTTTCCATTTGCAACAAAACCGCTTCCCAGTCCAGTTCCCAAGGTTACTACGAGAAAATCATTCATGGTTTTTGCCCCCCCAAAGGTCATTTCACCCAGGGCAGCGGCATTGGCATCATTAGTTAAAACTGCTTGTAACCCCATAGCTTGTTCAATAAGTTCCTTCAAAGGAACTACTCCGGTCCAGGGTAAATTTGGGGCAAATTCAATGGTGCCATTATAATAATTGCCATTGGGTGCACCTATCCCTATCCCTATAGGATGATAATTTTTGCTGTGATATAGCGGCTTTATTTCCTTAATTAATTGTGCTACAAGATCCTTGGGATCCGGGAAGGTTGCGGTCTTCCATGAGCCTTGTTCAAGACAATTCCCCTCTCTATCTACAAAACCGTAAACTATGTTGGATCCGCCAATGTCTATTCCTATTGCTACCTTATTCATTTGTTATCACAAATTTCCTTTAATACAACAAAATTAATATGAAGAAAATAGAATAAGATAAATTTCTTGCGTTTTTTGTTCTTCCATATCACTAGTCTTTCATTAAATAATTTGAGTCAACAAGTACGTTTTTGTAGTTTTGGTGAAGGGCGTAATTAAATCCTTTATGAATGCAATAGGCACCGTGATTCCCTGATTTATTGATGGCTGCATATCCTACCTGAAAATCTTTCGCATTTTGTTTGGCTACAATTCTCTTTACTGCCTCTTCGCATGCGGCTTGAGGACTGCTTCCGTTACGCATTAATTCCACAACAAGAAAAGTACCTAATGTCTTTAAAACAGCTTCTCCCATACCAGTGGCTACTGCTCCTCCAATGTCATTGTCCACATACATGCCAGCCCCAATAATAGGAGAGTCACCAACCCTTCCATGCAGTTTCCACGATAAACCAGATGTTGTACAGGCGCCAGAGATATCTCCATTTTTATCAATGGCAAGCAAACCTATTGTGTCATGATTTTCCTGATTAATTATAGGTGCATATTTAGATGTTTTTAACCAATTCTCCCATGCTCTCTTTGCCTTTTCAGTAAGGAGCACCTCCTCTTTAAAACCATTGTCCAAGGCAAATTTTAGTGCACCAGCTCCACTAAGCATCACATGTGGCGTTTCGTCCATAACCATCCGGGCAACTGAAATAGGATGCTTAATGTTTTGCAAGAAAGACACAGACCCACAATTGCCATTTTCATCCATGATGCAGGCATCCAAAGTGACTTTTCCATCACGGTCTGGGTAACCACCAAATCCTACCGAATTTATCTTGGGATCTCCTTCAGGAATTCTTACACCGGCCTCAACTGCATCAATTGCCTTTCCTCCACCATTAATGATCTCCCAAGCAGCTTCATTTGCTGCCAAGCCATGATTCCAAGTGGAGATGACTATTGGAAAAGCTTTTTTTGCTCCAACTAAAGGATTCAGGCTCTTTCTCGCCTTGGCATACGTAATTCCAAAATAAGCGAAAAGAGAAGTAAACGCTGTACCTAAGATAAATTTACGTCGATTGATCATGGATTCTTCTTGCTGTTTATTATGTGTTTCACGCTAAAGCTTAGAACAGTTGGCATCAACATTTTCTGCATATCCTGTGCCATCCTCTACACTATATTGAAGCTCTATAGCTTGTAGTTGGTCAGTGATAAAACCATGTCCACTAACAGTGGTTGAAGAAAGAATTTGCTGAGGGAAATCAATGGAAGTATTATTAATAACCGCTTCAAGCTGAAATCCTTGCCCTAGCTGGTTAAAATTATCGATAAGGATTTTGTCAAAGAAGTCTGGGTGTGAAATTATTTCTATCTGGAAAGTCGCAATTAATTGATGGTTCAAATCATATTCATTGCACTGCCATACTCCCAGATAATCTTCTCTGGTTGCAACATCAGGAATCGTATCTTTTCTACAGGAACCTAACAAGAGCATTAGCCCCAAGCAAGTCAAAATGAAAGACGATCTGTTTTTAATCATGGTTCTTATTTATTCCAATCTTTCTTTAAGGTTTAGCCGAAATTTTCTTGCTGTGTCTATGGCTATATCATAGCCTGCATCCGCATGCCTTATTACACCCATAGCAGGATCATTATTTAAAACTCTTTTTAGTCTTTTTTCAGCATCCTCTGTTCCATCAGCAACAATTACCATGCCTGCATGGATGGAATAACCCATCCCAACTCCTCCTCCGTGGTGAACAGAAACCCAGCTTGCACCCCCTGCTGTATTTATTAGAGCGTTTAAAATTGGCCAATCTGCAATAGCATCCGAGCCATCCTTCATTGCCTCTGTTTCCCTAAAGGGAGAAGCAACTGAGCCAGTGTCTAAGTGGTCTCTTCCAATTACAATTGGGGCCTTCACTTTTCCTTCGGCAACAAGCTTGTTAAAAGCCAATGCCGCCTTTTCCCTTTCTCCCATTCCGAGCCATGCGATCCTGCATGGCAATCCTTGAAATGCAATTTTTTCCTGTGCCATTTTTATCCATCTTACCAATCCATGGTTTTCTGGAAAAAGTTCGAGTATAGCCTTGTCTGTTTCATATATGTCATTAGGATCACCAGATAGTGCAGCCCATCTGAAAGGCCCTTTGCCTTCGCAAAATAATGGACGAATATAAGCAGGAACAAATCCCGGGAAATCAAAAGCATTTTCGACTCCTTGTTCTAAGGCTTGGCCCCTAATATTATTTCCATAATCAAATGTAACAGCTCCCCTTTTCTGTAGTGCAAGCATTTGTCGTACATGTTTCGCCATGGTGGTTAAAGACCTTTTTATATAATCTTCTGGATTCGCTTCTCTTAAAACCTTGGCCTCATCCACAGAAAGGTTTTCAGGGAAATACCCCACCAGTTCATCATGTGCAGAAGTCTGGTCTGTCAATAAATCTGGCGTAATCTTCCTGTCCAGAAGTCTTTGTAAAAGATCAACTGCATTACAAACCACTCCAATAGATAAGGGCACTCCCTTTTCTTTAGCGGATAATGCTTTGTCAATTCCCTCATCAATATCATAAACCATTTCATCGATATATTTCGTATCCAATCTTTTCTGTATCCTCCAAGCTTCTATTTCAGCGGCGAGGCAGACTCCTTCATTCATGGTAATGGCAAGTGGCTGGGCGCCGCCCATACCTCCTAATCCGGCGGTGACAGAAATAGTCCCTTTCAAAGAACCACCAAAATGTTGTCTTGAAGCTTCACCAAATGTTTCGTAGGTGCCCTGTACTATTCCTTGGGAACCAATATAAATCCATGAACCAGCAGTCATTTGTCCATACATAGTTAACCCCTTAGCTTCTAGTTTTCGGAATTCTTTCCAATTTGCCCAATGAGGTACAAGCATGGCATTAGAAATAATTACCCTTGGCGCATCTTTATGGCTTGGCAGTATGCCGACAGCTTTTCCTGATTGTATTACCAGTGTTTCGTCTTCTTCCAGCGCCTTAAGGGCTTTTACGATTAAATGAAATGCTTCTGGGTTCCTGGCAGCCTTCCCAGTGCCACCATAAACAATCAAGTCTTCTGGCCTTTCAGCAACTTCTGGGTCGAGGTTGTTATGGAGCATTCTTAATGCGGCTTCCTGGATCCATCCTTTACAAGTTAAGGTAGTTCCTGTTGGGGTTTTAAGTTTTGAAATGTCCAATTTCTCAGTACTAATGGCCATGGAATTTTATTTAATCATGATGTGCTTAAAAGATGTTGTAACAACATGTGCGTTTACCTAGTTCACAAATAATACTATTTTCGCATCAGTCAAAGACTGAAATTAAGCAGCATCAAAAGTACATAATTTGATGCAACAAACATTAATGGTTATTACAATTGAATTAATGATAAAAGAACGCTCAGATAGTTTATTTGAAATAGCATTATCCTTATTTCCGGGAGGGGTTAATTCGCCGGTTCGCGCTTTTCAGTCTGTTTATGGCAATCCAGTTTTTGTTGAGCGGGGCGATGGCAGTTATATATGGGATGAGGATGGAAATAAGTACATAGATTTTTGCTGTTCCTGGGGCCCTTTAATCTTAGGCCACAATAATAATTCAGTTAAGTCTGCAGTTTCCAAGGCTATAGAAAAGGGCTTATCATTTGGTACCCCTACTATGAAGGAAAATGAGCTTGCCTCTCTTGTTTTAAAGAATAACAACTATCTTGATAAGATCCGTTTTGTTAATTCTGGAACTGAAGCAGTGATGTCTGCCATTAGGCTAGCTAGGGGATTTACAAAAAGAGATAAAATCATAAAGTTTGATGGCTGTTACCACGGTCATGCAGATTCCTTGCTGGTAAAAGCGGGTTCTGGGCTTGCAACCTTTGGTGTTTCATCATCTGAAGGCGTACCTGAGTCAACAGCAAATGAGACCATTGTTTTAGATCTAAATGATAAGGAGACTGTAAATGAAGCATTTACAAATTATCCAAACGAGATCGCCTGCATCATCATAGAGCCCATTCCTGCTAATAACGGATTGTTAATTCAAGACCAGGAGTATTTAATTTTTTTACGAGAAGCGTGTAATAATAATGGTGCTTTATTGATTTTTGATGAGGTTATTTCGGGTTTCCGCTTAGGGTTTGGTGGAGCTGCAGCGTTTTATAATATACAGCCCGATCTGATCACCTATGGCAAAATAATAGGAGGGGGCTTGCCAGTTGGCGCTTATGGAGGCAAAGAGGAAATAATGGCCCACATTTCCCCAGATGGAAATGTTTATCAGGCGGGTACCTTATCAGGAAACCCTATTGCTATGGCAGCAGGTATTGCACAAATAACCGCCTGTTTAGTCAAAGGTTTTTATAGCACACTAGATTCCAGGGCTGCACATTTTGTCGAAATAATAAGAGCTCATATCAAAGAAAAAGGGTATAAAATGTCTGTTTATTCAATTGGCTCAATTTTTTGGATTGCTTTTTCTGATAAAAAAAGAATCCAAAAGGCCTCAGATATTGATGCTGATAGTATGGAGCTCTTCAAAATAATGCATAGTTATCTCTTGGAGCATGGAGTCTATTTGGGGCCGTCTGGATATGAAGTTGGATTCATTTCACAGGCACATGATCAGAAAACGTTGGAAATTGCTGCAAAGACCATTTGTAATTCATTAGATCATATATTTGATGAGAAACAAAAAAATCAAGAAAGGATTTGACCAGCTTTCTTTAATCTATGATTGGATTTCGAGATTGATTTTCGGAAGACAATTAATTGTCGCCCAAGATTACTTTACAGATAGAATTAAAGAAGGCAGTTCTATTTTAATCGTTGGAGGAGGAACAGGAAAGTCCTTATCGGCGATTTTTAAACATCATTCCTTATCGAAGATTACCTTCCTGGATATTTCTTCAGGTATGCTTGCTAAAGCAAAAGAGCATGTCATAAAATATCATGGCGAACTATTTGGTAAAATCAGGTTTATTGAAGGCACCTATGAGCATTTACCCAAGACAGAAACCTATAATGTAATAATTACTCCATTTTTTTTAGATTGCTTAGATGACAAAGTTTTGGGTGATACCCTTACAGTATTGCATGGTAGGTTAGAGAACAATGGGCAATGGTTGTTTACCGATTTCAATGTGCCCCCAAAACCGGTTTTTATAAAATGGTTTTCTAAAGGCATTATTCTGTTGTTTTACTCCTTCTTTAATATCTTCTGTAAACTTGGTATTTTCCGGCTTCCAGAATTTTCTAAGCATTTTTCAAGGTTGTTTGACCAGCCACAAGAGACACATTACTTTTTAAGGGGCCTGTTGGTGACACAGCTATACATTAAGTCAGCCCCATTGAAAAGCCAGGTATACAAGTAAAAATTGAAGGATCATAGTTCCCTCAATCAATAGTGAAAAGTAATATTCGCTTTTATCTGGAGTTGCTCTGCTAACACAGATAGCCGTAACAACTCCGGAAGCAATCATTGCCAACACAAGTAACAAATGTTCCTGAAGAAAGAAGTAATGAATGACCGAAATGGAAATAAACAGGAAAAGGCAAAGGTAGGAGAGGCAGATTGATTTCTGAGCTCCAAATAACAACGGAATGGTCTTAAGCCCTGTTTCTTTGTCATACTTAATGTCGCGGATATCAAAAGGGATCGTGATTGCAAGGAGAAAGAAAAACCGTTCCACTGAAACCCATAAAACCGCTGAATTAGTCAGCTCTCTTCCTGGATTGTTGTAGAACCATGGCAGTAGAACTGTTATATAGGATACTGTTAAAGCGATTAAAAAAAGCTTTAGATATGGAAGGTTCCTTAAACTGGTCCAATTTCCGCCAATTTTTAAAAAAGGCACTGTATAGAAAAAGGTAAGACATCCCGCCGGAAGCAATAAACAGAATACATTATTCCTGAGAAAGAAAAAAGACACAATGCATCCTATAAATGAAAGTATCTTAACTAAAGTAAAGCTCAACTTGTTATTAACAACCCAAATATGCCGTTCTGATAACGATCTGCTTTCTTTTTTGCTGAAAGGAAATGTTCTGTGAAAACAATAGGAAAATAAGGTTGCACAATAGATAAATGTCAAGAACTGAGGTTCGGCCTCAAGGCTAAATATGGCACCTGTTTGAAGTGTTAAACAAACAATGGGTATTGCAACATATATGTTGCTATAGACTAAAAAATCCGTAATTTTTACAAGTATTCTTGGCAAGGATCCCTAATTAGGTTAAGGAACTGGATAAGCCAGGGGATGTAAAAGCACACCTCCAACAAATCCAATAAGGCTTCCTTTAATTGCATTTTGAACAATAATTTTTTTTGCTTTGTTTTGGAATCCACGGACATAAGAATCTTCATTTAATAAACGTAAATCTGAAACCAATTCATCCTTTATTTTTGGATTATACTTACCTATTGCCACGGCATATACTGCTGCTGGGATAAATGCGAAATAAATGGGAAATGGTAATAAGAGGACAGAGGCTGCTCCAATCACTACCCCTCCTATAAAGGGCCATGGTGCCTTGAACCCATTTCGTGCATCATGTGTTCCCATTACAAATAAATTCATTTCACTTGTAGAAAAACTGTCGCTTTCGAGGCTGGGGTCATATAATATTTCAGTCTTGCCATTTCCATATTGAATGGCAAATATTCTGTCCTTGCCAACAAACATTTTTTTGGTTTTCTTTTTCCCCTTTCTCTCAAACTTAATGTCTAGAGAGTCTACTTCTACCACCTTGCCTTCAAGGACCTTTCCGGAAAAAAAAAGCAATTTGTCTTGAGCGTTAGCGCAAGTGTTAAATATAATAAATGACAGGAAAAGGAATTTGCTTAGAATCTTCATTGTTAATTGAGTTTGTTGCAAAATTATGGATTTATTTGTAATGGGAA
>JYMV01019541.1_pt1 | contig 28964 bp, 31 predicted proteins | sample 338911 | NCBI WGS metagenome assembly JYMV01 (sample SAMN03354496, study PRJNA234377) | hydrothermal vent metagenome | biome: Deep sea; feature: Hydrothermal plumes at the Eastern Lau Spreading Center, Western Pacific Ocean; material: Seawater | place: Tonga | collected 2009 | depth 2000 m m
CCACGAAATGAAAATCCTCGCCTTGGATGGTATCGTCCATTGATTGAGGAAGGAGAATTCGTGAATCGGAAATTACACTCGATGAAGCAGATGCCCGAGTTTGTTCTTTTTGGTTCTGAGATAATGCACGTTGGTCTCATGGGGGGTAATCTCAATAGGCACACGCTCGACGACGTCTAAACCGTAGCCCTCAATGCCCACGATTTTTCGAGGGTTATTGGTCAGCAGTCGTATGCGTTGAAGCCCAAAATGTGTAAGAATCTGCGCTCCAACCCCGTAATCCCGCAAGTCGGCTTTGAGCCCGAGCTTGAGATTCGCATCCACCGTGTCACTGCCCTCGTCTTGTAGCGCATAGGCACGAATTTTATTGGACAGTCCAATTCCACGACCTTCTTGATTCAGGTAGACCAACACGCCCGCCCCTTCGCGTTCGATCGCTTCCATGGCGGCATGAAGTTGTTCGCGGCAGTCACATCGGAGGGAGGTCAACACATCTGAAGTGATACACCCGGAATGGACTCGAACCAGCACGTTATCCTGAGATTGTGGTTCGCCCTTGACCAATGCGAGATGGGAGGTTCCATCGAGATCATTCTCAAACACCACGGCACGAAATTCTCCGAACGACGTTGGCAACCGCGCCTCCGAGACCTGTCGGACGAACCGTTCTCGCTGCATTCGATATTTGATCAAGTCCTTGATGGTGGCAACAGAGAGGTTGTGTTGTTCGGCAAATGCGAGCAGTTGAGGAAGTCGCGCCATGGTTCCATCATCGTTCATAATTTCACATATCACGCCAGCCGGTTGACATCCACTCAGCCGAGCCAAGTCCACCGACCCTTCGGTCTGGCCGGCCCGTTTCAACACCCCCCCGCGATCGGATTTTAATGGGAACACATGGCCTGGCCTTGCAAGATCTGACGGCCGAGTGTCAGGGTGAATTGCCTTAAGGATTGTTACGGCGCGATCATGTGCGGAAATCCCGGTGGTGACTCCATCACGCGCATCGATCGAGACGGTGAATGCCGTTCCCAGGGGAGCAGTATTTTTCGCCGCCATGGGATGCAACTCAAGCGCCTCAGTCCGCTCAGGAGTCAGGGTCAGGCAAATCAGGCCACGGCCATACTTGGCCATAAAATTGATGGCCTCCGGCGTTGTCTTTTCCGCAGCCAAGACAAGATCGCCTTCATTTTCCCGATCTTCATCATCGACGAGAATCACCATTTCCCCGTCACGAATCATGGTCAAAACATCTTCAATCGCTGGAAATTTCGTATCCATGGGTTTCACTATAGAAGACGCTTTCTGAACGTGTCAAACAACCAGGCACTCTGCTTGTTCAGCCTCAGTGGGATTGCTGTGACATTGCACAGAGTGTGGAGATCGGCACCACACGTTTTACCCTGACGCACGACCAGTGCTCCCAAGTTGCCTAGTCAGTGAATCAATTAGGAACGGCGGCCGGAAAACAACAACGAGGAGAAATCGTGGAACACGGTAATGCCAATCCCGAGGTAGCCATAATCCTTATTAAACTTTCTCGCAGTTGTGGCGTTGTAGAGGGAATGGATTTCACCGAGAAACTGGTTCGTGAAGTAGGCGCCGTTGACAGAGAATGCCAACCACGATCTTGTGAGATAGCTGAGACGCCAGGCCACCACATTGTTTGAATTGAATGCCTTGGGCGGTGTCCGGGACTCACTGGATCGATTCACCTGAATCCGTTTATAGTCGGCACTGACCACAAACTTAGGGGTGATCTGGAATACCCCGCCAAATCCGATCGTGAAGTTGTCCGATTGATAATCTGACTCCTCAAGTATGTCTGCAAGGTCCATCAAAACACTGGCGCCCAAGCCTGCGGGGTCTATCCCGAACTCCGAGTTGACATTGGTTCTTGAGTACTCTGCCAGTGCATGAATGCTCCATCGCGTGGAGAATGACTTGCTAGCGAGAAGGGTCACGCCATAGGAATCGTCCTCAATCCCACCAAAGGTAATCGTGCCCTGTGGAAGGAGAGGCAACGGTGGATTGGCTATGTTCTCGCCGCGATTGCCTCGATAGAACGCACCGAGCGCCACTGTGGGATACCACGAGTCCTCAACGACGAGACGCTGCTTGAGCATCACGTCATGACTCGTAACCTCGACATCACCCCTCGACCTACCAAGACCAAGCTCTCGGAGTTCCCCTTTATATGAGATTTGCAACCCATCCCTGAGACCAAAGTGGAAGATTCCTTGCAGGCCGTGATAATCTCCAAGCGTTCCGATATTATCTCCTGGGATTGCGGATTCTTTGAAATCGAAGATATCGACAGTATCATTCACCGTACGGTAGGACGCACTGACTTCAAGCTGCCCTTTCGAAAGCAGATACGCGGTTGGGACATCCGTATACAGAGGAAGTCCTGGAGGTATGTTATCAATATATTCTGCAAGGACAGGGGCTGCGCTTAGACAACAGAGCCAGAACGCAACAAGAAATGTACAGGTGGTTTTAGTCAAAGACATAAGATCATTGCAGATGACATCGCTAAAGAAGAGCCATTATTGCGGAATCATTGTGACCCGTCAAGAAACCCTATTTTGGTCTCCTGCGCGATCGGAGGGCACACATGCACATCCCGCTGCTTGACTTAAAGGCGCACCACGCACCGATTCAAGACGAGATCCTTGCCGCCATCACGCGCGTGGTACAAAGCCAAGCATTCATTCTCGGTGAAGAAGTGGTCACACTCGAGGAACAGATCGCGTCCTACTGCCAGACGAAGTTCGGGATTGGAGTATCGTCAGGGACCGACGCGCTCCTCCTCGCACTCATGGCTGTTGGCATTGGCTCCAATCGTGAGGAAGTGATCACCTCACCATACTCGTTCTTTGCCACAGCTGAAGTCATCGTACGCATCGGAGCCAAACCGGTTTTCGTCGACATCGACCCGATTTCGTACGCCATGGATCCAGCGAAAATTGAGCGCGTGATTACGCCGAAGACAAAGGCCATCATCCCCGTCCACTTATACGGCCAATGCGCCGACATGAAGCCAATCCTGGATATCGCGCAACGTCACAACCTCGCGGTGATCGAGGATGCCGCTCAAGCGCTAGGGGCTGCCTATCCCGACGGCCGCCGAAGTGGGAACATGGGTACTGTGGGGTGTTTTTCCTTTTTTCCAAGCAAGAACCTCGGTGCGATGGGAGATGCCGGCATGGTGGTGACCAATGATGCCGCCCTTGCTGACAGATTACGGACATTGCGCGTCCATGGTGCGGAACACAAATACTACCACCGCCTATTGGGTGGAAACTTTCGCCTCGATGCTATGCAAGCGGCAATCCTCAACGTCAAGCTGAAGTATCTCGACGACTGGACACGCCAACGCGCTGATAACGCCTCGCAGTATGAATCATTGTTTAACACAAGCGGTTTGCTGGAAACCAAGCAGGTTCAACTCCCCACCGCGGTATATGCACATGCCGGAATCGACAACCATCACATCTACAACCAATTCGTCATTCGAGCTCAGCAACGGGACCAACTTCGCACACACCTTCGCGAGCACGGGGTCGCCTCAGAAATCTACTATCCAGTACCGCTCCATCTTCAAGAGTGCTTTGGGAATCTGGGATATCACGAAGGCGATTTCCCAGAAACCGAACGTGCCGCGCACGAGACCCTTGCCCTCCCGATCTATCCTGAGCTCAACGACGAGCAACAAGCCTATATTGTCGGCATAATCCGGTCGTTCTACACAAACTCATGACGTTAGACAGATTTGGATTGTGGACGGGGATCGTTTTATTTTTCACCGTCCTGTTGTGGCCACCCGGTTCGACACTCCCACCCGAAGCACAGAAAGTACTGGCGGTCACCATTCTCGTGGGCATTTGGTGGATCACCGAAGCCCTGCCCATCCCGATGACCTCGCTCCTCCCCGCAGTACTCCTTCCTGTCCTGGGAATTATGACCAGCCAAGATGCCATCAAAAGCTACGCGCATGACTTGATTTTCCTGCTCATGGGTGGTCTTTTCCTGGCCCGAGGCATCGAAAAATGGAACCTCCACAAACGTATTGCGTTGCATATTATGTCATGGATTGGAGTCAATCCGAGGCAAATTGTCCTCGGCTGCATGATCTCGGCTGCGTTTCTCTCGATGTGGATCAGCAACACAGCCACCACCCTCATGATGCTCCCGATCGCCCTTGCACTCCTCAGTCAGCTGCAAGAGACATGGCAAACTGAGCAATCAACTCCGAGTCCGTGGTTTCACAATTTCTCAATCTGCCTGTTACTCGGAATTGCCTACGCCGCGAACGTCGGCGGAATGGGAACCTTGATTGGGACTCCACCAAATCTGATTTTTGCCGGACAGTTTAGTGAACGTTTTCCTTCGGCCCCGCAGATCACGTTTGCCACATGGTCGATGATTGCGCTGCCGATCGTTCTGATCTTTATCCCAGCCATGTGGGCAATGTTTGTCTATGTGCTCACACCGTTACCCTCAGCAAAGTCAACAGAAAGATCCGGTGTCGACGTGATCCGAACTGAACTCACCGCTTTGGGGCCGATGAGCGTCGGAGAACAATGGATTCGACGGATCGTCGTCATCACTGCATTCTTATGGATTTTTCGGAGACCGATTCCGTTGTGGGGAGGATGGGAGATTCCTGGCTGGTCCCAAATATTCACTTACTTTGACGTATTTCGGGATCTCGCAGTGGAGAAATACGTGACCGATACCACCGTCGTACTTTTTATGGTGTTGTGCTGTTTTGCCATCAGAGTCCGACATGATGGCGAGTCGAAAGCGTTGCTAGATTGGGAACACGCAAACCGCATTCCGTGGGGGATGCTGTTGTTATTCGGCGGCGGACTCGCCATTGCCAAAGGATTTGACGTCTCGGGCCTTTCAGTGTGGATCGGTCAACAAATGCAGCAGGCGACGGGTCTCTCCACACCGTTGGTCGTCGGCGGAATTGTTGCCAGCATGACCTTTCTCACCGAAATAACCTCCAACACCGCCACCACCGCCATCCTCATGCCAATCATGGCTGATACTGCGATCGGCCTGCAGATTCACCCGCTTCTCCTCATGATTCCGGCGACACTCGCAGCCTCCTGTGCGTTCATGCTCCCGGTCGCCACGTTGCCCAACGCGATCGTCTTTTCAACCGGCCGAATCCCCATTCGGAAAATGGTACTGTACGGGTTCGTCATTAATCTGATAGGGATCATACTGATTACCGCGATGATGCTCCTGTGGGGCATTCCGATGCTTTCAATTATTCCAGAGCAACTGCCAGCATGGGCGGAATATTGATTGCATGTTAGACACAAACCGTATAGGTGAAGCCGCTGACATCCTTCGAAATGGCGGCGTCGTAGCTTTTCCTACCGAGACGGTCTACGGAATTGGAGCCAGAGCATATGATGAACAGGCAATTCGCCGCATTTTCGCGATCAAGGCAAGACCACACAATAACCCTCTCATTGTGCATGTCGCCTCGATTGAACAAGTTGATAGTCTGGTGGCAGACATTGCAGAGTCAGCCAAAAACCTGATGGCAACATTTTGGCCGGGGGCGCTGACGATTGTCTTGCCCGGTTCAGCACGTGTCCCACAGGTTATCACGGGCGGACTAACGACCGTCGCCGTCCGCATGCCCGACCATCCGGTCGCCTCGACACTTATCCGATTGCTAGGCGAACCGATTGCCGCGCCAAGCGCCAATCGCTCCGGGCGACCAAGCCCAACGCACGTTGAGCATGTCCATCGGGATGTCGGCAACGACGTTGACATGGTTCTCGATGGCGGAACATGCCGCATCGGACTTGAATCAACCGTGATCGATATGTCGCCGGATATTCCGTGCATTCTGCGATCGGGGGCCATCACCATCGACATGATTCAAGCGGCAATCGGCCAAGTCACGCTGCACAGCCCATCAAACAGCACCACCGAGCCAAAATCACCGGGAATGCAACAGCGCCACTATGCTCCCAATTTCAGAATCATCCCTGTCCCTCGAGACGCATGGGCCCAAACGCTTGATGAATGGCGCAATTCTGACAAGCCCATTGGCATTTTGTGCCACCGAACAGCGGTGCAAGATGAGTCAGTCACGTTCTATCGACACATCCCAGGGACGGACGAAGAATACGGTAAGGGACTGTTCGCAGCGTTTCTCGATGCGGAAACCGCGAACATCGATGTCCTTCTCGTTGAAACCGTGAAAGAGCAAGGTGTTGGAATCGCAATTATGGATCGGATCCGTAGAGCGCAGGCGATAGAAAAGGACAATCTCAATGAGTCATAGACAGATACCGCCGGTGATATTGGAAACCAAATGTGATGATCTTCAACTGGTAGGACGGGGGAAAGTTCGAGATATTTACGATCTAGGAGAATCGCTGCTGTTGGTCGCGACGGATCGCATTTCAGCCTTCGACGTCATCATTCCCGACGGAATCCCAGGCAAAGGTTATGTGCTCACCCAACTGTCAGCCTTTTGGTTTTCTGAGCTCTGGAAACGTAACGATTTGATTCCACATCATTTGATCAGTACCGAAGTCGCATCCTTTCCAGAAGCATGCCGCCCCTACATTGATTCCCTACGCGGCCGAACCATGCTTGCAAAGAAAGCGGAGCCACTACCAGTTGAGTGCATCGTCCGAGGCTATATCTCCGGTTCAGCCTGGAAAGAGTATCGCAAGCAGGGAACCGTCTGTGGTCAACAACTCCAAACAGGACTTCAGGAATCCGAACAATTCCCAGAGCCCATCTTCACCCCCTCGACCAAAGCCACCGATGGGCATGACGAGAACATTCCATTTACAGAAATGGAACGGCTCATTGGACAGGACCTAGCTGCAAAAGTTAAAACAGCAAGCCTTACGATTTACACCAGAGCAGCCGAACTCGCGTTAACCCAAGGAATCGTCATCGCAGACACCAAGTTCGAATTCGGGATTGATCCCAAAACAAAACAACTCATGCTAATCGACGAAGTCCTCACTCCAGATTCATCACGATTCTGGCCCAAGAATGACGTAGTACCCGGGAAATCCCCACCTAGCTTCGACAAACAATTTGTACGCGATTATCTAGACACAACCGGATGGAACCACGCCCCTCCCGCCCCAAACCTCCCGCCCGAAGTAATCCAACAAACCAGCGAAAAATATCTAGATATTTTGAAACGACTGGCTCAGCATTCCTAATCTCCTCGCCCCCTTCAAATGGGGAGAGGACAAAGGTGAGGAGATGTTACTGAAAGAGTTAAACGGCTGTAGAACTTACGAATCGTACTGAAGAAGTGAGATTACTGGATACTTCTCAAACTTTGGTCTGGCATTCAGAAAAGACAATTCAATAACGAACGCAATACAGGAAACTACTCCGCCAAGTTGCTCAACCAACTGAATCGCCGCTTCGGCCGTCCCGCCAGTTGCCAATAGATCATCGACGATCAGGACTTTCTCGCCGGGACCTACGGCATCTTTGTGTATCACGATGGTATTCGTGCCATATTCGAGTGAATAGGATGCCTCGATCGTCTCTGCCGGAAGTTTCCCTGGCTTCCTGATGGGAACGAAACCCAGGTTCATGCGATCGGCCAATGGCCCTCCAAAAATAAACCCTCGCGATTCGATTCCAATCACTTTGGAAAACTCATACAGCTTGACAGCCTCAACCAATTGATCCGTCACCACTCGAAAACCAGCCGCGTCCTTCAACAGCGTTGTAATGTCATAAAATAGAATGCCCGGCTTGGGAAAGTCCGGCACTTCTCGGATGAGTGTTTTCAGATCAACAGACATGCGTGTTACCGAACGATTTGAAAGTCACTGGGATTGTGTGTCTGGACTTGATCAGGAAGCCACATCACATCGACATTACTCACGGAAGAACCTGGTGGACCTTGATGCATTCGTTCAATCATCACTTCAACACTCTCCTTGGCTCCATGGGCCTCGACCTCGACCCGGCCATCGGTGAGGTTCTTCACCCATCCTGTAATTCCGAGCTCGTCCGCCACATCTACAGCGAAGAAGCGAAACCCAACGCCTTGCACACGTCCACTGACTCTAATACTCGCCGCAACAGTGTCGCCAACTTCAGACACGATACACGCCATTTTTTCGAATTGATGGTCGGGGCGAGAGGATTTGAACCTCCGACCCCCGCGTCCCGAACGCGGTGCGCTACCGAACTGCGCTACGCCCCGACAAGGAGGCTACAGAATAGGGGCGAGACGGAAATTGGTCAAGGTTATCGTTCAGTTGCCACCTACTTTTCGCTTCGACTATAATTTACCGAGCAGCATGAACTCCTACCTATTCCAATAATCAAAAGGGGAGCAGTATCGATGACGGATAACAATGCCCTACTCCAGCAGTTTGGCGTCTCGGAACGGGAGATTGATCAGGCTATCGGTCTGGTCAAGATTCCTGAAGTCGACGACGCCGATTTGTATTTCGAACACAGCATTTCCGACTCAGTGTCCATGGAAGAGGGCATCGTCAAGAAGGCCTCAAAGCACATTTCGCAGGGCGTCGGCGTCCGCGCCACCGCCGGCGAGAAAACCGGCTATGCCTACACCGACGAAATCACCCTTGATCAAATGCGTATCGCGGCAAAAACAGCCAAGTATATTGCGCGGTCTCCCGGTGACGGAACGGCCGTGGCGACATCCGCCAGAACGCCTGTCGCGCGATCACTCTATCCGGTCAATACTCCTGCGACGGAAATCGCAACCAAAGAGAAGGTCGATCTTCTGCAAAAGATCGATGCGATTGCGCGCGGCTACGATCCCCGCATTAAAAATGTCATGGCCTCCTTCGCAACCGAGAACAAGATGGTGATGGTGGCGTCATCGGAAGGCTGGGTTGTTGGCGATGTGCAGCCACTCTCTCGTCTTCAAGTGACGTGTATTGCGGAGGACGGTGGAGTCCGACAAATGGGATCATTCGGTGGCGGTGGACGCAGTGAGTTCTCGTTCTTCTTCGAGGAGACCCGCTTCGAACATTACGCGAAGGAAGCTGCCCGCCAATCTATTGTCGCTCTCAATGCAGTTCCCGCACCGGCCGGTACGATGGATGTCGTGCTGGGACCCGGATGGCCTGGAATCCTACTACACGAAGCCATCGGCCACGGGTTGGAAGCGGACTTCAATCGCAAGAAAACATCGACATTCACCGACCGCATCGGACAAAAAGTCGCATCTCCACTCTGTACCGTCGTTGACGACGGAACCATTCCATGGCGTCGTGGGTCGCTCAACATGGATGATGAAGGCACCCCGACCGGCCGAACCGTGCTCATCGAAGATGGCATTCTTCGTGGTTACATTACAGACCGCCTGAACGCGCGTCTTATGGGAATCCCGCTCACCGGCAACGGCCGTCGCGAAAGTTTCATGAGCATGCCCATGCCCCGCATGACCAATACCTTTATGCTGGCTGGCGAATCGGATCCGGAGGACATCATTCGGTCAGTCAAGCACGGTCTGTATGCAGTCTCGTTTGGGGGAGGGCAGGTTGATATCACCAACGGCATGTTTGTATTTTCCGCCAGTGAGGCATACCTGATCGAAGACGGCAAAGTCACCACGCCAGTGAAAGACGCAACCCTCATCGGCAATGGACCCGAGGTGCTTACCAGGGTGTCGATGGTCGGAAACGATCTGCGCCTCGACGAAGGGATTGGGACCTGTGGGAAAGATGGCCAATCGGTGCCTGTCGGCGTGGGACTACCGACAATCAAAGTTGACGGCATGACCGTCGGAGGGACGGATCAGGCATGAATACCATCGATCAGAATCTCGCCGAAGACATTTTAAAGAAAGCAAAGACCTATGGCGCCACCGACGGCGACGTGGTGTTTGCCGAGGGAGATACCGCCAGCGTCCGTGTTCGCCAATCAGCCATTGAAACTCTGTCCAAAGCGCGGGAGAAACGTTTGGGTTTACGTGTGTTCGTCGGAAAACGCTCGGCAGTGAGTTCGACGTCGGATCTTTCGTCTGATGCCTTGGATCGTTTTATTCAGGATACCTGCACCTTAGCCAAAGCGGTGGTCGAAGACCCGGATTCAGGGCTTCCCGACGCGGACGCGATGGCGCAAGATCTCCCCGACCTCGGGCTGCATGATGACTCGGAATGCACCATGGACGATCATATTGACCAAGTCACCAGATGCGAAGCGATGATCTTTCCCTTTGACGACCGCATTACCAATTCGGAAGGGGCAGAATTCAATTCCGGAAAAGGACGTAGCCTATACGCCAACAGCCGAGGCTTCTTCGGTGAATACAACAGTTCAAGCTACTCCCTCTCGGTATCACCCATCGCGAGCGAGAATGGAAAAATGCAGCGGGATTCCTGGTATACCGTACATCGCAGGTTCGCGGAACTTGAAACTCCCGAAGCGGTGGGAAACGAGGCCGCACGGCGTGCCATTCGTCGCCTTGGCGCTCAAAAAGTGAAGACACAGTCTGCACCTATCATCTTTGACCCCGAGGCTGCCGGTTCCTTATTGGGGATTTTAAGCGGGGCAGTGTCCGGCTCCGCCCTCTACCGTGACGCCTCATATCTCAAAGATAAGCTCGGAGAAAAAATTGCACCCGATTGGATGACCATTTACGATGATGGCCGGATACCAGGAGGGCTAGGATCTCGCCCCTATGATGGCGAAGGGCTCCCAACGCGTCGCAACACGGTGGTCGATAAAGGGGTTCTCACCAGCTATCTTCTCGACACCTACTCCGCACGCAAGCTGAAGCTGACATCAACCGGGAATGCCTCACGTGGAATTGGCAGCGGGCCCAGTGTCGGTTCCACTAACTTCTATGCCGTCGCCGGAACGCACACTCCTGAGGAAATCATACAATCCGTCACACAAGGCTTCTATGTCACCGACATGATGGGATTCGGCGTCAACATGGTCACCGGAGATTTTTCGCGCGGTGCGGTTGGAATGTGGATTGAAAATGGAGAATTGACCTACGCCGTCGACGAGGTCACCATTGCCGGAAACCTACGTGATATGTTTTTAAATATCGAAATGTTGGGAAACGACCTGGTCTTTCGTGGATCGGTGTCATGTCCAACCATGAAGATTAGTGAAATGATGATCGCAGGCGAATAGGAGAAGAGCCATGACGGAACAATTCACCGATCAACAGTTGAATGAATCTACTGTTCAATATCAAAGTGAGGATGTCACCATCACAGCCTATCTGGTGAAACCTCAAGGCGTGAGTCACGCTCCAGCCATCATTGTTATTCAAGAATGGTGGGGACTGAACGACCATATCAAAGACATTGCGCGGCGTTTAGCGAAGTGCGGGTATATCGCCATTGCTCCCGATTTGTATTCTCGGCTGGGCAATCCCATCACGACCGACGCAGATGAAGCCGCGCGATTGATGACCACGTTACAGCAAGAGGACGGGTTGAAAGACTTGAACGCGACTGTCGCCTATTTAGAAACCATTCCGGATGTCGATGCGTCGCGAATCGGCACCATAGGCTTCTGCATGGGCGGTTCATATGCTCTGATGCTGCCCACCGTCAATGCCGATATCAAAGCGGCGGTTCCATTCTATGGGCAAGTCCCAGACCCGTATACTCCGCTCCAGAACCTTCAGGCCCCAATCCTCTACATCCACGGAGAAGACGACGGGTGGATTACCCACGATCATGTGGATCGACTTCGTGACGCCCTCACGGAATACAGAAAAACAGGCGAGGCCAAAACCTATCCTGGGGCGCCACACGCGTTCTTCAACGATACAAGACCCGATGTCTACAAGCCCGAAGAAGCTGCCGACGCGTGGAACCGTACGCTCGCGTTCTTCAGTCAGCATCTGGGCAACTAACAATCCCGTCGGTTGTTCCCAGGATGCCTGATCAGGCCTCTTCGCCTCCCCTCCAACATGCACGCGTTCGTACTTATGACGGCAGCTACTCGCGCTTGCCTTGCTGCCGTCATCAAAACTCCCTACACTAGACTTCTTGCCCCCGTAGCTCAGTCGGATAGAGCAGTGGTTTCCTAAACCGCGTGTCGCAGGTTCGATTCCTGTCGGGGGCGCCATATCTTTCAACTACTTAGGCAATGCCAGCCTTCTCCATATCGCCAGGAATTCCGGTTTTAGTCACGGTTGGGATTGAAACCGGCTCATTTTGCGGCACCGATGTCCGTGGGTTCGTACCCTTCCCAAACTTCGATACCGACGAAACAAAGTGAGGCATGTTGCGAGTAACCACTACATTCAACCTCGGTTGGAAGAGCTAGAGAAGACGGGCATTCTGCCGAAGGGGAAGTAGGCTCAATTTAATGCCACGCTTCCCCGATGGCGTTCAGTCGAAAAGTGAGGAAAATAGAGCCATGGAAATAGTACACGATGGTGGAGCGGAATAGTGGTCTGGCAGGGGGCACAGGCTGTCCAAGACTGTTGGCTATGGATGCGCGTGGGGAGTCTCACAAAGACAGATCAAGATATAACATTGTTGTTGGAGCGACTTGGCCTTCAGACTCCCTATACTTCCAGTATCGAGCTCTCCGCTTCACACCTTGATACGGACAAAGCTAGGCAAATGATCCGAGCGGAGTTGTGGTTCCGCTGCTTCCCCACGGCTTTTGTATTGGGAATAGCTATTTGCGTTTTGGGATTAGGAGCAACCATCGGAAATCTGGCGACTACGCTATTCTAGTAGCTCACCCGTGAGCGGCGGAAAGGGAACGACATAATTAAATGTGGGAAGGCTTTATACATGGTGATAGCAGCCAAAAATATCCCGCGTTTCATAGAGCCTCCTTAAGGGGGAGAGGTGATAATTTACTCTTTAGAAAGCCAATTGAAGAATGGAGAAAATAAAACACCAATGAAAGAGAGGAAACTGACTAAGACTATTAACGCTAGAATTAGCGCTGGAATACCCAGGACGACCCAGCCCAACCAGTTAGGGTCACCCGCATAACAGAGAAATTCGACTTTACAAAAACCTCGTATAAAACCTTCCCACATCGTCAGGAGCCTCCACGGGTTACAAGTAACATCTCATTTTAATCGTAAGCTAACGAGTAACTTTATAGAGCACAATCGCCGCCGCAGCCCCCGCTAATCCGCCCAAAGCAGCCTCCTGTATGGACCCATCTATCAATAAAACTAGTCCAAAGATGATGGCGAACCCGATGGCGCCGACTAGCAGGTAAATTCCCACTACAATTCCCACTGCAAGAAGACCAAAAAGAAGCGGTAAGCATGCAAGTAGAATTACTGCCAGCATGATGCCTAGTGCAATCTCAACAACCACCAAATCCTCCATGGAAAGCGGATACGAGAAGCGTACTACAGTTATGAGGGTGGTTCAATGGCCGTGGAGACGTTGAAAGTTGCAGGCGAGAGGTATAGCATTTTAGTAGACAGCCTAGACAATGAAAGGAGGGCTATTATGGCTCAGACACTAAAATTCACGCGTCGCGAGAGCAATCTGGCCATAACCCCATTAAGGTGAATTTGTGGAGTCGGGGTCACTTGGGGATGCGGAGGAGTTTGAAAGCGACTGAGCCGAGGTGGGAAAGCGAGCTAAATCACGTCACGGTTTGAGTCACGGTTGGACTCCAGAAATGCCGGTTTTGGTCACGGTTAGAGGAAACGATGCCTTGTCACACTGTGCAACAGGAAACGACGAAACACCTTGGTAGCATTGGGTTTCTGTGGGATGCAGTGGCATCACGTTATCTGATGTATCGAGAGAAGGTAGGTTTCCTAAACCGCGTGTCGCAGATTCGATTCCTGTCGGAGGCACCCCCGCACGGCATCTTTGCTCATTCAGTTTCAAAATTGCGCAGCAGGGCCTGTGCGTCTAGCTTGTGCTTGTTGTGCCAGAGCCACGGTTCCTTGGGGGCAGTCATTCCGAGAATCATTTTTGCCTGTTCTGCTGCCAAGCGAGGCTTCCCTGCTTCGTGATAATACTCGGCTAAAAGGAGACGCAGACGTGTGGATGTGGGATCAACGTCGACAGCTTGTGTGAGATAGCCCTCAGCCTGTTCTTTTTCCCCGTGCAAGAAAAGACGAAGCGGACCAGGAACCTCATTCAATAACATGCCCATCATATTGAGTGCGCGAGCGTGTTTGGGATCCAAGGCTAATGCTCGCGAGAGATGTTGCTCAAGCTCGAATGGTGTTTTTGGTGAAATTCTCCAAAAGGGAAGTTGCTCGCTCAGGAGTCCTGTCGTGGCCGCATACAAAAAATGCGCTTCGGCATTGGTTTCATCAAGTTCCAAGGCCCGCTCCGCCGCTTGTTGGCCACACCGATACCATTCGGTGTGGCCCACTTCTACCAATCCTCCGAATTCCAGACAGGCCCAGGCGAGGCGTCGGTGCAGCAATGCCTTTTCGGAATTCCGTTCTATCGCCGCACGATATAACGGAATAACCTGTGCAAGTGCATCGGGGTAGGACGAGTGGGCCCGGAGCACCTGCTCTGCCTGCTCAATCAACTCCTGCACGGTTTGACCGGCAGATGTGTTCGCACCTCCCACACCAACACACAGCCACAGCAACAAAACCCCTGCGACGACGCGTTCACGAGAGAACGTCCGCCTCAGCACCTGCTATGCACTCCCGCGAGACTGCTCAAGAGGGGATGAAAAAGGCAAAGGCGTTTCAGCACCCGGTTGCTTATTCGGACGCTGGGTCGGGCGCATGCTTGGCACAGCGAAACCCGATGTTCGTACAGCGAGTCTCGTGGGGCGGGTTAATCCGATTGGCCGCACGCACATCCTTCGGTAAAAAACCCCATCCGCCACCCCGCACCACTCCGGCCTTTCCCGTTTCTGGTCCCGTGGGGTTCTTTGATGGGGCAGTATCATAGTAGTTTTGATCGTACCAATCCGAAACCCACTCCATCGCGTTGCCGGCCATATCGTATATCCCATAGGGACTCTTTCCCGCTTCGAGGCTTCCAACTGGCGTGGGCGTATCGTAGCCGTCCCATTTCTTGGTCAGCGTCGCCCGATCGGACGTTGGCGCCTCATTCCCCCACGGGTACTGCCGTCCATCGGTCCCCCGTGCGGCTTTCTCCCATTCGGCTTCAGTTGGTAACCGCTTGCCCACCCACGTGCAATACGCCACAGCGTCATCCCACGTCACACCGACGACCGGTCGATCTCCATGTTTGGCGAAATCAACTTGATTCCAAGCCTTCGGAGCCTGCGGCTGCGTGGCCAGGAGAAACTTGGCATAATCCTTCGTAGTCACTTCATAGACATCCACATAGTACGCATCAAGAAAGACCATCCGTTGAGGCCCTTCCGACATTTTCGCGTGCGTACTACCCTTCACACTCCCCATCGGAAACTCCCCTGCCGGAATTAACGCCATGGGCACGTCCGTCCTGAGGGCCATCTCTGCAGCGGACGCTGGAGAAGCGGTCACGGCGTGTTCGGAAACCTGGGACGTCGCCGCGGGATGCACGGCAGGGGTGGTACTGCTACATCCGGAAAACACCAGCACGAGGCCAACACATGTTAATCCATATAGAGTCCGATATATGCTCCAATAGATATTCACGAAACACCTCCTCAAGCGTCACATCGTTGGACAACCAACACGACATTCTTCCCACAGCCGAATTGGTCGGCGATCGCGGTATCAATGCGCGCTTCACGCGCAATTGAGAATTGTGCATCCAACATATGAACCTGGCTACAAGTATACCAGCCCAGAGTCACAGACCCATTACAAAATCATCACGTTTTTGTCACGGGCCGGTCAGGGTTGCGAAGGATCCCTCAGTGCGACACTCGTCGACGCGTGGGTGGTATCGACCAAGTTCCGATACACTGCCTGCATATCACGCGGGACAGGCGCTGCGTATTCCTGAACCGTGCCCAAAGTAGGATGTTTGAATCGTAATGTTCGCGCATGCAACATGGTTCGCGGAATTTGAATTTCGTCCGCACGACACGCCGTGGGGTCACCATAGACTGGGTCACCTAAAATTGGACACCCCAGGGAGGCCAAGTGTATCCGGAGTTGATGCGTTCTTCCCGTCTGCGGATGCAACAGTACATGGGACGCCTTTGACCCAAACCGCTGCGTGACACGATATTCAGTGACAGCCTCTTTTGGTGCCGTCGCTCTAGAAGACCGGATCTTCAAATCACTGTCATCTCTACCGATCGCCAACGCAACCACGCCGTACTCTTTGTCCGGCACTCCCCATACCAATGCCTCGTACGTCCGCGTGATGTTGTGCTGCTCAAACTGAGATACAAGCGCACGATGGGACGGCTTGGTCTTCGCAACCACCATCACTCCCGACGTCTCTTTGTCCAGCCGATGGACAATCCCATACTGAGCACGTGCTCTATCGCTGAGAGATTCTCTTCCAGAACGCTGAAAATGCGCGAGCAGGGCGTTCACCAATGTGTCCGACCAATGTCCCGATCCTGGATGCACCACAATCCCCGCAGGTTTATTTAGTACCAGCACGACGTCATCCTCATCGAGAATATCAAGCCGAATTTCCTCTCCGTTCAACACAAGCGGTGAGGCTGGAGGCACATCCATGGTGATATGGTCACCGGGCTGAATTTTCTGGCTTGGCTTCACCACCTGCGCATTAACCCGTATACGCCCATGTTCGATCAATCGCTTCAGCGCCGACCGAGACATATCGGGCTCCCGGAAGACCAGAAACCTATCGAGACGCTTGGGCGTCTCCCCTGCTGTGATGACGAATTCAGTAATCATGCTCTGAGATTCGTAGACGTGTCCTTTCGTTTTCGGGAACGACATACATAACATCGCTGTTGACTGAACGGCAACAGAGATGTGCTATTATGCCCCAAATTGAGCCTCAGTGGCATATCAGACAACGTCAGAAAGTGAAGAATCCACCAGAACAGACACGGCACGCTGGAGTGTGGCAATCCTCGCGGATGTTCGGCGTACTGTGCGCGATCGCGCTGGTCGCTGCATTCATCGTCGGAGGCCCAACGGCTATCCTCTCTTCAGCCGGAGCTCAAACGTTCTCGGACGACACCTTCAACGACGCGGACTGGGACATTTTAGCGGAAATCTTCATCGACAACGATGCGCGCGGCGGTGGTGATGTGGGAGCGTCGCAGGTCGGAGAGGGGGGAAACCCTGGAGCATTCCGCCAAGTCCAGCAAGCGCTGACCTCTGCGGATGACTCGGCGACGATCTTGGCGTTCCACCGCAATGTCAACGCAGTCTATTCCCCGTCAGCGCAAGGAGCAATTGGCACGATCGATTTCTCTATCGACGCCATTACATTCTCCGATGGTTCCCCCCTTGCCGTCGGTCCTGCGCTCCTACAGAACGGCGGAATCTACTTTTCGGCGGCGACCAACACAGATCGGACGTGGAGCACTGCGTCGCTCACCGGTCTTACCGTGGAATCATTTTTTAATCTGGATTTTTTTCCGCCAAATTTTTCGAAGACTGGGAATGCCATTGCCTTTGGTTTTGTTGTCAGCAGTAGCGGATTCGCTGATCTGGCGAATGTCGAGTTTTCTGGGGGGGTCGATAACTGGTCGGTCACGGTCACGCCTCAAGCTGCGTTGCCTCCGCCTGAACCTGAGCCCGATCCGGAACCCGAACCTGTGCCGGAACCTGCACCACCAACAGCCAGGCCAATTTTTATGGCAACCGCAACGGGAAGCCAAGTGCTCACTAGTCCTGCCGGTGGAATCCCAAACAACGGAACCTGTGTTGCCACATTTCGCCCCATCGATGCCGGCGAGGGTGGAAACGAGGTGTCGTACAGGGTGCAATGTTTTGGAATCAGCGGCGTGTTCAGTGCGCAGCTCCGTCTCGGAAGCACCTTGGAAAATGGGCCGATCGCTGCCATGCTGTTTCCAGTCGGCACCCCAACTGGCCCAATCAACGGGCTCATACAGCGCGACGGAGACGTGAGCACAGGCACCGTGCCGAACGATATTAGCGACGTGACCGGAGAGCCGGGTGACACCTTGCTCGATCTCATGACACAAGATCGCGTGTACTTCGAGGTCATAAGCGAACGTCATCCATCGGGTCATGTGCGCGGCCAGGCAGTGCCAGTCGATGACACCAACATTGTGGAAGAATTTTTCCTGGCAACAGGATCAGGGGGGCAACAGCGGCCGGAATCCATCGAGACGGACGGACGGTGTCTCGCCACCTTCCGCGCGAAGGGGAGCGAGAAGCTGAAGTATAAGCTCAAGTGTTGGGGCCTTGAGGGCGTGACCCAAGCGCACATTCACCAGGGAAGTGCGAAGGAGACCGGGGATGTCCTCGCGTTTCTGTTTCCACTTGGAGAGGCTACCGGCCCCGTCAACGGTGTCATCCAACGCGAGAATGGGGAGAAAAGCAACGGAGTCCTCTCTGATGACGATGTCATAGGGATGACGGTCACGGGCCTCATCACGCTCATGAATGCCGATGATACATACCTGAACGTCCACACCGAAACCAACCAACCAGGCGATGTTCGTGGACAGGTTACCCTAATCAAAACACTCGCTGGCGGTTTCTAAGCGAACGTTTTCAACATCCTGCTAGAACTCGAAAGCGATCACGCTTTTGAAGACCACATCATCGCTATTATTGGTCAATCCAAACTGGAATCCCGTATCAAATTCCAACGGTCCAATATTGAACAGAGCGGCGGGTCCAATGGAATGGGATTGATTACGTAAACGCTCGAAACTGCGAATAAGCCCAAAGCTGCCAAACGCTTCAAGTCCCACCCACGCCGCATCAAATACCCCTCCATAGTACCAACCGGTTTCATAGCCAAGCTCAAACCCGTCACCAGAGCTAATCTCCCGCCCGAACACCGGGTTGAAGCGGACTAAAATGTCCTGCACCAATTTTTCCAACAAGGCCTTCACCTCAATTTCGTTGTGCTTATCGTAACTATTGCGCGGAGCCACAAATTCTACGTACAGCCCTGCATCGAAAAGCTGTTCATCGTGATCCCAGAGTCGGTAGATGGACTCAAACCGCGACTGGACATACCGAAAGCGGTCATCCCCTTGTGTTTGATGCTCAAAGTCGGCGTAATACGCAATCTTCCACTTGTCAGTGAGGCCATACTCAAGCTCAACCGAGTGCCTCAGAAGCCCGTCTCGATCCAGATTCCCCGAGAGATCTCGGTCAGTTTCTGCAAACGTATCCGTCCAGTAGCTGACCTCAAGCTCACCCAGCTCCGGCCCAAATGGCGAGTACACTTTGAGATGCCGCGCATGCAATGTCGTCGGGAGAGCCAGGACAACACACACACAGACCGCAACACACCGACGCATGATTCTCGAATGTCCGTCCCAGGGTCTGATCACAGCAGGGCTCCTTACTGTCGCGGTTTCACGCAATCATAACAACATTATTGATGGCTGCTGTCACGGTCTCGAACGCTCGACGCAGATATACACGAAGAAATCAAGAATGGAATGAATCGTCATTCCATTGACTCGTTGATCGAATCACGAAGAAATGAAATCGTCAAGTGAAAAAAGCGAGGTGCGAATTCTTCGTATTTTCTATCTTGACACGCCCCTCTAAACCTACCATTATTGCGGCGTCTGATTGCGCAATCTCATTTCACTCATTTACAGGAGGAATCCATAATGGCAAAACCCATGAGTAAATCTGCCATCGTTGACCATCTCGCCAAAAAAGCCGGCATGACCAAGAAAGCAATGTCAGAATTTCTCGAAGAGTTTGCGGCGCTTGCCTACAAAGAGGCAAAGAACGGATTCACCATTCCCAACATTGGGAAACTGGTGCTCGCGAACCGAAAAGAACGGACAGGACGAAATCCTCAAACGGGTGAAGCCATTAATATCCCGGCGAAACGCGTGTTGAAATTCCGCGTTTCGAAGATCTGTAAGGATGCAGTGTTGGGGTCGAAAGCATAGTTTTTCCATCCTCACACGCTAATACCGATTCAATGGATCTGGAATGCGCGATTAGGACAAGACGTGATAGTCCGCAACGCGTGTTCGGTCTCGCACGTGTTTCGTCTGTGGTCGGTGTGCCCGCATGAGGAGAACAGAATGTCGCGCCTCACAAGATCATTCGTGGCTCGACAACACAGACTGACTCGCTAACTCCTATCCCGCTATTGGGACTATCCGAATTGCCGCCCTCCGCAACCGCTCAACAGCACGAAAGCCAAACCGATGGAGCAGCACTCCAACCTAACGTGGCCTCTGCCGAAAGACGACTACTGGTCCACGCCGTTTGCCGAGACGTTGCTTCATCGCCTTGATCTCTCGCCCGGCATTTCTGTTCTTGACATCGCATGTGGCAGTGGAATTCCCGCGTTCTATATTGCGGAACAGGTGGGACCATCAGGACAGGTGGTGGCCCTTGATATCAATATCAGGCAAATCACACGATGTCGAGCGTTTCAACGCAACCATCTTCCCTGGCTTCAGTTTAAATGTGCCGACATGAAGAATCTTCCCGAAACTCTTCCACAGTTTGATCGGATTAGCGGAAACCTCTCGTTCATGTTTTTTCGTCCAGACAGATTCGACGTCCTCAAGCAACTCGTCACACACCTGAAACCCGGCGGACAAATCGTCTTGACCTTTCCCTCACTTGGAACCTTCGACTCAATCTGGAACCGTATCGACCAAGAAATGACCGCACGTGACCTCACGAAGGAACGGGCGGCATTGGCCGAATACATTGCCGAACGGCCATCGGCTCAAGATGCGCGGGAATGGTTAGACGCTCTGGGAATGGCCAAAATAGAGGTGACTGAATGGCCGCTGGAAATTGAATCAGGCTCGGGATATGAGTTTTTACACCACCCGCTGCTGCGAGGCGGGTTTCTTGACGACGCCTATGAATGTTTTGAAAACCAGCGATTGGCCGAAGACGTGATGACGACGGTTTCGGGGGATCTTTCCAGCTTTCTTCCGCTTGTTGCGCAACGATGCGCCATGTCTGCATGGATGCCCTCAACAGGCTCTTGAAAACACATACCCTCCTAGATACACGAATACTCCGCCGTCATCGACGGTGACAACCACACCCCTCACGTAGCAAAGTCGGGGTGCTTTCTCGTTTCAATCCCTATCAGGAGTGCTATCCTCTCGCCGTGAATAATCTCATACGAGCAGGATTGTACGTCATTGCGTCTTCGCTGGCATTTGCCAGCATGGGCGCGCTTATTAAGCAAACATCCGCTGACATCCCGAATGAAACCCTGGTTTTTTTTCGCAATGTTGTCGCACTTCTTATCCTCACGCCATGGGTTCTGGCGAGGGGGTTCGCAACGCTCAACACACGGGTGTTCTCGCTTCACGTCCTTCGCTCAGCCGCTGGCCTGACTGCCATGTACTGTTACTTCTTCGCACTTGCCTCTATCCCCCTCGCCGAAGCCGTCATACTCCATATGACCGCGCCTCTTTTTATTCCCATCATCGCCTGGATATGGTTGAAAGAACCAGCCCCATCGCGAACGAAGTGGGCCATTGGCATCGGATATATCGGCATTCTCCTGATCCTCAAACCAGGGTCGGGAATCTTCACCTTCGTCGCGTTGTTCGCGCTGGCTTCCGGACTTTTCGCGTCCATCGCGATGGTCTGTATCCGTCGCATGGCCGCGACAGAACCCCCACTCCGCATTGTGTGGTACTTCACCTTGATCAGCACGGTCATCTCCACCATTCCATTGCTCTGGACGTGGCACATCCCGGAACCGTCGATGATCGGCACGCTTGTCCTCATTGGGGCACTCGCAACCCTTGGACAACTCCTCCTTACCCGGGGCTATACGCTGGCTCCGGCAGGACAAGTCGGCGGGTTCGCGTATAGCGAAGTGGTGTTCGGATTTACCTTAGGGTGGATCGTCTGGAACGAACTCCCTGACAGCCTATCCGTAATTGGTATCCTGACAGTGTGCAGCGCCGGGATGCTCATTCTGAGTCACGCTCGCAGATAGATTCGATGGTTTGAACCCGTCGTTTGCGTTCACCAACAGCTGCCGATTCCTTTAACAGAACACCGATATTTATTGCTCACATACAGCATATTTTGCCTTGAAATCGTCATGCCATGTGCTATCATCCGGACACTGAGAGTGGCCTCATAATACAAAACTTAGTATGGTGCGCATCTTCTTACCACTAGATATGCACATATTGTGACATGGCATCGCATTTGCCGACCAGCAATTAACATTCTCTATACGTTGCCCAGATCAACACTGAAGTTCTATCCCTTTTTACCGATAAATTTTCCTAAAGGAGTATTAATGAATGGGGTATAAACCAATCGGCGACTACGGCATCATCGGCGACCTTCATACCATCGCTTTGGTCGGCATGGACGGGTCAATTGATTGGTGTTGCCTCCCCCACTTTGACTCCCCAAGCGTCTTCGCCGGCATCCTAGACCATAAGGCAGGTGGGTATTTCAAGATCTCGCCGAAGCGCGATGGCAATAGGCGTCAGATGTATCTGCCAGAGACCAACATCTTGCATACGCGTTTTTTGCAAGAGGAGGGTGGTGTGGGTGAGCTCACCGACTTCATGCCGGTCGAATCCGATGAGCCGGGCCAAAGCCCGAAACGCCACCAGATTATCCGTATGCTCTCAGTTGTGCGTGGTCGGGTGACGTTTGTGCTTGAATGCGCGCCCGCGTTTAATTACGCCCGCGACTCTCACTCCATCGAAATAGAAGAAAAGGGCGCGATTTTCCGATCTCACAACCTGACGCTTGGACTTGTCAGTCCGATACCTCTGCATATACGCGATGGAATCGCACGTGCTGAATTCACGCTCGACGCGGGTCAGAGTCTGACCTTTTTTCTCGAACACCTCGAACCCAACGGCAAAGCGGAATTACTTTCAACTCCGGAATCCGGTGAAGAAGCATTTCAGAAAACCGCGGCCTTTTGGCAGCAATGGCTCGCACAATGTCAATATTCAGGCCGCTGGAGAGAGGTCGTTCATCGATCCGCACTCACATTAAAACTTCTGACATACGCGCGGACTGGTGCCATCGTCGCTGCCCCAACCATGAGCCTTCCAGAGTTTGTTGGAGGTCGTCGAAATTGGGACTACCGCTATACCTGGATTCGAGACGCGTCCTTCACCTTATATGGACTGCTTCGCTTAGGCTTCTCCAACGAAGCCAGACGGTTTATGGATTGGTTGGAAGCGAGATGCCATGATCTCAATCCTGACGGCTCCATACAGCTGATGTATGGCATCGATGGACGACACGAGCTCCCTGAAGAAGAACTCCTCCATCTTGATGGGTATCGTGGTTCCCGCCCAGTACGGCTTGGGAACGCCGCATCGGGGCAGCTTCAACTCGATATGTACGGGCCCCTCATGGATGCGATCTATCTGTACAATCAGGATAAAGATGGCTCGCCAATTTCCTATAGTCTCTGGATGAATTTGTGCAGATTGTTGGACTATGTTTCAGCGAATTGGCAACAGCCAGATGAAGGAATCTGGGAAGTGCGAGGCGGGCGACACAACTTCGTGTACTCACGTGTGATGTGCTGGGTGGCATTGGATCGCGGTATCCGTTTGTCAGACAAACATGGATACCCTGCAGACCGCACCAAATGGATTGCGGAACGAGATCGGATCTACACCGAAGTGATGCAGTCTGGATGGGACAACAATGCCCAAGCCTTTGTTCAACATTATGAAGGCGCGGGCCTTGACGCCGCCAATCTCATCATGCCGCTGGTCTATTTCATCTCCCCTAACGATCCGCGCATGCTTTCCACCATCGACCGCACCATGGAACAACTTGCGTCAGGCAGTCTGGTCTATCGATATCAAGCCTGGAATTCAGCGCCTGATGGATTACAGGGAGAGGAAGGCACGTTCAGCATGTGCACCTTTTGGCTCGTTGAGGCCTTAACGAAGGCAGGGCGGCTCCACAAGGCACGACTCATTTTCGAAAAGATGTTGAGCTATTCGAACCACCTGAGGTTGTTTGCAGAAGAAGTCTCCCATACCGGAGAACAGTTAGGGAATTTCCCACAAGCCCTCACCCACATGGCACTGATCAGCGCCGCCTATAACCTCGACAAGGCGCTCAATAAGAAACAATGGAATGAGTCGCATACGCGCTGGGCGAGCACAAACCCCTATACCCGCTAACAGGATGTTGAAAAAGCACACCAGCGGCGTTCTCGCTTCGCTGCGTGGCTCAACGTACAGGAGTACGATTCGCCTCACAGCTTGCTGCGGCCTTGCTGCGCGCACTTTTTGAACATCCTGCGTCTCAACTAGCATCTCACGTCCAAAACACGGCTGCCTGAACCGTAGCCTCCACATCGGTGGGATGTGCATCCGCCCTCTCCGCGAGGCGCACATCGTCATGACAGGTTTATCTTGGCTCACTCTACATACCCACAGTCATTCTCTATAATGATGGGCCATGATTCCGCTTCACGATGACAACCCCACGACGATCAAGCCGATCGTTACCATTTCCCTCATTATCGCGTGCGTATTGGTCTTCTTCTATCAGCTGTCACTTCCAGCCTCAGGAGAGCGCATCTTCGTCTATCAGTTTGGGGCAATTCCAGCGGTCCTCTTTGGTGCGGATTCCGTCTCTTCTCGACACGCCATTATTCCAGCACCCCTGAGCCTGATTAGCAGTATGTTTCTCCATGGTGGGTGGATGCACCTCATCGGAAACATGCTCTATCTGTGGATTTTTGCGAACAATATCGAAGACGCGATGGGACATCGACGATTCATCGCGTTCTACACCTTATGTGGGGTAATTGCCGCCCTCAGTCATGCCCTCACTGCTCCCGGCTCGTCCATTCCGATGGTCGGAGCCAGCGGGGCCATCTCGGGCGTGCTGGGAGCATATCTACTCTTATACCCGCGGGCATCAGTTCTGGTAGTCATTCCGATTTGGGTGTTTTTGAAATTCATACGCGTCCCAGCCGCGCTGGTGCTTGGCTTTTGGTTTCTTTTGCAGCTTTTCAGCGGAAGCGCAAGCCTATCCGGGGATGGTGGTGGCGTGGCATGGTTTGCTCACATCGGAGGGTTCATCGCGGGAATGGTCCTCATCGGATTCTTCAAGCGTCCCGGAGTTCGGTTCTTTAATCCCCCCAGGAGACATTCGCGCGGATATGGGGGGTGACAGTTCACGACAGTGTTCTTGACACCTCACTGGCGGTACCTTATCCTAAACAGCTGCGTTTACGAACACCGATTTGGAGTGACCACATGACATATGCCATTGTTGAGACAGGTGGAAAACAGTATCGGGTCGCTCCAGGCGATCTTCTCGATATCGACCGATTCGATGGAGAAAAGGGTTCTGCCGTCGAATGGACCAATGTCCTGCTCTATCGAAAAGAGGATGGTCCCGTTGTAGGAAACCCGCTCGTACCCAACGTGAAGGTGATGGGCACCGTTGTCCACCAAGGCCGCCGACGGTCCATCACGGTCTTTAAGAAAAAACGCCGAAAGAATTACATCCGCACCAAAGGACACCGGCAACACTTCACACGTGTTCGCATTGATGAGATTGCCGAAAATTAAGGTAACCGAATGGAGACGATATGGCACATAAAAAAGGGCAAGGGGCATCACGAAACGGAAGAGACAGCAATCCAAAATGGCTCGGCGTCAAACGCTATGGGGGGGAATCTGTTCTGGCCGGGAACATCCTGCTCCGCCAGCGGGGCACGAAGATTCATCCGGGTGTCAACGTCGGCATGGGCCGTGATCACACCTTGTTTGCAAAGTTTGCCGGCATTGTGAAGTTTGAAACCCGCTCTGGCCGACGTGCAGTCAGTGTTTATCCTGCCACCTAATTTCGTTTTGTAGGCCCTTCATTCCACCTCCCATCCTGTTCCGGGAGGCTCGATCGTGCTCACTATCAAGGTTGCTTCGATTTTGGCTCAGGATAAGGCGCGAGGAGCGCAGAACCGGAGCGTATCGAGAGATACGTGATGATTCGAGCACCACAGCACGCCGTCATGAGGAAAAAGTTGAGTAACCGGCAATGTTTATTGATCAAGCAAAGATTCTTGTCAGATCCGGGGACGGAGGCAATGGCTGCTCTTCGTTTCGGCGAGAAAAATATGTCCCGTTTGGCGGTCCTGATGGAGGAGACGGAGGCAAAGGGGCAAGCATTATTTTTGAAGCCAGTTGCCATTTAACCACCCTGATTGATTTCCGCTACCGACAGCACTATACAGCCAAACGTGGTGGGCACGGCGAAGGGAACAACCGCCATGGCAAAGATGCACAGGACGTCATCGTTCGAGTTCCCATTGGAACCATCGTTCGCGACGTTGAAGAAGACATCGAACTCGCAGACCTGGCCGAAGAAGGCGCCATTGCAGTTGTTGCCCGCGGAGGGAAAGGCGGAAAAGGCAACGGCAACCGCGCCACGTCGACGAATCAAGCTCCAACTCGCGCCGACCCTGGGATACCCGGTGAAACCCGCTCATTACATCTGGAACTGAAGCTTCTCGCTGACGTTGGATTGGTCGGATTTCCCAACGCCGGGAAATCTTCATTGATCGCGGCAATATCTGCCGCAAAACCCAAGATAGCCAGCTACCCGTTTACTACCCTCACCCCGCAGCTCGGAATGGTGTCATGGGGAGAGGAACGGCACTTTGTCCTTGCCGATATTCCTGGAATTATCAAAGGTGCGCATGCAGGGAAAGGGCTTGGAGTCCAGTTCCTCCGTCATATCGAGCGGACGACCTTCCTCCTTTTCCTGATTGACATCGGAGAATTTGAGCCGGATGATGCTGTTAATATGTTCAACGCCCTCACAGCCGAGCTGCAATCCTATGCCGAAGGCCATTTTCAGCTCGACCGAAAACCCTTCGCTGTCGTCGGGACGAAGCTTGACCTGCGAGGAGATGATTCACGTCTCAATCAGCTTCAATCGTTCTGTGAAACTCAACACATCCCATTCTTCGCTATTTCATCTGCGACCAGGGAAGGACTCACCTCACTCGTTCAATATGTGGGCACGCAGCTCACCACAATTCGAGAGCAATGCGTCACGCAATCTTAAATGGCTGCAAGCGGATTGTGGTCAAGGTCGGCAGCCATGTGGTGGCTGCCCAAACAACTGGGCTCAACGTCCAGGCGCTCAAACGCGTTGCAAAGAACGTCCTGGAGGCGAAGGCATCGGGATACGAAGTTGTCATGGTGTCATCGGGAGCCATCGTATCCGGTATCAAGAAACTTGGCCTCACCTCACGTTCAACCAGCCTGCCGCTCAAGCAGGCCGCTGCCGCCGTCGGTCAAGGGCACCTCATCCGTGCCTATGACCATGCCTTTGAAGGCGCAGGACAACAGGTTGCCCAGATTCTCCTGACCAACGACGACATGATGGACCGTGAACGATTCCTGAATGCACGACACACCATTACCACCCTGCTCAAACTAGGGGTCATCCCGATCGTGAACGAAAATGACACTGTCTCGGTCGATGAGATCAAATTCGGCGACAACGACACCTTAGCGGGAATGGTGGCGAATCTCATCGACGCCCAACTGCTCATCATTCTCTCGGATGTCGATGGGCTGTTTTCAGAAGACCCGCATCATAATCCCAAGGCGTCACTTATTCCGACTGTGCATAAAGTGACCCCGGAGATCCAAAAACTCGCAACCGGCACGGCAAGCGTCGAAGGTACCGGGGGCATGGCATCGAAAGTCGAGGCAGCAAAGCGCATGTCGGCGTCAGGAGTTCCGACGGTGATTATCAACGGGAAACGTGCGGGATCGATGTCCGATGTGTTGGCGGGAAAAGAGGTAGGAACCGTGTTTCTTGCGCAAAAAGTACGCCGTACAAGCCGCAAACATTGGATTGCCTTTATCCGTCGGACAAAAGGGCAACTGACCCTCGATGATGGCGCGGCAAAGGCGGTGCTTCAACACGGTAAAAGCCTTCTGCCTGCCGGAGTCACCTCCATCGATGGTGAATTTGACCACGGCGATGCCGTCAGCTGCACCGACAGGAAAGGACGCGAAATTGCTCGAGGCCTTGTGAACTATTCTTCAAGCGCCCTTGCACAGGTGAAGGGTCTGAAAACCGGAGCAATCAAGCAGGTGCTAGGGTATAAAGATTATGATGAGGTAATTCACCGCGACAATATGGTGATCATGTGAATATGAAAGAACATTCCGCGAATATTCGTGACTGGGTGATCGAACGAGCACGTCAAGCCAAGCAAGCTTCTCGCCCTCTCTCCATCCTTTCAACAGACGTAAAAAATCAGGCACTGGAAGCCATGGCTGACGCAATCAAGACTAACGAGTCCGTCATTGTTGAAGCCAATCGTAAGGATCTCGACGCTGCCACCCAATTAAGCAAGGCCATGCTGGACCGGCTCACCCTCACACCGCAACGCATTGCCAGCATGCAAACTGGATTGCGTGATGTCGCGGCTCTCCCCGATCCGGTCGGAAGCCATAGCGACACATGGACACGCCCCAACGGATTGGAAATTGGTCGGGTTCGTGTACCGATTGGAGTCATCGGCATCATTTATGAATCGAGACCGAACGTCACCGCCGATACCGCGGGATTGTGTCTCAAATCTGGCAATGCCGTCGTCTTGCGCGGTGGTTCAGAAGCCATTCACTCCAACACCGCCATTGTGAGCATCCTCACCAAAGCCGCTCAGGATGCCGGAATTCCCAAAGGAGCGATTACATTTCTCGACAACCCTGACCGCCAAGCAGTGACCGAAATGCTATCACTGACCGAGTATATCGACTTGATAATCCCACGTGGCGGTGAGGGATTGATGCAAGCGGTGACGTCACAGTCAAAAATTCCCGTCATTAAGCATGACAAGGGTGTCTGTCACATCTACGTCGATCGTGATGCCGATCTCCGGATGGCGCAGGATGTGTCTTTCAATGCCAAGGTCCAACGTCCGGGAACCTGCAACGCCATGGAG
>JYMV01002915.1_pt1 | contig 28955 bp, 23 predicted proteins | sample 338911 | NCBI WGS metagenome assembly JYMV01 (sample SAMN03354496, study PRJNA234377) | hydrothermal vent metagenome | biome: Deep sea; feature: Hydrothermal plumes at the Eastern Lau Spreading Center, Western Pacific Ocean; material: Seawater | place: Tonga | collected 2009 | depth 2000 m m
AACTCGATGCATTTTTATCTAAAGGATAATTGAAGATATGAGCAAATCAGACATTACAAGCCAGCTTAAAAATGTTTCTAAGAAAGACATTAAACAAATAAAAAATGCTGAAGAGATGCTTGGTCCTGAACCAGAAACAATGGGGTTCATTAAAAATATTTACTGGGGTAATTTCCGTGAAAATATGATTTTCCCATACCCAGAAGAACCAGCAGATGAACGCGCGCGTTGCGATCTAATGTTGGAAGAACTGGACACCTACTTCCGCAACGAACATCCAACAGTAGAAATTGACCAGAATCAAGAAATTCCTGAGTGGGTGATTAAGCGTTTCTTTGAAATGGGTGTCTTCGGGATGATCGTTCCAAAAGAATATGGCGGTCAGGGGTTCGGGGTTACAAGTTACAACCGCGTCCTTGAAAGAATCGGTCGCTCTTGTGGTTCATCTGCGGTCATGGCATCTGCACACCTTTCCATTGGTTGCAACGCTGTTACATTGTTTGGTACCGAAGAACAAAAACAATTTTGGTTACCAAAAATTGCAAATGAAGCACTAAGCGCTTTTTGTTTATCAGAGCCAAGCGTTGGTTGCGATGCACAAGGCCAACACACAACATGCGAACTAACTGAGTGTGGCAAGTTTTACATCATCAACGGAGAAAAGAAGTGGGCAACTTCGGCGGCACAATCTTGCATGTTCACCGTGATGGCAAAATATAAAATGACCGACCCTAAAACGGGTGAAACAAAAGAGAAATTTAATGCCCTCATTGTTTCGCCTGATATGGAGGGCGTAGAAATCTTCAGCAGAAACCGTGCAAAGTGTGGTATTCGAGGCACTTGGCAAGGTCGAGTTCGTTTTACCAATGTAAAAGTTCCACGAGAAAATCTCTTGCATAAAGAAGGCAAAGGAATTGTATTGGCGTTGACTTGTTTGAACTGGGGACGTTGCACACTTTCAGCTGGAATGGTTGGCGCAGGCGCAGTTGCTTACGAACAAGCAATTAAATGGGCTCAATATCGACATCAGTTCGACCGTCCAATTGGCGAATTTGAACTAATGAAAGAAAGACTTGCGCGCATGGGTGCGTTTGTTTGGGCAATGGATGCAATGCTTTACATCACTACCGGCATGGTCGACCGCAACGACGAAGACATTATGCTTGAGACCGCTGTTTGTAAAGTCTTTTGTTCCGAATATGGTTTCCGTTGTACAAACGAAGCGATGCAAGTCATGGGAGGAGAAGGATACATGGCTGAAAACGAAGTTGAAAGACTTTGGCGAGATTCGCGTATCAATCCAATCGTTGAAGGCGCTAACGAAGTTATGCACAGTTTTATTTTTGCGTATGGCTCAAAGCAACTTGGCGAATACATGCTCGGTGTTAAAGCTGCACCAATGAAAAACTTTGGTTCAGCGTTGAAAATTGGAATGGAATTATTCCTTGGTGTTCGACGCGGGGCGCCAAAAATCACCATGGCTGATCCATCGCTTGATGTACACACGCGCGCACTTTCAAATCACATTCGTGAACTTTCACACCAAGTTAAGTTGATGTTTAAAGAAAAAGAAGAAGCGTTAATTACAAACCAAACAACGCAATATCGTTTAAGTTGGATTTCCATTTGGATTCACGCAATGGCATGTTCAATTTCAAAAATGGACAAAAGCATCCGTAATGGTCTTGATGAAAAACAACTAGCACATGATCGTGCAATGCTTGATTATATTATGTCTTACGCTAATTACAAAATTAATGGTTGGCTCCGAGGTCTTCGCGAAAATGCAGATGCGACAATGCTTAAAGCCGCAGAAAAAGCGTGGGAATTTGGAGAAACATTACCAAACTGCGATTATTACATCCCAGAAAGCACGCCTAACGATGAAGCATTGGGAACTGGAAAAGTAAACAATCAAGATGGTTTACAACAATTCGGTGGTGGATCCCTATTTTTAGAACAAACTGAAACCGCAACGCACTAATTCATTTACGATATACAACACATGCATAACACTGAATCTATTTTTGAACAAATCGCAGACAGAGGTCATGAACGACTTTGTTTTCACCACGACCCAGAAACAGGGTTGCGTGCAATCATTGCTATTCACTCGACAGCTCTTGGGAATGCACTAGGTGGAACGAGAAGGTGGTACTACGAATCTGAAGCAGATGCGATTTATGATGTTTTGCGATTGTCAAAAGGTATGACATATAAAGCAGCGGTCTCTGGACTACCAATGGGTGGTGCAAAAAGTGTCATACTTCTTCCACATCGAGAACAGGTACGTACCGAAGCAGAAGCGAGAGCGATGGGACGTTTTGTTGACACATTTAACGGCGCATATATTGCCGCTGAAGATGTGGGCGTTGACACACAATTTATCGATTGGATGGCTTCAGAAACTTCACATGTTATGGGTGGTGAAACTGTATGCCGTGGTGGTGATCCGTCGCCATGGACTGCAATGGGAACCTTCCATGGAATGCGCGCGAGTCTAATTCATGCTGGCCGCGGAGATGACTTCTCTGGCATCACAGTTGCAATGCAGGGTGTCGGACACGTTGGACAAAATTTATGCAAACTACTTACAGAAGCGGGTGCAAAAGTAACCGTTGCTGACATCAATAAGAAAAGTGTTGATTATGTTGTCGATACCTACGGTTGCACTGCAGTGTATGACGCGGACATTCTTACAACAGAGTGTGACATCCTTGCGCCATGTGCTCTTGGAAATGTAATCGATGGTTCATCTATCCAAAAACTACGCTGTAGCATTCTTTGCGGTGCAGCAAACAACATTCTCGGCGATCCAGAAGAAGACGCCGTAGCATTAAAAACTGCTGGTATTCTTTACGCACCTGACTTTGTTGTCAACGCAGGCGGGCTTATTCACTTAGCGGGAATGCACCTTGGAATGAGTAACGAATTACTACAAACCAAAAATGACGAAATTTTTGAAACAACCGCTCAAATTCTTAATCGCGGAAACAACTCTACCTCAACGTACGCAGCTGCAGTAGAAATTGCAGAGCAACGAATCGCAGGCACACAGGAAACAGGTATCCATGCCAGTTAAAACTATATTTGAAACAAAAATTGAACACGTCTCTATTCTTGATGAACATGGAAATTTTGACTCTGCCCTAGGCGACGGCTTAATTCCTGACCAAGATGTTGTTGACATGTACAAACACATGATGGTCTGCCGTCATCTGGATGAAATTGCATTCAAATTACAACGTTCTGGACGAATGGGTACATACCCAGAAAACAGAGGCCAAGAAGTTCCATCACTTGCTGCTGCTTATGTTTTGGAAAAAAAAGATTGGATGGTGACCTGTTACCGAGAAAACGCTGGTTTGTTTTGGCGCGGTCTTCCAATGGAAAAAATTCTCTTGCACTGGATGGGCGACGAGCGTGGAAACCATATTGATGAATGTAATGTGACACCACTTGCAATCGCAATCGGCTCGCAATTGCTCCACGCAACTGGTCTCGCTTGGGCAAGTAAGTACAAAAAGGATGGCGCAATTGCTTGCACATTCTTTGGTGACGGCGCAACAAGCGAGGGCGACTTCCACGAAGCAGCTAACTTCGCTGCTAACTTAGATTTACCCGTTGTGTTTGTTTGCCAAAACAACGGGTGGGCAATTTCAACCCCAACGAAACTTGAGTGCTCCGCACCAACAGTTGCGCAACGCGGTATTGCTTACGGCATGGATTGTGTGCAAGTGGACGGAAACGATTTGTTTGCAATGGTAAAGGTGGTTCGCGACGCAGTTACTAACGCACGCGAAAATAATCGACCAACTTTTATCGAAGCATTGACGTACCGACTCGGCGACCATACAACAGCTGACGACGCTCGGCGCTATCGAGACGCAGACGAACTTGCCATGTGGGAAAAACGAGATCCAATGATTCGACTTCGAAATTATCTTGAACAAAAAGACCTTTGGTCTGCTGCAAAAGAAGAAGAGCAACTCGCGGCTGCATCGGTCATTGTTTCTTCGGTTGTAAAAAATGCTGAAGAAATAGATGCCCCAACTTCAAACGACTTCTTTGACTCGATGTTCGTTGATCTCCCACCGCAATTACAAAAACAAAGACAAACAATGCGAACAAGTAGTATTGGTCAAGATCCATCTCAAATTTCACAACCAGCTCAAGAGGGTGTGGTCAAATAATGGCGAATCTAACATTAGTTCAATCCATCAATCTTGCCCTTATTCAAGAAATGGAAAAAGATGACCGTGTACTTCTTTTAGGAGAAGACATTGGTCTCAATGGCGGAGTCTTTCGTGCAACCGAGGGGTTGTTCCAGCGATTTGGAGGTGACAGAGTTGTAGACTCACCCCTTGCAGAGTCAGGCATCATGGGAACAGCCATCGGGCTTGCAATGGGCGGACTACGTCCTGTTCCTGAAATCCAATTTGAAGGATTTATGGGTCCAGCATTCGACCAACTCACAAATCAAGCCGCTCGTTTTAACAGTAGAACCCGCGGTGGATTAACGTGCCCACTTACACTTCGCGTTCCGATTGGTGGTGGCATTCATGCCCCAGAGTTGCACAGCGACAGCCCAGAAGCAATTTACACACACACGCCTGGTTTAAAAATCGTAATGCCATCGTCACCATACGATGCAAAGGGTTTATTAATCAGCGCTATCCGAGACCCTAACCCAGTTATTTTCTTTGAACCAAAACGGATTTACCGCGCCTTTCGAGAAGAAGTTCCAGAAGACGAGTACACCATTCCAATTGGCGTTGCCCGAAAAGTTTGCGAAGGCGATGAACTTACGATGGTTTCGTGGGGTGCAACTGTTGTTCAGTGTATGAATGCAATTGAAAAATCTGGTAAGTCGATTGAACTAATCGACCTTCGTACAATTTCCCCAATTGATATAGACACCATCGCAACGTCCGTAAATAAAACTGGGCGTTGTGTTGTTGTACACGAGGCACCAAAAACCTGTGGTCTTGGCGCTGAGATTGCTGCTGGAGTGATGGAACATTGTTTCTTACACCTTGAAGCACCCGTTCAACGAGTATGTGGCTTCGATACCGTCATGCCGTATTACAAACTAGAACTTGACTACCTACCGGATGCGGAACGCATCGGTAAAGCAATAAATGAAACGTTGGCGTATTAATTATGGCTACAAAACAACCAACTGATCATTCGCATTTCATTCTTCCTGACCTTGGTGAGGGTGTACACGAAGCAGAACTCATTAAGTGGAGAGTTTCTGTTGGTGACACTGTTAAAGAACACCAAACCATCGCTGAAATGGAAACCGACAAAGCTCTTGTTGAAGTACCTAGCCCATGGGCTGGTGTAATTCAATCGCTAAATGGAAATGAAGGCGACATTATTAATGTTGGAAGTATTCTTGTTAATTACGACATTGGTACTTCTGCGGCTGATTCACCTGCTGAAACCGCAACTGGTACAGACGCGCCTCCAGACACTGGCTGTGTTGTTGGTGCCGTTCAAGACAGCATGACCGTTCCCGCTAGTTTTGCGAGAACCACCGCAGAACCAGAAACGCAATCAAGCGAAAAGGCTTCCGCTACCCCTGCTGTTCGCCGAATCGCAAAAGAAAAAAATATTGACATTAATGCCGTCACTCCTACTGGTAGAGGCGGGAGAGTTACAGCTTCGGATATCGAATCGCACGGTACGCCTGCAACCGTCGTGCCAATTGAACCAACGCCAACCGCGCCGCTTGCAACAAGAGTAAGCGTGCCACAAGAAGGCGTTTCTGAGCGAATACCATTCCGAGGCATTCGACGAAAAATTGCAGAAGCAATGATGCATAGTATTAACACCACTGCGCACTTCCAAGTAATGGATGAAGCGGATGTAACACAAATTGATCGCAAGCGAAAAGCGATTAGCGAACTCATCGGTCGAAAATTAAGCATGCTTCCCTTCGTCATGACCGCCGTCACAAAAGCGCTGAAAAAACACCCTGCGATGAACTCAACCGTTGACGATTTTGTTGAAGAAATTTTACTTCACTCAAATGTACATTTAGGCTGTGCCGTTGATACCGACAACGGATTAATGGTTCCTGTGATAAAAAACGCTGACGCTCTAAGTCCTGTACAACTTGCAGATGAAACAACTCGGCTTGCAAAAGCATGTCGAGATCGTTCTATTCCAAGAGAAGAACTTTCCGGTGGTACTTTCACCATTTCCAATGTTGGAAGTTATGGTGGAATGTTCTCAACACCTATTATTAACTATCCAGAAGTCGGTATTCTTGGTGTTGGCAGATCGAAAGAACAGGTCTTAACCAAAGATGGCGCCTTCTACGCTGGAAAAATTTTGCCCCTAAGCCTAAGTTGTGACCACCGCGTTGTAGACGGCGCAGAGGCAGCCAGATTCTTGCGTACTATTATCGAATTATTAGAAAACCCTGAAGAATTAATACCAACAATATGAAAACCGAACAAATGACAAATGTTGCCGCTGAATTAAAAAGCAAAATTGAAAACAAAACTGCTTGTGTTGGAGTTGTCGGAATGGGATACGTTGGTCTCCCTCTCGCGGTCGCTATCTTCGATGCTGGATACGAAGTTCTTGGTTTTGATGTTGACCCTGCAAAAATCGAGTGTTTAAATAACGGCACTCCGTACCTAAAGCACCTTGGAGAGGATTTTTCAAAAGAGCTCGCAACAACAGATAGATTTACCGCTACCGATAACCCTGAAGCGTTAAAAAACGCAGACATTATTTTGCTCTGCGTCCCAACGCCACTTGGCAAACACAACGAGCCAGACCTTACATACGTGCTTGAAAGTACAAAAGCCGTTGCAAATGTTCTACGCAAGGGACAACTCGTTGTTCTTGAGTCAACAACCTACCCAGGGACCACTCGCGATGAGATGTTGCCCATTCTCGAAGCAACGGGATTAGTACACAGTAAAGATTTCTTCGTTGCATACAGCCCAGAACGCGAAGATCCAGGTCGCAAGTCAGAGTCAACACAAACCATTCCAAAACTAGTTGGTGGTCTTGATAAACTTAGTGGAGACATTGCTTTTAGTTTTTATAGTCAGGTCATTCAACACGCGCACTTGGTAAGTTCAGCAGAAGTTGCAGAATCCGCAAAACTGCTTGAGAACATTTACAGGTCAGTCAATATTGCACTCGTCAATGAGATGAAACTTATCCTTGAAAAACTCAACGTTGACATTTGGGAAGTTGTCGCAGCTGCAGCAACAAAACCTTTTGGTTTCCAAGCGTTCTATCCTGGTCCTGGTCTTGGCGGTCACTGTATTCCAATTGATCCTTTTTACCTGACCTGGAAAGCGAAAGAAGTTGGCATGCCAACAAGATTCATTGAACTTGCTGGTGAAATTAACCAAAAGATGCCCTACATCGTGGTGGATCGCGTAGCTAGTGCTCTTAATGAAGATGGTAAAGCAATTAACGGTGCAAAAGTTCTCATCATCGGTATTGCGTATAAACCAGATGTGGATGACGTTCGCGAAACTCCTGCTGCGGAAATTATTGAAGACCTATGCAAACGAGGAGCAAACGTTCAATACCATGACCCTCAGGTTGCTGAATTCCCTGAAATGAGAGCGCACGATATTCATTTATCCTCCGTAGCTTTAACTCAAGAAAATGTTTCTAGTTTTGATGTTGTTTTAATTGTCACAGACCACACCGCTATCGATTGGGATTTGATTGCTACGAATGCTTCACTAGTTGTTGATACTCGAAATGCACTTGCAGGTTGCAACGATATTCGGGCACGACTCGTTAAAGCATGACTTGGAATTGGACGCTTCTAGACGCAGGTAGATTCGCCCTAGATGGCGGTTCTATGTTTGGAGTTGTGCCTAAAGCATTATGGTCTCGACTAGTAGAGCCAGACGAAGAAAATAGAATTCCAGAAGCATGTAACTGCGTTCTTCTTGAACAAGATGGGCAACGAATACTCATCGAAACTGGGTACGGCGATGGTTGGAATAACAAAGAAGTCGACATGTTCGCTATGAACGGCACCACAATTCTCGACGTCCTCAACGAACATTCAATTAACCCAGACTCCATCAATACTATTATTTTGTCGCATCTCCACTTTGACCATGCGGCGGGCGTTACGTTATTGCCAAATGCAAAGGTTATTGTGCAAAAGCAAGAATGGGAAGATGCAAACGCCAATCGTTCAACAATGAGCCGTACATACCTTCCAAGAGTGCTCGATTCGATACGCGATCGGCTTGTACTTGTAGATGGCGATGAAACTGTCTGCGGAGACATCCAACTCACCGTTCGAAGAGGCCACACTTGGGGTTTGCAATCCATACAATTTCAGGATTGTGAAGGCATGGTTTGTTTTTGTTCCGATGTCATGCCGACTACAAACCACGTTGGAATCGCCTACTCGATGGGTTACGATATGTTGCCCTGGGACAATGCCAAAACTAAACAAGCACTACTCGAAGAAGCGCACAGCAAACATTGGCGGCTGGTTTTATATCACGAACCAGATACACCTGTCGTCTGTGTTATCAAAAACGACAAAGGACGTTTTGCTCTTCAAGCTAAGACCGACTATTTACAAAATCAATAACAGTTGTTGCAACGTATCGAACTTGTTCTTCTGAAAGTTCGGGATAAATTGGCAATGCAAGTGTTTCAAGTGCCGCTGATTCGGTGTTTGGTAAATCGCCTTCTTTGCAACCTAATTCTGCAAAACAATCTTGCATATGAAGGGGTACAGGATAATAAACCTCTGTGCCAATGTCGTTCGATTTTAAATGATCTCGAAGTTCATCTCTTAAAGTGGCTGGAACTCGAATACAGTATTGATTGTAAATATGACGAGCAGGAGCATCTGGCGCCAATGGTGTTCTAAGTTGAAAACCATCAGTTGAAAGTGCGTTGTCAGAAGTAATTGCACCCGCGCCGTGGAATAGTTCGGTATAAAGTGCTGCGTTTTTCGCGCGACCTTCGTGCCAACTTTCTAAGTACGGAAGTTTTACGCGAAGAACTGCGGCTTGAATCGCGTCGAGTCGTGAATTAACACCTGCGAATTTGTGATAATACTTTGGCTTACTGCCGTGAACACGAAGTACACGCAACATTTCTGCGGTTGCATCATCATTTGTTGTAATAATTCCACCGTCACCATAACCACCAAGATTTTTTGATGGGAAGAAACTAAAACAACCCATCAAACCTCTAGTGCCAACCATGTTGCCCTTGGTATCTTTGGTTCCGATTGCTTGGGCTGCATCTTCGATAACTGGAATTTGTAAATCGTCTGCGAGTGCTATTATTCCATCAAGGTCACAACTTTGACCGTAAAGATGAACTGGAATTATTGCTTTTAAGTTTGTGCACGTTGCTGCTTTTTCACGCGTGCTTTTTGTGCAAATGTTATAGGTTGTCGGATCCAAATCAACAAAAACTGGTTTTGCACCAAGGCGATAAATGGCTCCAGCGGTAGCAAAGAAAGTGTACGAAGGACAAAGGACTTCGTCGCCGTGCCCTACACCAACTGCCATAAGGGCAAGAAGCAAAGCATCAGAACCAGAGCCGCAGCCGATTGCGTGTTTCACGCCGACATATTCAGCCACCTCCTCTTCAAGTGCAGAAACGTTTGGTCCCATGATAAACCATTGGCTTTCGACGACCTCTGCGATTGCGTCTGCAATTTCACTGCGCATTGTTGCGTGTTGAGCCTTTAGGTCAAGTAATGGAACCGATGTTGTTGCAACTGTCATGGGCAAACTTCCTCTGTTTTGTTTTGGATTTCGTGTATTGGTTGAAGTGTTCCATCAACCTCTTTATATGAGTTGCCACATTCTGCACACTCGTTTGTCTCGGGTAGCGTGTACCCGCAGCGGCATGCCCAAGCATGGCGATGCGCAGGAACACCAATCATCAATGCATAATCTGGCACATCTTTAGATACCACTGCTCCAGCAGCAATAAATGCAAACCTTCCCACTGTACTTCCGCAAACGATCGTGCAGTTCGCACCCATGCTTGCGCCCTTTTTAATAAGGGTTCGCTGGTATTCTCCGCGGCGATTAATTTCACACCTTGGGTTAATGACGTTTGTAAAAACCATAGATGGGCCACAAAAAACATCGTCCTCAAGAACCACTCCGGTATAAATTGAAACGTTGTTTTGTATTTTCACGTTGTTGCCGATTGTTACATCGGGAGAGACAACTACGTTTTGTCCAAGGTTGCAGCCCTTGCCAATTTTTGAGTTTTGCATCACGTGGCTAAAGTGCCAGATAGATGTTCCTTCGCCAATTTCGCAGGGCTCGTCTATATACGCAGATTCGTGCACCTTTACGTTTGGAAATTTAGTTGCATCAACTTGCGGCATGCGTGACTTCCTTTTTGTCGCCCAGTTTACAAGTGACAATCTCTCCGTTTGCATCGAGTGATCGTTGCGCATCATGCAAAATGGTCAATACGCGAAGACCATTACGTCCATCGGTGCGAGCTTGTGTTTGATTTGCAACACAATCCGCGAAGTGTTGACACTCAATATCAAGTGGCATCTCGTCAGAAAATTCGACTCGCACGCCATCGCCCTTCACCGGCACTGGTTGACCATCTTGCCAATCAACGTGCTGATCGTGAAGCACCAGTTCCTTTGTCATATCGCAGAAGGTAATCATTTTTTTATCGCCAACGACGACAAGCTTTTGTTCTTTAAAGGGATGCAACCATGAAACAAATACATGCGCTCTTGCACCACCTTCAAACGCTAATTGCGTAAGTGTTGTATCTGCAATTCCCGGCGTGAGGAACGTTCCCCCAGTCGCGACAACATTTGTTGGGTATGCATTCATGAGACGAAGGATTACCGAAATGTCATGCGGCGCAAATGACCAAAGAACATTTTCTTCAGTACGAAGCTTTCCAAGATTCAATCTATTTGAAACAATATATTGGACTGTTCCCAATTCACCAGATTGAATCATCTCCTCAATCTTACAAATTGCTGGGTGGTATTCCAACAAGTGGCCAACCATCAAAATTCTATTTTCGGATTCTGCTAGTTCAACGAGTGCCTTTGCTTCACCAATATCAATCGTCATCGGTTTTTCAACATACACATCTTTGCCGGCAAGAATTGCATTTTTTGCGACATCAAAATGGGTTTCTGCAGGCGTTGCAATCATAACTGCATCAATTTCTTCATTCGCCAACACTTCGGTTGCGTCTGAGAAAATAGGCACTTCGGGAACTAGTTCTGAAGCGGTGGACCGACCCGACTCGGAAGGATCAATAACCGCAGCCAAATAACCCAGTTTGTTCATTGTTCTAACAATGTTTTTTCCCCAACCACCACAACCAAACACGGCAATTTTAGGATTGTATTTTTGTTGTTCGTCCGACATTTGCCAGCCCTTTCGTGCCCCCATAAAAACCAAAAACTTCAGAGACCCGCTATTTTACTGTATTTTTTCTGCTTGTGCTTTATTTGAACGATCTAGCGTATCTACGTTCGGCAATTGAGTTGAGTCCCAAGATGGAATAAAATCAGGGATTAGCATCTTCATTACTAAAATCAATTCTTCTACATCACTCAACAATATTGCCTCTTCAATTCTATTCATAATTAGTAATGTGTTATCGCGATCTGTCATCTCTTCTTTTGACATCAATATCATTTCATGGGCAGTTTTTTCTAAATTCTCGTTATGAGAAAGTTGTTCGTGTAGTTTTTCTCCCGGTCGCAAACTTGTAAATGTAATTTCAATTTCACCAGTAGGATTATTTTCGTCTTTGATGGTTTTCCCAGCAAGTGCGACCATGCGCTTAGCCAAATCGATAATCTTAATTGGTTCACCCATTTGAAGAACAAATACATCTGCAGACGAACCCATCGCACCTGCTTGCAAAATTAACTGCGATGCTTCTGGAATAGTCATAAAATATCTAGTCGCGTTTGGATCTGTAACTGTAACTGGCCCGCCGCAATTAATTTGCTCTTGAAAAATAGGTACAACTGAACCAGAAGAGCCAAGAACGTTTCCAAAACGAACTAAACATGTACGTAGTTTTGAGTTTGGGCTCGATTTTGCTTGAATTAATAGTTCAGCAATCCGCTTTGTTGCACCCATAAAACTTGTCGGTTTAACTGCTTTGTCAGTACTAACAACAACCAAAGATGTACAACTCGCCCAATTCGCAGCGTCAATCACGCAGCGCGTTCCAACAATATTGTTACGGGCACCCTCTAGTGGGTTTGTTTCTAACATCGAAACGTGTTTGTATGCTGCCGCATGAAAAACAGACTCCACCTTATGTTGCAAAAATACTTCTCTTAGACGACTCTCGTCTGTTACAGAACCAAGAACAGTAAAAACGCTTGTGTCTGAACTTGCTGAAGATATTCTTTTTTCGATTTCTTGTTGAATAAAAAACAAGGCGCTTTCAGCAATGTCAAACAATACAATTGTTGAAGGGTTTCTCTGTAAAATTTGTCTGCATAATTCACTTCCGATTGATCCGCCAGCGCCAGTTACTAAAACAGATTTTCCTGTAACACATTCCCCTGCTAACTCTTCGTTAGCTACTACTTCGGTGCGAGTTAAAATATCGTCAATTGAAAGTGTTCGCAAATCACTATATGTTGCTTGTGCGGTTACAAGTTCCGAAAAACTAGGCATCGTTTCTATCTGAACATCTAGTGTTTGTAAATACTTCACTATTTCCGCCCTGCGAATCGGTTCCGTAGATGGAATGGCAAGTAACACTGTGGTTACGTTTTGAGTTTTAATTAGTGATGGAAGTTTTTTCGCTGCATACACCCGCAGCCCGTACACACTTTGGCCTTGTTTAAGTTTGTCGTCATCAACAAATGCAATCGGCTTATAAACACTTCCGTACCGAATAGATGAAAAAAGTTGCGTACCCCCAGAACCACACCCATAAATTACTGAAACCTTCTTGGCTTCTGTTGGGTAAATTTGTACTTCTAACAAACGTCGTGCAAGTAAACGAATACCCGCCGTCCCAACCATTAAATAAAACGGGTAGATAACAAAAATAGCTGTTGGCCGACCGCCACCAGAGTAAACATTAATAAGTGCGACAATACCAATTATCCATGCAACAAACAAACTAGCAATCATTGAATTAAGGAAAAACCGTGAGCCCGCAAATCTAATAACCGTGTGGTAAAGTCGAAAAACATAAAAAGCAACAATAGTTGTCGCACTTGCTAACGGTAAAATCCACCAAAATTTGACGATAAAATTTGGGAACAATTCGAGAGTAGGTGCTGCGTAGGTCATCCAAAGAGCGGCTGCGGCAATAATGGCATCAACAGCCATTGCTATCGCCATTTTTGAGCGACGACTAAGTAATTTGATTGTCTGTAGTAACCCCACAGGCATGCTCAATATTCTCTCAAATTAAGTCCACCTAATCAAGGATTATCCAAGCAATTACAGGGCAAAAATGCATCTATTATGCTTTCCATGCCTGGAAAGGTGGGTAACGAGATCGTTCGTCGGCCTAATTGTTCTGCCATTGGCAAGGGGATTTGGGGCGAAAGCCCAAATCTTTGAAATGCTGGTTCTTTATAAATTTCTGGGCATGGTCCAATCGTCGCCGCAATTCCGATTCTATTTAAACCAAGCAGTAAAGAGTCTCGAAGTTTTTCGTCTGAAACTGCTACTTCAACTCGATAATACGAGTGCTTTAGGTTACTCGGTACACGTAAAATTTCAACGCCATCTATCGACTGCATTTTTTCTGAAAAAGCACGAGCGTTTTTATTCCTTTGCTCAACCCAATCCCCTACCTTGAGTAGTTGACACCTACCAATCGCAGCTTGCATTTCGGTCATTCGTGCGTTTGTTCCAAACTGATGTTGAAGCCATCGAAAACCTGGTGGGTGGTCGGTTAATAGGGTCGATTCACGATCCCGACCGTGATCTCTAAATGACCAAACTCGGTCATACACCGATTGGTCATTTGTTAAAATCATTCCGCCCTCACCGCCAGTTGAAATAATTTTGTCTTGACAAAATGAAAATGCAGAAACATGCCCAAATGTTCCAACGCGTTGACCATCTATTTCCGCACCATGTGCTTGCGCACAATCTTCAATTACTTTTATCTCGTATTTACTTGCTAATTTCATAATGGAAGGCATTTCCGCTGGCCAGCCGCCAATATGTACAACGACTATCCCGCGAGTATGTTCAGTAATCACACATGAAATAGTTTCTGCGGTTATATTTCCAGAGGTGCTATCGACATCGGCAAAAACTGGTGTTGCTCCAACTGCAACAACAGCAGCAGCTGATGCTAAAAATGAGCGTGGTGTTACTATAACTTCGTCACCAGTTCCAATACCACAAGCTCGTAGAGCTAATTCAAGAGCAACTGTTCCATTAAAAACACAGAGCCCGTGTGATATTCCGCACCACTGAGCAAATTCCTGCTCAAATGATTTTCCTTCTTCGCCCGTCCAATAATTTGATTTTCCAGAGCAAAGCACACGCTCAACGGCTTCGCGTTCATCTTCTGCATAAATCGGCCAGGATGGAGGGGTGGATAAACTCACGAAATTTCCTTTGCGGGCACACCAACAACTGTTACACCATCTGGAATATCGTTTACTACCGCGGCGCCTGCTCCGATTATTACATGCTTTCCTATTGTCACTCCATTTTTGACGTTAGCGCCTATGCCAACCCAAGAACATTCGCCAATAGAAACGTTGCCGCCAAGATTTGCGCCTGGAGAAATGTGCACTCCATTTGCAAGGACACAGTCGTGTTCCACTGTTGATCCACTGTTAATAATGCAACCAATTCCAACTATAGCGTTTGGATTAACAACAGCTCGTGCAAACACTACAGTTCCATTTCCAAGAGAAGCAGTTTTACTCACAACAGCTGACGTATGAATAACAACCGTTGCTTGTTCAATGGTTTGAAGTAAATTCAGTCGAGTTGTGTTGTCGCCAATTGCTACTACAACACCATCTTCATCTTTAATGAATTCGTTTAAACGACTTGGCGTTCCTATTACATTTGCAAGTGCAGTATTATCGTCAAGAAAAACGCACGGTAGTGAAGAGGCATCTTCAACCACCCTCCCGTGTCCTCCAGCTCCAATGATAATAATTCTATTCATTTATCTTGTGATCCTTTAAATGGCTCTACTGTCGCTTGGCCATCTGCGCTCACGCCTGAACCAGCAAAAACTTTACCAACTGTTTTAAGAATGATACGACAATCAAGAATAAAGGATTGGTGTTCGACGTACCAAACATCCTTTTCTAATCGATCCTCCCAACTTGGTTCATTTCGTCCATTGACTTGAGACCATCCCGTAATCCCAGGACGAACATCGTGCCTTTTTGCCTGTCGACCGTTGTAAAGTGGTAAATACTGCTTAAGAAGCGGCCTTGGACCCACCAAACTCATCTCCCCTCGAAACACATTCCACAACTGTGGCAACTCGTCTAGACTTGTTTTTCGAATAAACCTTCCAAAAGAAGTCAAGCGAGTTTTATCTTCTCCTTCACCAACTGCCATCGAGCGAAACTTATAAATAGTAAATAGTTTTCCGTGCAACCCTGGACGTGTTTGTGAAAATAAAATTGGTTTGCCGACTAATAACAACTGTAATAATGCGATACATAAAAGTAGAGGCGAAAACAAAAGCAACAAAATAAGTGCGGTTAAAAAATCTAGACAGCGCTTCATTTAGGTTTCGCCTTTTGTATGCAAGAAATTACCCGGTCAGCAATTGACTCAAATGTATTATTTAGTTTTACATACTCTCTACCCATTTTCCCAATTGTATTTCTGCTCTCTTCGGACATTAAAGATAATTGGATTATTTTTTCGGCTAAAGCAGAAGCGTCATCTGCCGGAACTACGGTGTCTGCTCCTGCAAGTGTTACTGGGTTGTCAACAACTGAACAAGCCAGAGCAATTGGTTTTTCAGAAGCGAGATATTCGTATAACTTATTCAAACTAATTCCATATTTATATAAATCACGATTAGGCACATTGGCTACCAAAATATCTGCTTGACCTATTGTTTTACACACGTTTTTATGTGGAATTGATGGTTCAAATACAACTGATGAAATATTGTTGTCTTTTACAAATTGCTCTAATTCTATTTTTTTGGCGCCATCTCCGATAAGCCGAAACTGAATGTTTGCGTTTTTACCCTGTAAAATTTTTGCGGCTTTTAGAATTGTTAGCATCCCATTAGGGCTGCCCATCGAGCCAAGATACATAACTACTGTTTCTTTTGCATTCGTGTCCTTCTTCGGCATTGAAAACAAATCCAAGTCAACGCCGTTTGGTATCCAGTCAATCTTTTCTTGTAGTACACCATATTTAGAAAAATATTCATGAGCATTCGGAAGTAATGACATGATTTGTGAGGCTCTAGAAACAATCTTTTCTTCTAATCTATATAGATGTTTCACTACTGGATGATTTTGAGAAACACCAGCAACTTCAACGAGTGACAGGGGCCAAATGTCTCGCACTTCTAGTATAAATGGGACATCAAACTTTGCCGCTAATTCAGATGCTGAAAGTGCTGCGTGTAGACTTGGTGAAGATCCAATAATTACATCGGGGCGACTCCGCTCTCCAATCCATTTTCCGCTAGATATTTTTTTCCCAAATGCTCTCATACGAAGTAATTTTCCAATTCCACCGGGACCTCGCCAGCCAACTGGAATTTGCACAAAGTCAAATTCGCTACTCTCTTCGCATGTATCTACGGGTTCCATCTCTCGCCCCGTCATGTAATTCGTAGACGAAGCCACAATTGTGGTGGCGCATCCTCGTTTGGCGAGTGTGCGTGCTATTTGTGCATGCCGACCGCCACCAGGCTGCGATGAGGGTAGTGCGAACTGGTTTATCCACCAGATGTTGAGTTGCTTGGTTTCTTGTGCCATTAACTTTAGGTAGAATACCCGCAAGAAGGGTACTTCGAAACAAGAAAACAAGCACTATTACTTCACGCAGCGCACAATTGAATACCCCGGAAATGGATTTGAAAAAGAAGCGCGTTGTCATGCTTCTGATGAACCCATGCACGCACGACACTCGGGTCATGAAGGAGGCGACTTCGCTCACTAAAAATGGCTACGAGGTGCACATTGTTGCCCTCATGAAGCCGAATCTTGAGGTCGAAGAAGTCATAGATGGAGTCACAATCCACAGGGTGAGGCCGGCATTTGTTCGACTCTGGTGTATTTGCCGAGTTCTTCCGATGCTTCTGTTTCCCCCTGGGAAGATTCCAAATATAGCTGTGCGCAAAGGCGGTGGGAATAAATCAACAGTTAGAAATCTGATCGTGTGTATACGGAATATCTTTGTTCGATTTTTTCAGTATATTGGAATAATACTGTTCTTTCTGTTTATAGTTCCAGTGTGGGGTTTTACTCGCTTGCTTATCTTTATTTTCAAGATTAAAAATTATAAAAATAATGACCTCAAGCCGATGCTGGTAAGACTGGCTTCTCAAAAAAGTGTCGGTGAACTAAAGCGTTTAGTTGGAGCTATCTTCCTCAGGGGAATTAAATGGATGATACGTATTACACGTATGTACTCATTGGTTCTGGGCACTCTCCCATACTCTTTTCGACTGCATTCCATAAATTTTGATTTGTGTGAAAGAGCGCTCCTGCTTAGACCAGACATCATTCAATCCCACGATTGCAACACCATTCTTGGTGGAGCGATGATAAAGAAAAAGTTAAGCATTCCCCTTGTCTACGACTCGCACGAACTCTACCTTGAACGAAATATCGGCACCCGTTCTCGTTGGTGGGACAAAAAACAGTGGTCGTCCATCGAAAAAAAATGTGTTAAAAAGTGCGATGTGGTAATGACCGTTTCACAAGGAATAGTTGACCACCTTAACAATCAATATGATCGCGATGATGTTGTACTTGTTCGCAACGTGCAACCCTACCACGCACCACCAGAAAGAAATGACTTGCTTCGAACCGAGCTAGGGATTCCCGATGATAAAAAAATCGGGCTCTACGTCGGTGCTATCACGTTTAATCGCGGGGTTGAAGAACTGATTAAGGCGGCCGACAAACTGAAAAATACAGCCATAGTCATCATGGGTCCAGCAATTAATCCACATTACGTAGATGAACTAAGGGCGCAGGCTGAGAAACTTGGCGTATTGGGCACTACCATTTTCTTTCGTGGTCCTGTTGAACCATCCCAAGTCCTTGAATATGTCGCATCAGCGGATATTGGAGTTGTCCCAACGCAGGCGTGCTGCCTAAGTTATGAATTTGAATCGAGTAATAAAATTTTTCACTGTGTCATGGCAGGCGTTCCGCTTGCTATGAGTAATCACATCGAAAAAAGAATTCTCCAAGAAACATACGGCATCGGTGTCCTGTTCGATGAAACTGACCCCACAAATATCGCCAAAGTCATCGACGACTTCGTTCTCGACGAAGCAAAAACGGAAAATTGTGCAAACAACTGCCTCGAAGCTGCAAAAGAACTTTGTTGGGAGAAAGAAGAACAGCGTTTGCTTGGAGCATTTAAACGGCTTCCCACCTCATAAAAGCACGTTTCTCTTTATTACACTTCTACCAACTGCTTCATGTAACCCGCAAGCAATTGAACAGGGTCTGCGTTATTAACAGCAAAAATACTGTTCGTTTGATCGCTCATGGTTCTTGGAAGTCTTGGTGATAAAACGCTCCACTTACTGTGTTCCCTTTGTAGTTGCGAACAGCACTTCTCCCCAACAGTTTTGGCTTTAATATATTCTTGCATGGCGGGTACATTTTCGTCTATCGCAACACTTGATGGATAGAAAATTCCCACCTGTTTCAACGTGCAATACTGAGTTACTAACCGCAAGAATGCGTTGACATAATATTCGTAATATTGGTTATATAACTTTTCAGAAAAATGGCCGGCAACTCCTCTAAATGCATTTGGTGTTGCAAAATACAAAAACATGTCTGGCTGGAACTCAAGTGGCGATGGGTCTGTGTCAAGGATATCGAAAGCAAAGGTGCGCGTGTTTGCCCCGCTTGAATTACATTCGGTCATAATTGATTCTGCTTCAGCCTTACACTTGTAATACGTGAAATATACTTCTGCGCCTGCCGATGCAAGCATTTTTGTTGCGACTGCTCCAATTCCCCTAGATCCCCCAACAACTAGTGCTTTTTTACCATTACACGATATTTTGTGTGAATTACGAATGTCGGCGTATGTGGGAACGGCATATGGCTTCGGTCTTAGGAAAGATATGATTATTCCTTCATAATGGGGAGCTTTAATTGATATTTGAATCCTGTTGAATCGATCGTCAAAATTGCAAACTGTGTAATTCAATTTGTTTATGTCATTGTTCTTTTTTCGGTTGATTTCAAATTCTGAAAATACTGAATCTCTTCCTGGGCACACCATTCCCACCAGTGTTGATAGGGATATGAGAACAGACACTTGTTGAAGCGGAATTGATTTGTAAAGAGATTCAAATCGCTCCCGAACTGACTCTCTTTTACAGCAAATATCTATCGCTCCACTTGCCATTGATAGTTTGGATAAGTCTGTATTACACAAATCGTACAATTGCTCTAATTCTTGAGTATCGTCGGCTTGTTGAGATTCAATTTTTGACAACTCAACACTCATCTCACAAACCACAGCGTGTTTCTGGGTAAACAAACAACACGCCTGACCATTTTCTAAAGAGTAAATTTTTAATTCAACAGAATCATCAAGTCTGCATGGAGCCTTAAACACACAGTTGAGGTTTTCTATTGAATAAGAATCGGTTTTCTCACCACAAATTCTATCTAACCCCCATAGAACAAGATGGATGCCATGAACAACCTGCTCGCCATATAAAAGTCTTCTGGATTGCAGTGGATCTACGTGCAGTGGATTGTAGTCACCAGAAAGTTCTGCAAAAGCAAGTTGATCATCATGCAAGAATGTCTTGGATGTTTGTAAATCTAACAAAACGATGACTTCAATTTACAAATGATCGCTACTTCATATGCGTCATAATCCACATTCCCTAGATTTAAAGGCATATTTAACTGGCTGATAATCTCTAGACCGCATTTGTCAAACATTTCGGAGACCTCATCTAGTGTTCTGTATAAATATAAATGATCAATTGACTCTATGTTTACGACCGTAGACATGAACATCCGCGTGTTCTTGGTTGCGTGTAATACCGCTTCTTTAAGAAGTAAGTCAGGGCGAGTGATGTGCTCTAAAACTTCAGCAATAATGATTGCATCGAATTTCGTGTCTGCATTTATACCCTTCGTCGCATCTGCCGCTTTAATTTTGAACCTGTTTTCATTAATACCGTGTTTTATTAGCATTTCTTGGGTGTAACGAACAGAGTGCGGTGAAATATCAAGACCTAATAACTCTCTTCCTTTGTCTTGTTGTAGTAACAGCAATGACAAGAAGCCATGGCCTGGGCCTACCTCTAAACAATTCCCCGTTGGACATGCGCTTACATACTGTTCTTCGAAGTAGTTTAAAAGTTTGTAGTGGTTTGGCCACGCAACATATGTAAGAAGAAGACCATCTAAATATTGCTTCATAATTTTTGGAGAATCATAGACCTCAGCGAATACTTCTTCAGCACTTTCCGCCGCATACTCTTTGGTTCTTCCGAATGCGGATTGTAGTCTGAGAAATTCGATGCTGTGAAACTGCAACCCCTTGATTGCGTTATCAATATATTGCGGAAAGTTGTTGTTGTAAATTTTAGAGAGCGCTTCACATATTTGCCTTGTTTTACTTACATATTTTTCAACATCACTTTCGTCAAGACTTTGTGCAAGGGGAAGCAATATTCTTTCGTTGTCAATAAACAGTTTTTTAATGAGATAGCTTAATTCTTCTGATTCTTCTACAGATTCAATTAATGTGTTAATGTCAATCATGTTCTCTGCCTTGTGTTCCATCTTGGTTTACTAAGTTTTTGTTTAACACCTGAACCATGTCTTGTGAATATTTGTTTCGGGTTGATTCAAGCATGTGTGAAATGTCTCGAAATTGATCATCAGAATAGCTGGCTGAGTGATCTATAAATATCACCTCGCCTGAAAAGCTGTTAATCACGTCTTCCATTTTTGTTTTTGCGTGAATTGAAAAATTCTCTCTTGAGAACGTGGCTTCAGGCATTTCAACTATAATTAACTGATTGCACAGCTTTGAAAGACGTGAGATTTCAGTTCTAAGTAAATCTAGGTGGAAAGGGGTTGCATAGTTCGTGGGTTCAAACATTCCTTCTTCAAGATATCGGTCTTCATAAGATTTTAATTTTTCACTAGAGAAACGCGTATTGTCATAATAAATGAATTCGGGTGATGGTAATAATTCGTTCTTGTTTCTCATATATTGTTCAAGCGAGTTTGGGTTGTCAAAATAAAACTGGTTATTTATTTTAAAAAGTGCAAATCGACTCAGTTGATTCAATCTCCTTGCCGGTAGCAAATATGGCCAAATTGTATTTTTAAATATATGACTATAAGTTTGCGTTTTTTCCGCTTCTTCCATACCTCTTAAAAAGGAAAGGTTCAAACTTGACATAAGGTGGAGGAAATCCGTATAACCATGGTCGTGTACTTTCGATGTCCTGTTAATGAGCATTCTTGCATTAATGCCAAGAACTATGCACTCTGGGTGGATTCCTGACATTTTGACCATCTCGACCATCGCTGGGAGCGTTAGGATTGTTCCACCAGAAGTACCACCATTAATAACAAAGTAATTACTTTGGCTGCCATTCATAATCGAAGTGTCGAATCCTTCTCGTACTGTAGAAGCGCCTAGCAACAAAACCACCTTCTGATCACTTTCCTGAGAAAGACTGATTGCTGAAGCCAAGCGATATCCCATCGGATTTTTGAAGGGCTCTTTGTATAACTTAAAAATATATGGATTAGAAAACAGAACCATCCCAACAACCCAGAATGACAACCACACTGCTGTGATGTTTATTAATGCCTTAGAGAATTGTCTGGTAAACACGTTTAGAATCCTTCATACACAAGTGAGGCCACGTCCTTGTTTGCCATTGCAGAAATGACTATTAGTTTGATAATAATAAACAAAAACAATACCGCTATAATTGATTTTCTTTTTTGTTCACTTTTCATATATTAGCCAATTCAAAAGACAAATACCAAATTGTCAAAACGATAATAATCATTGTATACACTGGCCCAATAACCACCATCGATTTATTAATCCATCGTCTTGTTGTTTCTGGTTTAGACAGAAGCCAGCCTTGTAGATATTTTTCCATGAGCATTATGATTGATGTTGCTACTCCCCATATAAAAAATCTTGGCGTAACGCGGTGCCAGATTGCGACCGCAGAAAAACTTGCACACATGGATGCCAAACTTAGTGCCTCTGCAATCTTTGGGTTTTTCACTCTTCTTGCCATCCAGAATTGAAGGGGCCAATAAATGTTGTTTTTAATGAACACGCCCAAAGAAACATGCCATCTTCCCCAGAAATCAGTTACGCTTTTTGACAAGAACGGCTTATTAAAATTAATTGGCGTTGGCACACCAATTAACCTGCCAACACCTAATGCCACAAGTGAATATCCACCGAAGTCAAAATACAAATATAAGAATAGTAGGCAAGCGTCAGTCCAATCTAATATTTCAAACTTGCCTTCCACGCCAAAACGAGTAATTAGTATTGCCTGAGCAATCACAACCTTGAAAAACAAACCAGTGGTAATCGTATTCGCGCATCGAATGATGTGCCCAATCGTTGGTTTTGGGGGTTCGCTTTTATTCATTTCTAAATGTTCTTGATATGAAGCAAGGGGGCCCGCAATGAGCATGTGAAACGGAGCCAAATACCCAGCTAAAGCTATGGGGTTTATCAACTTTTCCTGACCCCACGTGACGCACCGGACCAGATCAAGAATGCGGATAAAAACATAAGAAAATGAAATTGTGCTGACTATTCGAAATAGAACATCAATGCCTTGAGATTGTGCAGGATTGATCTGACCCAGCACCACCGAGTCAAAATGTTTTTTGTAGATGATGAAAAACACTATTAACAAAACGATTAGTGATATTCCGCATAGAGAAGTTAACCGTTGGTACGCAGAATTTTTGATTTGTTTAATAACGAATAGGCTTGACCAAACTGCAATCGTAATGCAAAGCACTGTGAAAAATGAAGTGGTCCCAAAAATAACGTAAAGAGCAACCAGATTCAATATGCCAAATCGTAAGGCTTGTCTGCCCGATTGCTTGATCTGTAACAACACAAACATTGCTGTTACTACAAGCCAAAATTGTGGTGTTAATAAAGCGGAAATGGGAGGTGGTCCTGGTTAGGAATTGGAGTTTTCTACCTTTAGGTTTGAAAGTCTTATTAACTCGCCTACATTAACAAGTTGTGCAATCTCATCATTTCTAAAGCGGATTCCAAGTTCTTCTTCGATTTGAATTATGAAATTAACATGATTAAGCGAATCCCATCCTTGAACATCTTTTGCAGTTAAATCATCTGTTAATTCTAGTTCTGGTTGTCTAAACAGCGTACGTGCTATTTGAGTAATAACACTATCTACATTTAATTCATTCATTTATTGTTCTCCAACAATCGCGGGGTTTAATCCAGATATTACATTGTCCTCAACTGCTGCAAAAGTAGTAAGCGGTTTCATCTTCTCACTTAAAAACTCCCAAGTTGTACTCGAGTCGCCTTCATCAATGTTTGACTTCGCAAAGCCAAGATTTTGAAACAAATCCTTGACGATTCCATTCTTATCTGTCGGAATAAACTTGCCTGACAGTTTTGTAATAGCATGGCTAATCATCCAATTACAGACCGCGTGTTCTACGGTCCTGTTAAGCACCCTGCAGCTCATAAGCCATGTATCAATCAAAGTATGTGTCTTTTCGTGTTTTAAAATTACAACTGAAATGATCCCTTGATATCCAAAATTGTCTTCATAGCTAACGACGCCAACATCTGCTCCTGATTGCACAAGTTCTTCAAGTTCATTTAGGTTATATCTTTGAGTAGTGAGATTAAATTGATTAGATTTTTGAATTAATTGAACAACCCTGTCTTGATTCTCTTCATTTAAATGTTCAACCCTGAGCTTTATACCCAAAGACTCAAGATAATCCTCATAACTATGAAACTTCTCCCTTGTGTTTTCACTTGCTTTGAGAGAGCTAAAGTGTTCGTTGCGTAAGAGGTCAGCGGTTGTTAAATGTTCGCCCTGAAATAAGCTGTAGGAGCCAAGGAGGCACAGGGTCTCAACGGGGTCTTCTGAAGAGAGCAACACATCTATATAGGGGTGTACTAGTAGGACTTCGGCAAGTTCAAATATATTGTCGTCGATAAACAAAAAATATTCTGTACCAAACCCAAACTCCATTGATAATTCTGACATGGAAGAACTTTTAGGCTCCCAGTGAATTTGGTAAGCAGAAATGCTCTTAGGAGTGAACGCTAGGTCGGGGTTATCTTCAAATACAGAAATGCTTTCAGGGTTGTTCTTACTCGCAACGCCTAAAATAATCCCACAAGAAGCAAGACCGTTAAGGTATACCTGTAGGCGATAGTATCCTAGCTCTTCGGGACTGTGTCGGCCCGTGACTATACCCCTCTCGCCGACTTCACCGAGAACCCCCCCCCAAATAGTGTTGTCTAAATCAAAAACAACAGCTCTAGTTGTATTGCCCGACAATGACGCAATGCAAGAACCCACGGCTTTGCCAAGTGCAGCAAATCCAGTTTGAGAATATGGCATTTTTGCACGAACAAAATGAAGTTCGCTCAACGCTTGAGCACCGTTCACATAAAATATGGCGCTTGGTAAATCAATTACACTCAGTAATGCTGTTGCTCTTGATCGAAGAAAAGCGTTAATTTCTGCAATTCCTGCAAGTACACCAACTTGATTGTCCAAACTAGTTTTTGCACATGGGGGGTTAATTGAAGGCGGCAGGAATTCGCACACGATTACTTGCTTGCCGCCAGAGGCTAGGGAGTTTAGAATTGCGTCTAGTGTGTTTATTGCATTTTGAATGTTTCCACGTTCAGACAATCCTGACAAAGGGAAAAATTTTTCTAGCCAGTGTGTGGATAGGAGGAGAGCAGCGTAATCAACTTCTTCACTAAACGCGTTTGAATCTTGGTTTAAGCACTCTGATTCTACTGAATCGAAATCGGAAAATGTAACTTTGGAGTTAATGCCTACAGTCGCGAGTTTAGTTCGAAGAAATACCTCAATTGGCTCACAAGTGTGATCTGAAATGATATGAATTTGTTTTTGAAGTGCGTTTGGCTTTAGTCCAGGGTTTCCTAATTCGTCCCATTTCATTAACAATTGCTGATACCAAAGTGTTTTTTTGTGTGGCTGAATCATAGCCGTCCGTAAAAGTGGAATTAGTAGATCCTGAGAAGATATTTTGTCTAGACAATCTGACAATTTTGTTGCATCATTAGTGAAAACAGCATTTATCGCAAACCCAAATAATTTGTTGTCAAAATTGTTTTTTTGTTGCGAATCCATCATTGTTATTCCTCCTGGTGGGGGAAGGTCGCTGGGTTTAGATGTTCGAGATCGATGGGTGAATGACTATCGCCTAGTACTAGGGTTGCAACGCTTATCGAGGCGAGAAAGAATATGAATGCACTGCCTGCTAAAAACCACTGAAGAGGCGAATCGTCGAGCAATAGCATTAGAGCCGTGCTGATGGCAGTCAGTATAATCAGAACGACTCCGAACCAGTCAAACCTATGTCTTAAATTTTCATATTGTTCCAGGTAAAATAGGTGTTTGTTATAGGATTTTTTGTTTTGGATTGCCGATATTCCTTTGTGTTTTTATATGTGTTTTTTATGGGGTGATAAATTTAAAATGCCAATGTATCATCTTATCAACCAAAGTCTTGAGAAAGCTCCGCGCGGAAACAAGTCGAATCATCTGGTCCACAGACACCTATAAGTTCTTTTGCTTCCACGCATTCTACAATCCAACCACGCTATTGGTCAATGAAGGGGTTCAAGTAATCACAAAATGTAGCTAAATCGAATCATCTGATCTGCGGCAACACTCATAAATTCTTCGAGTTGTTGTGAAGACAAACCGTTTTTCCATCTTCCGATTGATGTAGTACTTAATCCTTCTGACAATTGTTTGGATGATAGGTGTCCGTGAGAGCTATTAAAAAGCGGTTGGGTAGCATTTGCAAAATCTACCATTTGAGGATGGAATTCAAGTCCTGCCATTTCCATAATCAAGAATAATACCTTTTCTGGATTTTCAACTAGCTTTTCATATGGAACCAAACATCCCTTAGCACCAGTTTTCTTGAGAAAGTTTTCAAACCCAACTATATCTTCACTCCACTCTATCGCGCACGATTCTGGCGTTGTCTTAAATTTACCCACCCTTAATCTGCTGTCTAAGACATCCCTGCCATCTCGTAGCATCATGAAATACAACGCTTCTGGGTGACGAGCAAAAAGAATTTCTGGGTCAACGCGCATCTTTCCACCCACAAATGGTTTGTTCACCTCGTACGCTTGTCTGTTTAACAGCGCTTCAATGAAATCCATTCTACCTGAAATTAATTCAAGGCTATTGCCTTCGCTGTCAAACTGGATGAGGATATCTATAAGGGTTTGTGGTTCTAATCCAGAACGCCGCGCACGAGAAGCAAAAGTTCGGAAATTATCAATTTCCAATGATTTTACCCATTGCTCATTATCTGCCGTCCTAGAATTATCCAATCTTTGAATAAGTTCGGTGGACAAAAATGGGTTGCCATCTGCGCCTATTAAAAGGTCCGGATAAATTTCATATCCCATCGAAACCTCTGGGTGAGCATTAAGCATTGTTGCTAACAACGTGCCGCCAGTTCGACTGCGTGGAATAATAAAGAATTTAAAATCAGCCATTGTCACTCTTCTCTGCAACGATAAACCAATAGTGTGACATAAACTCTGCTTTCCACGAGCCAGACCAACCAGACATTAACTGGTCTATTGATTCATCATCAAACGACCATAGAGTAGTTTTTAGTGAGAGGCTTTCGCCGTCTTTCTCTTTATTTCCCAACCTCCAAATTGGTCGGTCGGTTGGACGAAACAGCCCACCTCGTTCTGGATGGCTTGCTGCAGCTGCTCCAATGAGAAGAGATCCACCAGATTGCAAGTACAGCATCGCGTTCATTACTGCTGCTTTTGGATCAGAAAAATACGGTAACCCATTTAACAAAACACAAGAAAAAGCAGTGTCTACACATCGTGAGGGGTTGCAAAAATCTGCAACAATATCGGGCTCACGACCTGGGTCAATGTCAACCTCAAGAAGATTGCTGTTTGGTTTTAGGAAAGCAATGGTTTCATCCTTCTGCTCTGGGGGCATCGCACCTACATTCAAGACTTCTCCCCCTCTGCAAAATGTTGCAAGTATGCGCCACCAAATAACGCGAGGGTCACCATCTGCCCATGGATATTGCCGTAAAAAGCCTGGCCTTCTTCGTGCACGAAGGGCTTTTGTTTTTGATTCAAAGTCATGGCTACTTACAAATTGTGAACTGAGTGGTTTTTCTAGTGTTGCGTAGCCGAGTTGCACGCCGCCTCTGGATTCGCTTCGATTTGATAGCCATGCGGTTTGTTTTTCGATGTTGTTTAACACTTCACCTTTCTGTATTCTTGATATTAATTTATCAGCCCTTGGGACATCTGCTGCCGATTCAGTAATTTGTTGTGCATCAACCCCTTTTGGATAATTTCCATATTTAAAGGGGTGACATCGCATAAAAATGAGTTTTTCTTCGGGCAACATTGAATCGACGAAGGAATGAAGTGATGTTGGGCGAGCAGTAAAACTACCATCGCTAAACGAGCGGGAAACCAACTTCCAAAGTTCTGGTGAAAAATTCCTATCTACACAAACGATATTAGCGTCGACTGGAATTGGCACTTTGTAATTAATCACATTACCTCCATGGTGCGTCATAGTGCGAATAGTAAGATACTTTCGCAGTTGCTCTATCTCATTAGACATAGCCGTGGTTGCTTCTGAGAGTAATTCGTCACCGAACTTGTTAATTTTGTTGTAGCCAATTAGATTTGTCAACGTGTTGTTGTGATAACCAAAAGCCCAGCCCAAACTTTCAAGGTTTTGAAACCGCTTCACATCCATGTCTTTAAAATCATAAACGTACCAGTGCCTTGCTCGCCAATGCAGCATAACGGTTGCCTTTACACCCAACTCAACAAGCTTGTCTAGCAGTGGGTATATAGAATGATTGCCTGCATCCACGTCGAACTGCAAAAGAATATTTGGTTGGTTATGGTCAACTTGATTATCCAACACTTGATGCCAAGTAATGAAATTGAACCCCTTGTCTATTAATTGTTTAATTGAATTAATTAAATACAGTTGAGGGTCAAGGTAATAATTTTGCTCCTCGTTATAGAGTGATGTGCACCCTTCCCAAACCGATGTTGGAAACCACTTACCCTCTGCTGGAAAGTTTGAGTTCCCTGGTGTTATCCATGGATTGTGCAAGGTGAGAACGCCATTGCTTGATGATTGAATTGCACATTGAATCTTGTGCTCTGAGACTCTATTTTTCTCAACAAGCAACAGGTTTTCTTCGGTTTCCTCAACTATTCTCATGGAAATCGAATTAGACCGGATCGGGACAGCATTATGTGGGTTGAGCTCACGAGCAACTATTTGAAAATCGCCCACCACAAAGTCTAGTTTGAGCGATACGGGGTTGCTTGTCCAAGCAATGGTTTTTACAAGCGTGTTTTTGTTTCCATCATTTTTTTTAATAACAACTACTTCAATGGGAATATTGTCTGGGTTAAAGACTGAAACTATTATTGGTTCACCAGCACAAAAAAGGGTCCCCGGGCGCGAGT
>JYMV01049499.1_pt1 | contig 28955 bp, 21 predicted proteins | sample 338911 | NCBI WGS metagenome assembly JYMV01 (sample SAMN03354496, study PRJNA234377) | hydrothermal vent metagenome | biome: Deep sea; feature: Hydrothermal plumes at the Eastern Lau Spreading Center, Western Pacific Ocean; material: Seawater | place: Tonga | collected 2009 | depth 2000 m m
TTATTAGGAAACCGTTATTAGTAAGAGTTTGTACTTTTACCAGGGAAGAAGCCTGAAACAAAGAGATTAGAAGATGGATAGTTTTCTGAAAATTAAATAGAAATTAAGAGCTTTTTGTGAGCTTTTAATCGGCTGAATAGTGAATGTTCATTATCAGCTTTTCATCCCTCATTCTAACAGATGAGGACGCTGACGATACATGCATGGATGCGGTTTCGAAGGCATCAATAAACTCTCACATGCAGTGAGGGTTGTTTAACACGCGATAAAGGAGGACATTATGTCTTTGCGAGTAAACCATAATATGAGCGCAGTAAACGCTCACCGGAACGTTGTAAGAAATGCCAACGCTCAAGCAAAAACCATGGAGAAACTTTCTTCTGGTTTAAAAATTAACCGTGCCGCTGATAGTCCGGCGCAATTACAAATTTCAGAGAATATGCGTGCGCAGACTGCAGGACTACGCCAGGCCATTGATAATTCCGAGATGGCGGTTTCTCTGATGCAAACTGCAGAAGGTGCGTTGGAAGAAGTCAGCAGCGCACTGATTCAGGCACGTCAGTTGGCTGTCCATGCAGGCAACGAAGGTGTCAATGATCCGAATATGCTCCAGGCGGATCAAAGTGAAATCAATAACATCCTGCAGCAAATCAACCGTGTTGCAACAAGTACGCAGTATGGACATAACTATTTGCTTGATGGAAGTCGGGCAGGTAACGGAGTAACTACCGGAAAAAATCTGGAGTTTGTCGATGCTACCACTGAAGCACACAGTTCCGGTGTGGGTGGTTATGATATTAGAATCGATCACGCGGCAAGCCGTGCAAATCACACCGGTTCAGTAGCTTTGACTCAAGGAATGATTGATTCCGGAGAGCAAATTACTGTTTCGGAGGGTGGTAGGATTGTTAACTTTGCAACAGAAAAAGGAAAAACAGTCGAACAGACCCTGAATGATCTGAATACGGCAATCAATGATGCCGGATTAGCGCTGGATTTGATCCGGCCTTATCCGCCTGTCACTGACGGAAACGCGCCTCAGGCAATTTCATTCAGACACAAGGAGTTCGGCAGCGAGCACACTTTTCAGGTTGCAAGCAATACAGCCGGACTTGTATCAAATGTAGCAAATACTAGCGTAGTTGTTACTAACGGTACTAATGTCGCGGGTGAAATAAACGGTGAAGAATCAGTCGGTAAAGGTCAGATTTTGACCGGTGCCCACGGTTCCGGTACTGCGGAAGGCATCAAGATTCGTTATACCGGAGAAGCTGCACCTGCTGGAGGAAAAGCCGGTACGGTTACTTTTTCGCAAAACTCATTGACCTTTCAGATTGGTGCGAATACTGACCAGCATGCTGAAATATCGTTGAGAAGCATCAAAACCAATGATTTGGGCAGAGGTGAGAATAATAGTTCAAATTTCCAATCTTTATCTGAAATATTGGTGCTGAACGCGGATCAGGCTCAAGATGCTATTCGCGTTATCGATCAGGCGATTGAGGAAGTCAGTGCTAGCCGTGGTGCGATGGGAGCATTCCAGAAGAACAACCTGGAAAGCAACCTGAATTACCTCCGGATTGCACATGAAAATTCAATTAGTTCGGAATCAGTAATTCGTGATGCGGATATGGCTGAAGAAATGGCAACATTTACCCGGAATCAGATCATGATGGAAGCAAGTACTTCCATGATGGCACAGGCAAATCAGAATTCCATGACTGTGTTAAAACTGATCGGGTAGTTTGTTCTACCGGTGGGCATGAAAGACTCATTTGTTTTTCTGTCCACAATCCTCATGCAAAAATAATTAGCGCCCTGTGTTGCGAAAGTAATGCAGGGTGCCTGCTTCACTTCCGATTATCAAATCCAAGTCCCCATCTTGATCCAGATCAACAAATACCGGATTTCCACCTACAGGTAATTTCAGTTCTTTAAAATAATCCGGATTAGGTTTCCAACTGATTGAACCTGTCTTCTCCGGATCAGGTTGAAAGCTGATAATTTTTCCGGAATCTGATCCAATTATCAACTCCGGCAACTGATCATTATTTAGGTCTGCAATTTTAGGTACAGAACCCAGGCCCACATCCAAGTTAAAGTATTTTCTTCTTTCAAGCCGAAAACGAAATCCATTGCCGATTTTTGTTCCGACATATTTGTAGAGTTGACCTAAAAAATTTCCAACAAGAAGATCATTAACACCATCGGCATTTAAGTCAAGAACTGCCGGGACGGAGTTCCTTCCTCCTGTCACACCAATAAACGGAGTTGGGTTGTAAATGAATTCTGCAAACTCAAAACTGCCCTTATTTTCCCAATACTGAATACTTCCCTGTTGATTACCAACCAGCAGATCCAAATCAGCGTCTCCATCCATATCAGCAAAAACAGGTGCAGAATTTTTCCCTCCCCGATAACCGAGAAAGTTGTTGGTTTCCAAGATCCATTCAGAGTCAACTGAGTTTTGTGCGCGACGGTATAATCTCAATTCTCCCTCTTTGTTTCCAACAATTAAATCGAGAATGTTGTCACCATCTATATCCATGAACGCGGGAAATGCACGACTACCAAGTTCCAGGTTCCCATACTTGGCACTGACAAATTCGAATTTAGGATCAATTGGTTCGTTATCTACCGGTTCGTCTTCAGCAGCAGGTGCTTCAAAATAAATCTTTGTATCCGGCTGTTCTTCTTTTAGCTCTTCAGCCTCCAAAGTGTTTTCTGTGAGAATCAGCACACTTTGCTGTTCTGCTTCATCTCTTTTAATTACACCTCCATTTTTCCAATAAAGCAGATTACCTTGTTCATCACCGAGCATAAAATCGGTTTTGTTGTCTCCGTCAAAATCCGCAAAATGCGGGGTGCTGTATCCGATGCTCTTTATATTTTGCCAGTGTTCAGCCTCTAAAGTCCACCCACGGAGTGCAGGTGATCTTTCAGGTGGAAGGTGACTTACCAGACTTAAATAGCCTTCACGTCCTCCGACAACCAGATCCGGGTATTCGTCTTCGTTCCATTTCCAAAAAGTTGGTGCAGAATTGGCTTTCATTTGAATCCCGGAAATGCGCGTGTTGCGCAGGACAAAATGCGGAGAAGTTTTGTTCCCTTTATTTTCATAGTAAATTATCAAACCTTTACTATTCCCGACCAAAAGATCAAGGTCATCATCTCCGTTCATGTCCTGCAATAGCGGTGTGCTGAAACTGCCAACATCTATTTGCGAGAGATTTACGTCATGTACGATCCAATCCGGATTTTTTTCACTTCCGCGGTTGAGAAGCCATTCTATTTTTCCCTGCCGGTTTCCACTGATGATGTCTAAATCACCGTCTCCATCAAGATCTGCCAAAACAGGAGTACTGAACTTTCTTTTGTTTTTTTTTAATGCAGGAAAATATACAGGGTACCAGTCAGTTCCACTCTTTGCCCTGTTTTCAAAAGCAAATATTTCACCGGAACGACTACCCACTAGAATGTCCAGGCGTCCATCTTTGTTCCAGTCACCGCTTGTGATGAAGGAATGGCGTTCACTTCCTCCCAGACTTTCTATCTGTAAAAAGTTACGGCTGGCTAACCAGAGTTGATTCCGAGTTATAATCCCCTGCGATTTAAGTTTCTCAATTTTCTGATTTTTTGCTATTGGTTTCGATATTTTTTCGCCCTCAGCAACTGCCTGCTCTCCCTGCACGGCATCGTCATCAGAATTTCCATCATCTTTTTGTTGAGTTTCTTCCACCTCGTCTGTTCTTCCCTTAAGAGAAATATCTGTTTCACTTTCTTTTATATCTTCAGGAGCTTCAGTCACTAAAGCCACCACTTCAAGATTGGTATCAATACTGAGATCGGGGCGCAATATATAAGGATACAGTTCCTCAATACTTGTCAACTTAGCATTTTGAGGTGCACCGAATGCAGCAGAAAGAGTACCAAGGCACTCAGGTAATCCGTTTAACTGATTACAAGCCTGCAAAAGGATTTTCTCAAATGAAGCTGATTTTCCGAGTTTATCTAATTGAACGGCTCTTATTTTACGCAGTTGATCAATTAGAACTTCGTTGTTTTTGTAATAGATAACCATTGAAGAAGATGTGCCTAAAAATAATTCCGGAAAATTGTCTCTATCCAGGTCATGAAATGCAGGCGCAACGTTGCCTCCTGTATCAATAAACTGAAAATGCTTTGATTTTAAACTCCATTGTGGTGCATAACGATCTCCGGTATTTAGATAAAAATTTATTTTTCCATTTGATTTACCGACAACCAGGTCCAAATCTCTGTCATGGTCCCAGTCTACAAAGTCAGGTACAGCATCGATCAGCGGCGCTACGTCCGCAACAAGTTCAGGTTGATATTTGCAGCGGATGTCTGGTGGATCTGCTATGTTAAATTCCGGACAAAAAACTGCATCATCAATCATTCCGGAATTAAAATAAACATAAACTTTACCGGAACTTGTACCGACTAATAAATCAAATGCACGGTCTCCATTTATATCGGCAAAGCGTGGGACGCTATTACCTCCAAATTTTAGTCCCATGTAAATTGGAGTTTTACGGAAAAAAACCGGACTTAGCCGGTTACCTCTATTTTCGTAGTGGAAGATATGTCCATCTTTGGATCCAATAAATAGATCAAAGTCTCCATCATTATCAATGTCAACAAACTCCGGAGCAGCATTGTCGCCTACATCAAGGACAGTTCTCAGGTGGGTGGAATTGTTTTGCTCGTCCACACCTTCATGAATCACCACGAAGTCTTCTGTTTTCAATTTGTAGAGTGGAGATGAAAAACTGCCATGGTTTAAGAAAAAAGCGATACGTCCATCTGCTTTTCCTATAAAAAGATCATCGTCACCATCATGGTCAATATCAACGAAACGCAATTGACTCCGTGCAAAACTGCGGGTGTAGAGCAGCTTGCTTTCTCCTTTCAGTTTTCCGTAAAACTGTGGTATCCAGTTGTAGGACAGAGGAAGTGGATTTTCTTCAGCTATGATATGAATGGGTGCAGAAAATAAAAAAAACAGGAACAGTAAAAGCAGATAACTGTAGAGAAAATTAAATTTTTTTGAGGCCTTGAACATGAATCACTTGGATTGGGAGAAAGGGGTGGGAAAAGGTGAAATGATCCTTTAATTCGTTTAGTTTATTGAGTTCTGTTTAAGTTATACTGCTACTTTGCTCAACTTGCAAAGTTGATTTTAGGCGCCGGATCATGTATAAATTTAGTCTGTTTCATAAACGAAATTTATAGCTTATGGCCCAGGATGTCAACTTATATTTGAGTTTGTGTAAGTTGATGATAATAGCTTATGAACCTGTTTGTATTTCTTGCATATGATTTATTTTTTGCTGATAGTTTGTTTTGCTGTTGTTATTTGGTCTGCCTTTAATCACTTCATCTTTCTGGAGATCAATATGGATTATATCCGCTCTGTCCGGCGCAGGACACAATCTCTTTGGTGATGACTTAGCTCATTATTACACTAAAGTCTTGTCTGTTTATGTACAAGCTCTGTATGTTTATTACACTTATTTTAAATTGAAAACTTTTGGCTGAGATTTATTTGCCGGCTGCACAATTATCATTAATATAACAAGGATTTTAACATGGAACTAAAAATAGCATACAGTAATATTCCTCTCAAAAACGAAAAACTGGAAGCACTTGTTGTATTTGTCGCCGAAGACACAGATATTCTTGGAAGTGGGCTCAGGTCACTTCCGGATGAGTTAAAAAATCATCTCGATGCTTCTCTGAAGTTGAGAGTGTTTACCGGAAAGAAAGATAAAAGTCAGCACTTGTTTTCAAGATACGAAAAAATTCCGCAATTATTAGCGATTGGAGTTGGTAAAAAAGATGAACTTGATGCTGAAACTATTCGGCGTGCGGCAGGTAAAGCAGGAAAAATGCTGGCAGCATTGAATGCAAATACAGTCGGATTTTTGCTGACTCCATTGCTAAACAAAGCAACTGAAACTGATTTGGGACAGGTTTTAGTTGAGGGATTAACATTAGGTGCCTATGAGTTTAATGCATATAAAAAACTGGAAGGTAATAAAGCAAAAGCTAAATCAATCAAAATTATCTGCTGTGATCCTGAAAAATTAACTTCTTTGAAAGTGTTAAAAATTGGGAAAATCCGGGCGGATGGAACAAATATGGCCCGTACTTTAGGTAATACACCGGCAAATGATTTGAAACCCAAAGATTTGGCTGAGGAAGCAAAAAAAATAGCGAAGCAGCACAAAATGGAATGTACGGTGTTGGAAGAAAAAGACATGAAAAAGCTTGGCATGGGTATGTTGCTCGGTGTTTCACAGGGTTCACGAGAACCGGCAAAACTTATTATTTTAGAGTATAGCCACCAGAAAGCCACACAGACAGTCGCTCTTGTCGGTAAAGGAGTAACATTTGATTCAGGAGGGATTTCACTCAAACCTGGAAAAAATATGGACGAAATGAAGTTTGACATGTGTGGGGCAGCCGCTGTTCTGGGTACCATGAAGGTCATTGGTCAACTCAACCCAAAACTAAATATTATTGCTGTTATTCCAACTACAGAAAATCTTCCTGGAGGTGAAGCACAGCGACCGGGAGACATCGTTACCGCGCACAATGGGAAACGGGTTGAAATCCTCAACACTGATGCGGAAGGCAGACTGATTCTTGGTGATGCGTTGAGTTATGTGGTGAAGGAGTTTAAGCCTGATGCAGTGATCGATCTGGCAACTCTTACAGGTGCAGTTATTACTGCGTTGGGGCATCTCACAACCGGTGCAATAACGAACAATGATGACCTGATGGAACAAGTCCGTAAGGCTGGAATTAACAGCGGTGACCGCGTCTGGCAGCTACCGAGTTTTCCGGAATACGGTGAATCGATTAAAGGTAAATATGCTGACCTGCAAAACATTGGCGGAGGTGATTCGGGAACTATTGTTGGAGGGCTGTTTTTAGAGCATTTTATTGATGAAACTCCCTGGGTTCATCTCGATATTGCGGGTACATCCTGGAATGTAAAACATGTCGGTTACCAACCAAACAGTGGTGCAACAGGCGTTGGAGTTAGACTGCTGGTGGATCTGGTGCAGAACTGGAAAACGTTAAAATGAGCGTGTTCAAAGTTGAATTTGCTGAAGACTGAATCATGAATAAAAGCCGCGATACACAATACCATAAGCTGATCAAGAAACTGATTAGCACGGAACGGACAGAATTGCTGAAAAGCGTTTTTGAACCGCTTAAACCGCTGGAGATTGCCAACATTTTGCTGCAGTTAAAACTACAGCATCAGTTGGTAGTGCTGGAAAATCTAGACAGAGAAACGTCTTCTGAGGTACTCAACAATTTGCAGGGTTCACCATCAATTCTTGGTGACATTGTTAAACAATTGTCTCCTGATCGTTTGAGTGACGCAATCGAGGATATGCCACAGGATGACGCAGCAGATTTTGTTGGACTACTTGATGATGATGAAGCAGATGCACTGCTGGATAGACTTCCTGAAAAAGATCGGGAAGAACTGACCAAACTGCTGCAATATGATGAGGAAAGCGCCGGCGGGTTAATGACACCTTATGTTGTCGCTATACGTAAAGACCAAACTGTTGCCGCTGCAATCAAGGAAATACAGAAATTTATTAAAAAGAAGGGTTTTGAATTATTTTATACTGCTTATGTTGTTGACGAATATGATCACCTGATAGGTACAATTGGTACGACAGAACTATTATTGGCAGAGCGGAATACCTTGATCGAAAATTTGATGAATCCGGAAGTGGTAGCAGTTGACCAGGATTTGGATCAGGAAGAAGTCGCACAAATTGCACAGGAATACGATTTGGTCGTGGTTCCGGTCATAGACAAACATTTACGTTTGATAGGTCGTGTTACTCTCGATGATTTAGTAGAAGTGATTGTTGAAGAACATAATGAAGATTTAGGGCACATTGCCGGTACCGGCGCCGAAGAAGTTACAGAGCCCTCTGTTTTACGTGCTTCCGGTGACAGGCTGCCCTGGTTGCTCGTGGGTTTGTTTGGAGGTTTTTTGACTGCGATTGTGATGAGTTTTTATAAAAATGCTCTCATTTCGCTTCCTGATGTAACTTATTTTATTCCACTTGTTGCAGCACTTGGAGGAAGTATCGGTATTCAGTCATCCTCAATTGTGGTACGTGGACTCGCCACAGGCGCAATACAAACCACTGATATGCTGGTTCGTCTCTGGAAAGAGTTAAGGGTTGCGGTTTTGAATGGAATAGTTTGTTCAATCATTCTTGCAGGCATGTCGTGGTACCTTACAAATGATTTAGGAAGAGCCCTTACATCCGGAATTTCATTGTTGATCGTTGTCTGTTTCGCGGCAACCGTCGGTTCGACAATTCCAATTGTACTAAAACGAATGAATATTGACCCTGCATTAGCAACAGGACCTTTTATCACTACCACCAGTGACATCATCGGTATTGCCATTTATCTCGGATTTGCTTTTAATGTCAATTTTTCTCCACTTTTGAGTTCCTGATTTTCCAATGCCTTTTCGAGATATTTATGGACAAGAGCATGCAATTGGCCTCCTGAACCAAGCCGTTCACAGAGACAGGATGCCGCATGCCTGGTTATTCACAGGTCAGGCAAATATCGGAAAATACAAAACTGCAGTTGCTCTTGCACAAAAACTTAATTGTAGAAAAGGTGAAAAGGATGCCTGCGGAGAGTGTGATTATTGTCTTCAAATTGTGGAACAAAACTTTCTGGATTACCAGGTGCTGATTCCGGACGGTAAATTTATTAAGATCGATCAAATCCGGAAAGCATTGAACTGGCTCCACCTCCATCCGGATCAGGCAAAAAAGCGTGTGATGATTCTTGATGGAGCACAACATTTGGGACGTGAAGCAGCTAATGCTTTTTTGAAAACACTTGAGGAACCGGCACCACATACCTTACTGATTTTAATTGCAGAATCATCACAACAGCTACCGGAAACGATCGTATCACGTTGTCAGCAAATTCGCTTTCGACCATTGTCTGAAGAAATTTCGGAACGTATTTTGCGCCAAACTACGGACTTGACAACAGAGCGGATTCAATTGTTGAGTGCCTTCAGCATGGGAAGTGTAAATAGAAATCTTGCTGTACGTCTTGAAATCATGGAAACTGTGCAGAAAACCGCCATCGTCTGGCTGACTACTTTTTCCGCGTCAACTTTGGAGGAAATGCTGCGTACATGTGAAAGCTGGTGCAAATCCAAAAATGAAGAATGGTGTTTGCTGCTTGACTTTCTCGAAACGTGGTTTCGTGATTTAACATGGTTACTTCACGGTCTTCCGGAAGAAAAACTTATTAACCGGAATGTAAATGCTGGAGAAAGCCGCATAAAAGCGTTGAGAAATTCAGCAGGTTATTTTAAGCAAAAGCAAATTTACGATATTTTCAGCCGAATTGTGCAAACAAGAAGAGCTATTGAACTTAACGCAAATAAGTCGCTTGCAGTTGAATCACTTTGTTTGCACATGTACCGTATCGCAGTATGAATCTTAAACCTGGGAAATTGAGCATCTTAATATTTAGCAAACAGAAATTATTCCAACTGATTCCATTTTTCTGTTGTCTATATCTTTTTTCTGTTGTTCCGTCAGCAATTGCCCGTCAACCAACGCCTGCAGAACGGGAAGCAATTCGTCAAGAAACCAGGGTTGTGTTCCAAGACTTTCTGCAGCTATGGCAGGAGGAGCGCTATTTTGAATTGTACAATTATGGGAAAAAACAATCAGTAGATCAAATCACGATTGAGGAATTTGCAACGCGGATGGTTGAACTGGATTGGGTTCCGGTTGGTTTGGCTACTGATAAAGAGCCTGAAATATCATATCGTTACCGCACATTACTTTATGTGAATGCTGCAATTGTATTCAGGCATAAAAGTTATTTTGATTTGCAGTTCACAAATCAGCAATCTTTTTTGTTGCTCAAGGAAGGCGGAAAATGGCGTTTTGATTTACTGCAGATGATTCGCTCTCCTTTTTATTCTCCACAAAATTAGACAAAAATATAATAATTAAACCGTCTGAAAAACAATGGCCGAAGATGATGTCAGTTTAGTTGGCACTCTGGAAAAAATTGTATACAGCAATCCGGAAAACGGTTTTTTGATTGGCACCTTTCTCACCGAAAATTCAATCAGGCCAATCACCGTCAAAGGCATTGTTTTCAACACCCATGAACATGAAACATTACGTTTAAAAGGCAACTGGGAAAATCACAAAATTTACGGCCGTCAATTTTCAATTCGTGAATTTATGCCCGTTGAACCAACCTCTGCGGAAGGTATGGTGCGCTACCTGTCTTCGGTAATATTTAAAGGTATCGGTGAAAAAACGGCACAACGTATCGTCAACAAGTTCGGAAAAGATACTTTCAAAATTATTGACAGTTCTCCGGAATTATTGTCGGAAGTAAAAGGTGTAGGCAAGAAACAGCAAAAATCACTTCTTGCATCATGGGACGATCAGAGAGGACTAAGGGATGTGATGACATTTTTGCGTGGTGTTGGAATTACACATGTTTATGCACAACGCATTTTTACCAAAAATGGCTTGAACAGCATTCCGTTGATCAAAGCCAATCCGTATCAATTGACGGACATTCCCGGAATTGGTTTTCTTACCGCGGATGGAATTGCACGCAATCTAGGATTTGATAAAAATTCACCTCATCGTGCCGCCGCCGGTTTGATTTATATGCTGGAACAACAGGCACTCAATGGCCACACCTGTTTTCCCCGTCAGGCCTTGCTCGATAAAACAGAGCAGGAACTTAATATTGACGCAACAATGCTGGAGTCATCAGTCCGGCAATTGCTTGAAGACCGTATGTTGAATAGTGAGAAAATAAATGTTTTAAGCGGTCTTGAGCAGGAATTGATTTCCAGACCACGTTTCTACAAAGCAGAACGGCGTGTTGCTGAAAATATATATCGAATCCTGAACAGTGAAGCCTATACCGTTTTTGAAGGTGAAAATTCTCTGATTGAAGAGCAGGAGCGTAAAGTTGGATTGAAGCTTGATCCAGCTCAGAGAGAGGCTGTGGAAGCGGCTCTTCTACATAAAGTGCTGATTATAACCGGTGGTCCCGGAACAGGAAAAACAACCATTGTACGCTTTATGCTGGGTTTGATGCGCCCCAGAATTCCGGCTATCGGACTTGCAGCGCCAACCGGACGTGCCGCCAAACGGATTACAGAAACTACCGGTGCCGCTGCTTCTACAATTCACCGTTTGCTGGAAGCGAGCAACATGGGATTTCAGCGTGATCGTGAAAATCCGCTTGAACAGGAATTACTGATCCTTGATGAAACTTCAATGATCGATACACTGCTGATGGACAGTTTTCTGGAAGCAGTTCCTTCTGCATCGCGCCTGATTCTGGTAGGAGATGTGGATCAGTTGCCTTCTGTTGGAGCCGGGGCTGTGTTATTGGATTTGATTGAGTCCAGAACAATTCCTGTAGTACGTCTCGATCATATTTTTCGTCAGGCGGCAGACAGTTTTATTACCGTCAATGCACACAAAGTGCGAAGGGGTGAAGTCCCTGATTTCAGTAGATTAAATCAGAGCGCAGATGCTGAAAAAGAACTGCTGGATTTTTATTTTATCAAAGAGTCGGATCCGGAAAAAATTGTTGAAAAAATATTGCTGATGAGTACAGAGCGGATTCCGCAACGTTTCGAACTGGATCCAATGATGGATATTCAGGTTTTGACGCCAATGCACCGTGGAGTCACAGGTTCTCTACATCTTAACCGGAAACTGCAGGAAAAAATGAATCCTGATGCCAAAGGTTTTGAGCATCGTGAACAATGTTTCAGGATTGGAGACAAAGTTATGCAGCAGCAAAATGACTATGAAAAGCAAGTTTTTAACGGCGATCTTGGACGAATAGTTAATTGTGATCCGCAGACAAAAGAACTGCACGTTAGATTTGAACAGGAAATTATCCATTACCAGGCGAAGGCTTTAGATCAATTAACTCTGGCCTATGCGATAACGGTTCATAAATCACAGGGAAGCGAGTATTCAGCGGTGATTTTGCCTCTTACTACGCATCATTACATGATGCTGCAGCGTAATTTGCTCTACACCGCAATCACTCGTGGTAAACAATTGGTTGTGTTGATTGGGACAGAGACTGCGATACGAATGGCAGTCAAAAATGAAGGGACAATGAGGCGTTTTACAGGCCTGAAAAATCAATTGTCAGAGCTGGGGGCAACTCCATTATTTTGAACAGAAATCAAAGGGCATGACAAATTTATTACATCCAACAAAACTAAGACTGATTTGTCTGTTCTACATGCTTGTGTTGTTGCTTTCATTTACTCCATTCTGTTTTGCCGAAACCGGAGTAGTTCCGAGAGGCATTTTTTTAGCCACACATCAACCCTTGAGCGGGCCTGCCCAGGAATTTTCTGACATTGGAAAAAGCGCACAGGCGTATTTCGAATATGTCAATGACCAGGGTGGAATACACGGCCGCTCCATTTATTTGAAAATTGTTGATGATCAGTTGAATCCGGAAATGGCTAGTCAAAGAATTTCGGAATTGACAGTGAAAAATGATGTTTTCGCAGTTTTTAGCTCTGTCGGCAGCAAAACTCATCAAGCGGTTTATCCTTTGTTAAAACAGCAGGGAATGCCAAGTTTTTTTGTCGGGTCAAATTTGCCTGAATGGACGCAGCCTGTACGAGCAAATGTATTTGGTTTTATGCCGACAGCCGATACTGAAGCACGAGTTCTGGGAAAATATCTGTCAGGAAAACATGCAGGTGCGGAACTGATCATCTGGTATGCGGAAAAGCCTGTGTATTTGCGGGCGGTTAATGCTTTAACAAACAATTTGTTTGGAGTCTCCGCAAAGTTGCTGCCTGGAAAATCCGGAAGGCTCACTGCAGAATGGGAGCTTATCAATGAGCGTCAACCTGATTTGCTGATTGCCCTGGGTAATTTCGGTGATTTGATGGATTTTTTAAAAGCTTCACCAAACTTAAACATTCCAGTTTTTACTGGACATGCTCTGGCGGACAGCCGTCTTCCGGAGTGGCTGAGCGCTGTAGTTTCTGCGCATGTACGTGTTTTGACTGCATATCCCCTCAATGTTGAAACTGAACATCCCGGGAAAAAATTACATCAGCAAGTACTCAACGAATACGCGCCGCGTCTGAATTCAAGTAGATGGACTCTCTACGGTCATGCAGTGGCAGAACTGATGATAGAAGTTTTGAAGCGTTCCGGACGTAACCTGACCAGACAAAAAGCGGTTATTGCGGCAGAAAATATAAATCAATGGCAGGGGAAATTGCTCCCTCCGGTCTCACTCGATTCACGCAATCATCTCGCACTCACTTCTTTTCGTGTTTCGCAAATATTACCAGGGAGGGTTAATCACCTCTCTGATTGGATAGACGGTCGATGAACGGTAAAGGCACTGGAGATAAGTCACAAGTTAGCAGAACTGAAGAAACAGTGGGAAATGACTACAACCACACTAAAAGTGATTTTGTTGTAGAGAAGGACCATTTGATTGATTTTCCGTTTACAATAACCGCCGAAAGTATGGTTTCAGCTGCATTGGCAAATAATCAGGTTTTGGCATTTCCGACAGAAACTTTTTATGGACTAGGTGGAAATGCTCTTTCAAAAAGTGTAGTAGAACGCGTTTACAGCATCAAGCAACGCTCCCTAAATAAACCGCTGCCTGTACTGATTACTCCGGAATGGCTGCCGCGTCTTTGTATGTGGCGCGATTCGAGGATAAATGATTTAATGGATGCATTTTGGCCTGGTCCTCTTACCTTGATTTTAAAAGCGAATCCGGAACTTCCTCATCACCTGCAAAACGATAATGGATCTTTGGCCGTACGTTACAGCAGCTCGCCTGCAACGCAACGACTGATTGAATTGGGAAATTGTCCAATCATAGGAACCAGCGCCAACCGCGCGGGTATGCCGGAATGTTCTTCTGCAAAAGACGTTAGCAATCAGTTTAACAATCAAGTTGATTTGATTATTGATGGTGGAGAACTATCAGTATCCCAGGCATCAACGATCGTAAATTGTCGAAGCGGAACATTTAAGGTTTTGCGTCAAGGAGCAATTTCACTGACGGAATTAAATAGAATCTGCGAGATACGCTGAAACCGGTTTTTGCCGTATGTTTTCTATTTATAGATTAATTTACTACAGGTCTTTCTCTAAAATGCAGGTAAAAAACCCCGAGTAAAATATTCTAAAACTGAACATCATTCAAGTCTAAATCAAGTGATTCGGCTCAATGAGCTATTATTATAAATTCCCCCACCAGTTCACATATTCCGTCGATACCGGCCGCCGAGTTGATAAAGATGCTGAGTGATTTGGCCCAGTGAACAGACTTGCGCTGCATCCATCAGCACCTCAAAAAGATTGCTGTTATGCAAAGCGGAATCACTGAGGCGTTCCATCATGCCGTCCTGTTCTTCGGCATGGAATTGGTGGAACTTTTCCAGATCGCGAATTTGCATGGTTTTTTCTTCTTCGGTGGAACGCGCGAGTTCCATTTTCACGTCTTCTTCGGGTGGATCCGGATTTAGAAAGGTGTTCACCCCCATGATAGGCAACTCTCCGGAATGTTTGAGTGTTTCGTAATACAGCGATTCCTCTTGAATTTTATTGCGCTGATACATCGTTTCCATGGCGCCTAAAACTCCGCCCCGATCTGAAATTCTCACAAATTCGGACAAGATTGCTTCTTCAACCAAATCAGTCAGTTCCTCAATCAGAAAACTGCCCTGCAGCGGATTTTGATTTGAGGCTTGTCCCAACTCACGATTGATGATGAGTTGAATCGCCAGAGCACGGCGCACGGATTCACCAGTGGGCGTCGTGATAGCTTCATCGTATGCGTTGGTGTGGAGTGAGTTGCAATTATCGTAAATGGCGTACAGAGCCTGCAGAGTCGTCCGGATGTCATTGAAATCAATCTCCATTGCATGAAGTGATCTTCCGGAGGTTTGGATATGATATTTTAGTTTTTGCGAACGTTCATTCGCACCGTACAAACCACGCAGGGCCACCGCAAAGATCCGGCGCGCAACCCTGCCGATGACAGCATATTCCGGATCCATTCCGTTGCTGAAAAAGAAACTCAAATTTCTCGCAAAATCGTCAATCGACAAACCTCGCGCCAGGTAGTATTCAATCATAGTGAATCCGTTGGCCAGAGTGAAGGCGACTTGACTGATCGGATTTGCTCCGGCTTCGGCGATGTGGTATCCGGAAATGCTGACTGAATAAAAATTGCGGATATCATTTGCGGTGAAGTATTCCTGCATGTCGCCCATCATCCGCAGGGCAAAATTAGTCGAGAAAATGCAGGTATTCTGCGCCTGGTCTTCTTTCAAAATATCTGCCTGAACGGTTCCACGGAGATTGTTCAAAACAGTGGTTTTTACCGAAGCATAAGTTTCCGCATCCACGAAATGTTTTCCGGACATTCCCAGCAAATCCAAACCGAATCCACTGTGATTATCCGGACGTTTCATCCGGTATTCCGGAACAGGAAGTCCTTGAATTTTATAGTGTTTACGGAGTGTTTTTTGTGCGTCTTCCAAACGTCCTTTTTCCCGCAAATGTTTTTCAATTTGCTGGTCCACGGCCGCATTCATGAAAAAAGCCAGCACGACCGGTGCGGGGCCGTTTATGGTCATGGAAACCGAGGTGTTGGGCAAAAGCAAATCGAAGCCGGAGTAAAGTCTTTTTGCGTCGTCTACCGTACAAATCGAAACTCCGGCATTGCCGATCTTTCCGTAAATGTCCGGACGTGAATGCGGATTCGCTCCGTAAAGCGTAACCGAGTCAAATGCCGTACTCAGGCGCGTGGAGGGCTGACCTTGCGCCAGCAAGTGAAAGCGCCGATTGGTGCGTTCCGCAATCCCTTCTCCGGCAAACATCCGTGTCGGGTCTTCGCCTTCACGCTTAAACGGAAAAACTCCGGATGTGAACGGAAAACTTCCGGGAAAATTTTCCAAGCCCAACCAGTTCGCAATTTCCCCCCAGTCGTTAAATTTTGGCGTGGCTATTTTTGGAATTTTGAGTCCGGAAAGGCTGATGCTGTGATTCGAAATTTCCAGCACTTTATTCCGTACATCGAAGCGAAAATTATCGTCAAGATATGCCTGACGTTTTTGATGAAATTCACTCAGTTGAAGTCGCAGAAAATCAGGAAGTTTTGCCAGTTTTTCGTTGTAAAGTTTTGCAATTGGGCGCAAGTTTTCCGGAATATCTTCCAAATTCAATTCAGCGAACCCGCTGACTGCACCGTTCATTTGCTGAATCGTGCCATGTAGTTGTCCACATTCTGCCGCAAGTGCGGTGTTTGTACGGACTTCCTTTTTATATTTCCGGACACTGACGGCGATTTGCCGCAAGTATTCTTTACGGTCCGATGGAATCAGCTCTGTCATTTCGGAAACAGCAAATTGAGCTTCATGATTGCGTGTCCAATCCAACGATTTTTTTTCAATCAATATTTCAATCAATTGATGATAAAACCAAGCGGTTCCGCTGTCGTTGAAACGGTTTGCCACTACACCAAAGACCGGAAGTGCTTCCGGAGTTGACCCAAATTCAAGATGACTGCGCCGGTATTGTTTTCGTACTGCGAGTAACGCGTCTTCAGCACCTGGTTTATCAAATTTGTTGATTACAATGCAATCTGCAAAATCAATCATATCAATCTTTTCCAGTTGCGTTGCCGCACCAAATTCCGGAGTCATGACGTAAACGCTCAAATCGACAAAATCGGAAATTTCCGAATCGCTTTGTCCAATACCGGCAGTTTCCACCAAAATTAAATCAAAACCGGACGTTTTCAGTAAACGCACCGTTTCGCCCAGGGCGGCGGTTGTTGCCAGGTGGGAACGGCGTGTGGCAAGTGAGCGCATGAAAACGCGGGAATCCTGAATGGCGTTCATACGCATTCTGTCGCCAAGCAACGCGCCGCCGGTTTTTCTTTTAGAGGGATCAACTGAAACGATTGCAATCCGTTTCTCAGGAAATTCTTCCAGAAAACTACGCACCAGTTCATCCATGAGACACGACTTACCCGCACCTCCGGTTCCAGTCAAACCGATCACCGGAACGTCAGTTGCGGGAAGTTTCGTCAAAACATTGTTTACTACTTCCGGATTTTCCGTATTTTGCTCTATCCAAGTCAAACTTTGTGCAATGTGCTGTGCATCGTCCGTAGAAAGTTTTTTAATTTCCGGTATAAAATTTTCGGCCAAAACCGGAAAATCAGCACGTTCCAGCATATCGGCAATCATGCCCACCAAGCCAAGTTCTCTTCCGTCTTCCGGAGAATAGACCCGCTCAACTCCATATTCCATCAATTCCTTCATCTCTGCCGGAATTATAACACCCCCGCCGCCGGCAAAGACTTTAATATGTTCTGCATTGTTTTCACGCAGCAAATCAACCATGTAGTGAAAATATTCCATGTGTCCACCTTGATATGAACTGACAGCAATGCCTTGTACGTCTTCCTGAATGGCGACATTGACGATTTCCTCTACACCTCGATCATGTCCAAGATGAATTACCTCAGCACCCTGTGACTGCATGATACGGCGCATAATATTGATGGCGGCATCGTGTCCGTCAAACAAACTTGTCGCGGTAACGAAGCGAACATGATTCTGTAAAGTGATTGATTGTTTTCTTGGTTGGGGAGAGTTCATTATCTTATCTGCCAATGATTTCGTTTAAACCTTCTATAACCAGATCAAGTTCTTCCGGTAAGGCTTTGCCAATTTTTTTCGTTAGTCTTTTCACTGAAAGTGTACGTATCTGACTGATCTTTAACCAGGAATATTTTGGAAGTTTAGCGCTGTTAAGTTCCAGAGAAAGAGGAAATCCAGCTCGTTGTGATTTACTCGTCAATGCAACAGCAATGACAGTTCCTGAACGCTCATTAAAAACATCTTGACTGAGTATTAAAACTGGACGCAATCCGAATTGCTCATGGCTCAGAGCAGGATTTAAGTCTGCCCAAAATATATCACCTCGTAAGGCTCGCTCTAATACTCTGGCCATGATTCTAACTCAAATTGCATTCCTTTTTCTGCCCTTTCCTGTTCAAAACCGGTATCCAGTTTTGCACACTCTCGTGCAAGACGACTACGATCCATGCTTGCCAATTTGTCTGCGACCGCTTCTTGAATCGCTTTGCTGCGATTCGTGAAAATATTTGTTTTGACTAAATAATCCAGCCTGTTCAGCAGATTTTGATCAATTGTGATAGCTACTTTTGCGGTACTCATTTTCCTCCTTTAGTATTACAATATATCATACTATCATAATTATTGCTTGACTCGAAGGAATTTTATCCTGTCAGAAACAATAAGGACTGAAATCCGGTTTTTAGAGGTTCCCTCACATTGTCATTCCGGGCTAAGTGAAGCGCAGACCCGGAATCCAGGGGTGTTACTACAATTCTTGTTCTCAACCAGATCGGCGATCTGGATCTCGGATCCAGACCGGGATGATTAAAGTAATACTTTTGCAGTAAGCCCTATTTACAGACTTTAAGAGTTTTGTAAATTGTTCAGCATTTCATTCCGTGTCAGACCCAAAGTCTCCCCGCCCTCAAGAATTTGCTCCCAAGTCGCATCATCAATCGGAATGCCTTGTCGCTGGCGCTCTTTTTTGGAATTCCGTTCCGGATCTCCGGCAATCAGAACAGGTTCTTCAGGATTGGCAGGAGGAGAGGCTTTGGCGTATGCAACGATTGCTTCGACTTCGTGCTGCATCCAAGGGACATCCACTAACCTCGCAGGATCGATCAGCAGAGTAAACATGTTGTTGATGATGCTGTTTTGGCGCTGATGTTCAGGCTGGATGGTTCCGCCGCCGCTGAGGAGTCCGCCGAGTAATTCACAAAACAAGGCAAGACCGTAACCTTTGTATTCTCCGAGCGGAGTCAGTGCACCTAGGGGGGGATTGTCCGGACGTTCCGGAAATAAGTATCCGGCCATAACTGCGGGATCGGTGCTGGGATGCCCTTTGTGGTCGATAACCAAACCATCTTTAAGTGCTTCATCTTTATTTAAAGCAACCCGTGCTTTGCCGAGTGCTATGCGGCTGGTTGCCATGTCCAGCAAAACCGGAGGTTGATTTTCGGTTCCGGGCATGGCAAGGCAAATCGGATTGGTGGAAAAACGGGCGTCAGAGCCACGAAAAGGCGCAACCAGTGGTGGGTGATCAGTAACATTGACAAAATGCAGTGAGACCATGCCTGAAGCAATGCTTTGCTCTCCGTAGGTCCCAATGCGTCCAAGGTGGTGCGTGTTTCGGAGTGTCATCAAAACCAGTCCGGATTCACGGCATTTCTCAATCGCCCGTTCCATGGCCATTTTACCGACGGCCTGACCGTAACCACGCTGACCGTCAAACATCAAGATCGAACCGTCTGCTTTAACAAGTTTCGGTTTTTGGTTGGGCTTCAGCAATTCTTCTTTGAGCATCCGTACATAAAGCTGGAGCATTCCCACACCGTGACTGTCGTGTCCTGCCAAATTGGAACGAACCAGATGATCTGCTACCACTTGTGCTTCTTCGTCGCTGCTACCCCCTTTTATTAGAATGGCAGTGACTAATATTTTGAGAGGTTCTGCTTGAATTAGCATTTCATGTAAGCATTCATGTTAGGCTGCAAAACGTAACATTTCTAAATTTACTCCACGCTGTACAGCTTCTTTTGCTTTAGCAAGCAGTTCACGGTTTGTGTCTGACGATACAAATTCTTCTCCACAGTTTTCACAAACTTCTGCTGGAACATGTTTACAAACTAAAGTTGTTTCGTCTTTTTCGAGTACAACGGTGATTCGACCTTTTTGTGTTACCCCATTTCTACAGATTGCACATTTCATTTGTTTATCCTTTCACTAAAATTGTTTGTCCATCTTTCAACATCAGGTTTGTACACTGTAATCAAATATAAACACTTGAAACCAGAATCGATTCCCACAACAATGTGCAAGTTCATTTCAGTCTCAGATAATCCGTTTATGAGGACACTTGAAAAAGGATAGTCATCCTCATAAGATTCGATGATAATTCCTTTTTCAAGTACATTAATTATATCAGTTTCCTCAACTTCACGTTGAAACATTTTCTGAGTTGCATGAACCCGAAACTTCAACTCCCATTACGTTATAGGGGATCGCAGCAAATTAGACAATAATGCGAACATCTTAAATAATTATCACTTAAAAAAACGCCTGAATTCCGGTTTGCGCCCGTCCAAGAATCAGGGCATGTACATCATGTGTTCCTTCATAAGTGTTTACCGTTTCAAGATTCATCAGATGACGAATGACATGAAATTCATCGGAAATTCCATTACCTCCGTGCATATCACGGGCGAGTCTGGCAATTTCCAGGGCTTTTCCGCAATTGTTACGTTTCATCAACGAGATCAACTCCGGAGCGCACTTCCCCTGATCCATCAAGCGTCCCATTTGCAAAACTCCCTGCAGACCGAGTGTGATTTCAGTTTGCATGTCGGCCAGCTTTTTTTGTATTAACTGGTTTGCTGCCAACGGGCGTCCAAACTGAATCCGGTCCAATGTATATTGCCGTGCCTGCATCCAGCAAAATTCCGCAGCACCAAGCGTTCCCCAGGCAATTCCGAAACGGGCACGGTTCAGACAACCGAATGGACCTTTGAGTCCGGATACGTTGGGGAGTTCATTTTCGTCTGGAACAAAGACATTGTCCATTACGATTTCACCTGTAATGGAAGTTCGCAATGACATTTTTCCTACAATTTTAGGTGTACTCAGACCTTTCATGCCTTTTTCCAGAATGAAGCCGCGAATTATACCCTCATCGTTTTTTGCCCACACCACAAAAACATCAGCAATTGGTGAATTTGTAATCCACATTTTGTTTCCGGTCAGTTGAAATCCGCCATCAACTTTCCTCGCACGTGCTTCCATACTGCCCGGATCAGAACCGTGATTTGGTTCGGTCAACCCAAAGCAGCCAATCAATTCTGCGTTTGCCAGTTTTGGCAAATATTTTTTGCGCTGTTCCTCACTGCCGTATGCATATATCGGAAACATCACCAAACTGGACTGCACACTCATGGTCGAGCGGTATCCGGAATCCACCCGCTCTACTTCACGGGCAATTAAACCATACGATACATAACTTGCTCCAACTCCTCCATATTCTTCCGGAATGGTCGAACCCAAAAAACCGAATTCACCAAATTCATTCATGATCTCACGGTCAAAAACCTCATTGCGGTTGGCTTCCAAAACCCTCGGCATTAATTTGTCCTGGCTAAAATCACGGGCTGTGTCACGAATCAGACGTTCTTCTTCAGTAAGTTGCTGGTTAAACAACATTGGATCAGCCCAATCAAAGGACGCTCGTGTTTTGGATTTTGTCATCTTAAAACCTGTTAAATTATTGAAACTATAAAGTGTGATTTTAGTACCCGAAAGCGGAAAGTTGCAATTTCAATCTGAAATATTCAGCTCTTTATGTTACTATATTTTACAAAAATTCTGCTTAGCGTTATATCTCACTTCAAGTGTAAATGATTTTCAAGATTTACACTGAATTCACAAAAATTAATGAAACAACGTCGAAAAAGCACTTCGGGACCACACGGACCTGCTCTTAATTTGGATTTTCGGGAACGACTGGGAGCACTTAGCAATCTCCCTGAATTTTTCAGTCTTATTTGGAGTTGTGATCGCTCGCTAGCAGTTATGAATATCCTGCTGCGTGTTATCCGAGCTTCTTTGCCTCTAACTATGCTTTATGTGGGTAAACTCATCATTGATGAAATTGTTAAGATTTCAGGAATTAGTAGTGGAACTGTGGCGGAAAATTCGGAAATGTCGTTGTTGCTGACTTTAGTTTTGCTTGAATTTGGACTGGCGATATTTTCTGATTTATTGGGTCGAGGGATAGCTTTGGTTGACAGTTTGCTCGGCGATTTGGTCTCACACGAAATTTCATTGCGGCTGATGAATCAAGCATCACGGCTCGATCTGGAATGTTTCGAAGATTCTGATTTTTATGATAAACTTGAGCGTGCCCGTCGTCAGGCGTCCAGCCGTATTTTGTTGATGTCACAGGCTTTAACACAATTACAGGACGCAATCACCGTATTCTTTTTAGCAGCGGCACTGATAACTTTTAATGCATGGCTTTTGCTGCTGTTGGCTATAACGCTGATTCCTGCCTTTTTGGGAGAAACTCATTTCAACAGTCAAAGTTATTCATTGATGTACGGCTGGACACAGGAACGCCGTGAATTAGATTATTTGCGATTTGCGGGAGCAAGTGACGAAACGGCAAAAGAGGTTAAAATATTTGGTCTGTCAGATTTTTTTGGTAAGCGCTATCAGAAGTTAGCAGGTGAATATTACCATGTAAATAGAAATCTTGCTATACGTCGGGCCTCATGGGGTGGATTGCTTTCAATGCTGGGCAGCTTTGGTTATTACACAGCCTATGTTGTTATCATTTATCGTACGGTAAATGGTGAATTGTCGCTGGGTGATCTGATCTTTCTGTCCGGATCATTTTTGCGTTTACGTTCTTTGATGGAATCAATTTTGATTCGTTTTTCCAGCATCGCCGACAGTGCGCTTTATCTACGGGACCTCTTTGATTTTCTTGAGATGGAACCAAACATCAGATCTAAAAAAAATGCACTGCCGTTTCCGAAAACAATTCGTGAAGGTTTTACTTTTGAGAAGGTGAGTTTTCGTTATCCTCAGATGGAACAATGGGTTTTGCGTGATATTTCTTTCATTTTACATCCTGGTGAAAAACTGGCTTTGGTTGGAGAAAATGGAGCAGGTAAAACTACACTCGTAAAGTTGCTGACACGACTCTATGATCCAGACGAAGGAAGGATAATGCTGGAAGGGCACGATTTACGTGAATATGATCTGGATGGATTACGAGATGCTGTTGGAGTTATTTTTCAGGATTATGTGAAATATCACCTTACGGCTTCAGATAATATTGCTGTAGGCCGTATTGAAGAACGTGGCAATGAGAGTCGGATCAAAGAAGCTGCCCATCGCAGTTTGGCCGATACGGTAATTGAAAAGCTTCCAGATGGTTATCAGCAAATGATCGGACGCTGGTTCAAACAGGGAACAAATTTATCCGGAGGAGAGTGGCAAAAAATCGCAATAGCACGGGCATACATGCGTGATGCGCAGCTTCTGATTTTAGATGAACCAACGGCATCTTTGGATGCTCGGGCTGAGCATGAGGTCTTCCGGCGTTTTGTTGAACTGACTTATGATAAGTGCGCGGTACTGATTTCACACCGATTTTCTACTGTACGAATGGCCGATCGAATTGTCGTTTTGCATGAAGGAAAGTTGTTGGAGCTTGGAACACATGAAGAATTATTAGCTTCCGGCGGGCATTATTCTGAGTTATTTGAAATGCAAGCTGAGGGATATCGTTGAGAAAAGTCTTCGCCTTTTAGTTTGCTTTAAGCATCAGGATAATAACGGACTTTTCCCTGCACAATTCATAACATGCCGGACATGTCTGGAAGCTTCACGGATCTTGTAAAAAGGACGTTGCAGTGCACGGGAAAGTCGACGGGTAGTAAACAGAATCCTCAATTTTTTTGCAGAAAGTATTTTGAAATCGAGCATTGGAAATTCTTGTTTAAGATTAATTAAAAAACGACGCATTCCAGTTTGTCCATGATTATATGCAGCTGCGGCCAGGATGACCCTTGCATCCGCTGAAATATCGAATTTCTTTTTGTTTTTGCCCCATTGATAGCGGTAATAGTGGCTGAAGAGCATTGTGGACGCAAGAATATTTGTTTCAATATTATATGTGCTTGCGGGTGAAATTGCATATTGATCTGCCAGCATTTCTGAAAAAATTTTATGCATGTGCGCATAACGTAAGGGGAGAATTCTACCGCGTCTAATTTTTCTGCTCAGGTACCACAGTAAGCTGGTATTTTCTCCATATGCATGACCGTCGTTGACAAGTTTTTTGCCGACTTCCCGCATGAAAGCAGAGGTAATTCGTGTAAATTCAATGTTTTCCGGTATAGGTGAAATTTTTGGTAAATCAATATTGAAGCCAAGATTTTGAAGCCATATTTGAATTTGAGGGTCGGTATAAACTTGATTCAAATATTCCGCTGTTCTTTGCATTAACAACTCTTTTGCTGAAAAACTCCGTAAACGTCGCACTTCGCGTAACGCAATGCTGGTGAGTTGGCCAATTCCTTTTGCGCCAGTCGCGCTGTTGGCCATGAAGTCAAATTTTGATTCTTGAAAAAACAAACAAAACAGAGCCGGGTATGGAACTTCAAAAAAATGAGCTGCAGCCTGAATTGAGATCAAAACCCGGAGTAAACGCTCCTCAGAAAAACCGTATGTATTGTTTGTAGATAATATTTTAAGTGCCTCACGATACCAGCGACTGTTAATGAAGTGGTCTGCCAGGCCTTCTAAATCTTTTTGAGAAAACAGACGTCCAGTTCCGCGATTGAAGCGTAATCTGCTGATTGATTCGAACTGAATAAAGATCATAAAAATCCTGCGCATACTTTCATTGAAGTGTTTAATATTCTTCTTCTCAAAGTAGGATTTATGCATATTCCTGACAGTCTGCATTAACTGGATTGAGCTTAAATGCAGTGGAAACTGCAAGATTTCTAAAGGTTTTCCTGATCTTGCAGGATAATCGAGTCCTATAAGTTCATCAGCAACAGAAGATAATATTTCCGGTTGCATCTCTAAAGGCAAGTAATAATTAGGAAAATATGAAGGGGGTGTTTTTTCAGGCAGAGTCAGTAAAAGGATAAAGAAAAATATATACACAACAGGCAGCAATACTGGATGCCTCAATGCATTCAAAATCAGTATTAACTGTTGATAACGTTGGTTCTGCCTGGTATGTACGGCTAATCTTAAAAATTTGTATTTCAAAGTTTTTCAAGATAATTAAGTCAAAGATACAAAAAACATTGATTCACCTTGAAACAGTAGTGCTGTTCAGGTTAAATCGAATTGAAAGAAAAGGCCGATTAAACCGACTGTTTTCTGATCCAAAAAAAAAATTATTCATTGCTCAAACTTGTCCGCTTCAATGTTTTTTTTGCATTCTAGTGATAAAACATTACGTAATCAAGTCAATCAATAATCTAAACTTCAATCTATCACGGACTTTATGAAAAATTCACAACATACCACTCGTCAGGTAGATGTCGCAGTCATTGGTGCAGGATCAGCAGGACTTCCTGCTTTTCGTGCTGCACGAAAACATACTGAAAATGTTGTACTAATCGAAGGTGGGACCTATGGAACAACTTGCGCACGAGTAGGTTGTATGCCCAGTAAACTGTTAATTGCTGCTGCTGAAGCAGCACATTCAGTAGAAGCAGCTGCAGGATTTGGTGTTCATACCTCAAAACCCACAATTAACGGGGAAGAGGTAATGGGACGAGTTCATAGAGAACGTGATCGCTTTGTTGGATTTGTGCTAGAAGGTGTTGAAAGTATTGAAGAAAAACACCATGTCCGTAACCACGCCACTTTCCTCGATGACCATACCCTGCAGGTAGGTGACTCAAAAATTGAAGCAAAAACAGTAGTGATTGCAACCGGTTCTTCACCAACAATCATGCCAATGTTTGAAGGGCTTGGTGACCGACTGATAGTTAATGATGATATTTTCGAATGGGAAACACTTCCGGAATCGGTTGCAGTTTTTGGTCCGGGTGTGATTGGACTTGAGCTTGGACAAGCCTTGCATCGGCTTGGAGTTCGCATCAGGTTGTTTGGACGTTCCGGTTCACTCAAACCGCTTAGCGATCAAGTAATCAGGGATTATGCGGTTAAGGTTTTTCAAGCAGAATTTCGCCTGGATACAAAAGCCAATGTGCGTGGAATGCAACGTGAGGCTGATCATATCAGGATTCGGTTTGTTGATCGTGAAGATGGAATTGAAAAGACGGAAAATTTTGATTATATCCTGGCCGCAACAGGGCGTTCGCCAAACCTCAAAGGTTTTGGATTGGACAATACCAGTCTTGAATTGGATTCAAGAGGAGTTCCAGTCTTTGATCCTGCAACAATGCAATGCGGCAACTCATCTATATTTATTGCCGGTGATGTAAATAACATATTGCCGCTGCTGCATGAGGCCGCGGATGAGGGTTTCATTGCGGGTGACAATGCCGGACGTTTTCCGGAAATTAAACCCGGGCTGCGGCGGTCTCCGTTGGAAATTGTTTTTTGTGATCCTCAAATTGCCCTTGTCGGACAATCATGGAAAGAATTGGAGGGACAGGAAAATGTGGTTGTAGGAAAAATATCTTTTGAAGGTCAGGGACGTAGCAGAGTGATTCTCAAAAACAAAGGATTGATGCACATTTATGCAGACCGAAGCTCCGGTCTTTTTCTCGGTAGTGAATTTATAGGCCCGCAGGCTGAGCACTTGGCACATCTTCTGTCATGGGCACACCAGCAGAAAATGACAATTCCGCATATTCTTGAAATGCCGTTCTATCATCCTGTGATAGAGGAAGGCCTTCGTTCAGGTCTTAATGCTGTCAATGAGCAGTTAAGCCTGTGACCTCATTGTTACAGAAAGTGGGACATGAGTTTGTTCTAAATACCTCTTGGACTGCATAAATGTTTTTACAAAACTATGATGTAATCATATATAATTTTGTGATACTATCGGTTTTAACTCGTATCATGGAATGTCAAATTGAAAACTAAAATACGAGTTGTGGTGACAGGCAGAGGTGTAGTTTCTCCAGTCGGCAGTACCGTCACGGATTATTGGACAGGTCTCCGTGATGGTATTTCAGGAGTCAGACAAATCACGGATTTTGATGTTTCAAGGGCATCCTGTCAAATTGCAGGCATGGTTCAAGATTTTGATCCTGATACACATTTTAATCATCGTGAAAAAAAAAGCTATGAGCGATTTACACAGATGGGTCTGGTTGCGGCAACACAGGCAGTTGAAGAAGCCGAAATGCAGAAACTGGATGCAGGTTCAGGAGAAGTTGGTGTGCTCATGGGTACCGGTGTGGGTGGAATCACTTCTTATGCAATAGCTTACGATGCACTTTTTGCCGGAAAGGTAGAACGACCGATTGACGCTTACACTATCCCCCGCATTATGAATAGTGCGCTGTCTTCGGCAATTGCTATTCGAATGGGAATACGCGGTAAGAATATTACACTTAATACCGCATGCTCTTCCGGAGGAAATGCAATAGGACAGGCGTTTGAGTGGATTCGCGAGGGCAGTTTGCGTGCAGTTGTTTGCGGCGCTGCAGAAGCTCCGGTAACTTACGGGATTCTCCGGGCATGGGATGCTCTGGGTGTGCTTTCACGTAAATATAATAAAACACCAGAATCTGCATGTCGTCCTTTTGAAAAAAATCGTAGCGGTTTTGTCCTCGCTGAAGGTGCTGCAGTTCTAGTTCTGGAATCATTGGAGTCAGCTGAAACAAGAAATGCAGAAATATTTGGAGAAATCGCAGGATTTGGTTCAAACTGTGATGCAACAAGTTTGACTAATCCGGATGAAAAAGGAGTAGCAAAAGCAATGAAATTAGCTCTGGAAGATGCTGAAATATCTCCGGATTCCATCGGCTATATAAATGCACACGGAACAGGAACCCGTCTTAATGATCCGCTTGAATGCCGGGCTATTCACCGAGTTTTCGGAAATCGTGCTTCATCATTGGCTGTAAGTTCAAACAAATCACAGCTTGGACACGCAATGGGGGCATCCTCTGCATTGGAAGCCTTGGCTACTATACTGGCAGTGCAGAATGACTGTGCTCCACCAACTCTCAATTGTATCGACCCGGATCCAGAATGTGACATTGACCCCGTTTCGAATTATGCCCGGAAACTGAATATTGAAGCAGCACTTTCAAATTCTTTCGCATTTGGCGGAAGTAATGCCGTACTTGTCATTAAAAAATGGAAACCATAACACGTAAAGAAATTGAACAAACCTGCCTTGAAACAATTGCAAAGGAAATGGGTTTGAAATCTGGTGATCTAAATGAAGGAATGAATTTGCGTGATGATTTGGATATAGTCTCTCTTGATGCCATGAACATTATTATGGCCCTGGAAGATGAGTTTAAAGTTGAAGCCGATATAGAAACTGTCCTTGAAATGCAGCAAGTATCAGATATTGTGGATCATTTAGCAGAACGAATGCATGTATAAGAGGGTTGATTTCAAAAATAATTAGACCGTGAAGTCTGACCTGGTTCAATAAATATTTCCCTAAAAAAATTACTTCTCCCCATGCCTCATATTATCAGCGCCGCCACAGCTTTCCCAAGACATTATCATTCTCAAGAAGAAATAAGTTCTGCGTTGAGAGCAGTGTGGATTAAAAAAGGTTTGGATGTTGCGATCTTTGACCGTCTGCAGAAAGCAGTAACTGTTGAAGGCCGCTATCTGGCTTTACCCATGGCAGAATATTACAAGCTGGACGGTTTTGCGGACTGCAACCGTGCGTGGCTGAAAGTGGCTCTTGATTTGGGCGAGGAGGTTATTAATGATTTACTGGAAAAATCCAACTTGCCTCCGGAAGAAATTCAAATGCTGATGAGTACAACCAGTACCGGAGTGACTGTGCCATCATTGGAAGCACGCTTGATGAACAGAATTGCCTTTGCACAGGATTTGAAGAGGGTTCCATTGTTTGGTTTGGGCTGTCTGGCTGGAACTGCAGGAGTTGCCCGAGTTGCCGATTATTTGGAAGGACATCCGGAGGAAGCGGCTATATTGCTTACTATTGAGCTTTGTTCATTAACTTTACAGGCCGAAGACCTCTCGATTGCAAACATCA
>JYMV01053279.1_pt1 | contig 28929 bp, 26 predicted proteins | sample 338911 | NCBI WGS metagenome assembly JYMV01 (sample SAMN03354496, study PRJNA234377) | hydrothermal vent metagenome | biome: Deep sea; feature: Hydrothermal plumes at the Eastern Lau Spreading Center, Western Pacific Ocean; material: Seawater | place: Tonga | collected 2009 | depth 2000 m m
TTTTCAAAACATTTAAGGCTTTTATTGCATCTACATAACCTTTAGTCCAGTGAACTCGTCCAATTGTAGTAATATTATAAAAATCTGTGGGTATGAAATAGATTTATTTGATGAGCTTAATTACTGGATAAGAAAATATAAATTAGAAAACGATATTATATTTCACGGTCACGTTAATAACCAAAAAATAAATGAGCTTTTAAGTGAAACAGATGTTTATCTTCAGTGTTCACTAACAGAAGGCGTACCAAATACTTTACTTCGAGCTATACATTTTCATATTCCTATTGTAGCTACAAATGCGGGAGGTATCCCGGAGGTATTTGTTGAAAATAAACACGGCTTAATGGTAGACGTAGGTGATTTTGAAAAAATCGCAGAATCTCTACAATTAATAATTGAAGATAAAGTAACATTAGAAAAATATAGTATTAAAGAAATATCAGCAAGTAAAGAAATTAATGCCTATAAAAATATGTATACTAAATTACTTGATATTAATACATTTTAATGAACTCTTCAAAATTAAAAATTGTAATTTTTGATGGTTCTTTTGAAACCACAGCTTTTATAAGAAGACTTATGAAGGGACTAACTAAAGATCATCAAGTCTTTGTGATCGGTTTCAACGAAAATCTTAAAAATCAGGTTGAAAGAGTACGTTATGTCAAATTAGGTAGCAATCAACATAAATTAAGTTTTATAAAAACCTCTGTTAATGCTCAAGGCTTATCTTTAACTCTATTGAAAAACCTAATCAAAGGAAAACGAAAAAAAATTCAAAAGAAAAATCTTGATAAAGTTTTAAACGATATTCAACCGGATGTCATTCACGCTCAATGGCCATCTGTATTATCTTGGTTAGAACCATATCTTCAAAATCAAAAATATCCTGTAATACTAAGTCAACGTGGTTATCATACCAATGTACGACCCTTTGTTAAAAAAGAAAATTACCAGTATTTACAAAATCTTTACCCGCAATTATCCGGGCTTCATTCTGTTTCTCAAGCAATAGCTAAAGCGGGACAGAAAATCGGAATGCCTAAAACAAGGATAGACAAAGTTGTTTATACAGGATTAAATTTAGATGACTTTACTTTTGATAAAAATTTTAAAAAGCAGAGTAAAATAGAAATTATATCTGTTGGTAGACCTCACTGGAAAAAAGGCTATAGTTACGCAATTCGAGCTTGTGATATACTAAATAAACAAAATTTAGATTTTCACTATACTATTGTAGGAGGCAATGAAGATGAAGAGTTGTTGTATCTAATAAGAGAATTTAATTTAGAACGTAAAGTCACTTTAACAGGTAAATTGCCTCAAGATCAGGTTTTTGATCTAGTACGTGAATCTTCACTATTTTTATTGCCAAGTTTAGAAGAAGGAATTGCAAATGTAGCAGTTGAATCTATGGCTCTGGGCACTCCGGTTATTTCTACAGATTGTGGTGGTATGGAAGAGTTAATTGAAAATAATGTGAATGGTTTTCTAATTTCAACGCGTAGCGAAGCAAAAATTGCAACTGCTGTTATTAAATTTTCTAAATTAGAAGAGTCTCAAATTCAACAAACTTCTATCAATGCTAGAAAAAAAGTTGAAGAAAATTTTACAGAATCTAATATGGTGAAAGATATGTTAGCGCTCTATCAAACGGTAATTTCTGCCAAATCAATAAGCTAAATAAAACTGAGATGAAAAATCTTCCTCTTATAAGTGTTATTATTCCTGTTTATAACGCTCAAAACTTTATTCATAATGCATTTCAATTTATTAAAGATCAAAATGTAGATTTAACTCTCGAAATTATATTTGTGGATAATAATTCAACAGACAATTCTTTTGAAATGTTATCCGAATTAAGTAGTTCTCACGAGAATGTTTTTATTTATCAACAAACAATTCAAGGAGCCGCAGCTACTAGAAATAAAGGATTACAAGAAGCTAAAGGAGAATTTATTTATTTTTTTGATGTTGATGATCAGTTATTTAGAGATTCCCTAAAAGCTCTAAGTCAAGCTTTAATTGAAAATCCAAGTGTAGAAGCTGTTTTCGGTAAAATGTTGAAATCCAATAAAAGTGTTAATCAGATCAACTCTCTAGATCTTGATGAAACTAATCAACTAATTTTAAAAGAAAAACCTTATTGGGGGATGAAATGGTTTAAGGATTTGAGTTCTGTTGTAGGTCCACCGGCATTTATGTATCGAAAAACTGTCTTCGATAAAATTGGTAATTATGAAGAAAACCTTTATACAGGAGAAGATACGGCATTAGATATTAAATTAGGGTTTTTGGCGAACATCGCAAAGATCGATAAATACATTTACCTATATTTAAAGCACGATTCTTCTACAACAGATATTTTAAAAAAGAAAAAAAGTAGGGAGTTTATGCAATGGCCTAGAATAACTAAATCTCACCTGCCATTTTATCTTTCTGGTAACGCAAATAGTGAATTCGGAAAAATTTTATATAGAAAAATTTTTAGCTCGATGGGAAAAATGATTTGCGAAAAGAAAACTTTTCAGCAAAGAAAAAATGTTTTAAACCAATTGTGCCAAGATATTAGGCCTTTAAAAACACCCTCATTATTAAAAAGTGCTTTAAAAATATTAGTTGTCTTACCTCAAGGGTATTTGCTGAAATTTTACTTATATTATTTAGTTCCTGCGGAATCAAAAAAAATATAATTTCATGAAAAAGAAATTAACCCATATTTTAAAGAAATTAATCGTTCATCGTCTTTACCGAGAATATGTACAACAGAATGAAGTTATTCAAAAAGATGTAGAACAAACTTTTGAGGTAAGGGGATGTAAAGCAAATAAAAACTCGGTTCAAAAAAAATTCGAACACCTAATGATCTATTACCCGGAGTTTGCCTTTATCTTTTTTTGGAGAACTAAGGTAAGGAACCACTGGTATAGTAATTATTTCTTGAAACAAGATTACCTATGTAAAATTTTTGGTAGTACTCAAATCGAAGGCGGTTTGTCATGTTATCATCCTTATGCAACTGTTATCAATGCAAAAAAAATTGGAGAGAATTTTCAGTTTAGAAATGGTTTAACTATTGGTAACAAAGCTAACGACAACACTTTATTGCCAACGATTGGTCATAATGTTACGGTAGGAGCAAACGTAGTAATTATCGGTAAAATTAATATTGGTGACAACGTTATCATTGGTGCCGGTTCTGTGGTGGTAAAAGATATACCTTCAAATAGTATAGCCGCAGGAAATCCGGCAAAAGTCATAAAGTCAATCTAAAAGTTTTTATATTCTTCTAAGACTTTAAAGGGAGATACCCTAATTAAATTTTCTTGTATATGTTTGATTGAAGTTTGATTAGCGAGTAGTTGATCTTTTGGTTGCGAATTAATTTGTTCTAATAGGTCTTCCAAACTTCTTTCGCTAAAATTTTTACCATTTAATGCTTCATATTCAGAAAGATTGACGGAAGAGAAATAATCTTTAAACTTGATATCGTCACCGCCAATAGAATTTTGAGTTTCATTAAACTTGATCCAAAGAGATGGAATATTATAAGCGTGAGAAACTATAACTCCATGTAAAGAAGTAGATAGAGTAATTTCGCTTGATTTTATTTGAGATATTATCGTTTCGATGCTGTCTAAAAGATTGATTATTTTTATATCCTTAGATGTATTTGCCTCATTTATTTTTTCAAAATGCTTATAGTGAGGGATAATTGCTAATTTATATTTCTTAGTTGTTTTTGGGTTATAAATTAGAGGTAATAATAATGCGGGGTCACCGATAACATTAGGAGGGGTTAGTCCTAATTCATTCATTCTTGCTTGCGTATACTTACCTCGTACAGCTCTAAAATCTGCAGGATGAATGTTTGCATCTCGTTTTATGATTCCTGCTCCCCAAACTATAGTTTTATCGTATTTATAAACAGAAATAACACTACCTATACCAACAATTACTTTAGAATTTGTTGAAATATATTTCCATTCCTTATAATTGAAAAAGTTTTTAAGTTTGTATTTTTTTCTTTTAATTTTTTTTGCGATTGAAACTAAGGTTTCAAAAACACTATTTTTCAAAAAATTAACCTGAACATGTTCTACATTTTTTTTAGAAAGTTTTTCGATGATATATGGATTTAATTCATCTCCAAAATTTCCGTGTCCTTTATCTAATTTCCACCAAAAAACTTTTAAATTGCTCATTAACTACTTTGAAATTAATATTAGAATTTAGCAAATATAGAATTAATTAAAAGAGTTAAGTGTTTAATAAAACTAAATTAAAACCTTATTTCTTAATTAATTTTAAAAGTATTAATATTGAGTTAAGACTTAAACTTCTTTAGGTAAGCTTTCTATTTTTGCGAACATTTATAAGATATTTTAGTGAAAAACATTACCACTCCCATTATTCCGGTACAACCAGATTTTGTTGAAACCACAAAAAACAAAGCTATCAACCATAAAGCTATTTGTCTCTTTGCGGCGACTGGTTTTTTTTGGGAGACCGATACGTATTGGGAGAATAAAAAAACTTTGTATCCTGCCACCAGTAACGAGATTGACGAGAACCATCGTTTAGTTTCTAGTTACCCTTATTTTAAATGGAATTACACTCCTAAAAAAAATTATTCATTTAAAGAAGCTTTAGAGGATTTTACGGAGTTGTTTGAAACGATCATCGATGAGCAAATTGGAGATCGACAAGCGATTCTGCCAATTTCCGGAGGTTTAGATAGTCGTACGCAAGCGGTAGCCTTAAAACATTTAGGGAAAAAAGTAACTGCCTATAGCTATTCTTTTAGTGGCGGATATGCTGAAAGTGATATTGCTAAACAAATTGCTAAAGTATGCGACTTTCAATTTCAAGAATTTTTTATTCCGAATGGTTATTTGTGGAATGTTATTGAAGATCTTGCAGAGATTAATCAATGTTATTCAGAATTTACACATCCAAGGCAAATGGCCGTGTTGCCAGAATTTGAAAAGATGGAAGGTGTTTTTTCTTTAGGTCACTGGGGCGATGTGCTTTTTGATCTTGGCGCACCGGAACATTATACTGAGAAAGATTTGGTGCAATTAGTCAAAAAAAAAGTGATCAAAAAGGGTGGACTAGAATTAGGAACTGCGCTTTGGCAAGATTGGAAACTCGAAGGTGATTTTGAAACTTACTTAGAAGAGCGAATTCAAGCGCTACTCAATAAAATTGATATTGATCACGTTGGCGCCAAGATGCGTGCTTTTAAATCTTTATTTTGGGCACCACGATGGACCTCGACCAATCTTTCTGTTTTTGAAAAGGCTCATCCTATAACTTTACCCTATTATGATAATCGTATGTGTGAGTTTATTTGCAAAGTGCCGGAAGAATATTTGGCGAATCGAAAATTGCAAATCGCTTATATCCAAAAAAGAAACCCTGCAGTTGCAAATATTACATGGGAAGATCACCGTCCCTTTAATTTAAATAATTATCACTATAATAAAATGCCCTACAATCTTGCTTTTAAGTTAGGAAGAAAATTTAGAGCAGGAATTCAAAAAATTCAACAGAAAAAATTTATTCAGCGTAATTGGGAACTTCAATTTGTAGGAGAAGAAAATGAGCGTCAATTAGAAAGTTATCTATTTGATCAAAAATTTGCTGAATTTTTACCTTCAGCCACCACTAAAAAATTCTACGATAAGTTTAAAGAGGAAGATGATGTGTTTTACTCGCACCCTGTGAGTATGTTATTAACTTTATCGGTTTGGAATAAAAAATTTAACGATGCCTAATAAAAAAATCAAGGTTTTATATACGATTCCTAATTTTGATACTGCCGGTAGTGGTAAAGTGGTTTACGACCTTATTAATGGTTTAGATCGTACGAAATTCGATATTGCCATTGCTGTAGAACATTCGAGAGGCCACTTTTTTAAAGAAGTAGAAAAGTTGGGAGTTTCTATTTATATTCAACCGGTTTCCACAACTTATCGACCTTACTTAAGTTTGTATGGTCGTATCAAGAAAATCGCTTCTTTTATTAAAGAACATCAATTTGATGTGGTGCATTCTTGGCATTGGAGTAGCGATTGGACCGAGGTTTTAGCCGCGAAATTAGGTAGAGCAAAATTTGTTTATACAAAAAAGGCGATGAGTTGGGGTAATAAGCATTGGAAAATACGTAGTTACCTCAGCGATTTTATCGTCACTATTAATCACGAAATGGTTAATTATTTTCCGAAGAAAAGTGCACAGAAACTAATTCCGTTGGGAATCGATACCGAATATTACAGTCCGCAAGATTTTCCAAAGAGTTCAAATGAAAAATTTCAAATTGTTAGTGTTGCTAATTTAGTTGAAGTGAAAGGGATTGAAGTTCTTATCGAGGCGGTTGAATTGCTTAACGATGACGAAATTGAAGTGAGCATTGTCGGTGATACCCGAAGTGATTATGCGCAAAACTTGATCAAGTCTATTGAAGAAAAAGGCAAACAACAACAAATTAAATTTTTAGGTAAAAAGCCCGATGTTCGCCCTTATTTGGTAGCTAGTGATGTGTACGTGATCCCGACATTAAACAAAGGAAGAAAAGAAGGAATGCCAATGGCTTTAGTCGAAGCGATGTGTATGGCAACGCCAACATTAGGATCTGATATTTCAGGCATTAACTATGTGTTGAAAGACTTTTCTGATCTATTATTTGAAGCTTCGAATGCACAGGTATTAGCTGAAAAAATAAAAGCATTAAAGTCTAAAACTGAAGAAGAGCGTAATTTGTTAGGTAAAGAACTTCGAGAATATTGCGTGAAAAATTTTACGATGAAGCAATTTATCGATGAACACGAAAAGCTCTATAAAAATATGGCCAACTTATGAGTAGTTACAATAAACATATAGTCGTGATTGGTTCTGCTAGAAGTGGTACAAGTTGGTTGGCAGAAACTATAGCGCAACAACATCGATATCGTTTATTATTTGAACCGGAGCAAGAAACTCAGACCAAAAACGGTAAATTACTTTGCGACAAATATTTTACTAATGAATATAATAATGCAAAGGCAAATCATTATTTAAAAAAAGTCTTTGCTAATCGCGTAGATTGCGATTGGATCGCGCAAAGCAGTAACCGAAAATGGAAACGACATTTATGGCCGTTTATCCCTAAGAAGTTTGTGATCAAGTTTGTGCGTTGTAATTTATCGGCTAAATATATTAACGAGCATTTTAAAATTCCGGTTATTCATATCATTCGAAATCCTTACGATGTGATCAAATCACAACAACGAGTAAAATTTCCGTGGTTATACGATCTAAGTCATTTTACAGCTCAAGATCATTTGGTCGATCTGGTTCAGGAACAATTCAATTTCAATTTAAAAGAGATTGAAAAGCTAAACGAAGTTGAGATCTTAACTCTGCGTTGGTGCATAGAAAATGTAATTCCTTTACAATTAGAAGAACCTTATCAATATAAGTCTGCGATTATCAAACACGAAGAGTTGAGAGGGAATGTTGAGGTATTCAAGAATTTATGCAAGCAATTTGATTTAGAACCGGTAAGAGATATAGAAAAAGCTTACGTTCGACCTTCTACCAAAGCACATCCTAAAAGTGAAGTGAGAAATACCGATGCTGTGCAAAAGAAATTAGCAGAAGAAGAATTGCTAAAGATCAATGCTATTTTAGATCAATTTGAAGTAGAATTGTATCCAAGGAAAACACTTTCATGAAGATAGGGATCGTACTTGCACAGCCTCCGGGCTATTCAGAAACGTTTTTCAATTCCAAAATTAATGGATTGCAAGAGCAAGGTTTTGAAGTTACTTTATTTTGTCAAAAAAATAGGAGTGACTTTAAAGCTTGTCAAGTCGAAACCTTTCCTGCTAAGAAAAGAAATCCAATTACTTTAGCATTTTCCTTCTTAACTACTTATATATCATTACTTCCTTATTTAGGAAGAATCGTCAAGTGGTATCGACTCGAGAAGCCGAGCAGTTTCATTGCATTTTCAACTCGGGTTTACTTAAATGCTCCTTTATTAAAAGCAGATCTAGATTGGTTGCACTTTGGTTTTGGAACTATGGCATTAGGTAAAGAATCTTTAGCGAAAGTGATCGATGCAAAAATGGGTGTCAGCTTTCGGGGTTTTGATATTGGTATTTATCCTATAAAACATCCAAACTGTTATCAAAAAGCTTGGAGATATTTAGATCAATTACACGTGATCTCTAATGATTTACATCAGTTAGCGATTAAAGAAGGTTTACCTTCGTCAATTCCTGTGGTTAAGATTACTCCTGCGATCGATGTTCATTTTTTTAAACCGAATGAACCAGCTCAAGTTCAAAATTCATCTTCCTTAAAATTAATTTCGGTAGGTCGTTTACATTGGAAAAAGGGTTTCGAAGAAACCATGCGTGCTTTGAATATTATAAAAAAGGCCGGATATGACTTCACTTATACGATCATTGGCGAAGGAGATCAATATGAACGAATTGCCTATGCGGCTTATGAGTTTGGTTTTTTAGAACAAGTTCGTTTTTTAGGGAAACTTTCTCGGGAAGAAGTAAAAAGAGAAGTAGAAGCTGCTGAAATTTATATTCAATATAGTATTCAAGAAGGTTTTTGTAATGCGGTGTTGGAGGCGCAAGCTTTAGGTAAACTTTGTATCGTTTCTGATGCTGAAGGTCTATCGGAGAATGTCCTACACGAGCAAACCGGTTGGGTGGTACCTAAATTACAACCAGAATTACTCGCTGAAAAAATTATAACGGTAAGTCAACTTTCCGGGGAAGAAAAAAATAAAATCACTTCTCGTGCGATGGCTCGAGTTAAGGTAGAATTCAATATTGAGAAACAGCAACGAGAGTTCGTAAATTTTTATAAAAATTAGGCTATGTTATTCAACTCTTTTACGTTTCTTATTTTTTTGCCTATTGTTTTTATACTGTATTGGTTTTTACTCAAAAAATCTTTTAGAGCTCAAAATATTTTATTGCTCATTGCGAGCTATGTTTTTTACGGTTGGTGGGACTATCGTTTCTTATCATTAATTCTGGTCAGCACCTTAGTCGATTACTTTGTAGGCTTAAAACTGAGTGAAACTGAAAAGAAAGCTTCTCGAAAATGGTTATTAGCTGTAAGTCTTCTATTTAATTTAGGTTTACTTTGTTACTTTAAATACGCTAATTTTTTTATTGATTCTTGGGTAGAAGCTTGGGGTAGTGTTGGTGTAAATTTTAATATCTCTAGTTTAAGTGTTATCTTACCGGTAGGGATTTCATTTTATACTTTTCAGACCCTAAGTTATACCATCGATATTTATCGAAAACAATTACAGCCAACTCCTAGTTTTTTTAGGTTTGCTACTTATGTGGCATTCTTTCCGCAGTTAGTAGCAGGACCCATAGAAAGAGCTGCACATTTACTTCCGCAGTTTGACCGCAAAAGAATTTTTGATTTTGAATATGCTAAAAGTGGAATTTCTTTGATTTTATGGGGTATGTTCAAGAAAGTAGTGATTGCTGATAATTGTGCTTTTTTTGTGAATCAAATTTTTAATGATATTTCAGGGCATTCTTCTGCAGAATTAGCGATTGGAGCCGTGTTGTTCGGTTTTCAGATTTATGGAGACTTTTCCGGTTATTCCGATATTGCGATTGGGGTAGCAAGACTTTTCGGGTTTGACTTAATGACAAATTTTAGATTTCCCTATTTTTCAAAAAATATCCCTGAATTTTGGCGCAGATGGCATATTTCGCTTTCGACTTGGTTCCGAGATTATTTGTATATTCCTTTAGGCGGTAGCCGTGGAGGTTTATTGATGAAGATTAGAAATATATTTGCTATTTTTTTAGTCAGTGGTCTTTGGCACGGAGCTAATTGGACGTTTGTGATTTGGGGCGGTATTCACGCTTCACTGTATTTACCAACTTTATTATCAAAAGCTCCTAAGAGAAAGGTCTCAAATAACGAATTTAAGTTTTCGCAATTACCGGCAATGCTCTATACATTTATTGCTGTAATGTTGGCTTGGGTGTTTTTTAGAGCCGCCAATGTTAGTCAAGCATTAGATTATCTTTATCGAATCATTAATTTAAATTCAGCAGATATTTCTTTATTTACGGGAAGTTCTAAAATGCTGTTGTTCAGTTTGATTATTGTCTTTGGTATTATAGCTTTATTGTTTTTTGAATTTAAAGCTTTTAAACGTTCGCAAGCTGAAGTGAAACTTTCTGTATTAAGTTCGATAGGTGTCTTTTTACTAATCTTATTTTTAGGCGTATTCAAAAATCCGAGTGATTTTATATATTTTCAATTTTAAATGAAGAAGTTTCTTTTTTACATATTAAAAGTATTTTTAACCGGACTTGTTTTGGCCTATGCTATTGCAGAATTTAGTTTTTGGTCGCTTCGTCGAGGTAACTTCTATAAACCTAGCTTCGTTGAAAATTCAATTAAAGAAAAGGAAGTAGATTATATTATTTTAGGCGCTTCAACCGCTTTAACGGGTATCGATACGAAGTTATTAGATTCTTTAACAGGATTAAAGGGCTATAATTTAGCGATCGATGATACCGGATTGCCTAATAACTACTTGATGTTACAGCACTTTTTAAACACTGATCATCAAACCAAAAAGGTGATTTTAGTACCAACTTTGTCTTCTCTTAAAGAAACTAGTGGGACTTTAGGTGATAACGATTATCGTTTTTTGATGTATAATAAAAGAGGTTATACTCATAATTATTATGATGAGTTAGAGAATGGCGATCGTTTTCCGGTACTAAGTAGTACCAAATATCTCCCGTTTTTAGGAATTTCTTATTATAATGTTGAATTATTTTTTCCTTCTTTGGTAAGTGCTTTAAAACCCAAAAAACACAATCGTTTTGATGAGGTAGGAGATTATACTTACCCCAGTAGAAAATTTAAGTCTTCTAAAGAATTTGAAACAAAAAAAATAGATTTTAAAAATGATTATTTTCAAAGGATTGTAGCTACATGTCAATCAAACAGTATAGAATTATTGGTATACTTTCCTCCTATTTATAATACAGAAATATATTGGGAATCATCAACTTTAGAAATTTTGAATTTAACCAATGCTCTAAAAGAAACGAAGTATTTTTACGATGAGATCCATGTGAATACACTCGGGAAAACTGGAGCCACTAAAAAAATCGCTGAAAAAATAAATTAAATCGATGAAGGTTATAATACTGTTAGGATTACGGGTAAGGAGTGGGACAAATTTTGTTGGCACAACGTTAAAACAGCATCCGGAAGTGCAAACAATTCCGCCTCATACATCTTTAGGTGAATTTAATTTGTTTAGAGAAGAACATATTAAAAATAAAGTTTTTAAAAGTATAAGTACAAATAGCTTTTCATCTGGAGTAAATAAAAAAGATTTTCCTCATTTTATGAGACTTTATGGAAACTTGTGGCAACAGTTCTTAAAAGAAAAGTTCAATTTAGATGAAGAAAAAACACTTTTTATAAAGTCACCAAGAGTTAAAGAAACTTATCTATGGCAATTAGCTTTCCCAAATGCTAAAATAGCTTTATTATGCAGAGATGGTCGTGATAATGTGATTTCTTCGATCAAAGCTTCTAACGATCGTAGAAATTGGCATAAAACTTCTCATATAGTCAAAAAGAAATTTAATTTTTATTCTGGTCGGTATTTTTTGAATTTCACTAAAGATTGGGCAGAAAAGGCAAGGATTTTTAGTAGTATTGAGGAGAATTCAAATCTGAAAAAGTTTAAATACGAAGAATTAAATGATTCTTTTGAAGGTATTAAAACTCTTTTAGAATTTTACGAGCTTGATCATACTCGTGAAAATGTAGAGAAATGTTTAGGAGCTCCTGTAATGGGCAGTTCTTATGGAGTAGAAAATAAGAAAGTAACTAAACCCAACTGGCAACCCGATTACGATAAATCTAAATTTAGTTTTACCGGAAAATGGGGGCATTGGAAATCTCGTAAAAAATCGATATTTAAGAAAATAGCGGGTAGTGAGTTAATAGATTTAGGTTACGAAGAGAATAATAAATGGTAAAATTTTAATTTTTTGAATAATAATAAATACATATTTATAGGTTTTACTATTAATTCTTCTTCACTATCAGATTTTTTCGTTGGTTTAACAAAACGATTATCTGAAGATTATCGTGTCATCGTTTTTACAAATAAAAAACCAAAAATTGATCCCGATTTTTCAGATCAGGTAAATACGGTATTCTGGCCGTCTAAACGCCCGACCGGTTTTAAAGATGCTAAGTTTTTGTACAGCCAAATCAAAAAATATCAACCTGTAATGACGATTTCTTTATTTGGCTCGGTTAACTTAATGACGTTAGTTGGCTGGTTCACAAAGGTACCTTTGAGAATTTCTTGGATACGAACACTTTCTTCTCAATATCACAATAAAAAATGGTTAATGGAGCGGAAAAAGCTAATTTATAAATTAGCGACACATATCTTTGTAAATTCTGAAGCAACAAATCGTGATGTACAAGATGTTTATAAAATATCATCTTCAAAAGTAAAAGTGTTACCCAATTCCATTAAGCCATATGCTAATACTATCGAAAAAAATAAGACCTCTGTAAAAGAGATTTCTTATGCAGGAAGGCTACATGCTTCAAAGGGTATTGATACATTATTAAAAGCCTTTAAAGATTGTTTGATCATCGATAAAACTTTGCGTTTAAATATAATTGGCGATGGCGAAGAGAAAAGTAAACTAATAAACTTAGTAGGTCAGTTAAATTTAAATGATTCTGTTGTTTTTCATGGTTTCCAATCTAAAAATAATGTTTTAGAGATCTTTAAAAATTCTTATATGGTTGTCGTGCCCAGTATTACTGAAGCTTTTGGTTTTGTAACTATTGAAGCTATGAGCGTTAAAACTGCGGTTATTGGCTCTAAAACCTCTGGAATTGCTGAAATTATTAGAAATGAACAAGACGGTCTTTTGTTTGAACCTCAAAATGATGCTGATTTATTTCAACAAATGAGGCGTTTATTGTTAGATGAAAGCTTAACGATTGAATTAGCAGAAAGAGGTTATCAGCGTTTTATGAGTACTTACGAACATCAAAATGCTATTGAAAGAGATTTTAACGTATTAGATCAATACATAAAAAATATAGAATGATCTTTACCTTCCTCAAATACTTGCAACCAGCCAATTATTTCGGATTAATTCGTTATGATCAAACTTTTGCATTTCCTAAAGTTGACGCCTTGCCGAAAGCAATACTTCAACAGTTAGAAAAAGATAAAGGTTTTGTTTCAGAAAAAGCGAAGGCTTACGATCTATCTTGGCAAGCTTTGCAGAAAGGTTATATTGGCGATGCTGAAACTTATCAAAGCTTTGAGCAACTTCCGTTAGCCGATGAATATCGATTTCTTCATAAATATTTTCATCCGGTTTGGTGTATTTATGTGTTATTATTACGACTATTTAGTTTTAAAAATCCTTTTCGAGAGATTTCATCTTACTTGAAAGGGAGAAAAACTCAGCGGAGTCAATATTTACAATCACCGCTTCTATATCCTGCTTATGAAAATTTTCAGTCTAGTCTTATTGAATCGAAGCCTTTTATAAGTATCATTATTCCGACTTTAAATCGGTATACTTATTTAAAAGATGTCTTAAAAGATCTTGAAGAACAAGACTACTCGCATTTTGAAGTGATTATTGTCGATCAATCAACACCTTTTCAAAGTGAATTTTACGATGGCTGGAATTTAGATCTCAAACCGATCCATCAAGAAGAGAAAGCTTTATGGCTCGCTCGAAATCGTGCTATTCAGCAATCAAAAGGAGATTACATTTTGTTGTATGATGACGATAGTCGCGTAGACCCCGATTGGATCACGCATCACCTAAAAACCCTAGATTTTTTTAAGGCGGAAGTATCTTCAGGCGTTTCTATTTCAACTTCCGGAGCAGAAGTGCCACAGAATTATTCATTTTTCAGGATTTCTGACCAATTAGATACCGGTAATGTTCTAATAAAAAAAGAAATTTTTAAAACCACCGGATTATTCGATCGTCAATTTGAAAAGCAACGCATGGGCGATGGTGAATTTGGTTTACGGTTATATTTGCATCATTTTTTAAATGTGTCAAATCCGTATGCTAAACGTCTGCATTTAAAAGTAGGTTCCGGCGGACTTCGAGAAATGGGTAGTTGGGATGCTTTTAGAACTAAAAAATGGTTTGCTCCTCGACCCATTCCTAGTGTTTTGTATTTATTCAGAAAATATCACGGTAATCATCAAGCTAGGTTAGCTTTGCTAAAAACGGTTCCGCCTTCTATTATTCCTTATAAATTTAAAAAGAATAAGTTAATGCTTTTGGTAGGGGCAATTTTATCTGTATTCTTGCTGCCGGTCATTTTTATTCAAGTTTATAAGTCTTGGAAATTATCGAGTAAGAAGCTAAAAGAAGGAGATCGAATTGGAACGTTTTGAAGTGTATAATTTACAGTTTGCAGTTTGAAAAAGTAAATAGTAGTGAGAAGTATCCTTCGACAAGCTTAGGGTGAGAGCATAAATTAAAAAAAGTAGCATAATTAACTTGAAATCTAAACAAAAACTTTTACTGGTCACTTCTGAATTCCCTCCGCAACCAGGTGGAATTGGGAATCATGCTTGGCATTTGGCTCGCTCGTTTCAAGATAACCAAATCGACGTGAAGGTTATCTCAGATCAGCGTTCCGGTGAAGGAAAAGAAGAACGTGATTTTGACAGCGTTCAAGATTTTGATGTTATTCGCATTCCTCGAAAGAAGCTTATTTTTTTAAGTTATGTTGATCGTATTTTGAAATCATTTCAGCTTTCAAAAAAAACTGATATCGTCTTACTTTCAGGGAAATTCTCTATTTGGATTGGCGGTTTACTCAGTTTATTTTTATCTAAAAAATATGTAGCTGTTTTACACGGTAGTGAAGTATTGTTGCCTTCGAAAAGTCAGCGAAAATTTACCGATTTTTGTTTACAACGTTTTGATCGACTTATCGCCGTATCTAATTATACGAAGAGTTTGATCGATCACTTAAATTTAGAAGTTGAAGTGATTCCTAATGGTTTTGAGATTTTTGAATTTGCTAACCAACCTCGAACTTTATCACCAGATTTTAAATTGAATTTAGTTACGGTAGGTAATGTGACTCCGCGAAAAGGTCAACATAATATCATCGAAGTCTTGCCGGAAATCAAAAAGAAATATCCGCAGGTTAAGTATCATATCGTTGGAATACCGACTACAAAAGATGGCTTAGTAGATTTAGCTGAAAATTTAAATGTAGCGCAGCATTTAGTGTTTCACGGAAGAGTTTCAGAAGAAGAGAAACATGATTTATTGAAGCAGGCAACTATTTTTATGATGCTGAGTGAACACACTTCAGAAGGAGATGTAGAAGGTTTTGGGATCGCTATTTTAGAAGGGAATGCCTTAGGTTTACCGGGAATTGGCGCTAGAGATTGTGGAATTGAAGATGCGATTGCTCATCAAAAATCTGGTATTTTAGTGGATAATAAGGATAAAAAAGAAATTGTTGACGCTATCGATACTATTTTAGGCAATTATTCTCAATTTAGTGAAGACGCAATAGAGTGGACGCAACATTTCACTTGGGATAAGATTATTCAGCAATATTTAAAAGTGGTTTTATGAAGTTAGCGATCATTTCACATACCGAGCATTATCGTAATCAAGATGGAGATATTGTAGGGTGGGGACCCACCATTACAGAAATTAATCATCTATTAGATCGCTTCGAAGAGATTTATCATGTCGCTTTTTTTCATGAAATAACACCGCCACCGAGTTCAATTTCTTACCAATCTGATCGTGTGAAGTTTGTGGCGTTACCACCTTCCGGAGGGAGAAGTTTACGAGAAAAATTTACGGTAATTTCTAATTTACCTAAAACACTTTCGGTCGTCAAAAACGTATTAAAAAAAGTAGATGTCTTTCAATTTCGTGCTCCTGTGGGGATTGGTGTTTATTTAATACCCTATCTCACTTACATGGTGAAGAAAAAAGGATGGTTTAAGTATGCAGGAAATTGGACTCAAGAAAATGCTCCTTTGGGTTATGCTCTTCAGCGCAAAATGCTTAAAAATCAATCTCGTAAAGTTACTATTAATGGGAAATGGCCAGACCAACCGCAGCAATGCCTAACTTTTGAAAACCCTTGTTTGACCTTAGCTGAACGTGCGGAAGGAAGAAATGTGATTGAAAACAAAACCTATCAACCAAAATTTACGTTTTGTTTTGTAGGTCGATTAGAAGATGAAAAAGGTGTGCAACGAATCATCGATGCTTTTTCGACTTTTGAAAATATAAACGATTATGTAGAAAAAGTACATTTAATCGGGAATGGTGCTAAAAGAGAGTCATATGAGCAACAAGTTAAAATAAAAAAACTACCTATTCGGTTTCATGGATTTTTAAGTAGAACTGAAGTTTTTGAAATTTATAGAAGCGCTCATTTTTTATTATTACCAAGTACCGCTTCAGAAGGCTTTCCTAAAGTGATTGCAGAAGGAATGAATTATGGTTGTATACCTATAGTTTCAGATGTATCGAGTATTGGTCAATATATTAACCCTAAAAATGGATTTATAGTAAACCCTATAACAGCAGAAAAACTTGTAGCTATATTGAATGAATTAAGCAGTATAGATCAATTAAAGCTCAAAGAGAAAGCTTTTAAAGCTTATCAAATAGCTGAAAATTTTACCTTTGCCCGTTACAATGAGAGAATTTGGACTGAAATATTAGAGTTAAGATAGATTGGTAGCTAAAAAGAAAAATAAAAAAGTTAATAATCAATTACTTGCGATTATATTTCATATAGGTTTAGGTTTTCTAGCCGATGTATATAGACCTATCGTAATGTTTTACGTGCCGGTCGTAGTTATCTATTTTGTTGTAAGGTTAATTAGAAAAAAAGACAAGGAAAAGGAAGTTTTATTTGCAGCGGCATATATTACAGGCGCCGAAGTCTTTTTTAGAATGACTAAAGCCTTAGTTTTTTATGAAACCGGTAAATACCTCGTAATATTATTTTTATTATTTGGGATGTTTTATAGAGGCTTTAAAAGGAAAGCCTACCCTTATGCGATTTATATACTACTATTGATACCCGGTATTTTTGTAGCTATGCAAACCCTAGGATATGATGAGAATTTTAGAACCACTATTATGTTTAATCTGAGTGGTCCTTTGTCGTTGGCATTTGCTGGAATTTTCTGTTATGGAAGGAAATTAGATTTCAAATCTTTTTTAAAGATATTAGATGCTTTGATATATCCTTTAATCTCTATGACCATATATGTATTTCTATATGGTTCTGGGCAAGTAGATAAACTGGCAATTACAGCAGCGTCAAATCCTTCTTTATCAGGAGGATACGGGCCAAATCAAGTTTCTACTATGCTCGGATTAGGTGTGTTTATACTATATGCAAGATTTTTAATTCCATATAAGAATAAACTCATACATTTTATTATGATGTTTTTTTTAGTAGCAATGGCTTATCGGGCATTACTTACATTTTCAAGAGGTGGAGTTTTCGTAGCTATACTTATGGCAGGTATTTTTACAATAATTATTTACTCAACCACAGGGATAAAAAGTAAAGCTAAAGTTACACTAAAGTTATTAGGGACATTAGGTGTAACCTTTGGTATTTGGTTTTTTACTTTAATTCAAACCGGTGGTATGCTAGGTAATCGCTATGAAAATAAGGATAGCTTAGGTCGAGAAAAAGAAGATATCACTACCGGTAGATTAGATTTGTTATTAGCGGAATATGATGCATTTTTAGATAGTCCAATTTTTGGGATAGGTATTGGGAAAGTTAAAAGCTATCATGAAGAAATATTAGGTACTTCTTTACCTACTCATAACGAAATTAGTAGAATGTTTTCTGAACACGGGGTTTTTGGTTTTTTAGCATTAATTATACTTCTTTTTGCTCCTGTGATTTCTAAATTTCAAGGAAGAAAAAATGTATTTTTTTTCCCACTCTTGTTATTTTGGCTACTAACCGTTTCGCATTCCTCTATGAGAATTGCAGCACCCGGATTTATTTACGGACTATCCTTGTTAGGCTTAATATATAATAATGGTAAAAAAGAAAATACTATATCTAGGAAACAAGCTCTCCCACAAAGGTAGAAATTCAACAGGTGTAGAAACCTTAGGGAAGCAGCTCGAACAAGTGGGGTATCAAGTAGTTTCTGTATCTGCTTTTTCTAATAAATTAGTAAGGCTTATACATATGCTATCAACAGTAATTATAAAAAGTAAGAAATCAGATGTTTTATTACTTGATACGTATAGCACTGCAAATTTTTGGTATGCTTACCTTTCAGCTAAATTGGCTAGAAATCTAAAATTACCGTATATCTGTATACTTCACGGAGGTAATTTGCCGAATAGGCTTAAAAATTCTCCAACGAAAACTAAAGAGTTATTTTCTAATGCCAAATATAACGTGGCGCCGTCGGGTTATTTAATTTCAGAATTTCAAGAAAAAGGATTCAAAAACTTGAAATTTATACCTAATACTATAGAAATAGAGAATTATCCATTTTTTTACAGAAAAGTTGATACTCCTAAGCTTCTTTGGGTTCGGTCTTTTGCTGAAATTTATAATCCAACTTTAGCAATTGAAGTTTTTGAAAAAATTAATGAAAAATTTCCTAATGCAAAACTTTGTATGGTAGGTCCAGAAAAAGATGGAAGTTTAGCAAAATGTAAAACTTTAGCAAAACAAAAAAACTTGTCTGTAGAATTCACCGGAAAACTTTCAAAAGAAGAATGGACAACTTTAGCTAAAGAATATAATATTTTCATCAATACTACTAATTTCGATAATACTCCGGTAAGCGTTATAGAAGCGATGGCTTTAGGTTTACCGGTGATCTCAACCAATGTAGGTGGATTGCCTTATTTAATTGATGACCAGAAAGATGGTTTGCTTGTTCCAAAGAATGATAGCGAGGCGTCTATAAAAGCTATAAATCAATTAATAGAACATCCTGAATTAGCTCAGCAATTGAGTATTAATGCTCGAGAAAAAGTAGAAAAATTTGATTGGGAAGTAGTCAAAGAAAAATGGCATGAAGTCTTACAGTAAAAGAAAAACCATATCTTAGCACTTTAAAATCTATTCATAAAAATGCCGAAAAAAACAAAAATACACTTTGAAATATCAGAGCGAAAAGTCTTGCTTCGAATCTTAGATGTCGTTTTTGTACTTGGTGGATTACAATTAGTAAGTCACTTTTTAGATTTTGATTATTTTCAGGTTTCAAATGCTCATTGGGCTTGGATCATTGTACTAGCGATTTACCTCACGATTTTCAATACAATATTCGAATTGTATAACCTTCAGAAAACCAATAATTATATAAAAGTCTTTAAAAACTTGGTATTGGCAAGTTCTGTTACGGTTTTATTTTATTTACTTACACCATTTTATACTCCGCTATTGCCTGCCAATAGATTTCAAATCGTTGTATTTTATTTTACATTGTTATGTACATTAATTTTATGGCGATTTGCTTACATCAGATTTATTTCTTCACCACGTTTCCATAAAAAGGTGGTAGTTGTGGGAGATTCATTTAATATCCAAATTATTGCTAATGAGTTACAGACTGCCGATCCCAATTATATGGTCGCGGGTTATGTAGATACAAAAGAACTTGAAAATTCAAAAGGTAATAAAACTATCCCGAAGATTAGTGTTGAAGAATTAATTGAGTTTATTAAAAAAAATCAGGTAGGAGAAATCGTAGTTTCTACGGGGTATTCTTCCGGGATGGAAAAAAATCTTTATGATGTTCTAATCGATCTGTTAGAAGCCGGATTTTCAATTCGAGAATACGATCAAGTTTATGAAGAGTTAAATAGCAAGATTCCGGTATCTCGCTTAAAAGAAGATTTCTATAAGTACTTCCCTTTTAGTAGAAGTAATCACAATAAGCTTTATTTATTCTTTCACAGACTCTACGATATCATATTTTCTATAATCGGTATTTTGTTAGGTTCATTACTTATACCTTTTGTATTTATTGGTAATTTAATAGGGAATCGGGGTCCGCTATTTTATTCACAGATTCGAGTAGGCAGGCACGGTGAAAATTTTAAAATTGTAAAACTGCGTACGATGGTTACCAATGCAGAAGCTAAAGGAGCACAATGGGCGCAAGCAAATGATACACGAATCACCAAGTTCGGAAAGTTTTTAAGAAAAACACGTCTCGATGAAATTCCGCAGTTTTATAATGTGTTGAAAGGAGATATGAGTGTGATTGGTCCGAGACCGGAGCGTCCTGTTTTTGTTGAAGAATTAGCAAAGGAGATACCGTTCTACGAAATTCGCCATGTAATTAAACCAGGTTTAACAGGTTGGGCGCAAGTGAGCATTAGTTATGGTTCAACTATTGAGGATAGTTTGCATAAACTTCAATACGATTTATATTATATTAAAAAGAGAGGATTGTTTCTTGATCTTCGAATTTTCTTAAAAACCTTAAGTACAGTTATTTTCTTTAGAGGACAGTAGGTATTAGTGATTAGTAGACAGTGTTCGGTTTACAGTAATCAGTTTGCAGTGGTCAGTAGGCAGTTCCTTCGACAGGCTTAGTATGACAAGAAATTGAAGTTGAACTTGAAATTGAAGATGAAATATTTTTTGGTAACTACTGAAAGCACAGTCAACAGATACAGTATATGATATACGCTATGCAATATTTTGTAAATTGTATATGGTAAAGATGTGATCTTTCGAAAGGCTTAGAATTTCAAGAAGTTGAAGTTGAAGTACAAGTTGAAAAGTTAATTCATTCCGCACTAAATAGTATCTTAAAAAAGGTTTCAGTTCAATCTGAAAATTAATTTTTGTTTTTTTAACTGTCAACTGTCAACTGTCAACTGTCAACTGTCAACTGTCAACTCATCTCCCAAAACTAACTCTTAAACTAAACTTGATTTCTTCTGCGGGTTAAGGCGAAAAGGAAAATAAATAGAGCTAAAAACTGAGCGATTCTTGGAAGGTAATCTCCGTATTGAGTATAAAAAGTAAGTTCATTATTCAGGTTTACTTTAACTTTTAAACTTCCTTGCTCTTCGTAGCCCAAAGAATTTAGAATTTCACCTTTTGAATTAATCACTGCAGAAATTCCAGTATTGGCACTTCTTACAACATTTTTACGGTTTTCTATTGCGCGTAATCTAGCATAACTTAAATGTTGTTGGTGGCCTTGCGTATTGCCCCACCAAGCATCATTTGTGATAATCGCTAAGAGTTGCGCTCCGTTTTTAACATATTTGGTTATATAATCGCCGTAAACCGATTCGTAACAAATGATCGGCGCTACTTTTTCTCCGGAATTCAACGCAAAAACTTCTCGATCTCTTTGTGTAGTTTTCATTGCAACTGTACCTCCAAGATCGATCATCGCATCGCCTAAAATTGGTTTAAGTGTAGATTGATAAGGGAAGTTTTCTACGCCCACCACCAATTTAGACTTATGGTAAATCTGTTCCGGATTTGTTTGATTAATTAAAAAGGCCGAATTATAATCGTTAAACCAAAGCCCTTCTTTATAAAAGTTAGATTGAGGAGTAGTTTCTTTTTCATCATTAATTACTTTTATAAAAGATATACCTCCTAAAAAATTAGTTTGTGGATGTTGAATGCTCATCTCTTTTCCGTAGAAAAAAGCATTACTATATTTAAATTGGTCAATTTTCGTTCCATCGGCAAATACAGTTTCCGGAGCTAAAACAAGCTTTGTAGAGTCTGTAATTTTTTCATTAGAAAGTTTTACCAATAATTCGCCAATATTCCGATCGCTCGTGTAATATTTTTCAGTGTATGGGTTAATGTTAGGCTGAAGTATCACTACTTCCATTTCTTCTGAAACTTCTTCTTCCGTATAAAATAAGAAGATTGAAATACTTAGAGGAATAATAATGAGTAAAATGCTTTTAAAAATTCCTCTAAAAATTATGGTTCTATCACGATGCTGAAGGTAAAGTATGACTGATTTAAAAATTACCAAATTCAGTAACCAAACCCAAAGCGTACCTCCAAAAGTTCCGGTGTATTCGTACCACTGGATCCAAGATATATATTCTGAAAAACCATTTCCTAAGTTCAACCAAGGCCAGGAGAACTCCCAGTTAAGGTGCATTTTTTCAAAACACATCCAAAGTGAAACTAAAAATGTAGCCCCGGCAGTAAAATTGACTTTTTTAGCAATTTTATGATAGATAAAAAACACCAAGGTCATTAATAAACTATTCGCTAATACTGCAAACCACATCCCGAACGGAGTCGAAAAATATAGCCAATTCGTAGTGATGATATTCCAAATAAAGAAAGTGAGGTAACTAAATAAAAATACCTTAATACCTACTTTTTGATCTTTTTGTCTAAGATTAAATTCAGCTAAAAGAAACGGTACAAAAGCAAAAAATAAAAGCAGTGGAAAACCGTAAGTAGGCCAAGCTAGTGCTAATAAAATTCCACTAGAAAGAGCTAAAAGAAAATTCTTCATAAATGCTGAATAAAATAGAGTTCAAATTTAGAAAAGTTGTAGCAGATATGTAAACTTGATATCGATTATCTAAACAAACTCCAATCGATTTTCAACGAAAACACATTTGAATATAAAGCCACGCTTTGATCGCCAATATCTGTAAAAGCATAATCTAAATGAATACCTCTGTATTGAAAACCAACACCAAATCCCGGTTGAAAGCCAACTTGGTATGTGCTGTCAAATTGTTCTACATTCTGAAAATTACCCACGCCACCACGTAAATATACCAAGTCGATATAGCCCACCTCAAATCCGAAAGACGGAGTAGCGCTAATTGAGGAAGTTGAAATTATATCGTTAGTCTCTGCAAAACGCATATGCATATCAAACTCAGCTTTTACATCAAAATCGTAACGCACGGTAAATGTCTTTGCTACACCCAATTGAAGTTTAGGTAAAGTGATCTCGGTAGTTTCCGGTAATTCTTGGTTTTGACCTTCTACCGCTTCTTGTACGGTACTGTATTCATCTTCATCAATAGTCCAAGTGTTATATGTAGTGGTAATATCTCTTGCCATCGCTCCAAAACGCCAGCCAGATCTATCGGTTTTGTATTGTATACCGGCGTCGAAACCAAAACCCCAAGAAGTAGCAAATTCACCAATAATTCTACGAATAACTTTTGCGTTTACACCATAACTTAAACCATCTATTAGTAACACATTTCTTGCATAAGAAAGATTGAACGCATAATCTGCTGCCGAAAAATAGGTGATGTTATCGTAATTAATTTGCCCATCTTGTTCAATAAGCTGTGTGGTGTTCATAATATTATCGACTCCAAAGCGAATTACACTAAAACCTACTGCACTTCGATCGTCTATAGGCATTGCTCCTGCTAAATAATCATAATTAGCAATATTTGCAAAGTAACTCGCGTGCATTAATGCGATCTCATTATCTTCAATATCCATCAAACCTGCCGGGTTCCAATAAGATGCATTTACATCGTTAGTTGTGGCAACCACCGAGTTGGCCATACCAAAAGCGGCAGCATCGACCCCAATATTCAAAAATTCATTTGAATATTTTCTAACACTTTGGGCTGTAAGAACTGAGCCTGTAAGTAAAAAAAATAGCAGTAGTTTGGCGTTCACTTGGTAAATTTTGCGCAAATATCTTAATTAATTTATAATATAAACTTTTATTCTTGTTATATATTGTCTTTACGTAATAGTGCTTTCATCAGTTTTTGTACTTTTACTTTAAAATCTAAATCTATGCTGAAGAAACAAGTACCTAATTTAATTACGCTTTTAAATTTACTATCGGGTTGTATTGGGGTAATTCTCGCAATGCAAAATAACTTAGTCGGTGCTGCGATTTTTGTAGGTTTAGGTATATTTTTCGATTTTTTTGATGGTTTGGCGGCGAGAAGCTTAAAAGTACAAAGTGAATTAGGATTGCAGTTAGATTCGTTAGCCGATTTAATTACTAGCGGATTAGTGCCGGGAATTGTGATGTTTCAATTGATGAAAAAATCGATTGGTGCGGAATATGAAATGACCCGAGAATGGGGAAGTGGTTCTGTGCTAGATTTTAATTTTCCTGTATTTGCTTTGCTTGGTCTATTAATTACACTAGGCTCTGCTTACCGTTTGGCGAAATTCAATATCGACGATCGACAAACTACCTCTTTTATTGGTCTGCCCACTCCTGCTAATGCTATTTTTATATTGAGCTTACCGCTTATTTTGATTTACCAGTCAGAAGCTTGGGTATTTGACCTTATTTTAAATAAATGGTTTTTACTTGCTGTAAGTGTGTTGAGTTGTTTTATGCTGAATGCTGAAATTCCTTTATTCGCCTTAAAATTTAAAAACTTCAGCTTAAAAGATAACTGGTATCGCTTTGCATTTTTGATTTTTGCGTTAGCGACTTTAGTATTATTTCAGTACTTAGCTTTACCTATAATTATTGTTAGCTACGTGTTACTTTCGGTAATTTTGAATTTTTCAGGAAGTAAAACTGAAGATTAACCGATTATATTTCTACTGAAATAATTTTTTCTTACGCAATTCGAAGTTTTGCCCCAAGTACACTTTACGTACCATTTCGTCTGCGGCAAGTTCTTCCGGTTGACCGTGTTTTAAGATACTTCCTTCAAACATCAAATAAGTTCTATCAGTAATGGCGAGGGTTTCTTGTACGTTGTGATCGGTAATAAGAATACCAATGTTTTTATCCTTTAATTGCGCAACAATACGCTGAATATCTTCTACCGCCACAGGGTCTACGCCGGCAAAAGGTTCATCTAACAAAATAAATTTAGGGTCGGTCGCTAAAGCACGAGCAATTTCTGTTCTACGACGTTCACCTCCCGAAAGTAAATCACCACGGTTGGTACGAATATGACCTAAGCTAAATTCTTCGATAAGACTTTCCATCTTCATTTCACGTTCTTTTTTAGAAAGCTTGGTGAGCTGAAGCACGCTCATAATATTATCTTCAATACTTAACTTTCTAAAAACTGATGCTTCTTGAGCCAGGTAACCAATTCCGTTCTGGGCTCGTTTGTACATCGGGAATTTGGTAATGTCTGTTTTATCGAGGTAAATATGTCCGCTATTTGGTTTAATGAGGCCAACAATCATATAAAAAGAAGTAGTTTTTCCGGCTCCGTTAGGACCAAGTAATCCTACGATTTCACCTTGGTTTACTTCTACAGAAATACCTTTTACTACTTTTCTTCCTTTATAGGCTTTTATAAGATTGTCTGCTCTTAACTTCATCATATTTTAATAGCAAATTTAAATGAAATGAAAGGGAGCCGAGAAAGCTCCCTAACGATTATTTACTTTCTAAGGTTTCCCAATATTCGTATGCTCTACGTAAGTGTGGGATCACGATGGTACCTCCAATTAATGTGCCAATACTTAGGGTTTCCATCACTTGGTCTTTAGTCACTCCAGATTTATGGCTTGACTCTAAATGATATTTAACACAGTCGTCACATCTTAGCACTAAAGATGCTACTAAACCTAATAATTCTTTTGTTTTAATATCTAAAGCTCCTTCCGCAAAAGCATTAGTGTCTAGGTTAAAAATGCGTTTAAGCACTTTGTTATTTTCCCCTAGAATTTTATCATTCATCTTCTGGCGATAAGCGTTAAACTCATCTACTTGATCGATCATTGTTTACTTAATTTTTAGTGATACTTTTCTCTTCAATTACTTTTTTTCTTTCTTTTTTTAAGACCATTCTAGAAATGAAAATACTTATTTCGTATAAAATTAGAACGGGTATAGCCACTACAATTTGGCTGGCAATGTCTGGCGGAGTAATAATTGCAGAAACAATTAAAATACCCACCAAAGCAAATTTTCTGTACTGTTTTAAGATTTCTGGCGTTACCAATCCTATTTTAGTGAGCAAGAAAATAATAATTGGAAGCTCAAAAACAATTCCGCTGGCTAAGGCAGAAGCTCTGATCAAGCCCATATAGCTGGAAAGATCGATCTCATTAACGACTTCTTCACTTACTTGGTAACTACCTAAAAAGTTAATGGATAATGGCGAAATTACATAGTAACCGAACAATACTCCAATAAAAAATAGAAGTGAAGCGATTACAATAAAACCTCGTGAAGCTTTACGTTCGTTCTCATGAAGTGCCGGAGCAATAAATCTCCAGAATTCATATAAAATATAAGGAAAAGCAATAATGAAACCGGCAGTAATGGCCGTCCACATATGTATACTAAATTGACCGGCCATTTCTCTGTTTTGTACAGAAAAAGGGATTTCTGTATAACAAAAACTCTCATCTAATCCTATAGATTTTGCTACATCACATAACACTTGATAAGTAATGAACTCGGGTTGTTTTGGACCTAATAGAACTACATCGAAAATAAATTCTTTAGCAATAAAAGCAGCGATACCGGCAATTACCACGGCTATGGTCGCTCTAATTAAATGCCATCTTAATTCTTCCAGATGATCGAGAAAAGACATTTCATCCGGATTAACTTTATTCTTTTTTGCCATATTAAATAATTCCTTCTTTAATAAGATTATGAAGGTGCACAACGCCTACATATTTTCCTTTTTCTTCAGCCAGTAATTGGGAGATGCCATTTTCTTCCATAAGTTCCATTGCATCTACAGCCATCGCTTTGTTGCTAATAACTTTAGGGTGTTTACCCATAATATCTTTAGCGGTAAGATTTGTGAAATCTTTATTAGCCGTAAGCATTCTTCGTAAATCCCCATCGGTTATAATCCCAACGATCTTATCTTCTTCAATCACGGCGGTTACACCTAACATTTTTTCAGAAATCTCAACAATAACATCGGTTATAGCTGTATCTGGGTTTACTTTTGGTTGTTGATTTTCTTTAGTAATATCTCCAACTCGTAAATAAAGTTTTTTACCTAATGCACCACCGGGATGATATTTCGCAAAATCTTTACTACTAAAACCTCGCAGGTGTAATAAAGAAACCGCAAGTGCATCACCAATTACTAATTGTGCGGTAGTACTTGTGGTTGGCGCCAAATTATTTGGACACGCTTCTTTTTCTACATACGCATTTAATACAAAATCAGATTGCTTTCCTAAAAAAGAATCTTTGTTACCGGTAATCGCAATAAGCGTATTTTCAAAATTTTTGATGAGCGGAACAAGAACTTTAATTTCAGGCGTGTTTCCGCTTTTAGAAATACAGATTACCGTGTCATCTTTCAAAATTGTACCTAGATCTCCGTGAATAGCATCTGCTGCATGCATAAAGATCGCCGGAGTTCCGGTAGAATTTAAAGTGGCAACAATTTTTGTAGCGATAATAGCACTTTTGCCAATACCTGTAATAATTACCCTGCCTTTAGAGTTATAAATGTGTTCGACCGCTTGAGTAAATTGGTCGTCTAATAAGTTGATTAATTCTTCAATCGCGTGAGCCTCATTAGAAATTGTTTCTTTTGCGACCGATAATATATTGTTTTGAAGCATTAATTTTATAATATTTGAATTTGTAAGTCCTAAAGAAATATGTATCTTTAGAATAGACAAAGGTAGGTAAAATTGTAACACTAAATTATCAGTTTGACAGAAATCAATTTACATCAAGAATTAAAAAAGTATTTTGGATTCAGCCAGTTTAAAGGCCTGCAGGAAGATGTTATTAAAAGCATTATTACAAATAAAGACACATTTGTGATTATGCCAACCGGCGGAGGAAAATCACTCTGTTACCAACTTCCCGCATTAATTAAAGATGGAACTGCAATTGTCGTATCCCCACTTATTGCTTTAATGAAGAACCAAGTAGATGCACTTCGAAGCATCTCTTCTGAACACGGTATTGCACATGTACTCAATTCTTCTTTAAACAAAACAGAAATCAAACAAGTTAAAGCCGATATTTCTAACGGAATTACGAAATTACTTTATGTAGCTCCGGAGTCTTTAACTAAAGATGAGAATGTCGATTTTTTAAGAAAACAAAATATTTCTTTTTTAGCGATCGACGAAGCACATTGTATTAGTGAATGGGGGCACGATTTTAGACCAGAATACAGAAATTTACGTAGAATTATAAAGCGAATTGGTGACAATATACCAATCATCGCGCTTACTGCGACGGCGACACCAAAAGTACAAGAAGATATTTTAAAGAATTTGGGGATTAGCGATGCTAAAACCTTTAAAGCTTCTTTCAATCGTCCAAATTTATACTACGAGATCAGGCCTAAAACTGCACAAGTAGATGCAGATATTATTAGGTTTGTCAAGCAAAATTCTGGTAAAAGTGGAATAATCTACTGTTTAAGCCGAAAAAAAGTAGAAGAGCTTGCTCAAACTTTACAAGTTAACGGCATAAAAGCCGTACCGTATCACGCAGGTTTAGATGCAAAATCGCGCGCTAAACATCAAGATATGTTCTTAATGGAAGATATTGATGTTGTTGTTGCGACGATTGCTTTCGGTATGGGGATTGATAAACCAGATGTGCGCTTCGTAATTCATCACGATATCCCTAAAAGTATAGAAAGTTACTATCAAGAAACCGGTCGTGCCGGTCGTGATGGTGGTGAAGGACATTGTTTAGCCTATTATGCGTATAAAGATATTGAGAAACTAGAGAAGTTTATGAGTGGTAAACCTGTGGCCGAGCAAGAAATTGGTCACGCGCTGCTACAAGATGTTGTTGCGTTTGCTGAAACATCTATCTCTAGAAGAAAATTCATACTTCATTATTTTGGAGAAGATTTCGATACAGAAACCGGTGATGGCGGAGATATGGATGATAACGTTCGAAACCCTAAAAAACAGCACGAA